>Ga0187863_10002186_pt1 | contig 15061 bp, 16 predicted proteins | sample June2016WEW_11_1_FD_132975 | JGI IMG/M metagenome (GOLD analysis project Ga0187863, IMG submission 132975) | Peatland microbial communities from SPRUCE experiment site at the Marcell Experimental Forest, Minnesota, USA - June2016WEW_11_10 | ecosystem: Environmental > Terrestrial > Soil >... | reverse complement strand
CGCCGCGGATTTCGCGGCCGATATTCCGCCGGAGAAAGCGTGGTTCATGGCGATCTCGCAGGTGCCAATCTCCACCGATGCATTTACCCACAAGGTTACCAAGCCGGCTTGGAAGACCAAGCCAACTTGGTACATGGTCGCCGCGCAAGACCGGTCCATCAATCCCGAGCAGGAGCGAATGATGGCGAAACGAGCCCGCGCCAAGACGGTCGAAGTCAATGCCAGCCATGTGGCTTACATGTCGTACCCGACCGAGACCGCCAAATTGATTGAAGAAGCGGCTGCCTCCGCTCACGTCAATCAATAGCCATACTCTCGCAAGATATAGACTTTGGGCCACTGGGGATCGGTGAAGGTTTCGAAGAATATCGTTACCTGGAGAACAGCAATGAAGGATCACATGACCGTGAAGGGACTCAACGGCACGTTCACCGCGTACATCGCTAGGCCGGAAGAACTGCCGGCTCCTGCCGTCATTGTTCTGCAGGAGCTATTCGGCGTGAACGCCGACATCCGCGAGAAATGTGACGAGTTGGCCGAGCAGGGCTTCATTGCGGTAGCCCCGGATCTATTCTGGCGGCAAGAGCCAGGCGTCGACCTCGGCGTCCGTTCAGATGCGGACTGGCAGCATGGCCTTCGCCTTTATCAAGCCTACAACCGAGACGAGGGTGTTGAGGACATCAACGACACCATTCAGACCGTGGCGAAGATGCCGGATTGCACCGGCAAGATCGCTGTGCTTGGCTACTGTCTCGGGGCGCTGATGGTTTTCTTGACCGCCGTGCGCCACCGCGTCGAGGCTGCAGTCGCCTATCACGGCGGCGACACGGAAAAGTATCTCGCCGAAATCGACGGTCTGCACGCGCCACTGCTGATGCATCTGGCCGAAGAGGATGAGTTCATGTCCAAGTCCGCGCAAGTTGCGATCAAGACAGCATTGGCCGGGAAACCTCACACAACGGTGTACAGCTATCGAGGACAATGTCACGCCTTCACGCGACTAAATGGAACTCACTACAATGCCGAAGCTGCAATGCTCGCCAACGGACGAACGAGCGAATTTCTAAATCAGCAACTTAAGTGACGCGTTTTCGTTATGGCGATCGTACTTGGTCATCCGCCGTTTCGAGAAGAGCGCGATGCAATCCTATCGCGACTGCTATGCGAAGTGGTTGAAACCCTAGACACCGATACTATTCGCGCTCGAGAATTCCTATTTCGCGCGGTGGCTTTAGTTCAGCAACCACGGGTCCCCGGTTCTCGCGGGCTCGCTCCCTGGCAGGCGCGAAGCACAATTGCCTTAATCGACAGAGATCTTGGAGGAAGAGCAGATATCACGCGGCGGGCTGCCAATGTTCGGCTTAGCCAGTCTCACTTTCATCATGCTTTCAAGCAATGCTTCGGGCGCCCCCCACGTCAATTTATCATTCGACGTCGAATCCAGCGTGCGCTTGAACTTATGCAAAACCCTGCACTTAGCTTGTCCGAAATCGCGCACACCTGTGGCTTTTCCGACCAAGCGCACTTCTCAAGAGCATTCCGTAAACTTATTGGCTATGCACCCGGGATGTGGCGACGAAGTCAGGAGAGGGTCGAGAGTCATCCGATGGGCCTGTGTGCTAGGCTAATTTATGGTCACCAATCAGTTGGCGAAAAGTAGGGCAGAATTGCGTCTTAAGCGCAAGAATTCCGCCGGCAATTCTCTTCATGCACCGAAGAGGGCGCGCGTTCGCACCTCTATCAAGGGAGCTACGATTTATCAACCTGACCTTGAGCCAAGTCCGCGCGGTCGCAGATTGCTTGAGGCTCTGGACCGCATGTACTTAGCCAAATAGAACCTGCGAAGGCCTTGAACTGCGGTTAGCAGGCAGATACAAATCCATGTTCGCTCATGATCTAAGTCGATCCATTTCAGAGAGCGCGACGCCACAACGTTTTGGGCTCTTAGAAACCAAACGATCCTCGCACGGCGTGGACTTGCCGTGGGTCAATGCCGGCACATCAAGAGAGGCCACTGCAAATATCCGATCGACTTCGGCGTTTCGCTTGAAGTTTCCGCGAGCGTATTCACGCAGTAGTTGCATGCCAAGCCCGTAAGCTCGTAGGTGTCCATGGGTGAACGCTCTGTTATCGGGGCCGACGAGCTGCCCGCCACAAAAACGGAACCCGTGCCATTCATCAGGCACCACGCGGCCTTCGAGCTTTAACTTGAAGAGCTGGAGCGCAGCCGGGCAGGGCGCTCGAGAGCCGCTCTTATACTTGCGCGCCACGGTAGCGCTGACTTGCAGCCACAGCGCGATCAGCAGCCGGGATACCGTAGCAGAGTTCTTAGAATGATTTACTTGCTCGCGATCTCATGGGCCACCTGTGGGGTTGTCCTAGGGTGGCGGGCATTATCGCCGCGGGCAAAAGGGCGAGTAATGAAGCGCTTGGCGATTTGCACGTTGCTGCGCTGCCACTTCGCATAATGCCAAGTGAGTCTCTGCAGGACTGCCTTGGCGCTAACGGCAGGTCATCATTATTTTGCCTTTCGGCCCAGCTCGCCGATGAGTCCGATCATTGCTCGCAAGCCAGCGGGGACATGTCGACGTCCGGAATAGTAGAGACTAAGGCCCGTCTCTGGCTCCATCCAATCATCCAATACTGACTCCAATACACCAGTCGCGAGATCATCCTTCACATACCAATCGGCCAACTGCGCTAGTGCCGTGCCTTGCCGAACGGCTTGCGACATCATGATGGGCGAGTCAAGAACGAGCGGGCCCGAGACTTCGATGACGAGCTTCTTCTTGCCTCGCCCGAACTCCCAGGGCGAGGCCGCGCCGCTCGGCAGGCGTGCGCGAATACAGCGGTGATTCGCGAGATCGGCAGGGGAGAGCGGCCTGCCGTGCTTCTCAAAGTAGGCTCTTGAGCCCACGACCAACATTTTGACGTGCTTCGTGATGGGCACTCGGATCATGTCGCGTGGGACGAGTGAACTTAGGCGGACCCCAGCATCAAACCCTTCAGCGATGATGTCGACGAGCTTACCTTCAGTTTGAATGTCGACGGCCATGTCCGGATATCGACGCAGGTATTCGAGCACAATGGGCTGGAAGATCATGAGTGCCGCACCCAAAGAGCTGTTGATGCGCAGCGTGCCCGCCGGTGTCGCCTTAACATCGCCGATCGCCGCCATCGCATCGTGAATATTCGCAACCGCCGGGGCAATGCGTTCAACAAATTGCCGGCCGGCTTCGGTCATGGTCACACTTCGGGTGGTGCGGTGAAAGAGGCGCACGCCAAGCCGTGATTCCAGTCCCGCTACTGCATTGCTCACGGCCGAGGTGGACATGTCCAATTCGATTGCGGCGGCGCGAAAGGCCCGCCGCCGACTCACCGCCAGCACCACATCCAGTTCGGTCAGGCCGCTTTTGTGCATTGTTTCGATTTCCGGGATGACTCATCTCGTGTTAGCTATCTTATCAAAACAATCGTTCGCGCTCAGCATGATGACCAGGACATTCAATTCACTGAGGAGCGGTGCCATGTGGACGATCAATCAGGCGTATATCGACGGCAAGTTCGTTACCGTATCGGGCAAGGAGACCATCGAGATCTTCAATCCCGCCACGGAGCAATTGATTGGGACGGTGACATTGGCAAGTCGGGCCGATGCCAGGGCCGCCATCGCATCCGCCAAACGCGCGCAGTCGATGCTCGCCAAGACCTCGAAGGCCGAGCGGATCGAGATGCTGAAGCGCCTGGAGTCTGCAGTCCTTAAGAGAACCCAACAGATTCAGGACGCGACAGTCGAAGAATATGGCGCGCCGCTGTCTCGCGCGCGGTGGATCAGTCAATACGCGTCGCAGAGCTTTGCGATCGCCGCAAAGGTTCTTGAGTCCTATGATCTTACGCGCCAGATCGGTGGTGCGACGGTCATCATGGAGCCTGTGGGAGTTGCGGCGCTGATCGCACCCTGGAATAGCACCGCGGGAACAATTTGCAGCAAATTGGCCTCGGCAATCGCGGCCGGGTGTGCCTCCATCATCAAACCGAGCGAGCTGAGCCCGCTTGAAACCCAGGTGGTCGCAGAAGCCCTGCATGAGGCAGCTCTGCCGCCGGGTGTATTCAATATCCTCTTGGGGCGCGGTGCGGATGTCGGCGATGAACTGAGCATCAGCCCTGATGTGGCGAAAATCTCATTCACCGGCTCCACAGCCACGGGCAAGCTCATCGCGCGCGCCGGACTCGACACCATGAAACGGGTGAGTCTCGCGTTGAGCGGCAAGTCCGCCTCGTTGGTGCTTGACGATGCGGATCTGTCACAGGCAATACCCTTGGCCTTGCAGGCCGCATTCATGAACAACGGGCAAGCCTGCGTCGCGGGGACGCGCCTGTTCGTTCCGCGCTCGCGCTGGGAGGAGGCCGCAGCACTGGTAACGGCAACCGTGGCCAAACTTCGCGTTGGCGATCCTAAAGATCCGGCGACTGACATCGGACCTTTGTTCAACCGTACTCAGCATGAGCGGGTGCAAGGATTCATCCGACGTGGCATTGAGGAAGGGGCTACGGTAATAGCAGGCGGAGAGGGCCAACCGCAAGGTCTTAAGAAGGGCTACTTCGTAAAGCCCACAGTCTTTGCCAACGTCAACAGCACAATGGCCATCGCTCGCGAGGAAATTTTCGGGCCGGTTCTATCCATTCTTATCTATGACGATCTCGAAGAGGCCATTCGGCTCGCGAATGACTCGATCTATGGGCTGCAGGCTTATGTGTTCTCCTCGAATGCTGAGCGTGCGCGCCTCGTCGCAGCTCGGCTCGAGGCTGGGACCGTACTCGTGAATGGCATCCGACCTGAGTTAGTAGCGCCCTTTGGAGGACGCAAACAGTCGGGCGTCGGAAGAGAATTCGGCGTCTTCGGCATGGAGGCGTTTCTAGAGGCGAAAACGATCGCTTAATGCGGAAGCAGAAATCGATGGTGCCGCGTCACTCCAATTTACTTGTCGTGCTGCATGCCTAAGCTAAGTTCAGATGTCCACGAGATGTCCGGGAGATTTCAAGAGTCCGCCTGATTCGAGAGACAGGTTGCGCTGTGGTTCTCGGGAAATGTGACGCGCGGGCAGCGCAATTGATCACTTAACGCCTGAACGCTTGCGGACATTAAGTAGGAAAACCCACAAACGGGGTTCCGATTCTGGGCGCGCAGAAGCCGGTAAGAAAAGGTAGGCGCGAGTGAAAAATCGCCTTACTCAGTCATTCTCGCTTGCTCGCCAATCTTCGAGGATTAACCCATCAATCCGCGCGAATTCCCCACCGTTGGAGGTGACCATGACGAGGCCGCGACGAAGCGCGGTTCCGGCGATCATGGCATCGTAGGGGCCGATGGGCGTGCCGCGTTTAGCAAGCGCGGCACGAACGGCGGCCGTGGCGGTCGCGTCTTCCCGCTCATAAGAAAATACGTGTAGGTCCTGTAGCAAGGAACGAATCACCGGCTCGATCTTGTGCGCCCGAGCGGGATTGAGCATCAACCCGTACTCAATTTCCATCGCTGTGACTGTACAGATCGCCGCATCGTCTTTGTTTGTGGCCTTCAGGCGAGTGAGAACGGCTGGAACACCGCGGACAAAATCACTCAGCACAGTGGTATCGAGCAAATACCTCACCCGAACGGGTCCTGTGTGGGCTCAGTGAGCCCCGCGCGATGCGACTCGAAGGGCGCAAATTTTGGATCGCCCTGCCACTGCAACACCGCTTCGGACCATCTTTGAGAGTGGGTTTCCTTCTCAAGCAGTTCCTCCACCGCCTTGCGGATGAGGGCGTTACGGGTTAATTTTCGGCGCTTCGCCAAGCGCTTGAGCGCTGCCCCGATCTTGGTATCGAGATAGATGTTGAAATTCACCTGGCGATCTCTCATCCACTATATAACTGCTCATAGGTTATATCAATCGGGGACTCAGCGCAACAGGGGCTTAGAGGCGCCGGAATTTGCGTTGCCCACGATAATTGGCGGTTATCATGGCCGGATCGTTTTTGATTTCCTTCGAATGTCAGATCCAAAAGTGGCTGTGCGGCGCCTAAAGTTGATGTCCCGCTGATCAGTGAGCAACCCGAAACGCCAAACGCCAACCGTGTAAGTAAACGCTCATCCTGCCGGGAGTGCGAACGTTAGTTCCCTTCCGTTTGCCCCCGCAGCACGGGCGCGTCGTAGTCCAATATACTAGACTTATACGGTAATGATCCAATATACTGGACCAATGAATCTACAAACCATTGGCCATCTCATCGCTGAGCGGCGGCGTGCCAAAGGCCTGACGCTTACTCAACTAGCAGCTCAAGCTGCGGTCGGCCGCTCAACCTTGGCGGCCCTCGAGGCCGGCAAACTACCCGAACTCGGGCTTGAACGAGTAGCTCGGCTCTGTGCCGCCGTGGATCTCGTGCTCGAGGCCCGGCCACTGGAACTCAAGCGACCCTTGATGGCGCATCGGCATCTCTCAGAGGTAGCCGGCCGCGAGCTCACCAAGGCAGCTATCGATGACATCATCACCCGGGGGACTATTGGTACCTGGCGCAAACTCCTTCAAGCGATGAACGCCGATAAGACCGGTCGCATCGCCCGCCGAGTGACTGACGTGGCTCAAGCGCTCGGTAAGCGTGACCCGAAAGCGCGAGCCTTTGCCGCACTATTGCGCAAGCTCCCAGGCAAACCGCACCACGCTGCTGCCGAGTGACCAAGAAAACGGAAATCCCCGACTGGGAAACCCTCCTCGCGCATGCCGCGCTGCTGCAGGCGAAAATACCCGCGGCCATCCTGGTGGGGAGTCCGCAGCGGGCATTTCGTGAACCTGCATCTGGACAATTGTCCAGAATTCCTGCTTGCCTGGTTCGCGTGTGCACGCATTGGCGCGATTGCAGTCACCACCAACACTGGCAGCTCACAGGAGGAACTCGAGTTTTTCCTTTCCGATAGCAATGCGAGGGTGATCCTGACGCAGCCGAAGTACCTTCCGATAGTGCTTGGCGCCTCGCGAAGCCTGAGCTGGATAGGGTGTTGCTCGACCGATAGCGGGGCTCCCTCCGCGGTGCCATTCCCCCCGGGTGTCATTCCGTTCCAAGAGCTCTGTGCGAAGGCCATGCCGCTTCCGCATCTGGACCGCGACCCACGGCGGCCGAATCATGTCCAGTACACCTCGGGCACCACATCCCGCCCGAAAGGAGTTGTGTGGACGCATGGCAATGCGTTATGGGCAGCAAAGGTGACCAGCAACCACGCGCAACTGCTCGAGATCGACAGCGTGCCCGTGTTCTTCCCGTTGTTTCACGCGAATGCATTGGCGTACACCGTGCTGCCGACCCTATGGTCAGGTGGGACTGCCGTCCTCATGCCGAAATTCTCCTCCAGTCGCTTCTGGGAAATCACGGCCCGACATCGTTGTACCTGGGCCAACATGGTGCTTTTCACCATCCGTGCTCTGCAGAGCCTGCCCGATCCACCGCATCACGATTTTCGGTTGTGGGCTCTCCTTAGCCAGAATCCGGGCGTGCAGGAGCGTTGGCGCATCCCCTCCATCAGTTGGTATGGGATGACCGAGACGATTACGCAGAACATCCACTCGTTCATCGGCTTCGACACTCCGGCCGGAGCGATCGGCCATCCGGCGCATGAGTACGAGGTCGCCGTGAGACACGAGAGTGGCGCGGATGTGGCACCCGGCGAGGTGGGTCGACTTTGGATCCGCGGTATTCCGGGACTATCGTTGTTCCTGGAATACCTCAACAACGCGCAAGCGACTGATGCTGCCTTCGATGCGAACGGATGGTTCAACACTGGGGATGAGGTCAAGCTCGGCTCTGATGGGAATATCCATTTCGTAAGCCGCGCCAAGGACATGTTGCGAGTGGGCGAAGAGAACGTCGCCGCCTTGGAGGTTGAGTCCGTCATCAACCGCGTTCCCGGCGTGGTCGAGTGCGCTGTCGTAGGCAAACCGGACGATATGTTGGAGGAAATACCCGTCGCCTTCGTCGTCGCGAAAGAACCTTCGCCCGAGCTCGAAAGTCGGATTCTGGCCCTTTGCGCAGAGGCGCTTGCCAAATTCAAACAACCGCGGGAGATTCGCTTTGTCCCCCAGCTTCCGAAGGGGCTCCTGGACAAGACACTCAAAAGGGAGCTGAGGTCCCTGCTGGCGCGCGATAAGAGAGATCGCGGCGCTGGATCCGCCTGAGATGTCCCATACTAAGATGCTGTGAGCCGAGGTAATCGTAATCCAAGCATGTTGTGCCCTAATTTGTGACTGACTCCGATTTAGTGTGCCAGGATTGTGCCGTGATCAGCCTGGAAAGTGACGCGGCAAGCGCTGCAAGTAATTCATTAGTAAGGCCCGCTAACCCTCTCCGAACGCCTGAAAATCCGCGTGTCGGATATCTGAGAATCCCATGTGCGGTAACGGAGTGGATGCAGGCGTTTATGGATTATGCCGTCGAGCTCGAAGGCGATGAAATAAGCGGAGGCGACAGTTGACCCAGTGACCTCGGCCGCGTCACCTTAATTCGGGAGCTTGGTCGCTATTCGGGAATTGAACCCCGACAACGTTGATAGCGTGGGGATTCTTTTGGGGTATCTAGAATCAACAAAATGCGCTTAATTGTGCCGAAATTGTCCAATTGTCACTCAGTTAAAGGGCCTCCCTGCCATTGTTTCACGAAACTTCGTTTCCCCAGGTACCAAACTATCGCCCAGGTCTTAGGCACAAGGCATCGCCGAGACCATCAGATTGAGTTGAGGCGGTCCTCTTGCCCTATCAGCTGTATGGGATTGCTTGCGCCTTTAGTTGATACGGCGAAGGGGTCACTCAGCAAGGGCAGGCGTCGAATCTCGGCGGTTGGACGACGACCGGGACGGCGAGTGGCCCGCAACATCCGCGTCAATGCCGTGAACCCGGGACTGGTCAAGACCGAAGGAATGGCTGGCTTCGCCAACGGCCACTTCGAAAAGGGAGCCGTCGCCGCAACGCCGCTCTTCATATAACTTTACCTGCCCTACAACCGCCGCACATCGACGCCGGGCATGCTTCACCGGGTATCCCTTCACCTGACAAGGAGTAACCCATGAACAATCCCACACCCGCCGGCCCGACTGCGCCGCCGCGCCGCCGTCTCTTCAGCCGCTACACCGCCGCCGCCTTCCTTGCGGGCGCCGCCCTGGTGGCGGGCGTCGGCGGTTTGGCGCGGAGCGCAGCCATGGGCGGCTGGCATCACGGCGTGATGGACGGTACGCACAGCGCTGCCGAGGTCTCGGCGCACGTCGATCACATGCTCAAGCACTTCTACGTGGAGGTCGATGCGACCGACGCGCAGAAGGCTCAGATCGGACCTCTGGTAAAGCAGGCAGTAAGCGACCTGATGCCGCTGCAAGCGCAATTGCAGTCTGCGCACAGCAACGCGCTACAGGCCCTCGAACAAACCACCATCGATCGCGCCTCGCTGGAGGCGGCACGCGCCGAACATCTTGATCTTGCCGACCAGGCCTCCAAGCGCCTCGTGCAGCTCTTCGGCGATGTCGGCGATGTTCTCACACCGTCGCAGCGCAAGGCACTTATCGAGCATCTACAGCACCACGGCATGCCGTAGTCCTGAGCCGCGCTGGTGAATTCGACCGCCAGGCCGTAGAGTCCTTCGCAGAATGGCCGAGCGTATTCTTTTGGTCGAAGATGATCCCCGCCTGGCCGAGATGCTGTCGGAGTATCTAGGTCAGGCGGGATTTCGGATCAGCGTTGCCTCGTTAGGGGCCGCGGCGCTGAAGCAGCTCGCCGCGGCCGAGTACGACGCCGTCGTGCTCGACCTGATGCTCCCCGACATGGACGGACTCGATCTGTGCCGGCAGCTGCGTACGACCTCCGACACGCCGGTACTCATGCTAACCGGGCGCGGCGATGCCATCGACCGTATCGTCGGACTCGAACTCGGCGCGGACGACTACCTGCCGAAGCCCTTCGAGCCGCGCGAGCTTCTCGCGCGCTTGCGCGCGATCCTGAGACGCGGTGTCCGCGGCAGGGCCTCCACCGATGAGACGCTCCGCTTCGGGCGCCTGGAGATCGACCCCGCCGCGCGTACGGTGCGGCTCGACGGTGACTCGTGCGATCTGACCGGCTACCAGTTCGACCTCTTGCTGGCGCTCGCGCGCAAGGCCGGGCGCGTGTTGTCCCGTGAGCTCCTCATGGACCTCGTGAAGGGCGAGCAGCCCGAGGCCTTCGACCGTTCCATCGACGTGCACATGTCACGCATTCGCGCGGCCATCGAAGACGATCCGAAGAAGCCCCGCCGCGTGATCACCGTGCGCGGGGCCGGCTACGTGTTCGCCAAAGTGCAGGACTGATGCTTCGTCTCTACCTAAGGTTCTATCTCGCTCTGGTGGCGAGTCTCCTCCTGTTCGGGCTCGCGACCGCAGCCCTGTGGCATTTCACCAGCGGCTCCAATGAGCAGGCAGCCGCCACCCTGGGAAAGCTCGTGCAGAACGTGCTTCCTCCCGCCGCCGCGCCGGACGCCGAGCAGCAAGAAGCATTGCGCCGGCTCGCCGCGGGCCTGAACGCGGACGTGACCTTGTTCGACCCGGACGGCCACCGCACCGCCGCCATCGGGCGCCCGCTGCCCCCGCCCGGTGCGAAGCACCACCACATGATGGGAGTATTCCCGTCGGATTACGGTCCCGCGTCCTACGTACACCTCGCCGACGGCCGATGGCTGGTGGCAGGCGTACCGATCGGCTACGGCCACACGAGGTTCCTCTTCCATCTCGTGCTGCTGCTGCTGGCGGTCGCCATCGGCATTGGCGCCTTTCCGATCGTTCGCCAGATCAGCCGCCGTCTCGAGCGCCTGCAGCGCGGGGTTGAATCCCTGGGCGCCGGCGACCTCACCGCGCGCGTCCCCATCGAAGGTCAGGACGAGGTGGCACGGCTCGCAGCAAGCTTCAACCGCGCCGCCAATCAGATCGAGCAGCTGGTGCAGAGTCAAAAGACGCTCCTCGCCAACGCCTCGCATGAGCTGCGCACCCCGTTGGCCCGGATTCGCCTCGCCATCGAATTGATGAAGGACTCCGCCGATGACGAGCGCCGCAAAGGATTGCAACAGGACATCGCTGAGCTCGATTGGCTGGTCGATGAAATCCTGCTCGCGAGCCGGCTCGACGCTGTGACCGAGCCCCTGGCCGCCGAAGAACTGGACCTCCTCGCGCTCGCCGCGGAGGAATGCGCGCGTTACGATGACGTTCAGCTCGAGGGTGCCGTCGTCAGCGTCCGCGGCGATGCGCGGTTGTTGCGGCGGCTGTTGAGCAATTTGCTGGAGAACGCCCGCCGTCATGGAGAGCCGCCCACCCATGTGAGAATTGCGCGCCGCACCGACACCGCGATCGTCACCGTCTGGGACGAGGGCCCCGGCGTGTCCGCGGCGGAATTCGAAAACGTCTTTCGGCCATTCTATCGCCCGACGGTCGCCGGCAAGTCCGCCGGAACCGGCTTGGGCTTGTCGCTGGTCCGGCAAATCGCGCGCCGTCATGGCGGCGATGCGCGCTGCGAAGTCGTGGCGGGCGGACGCAGCTGCTTTGTCGTGACCTTACCGGCGTGACGGCTGTCACTTCTATTCTGCGTTTCCCATGCGGTATCACCGCGCCGGCCACTTCCACGCTGGACGATCCAACTTACCCTGGCGGACAATCCGTGTCTCTCCGAGCTGCTTCTCTAGCTGAATAGATGAGCATTCCTCGGAGGATGCCCGCGGGATAACCGGCGAGATCGTACAGCGCTTCCCTCAACGAGGGTGGCGCAGCTCATCCGGCTGGCGGCGTTTCAAAACCCGGAGTTCTATCGGGCCCAGGCGATGCGGGGGTCCACGTACGACTCCGGGCGGTGGTGGCAAGCCACCGCCCGAAGATCACATTACGTGGCGAACAGGATAAGACGACAGCGGCCGCTGATGAGACTTCTATTTCGCGCCGCCCTCCTCATCATGATCGTGGGTTGGATCGAAGACGATTGACGCAAAGGTGCCGGCCAATTCGTCGGCGCCGATGCCCTGACCCACGGTGACGAAAAGTTCGTTGGTTGCTCCGTTGACCGAGTTTCCTCCGCCAAAGGCAATTCCCCAGAGGTTGTTCAGGACGATCGCCTTTCCCCTCTCGCCCTTGATCGTACCCACGGATTTTCCTGTGATGGGGTCAAACGCGTTGATGGTGCCATTGACCGAGTTGTTTGAAACCAGCAGCGTATTGCTCAGCGGTCCAAAGTTGCCGGGAGCCGCGGCGATCCCCCAGGCTTGGTTGAGTGGCGGTCCTTGAATCAGTGTCTTAACGAAGGTACCGTCCTCCGTGAACAGGTCGATGAAACCGCCGGCGCCGACGTTCGGGATAGCATAGGCCACATAGACCAGGCCATTGATGTCCTGGATGCCGAACACTGAGAAGCTCGATGGGATGTTCGGATCACCGAACGACTTCACCAGGTTGAAGTTGCCGTCGTACATATCGATGACATTGTTCGTGTTGTCCGCCGCGTAGAGGAAATTCCCCGAGGGCTTGCTGGTGATCGCCAAGCCCGTGTACATCGCTTTCTTGGCGGAGTTATCCACCGCGAGGGTCGCCTGGTTGGCGTTCAATCCTGGCGCCCATGCGCTGATCGTGCCATCCAGCGTCGCGAAGATGAAAGCCGATGGCGAGCCTTGAACCTGGAAGTCCGTCGACGACCCGTTGAAAACGATTCCTGTCGGTGTGCCAGGGCCGTTGAGGCCTTTCGGCGAGGTCGGTCCGTTCCCGGCGGTGGGAATCGAAACCCTGAGTGACACCTGTTTTCCGGCTGCCGTGTAGAGGGTGGACCAACCGGTGTCGTTATCGCTGATCCACCAAGGCGCTGTAGCGCCGCGCGCTAATCCCCAGGCATTGGCGAGCAGTGGATCGATGGTCGGGGCTTGGTGGACTTGATTCGAAACTAAGGGTTTGAGGCGATATTGTGCTTGGGCCGAGGTCGATACGATGAGAACAGCCATACCGACGCAAGCGGCAACTGCGGTTTTGCAAATCTTCATATTGATCAATTGGCACATGACTACACCCCCTGTATTTGAATATTCCGGCAGGTGTAGGTACCGCATCCAGGAAGGTTGGTTGCAAGTTAACCACCTGCTTGAGCAAAATTCATGCGCCTGTAACAAGGTGACTGCGGTCGAAACAGTCCCCTTCAAGGCCGCCGGCAGCCAGCTAATCCCGTCCGATACGCTGGCGGAGGAAGATCTCGTGGAGGCTTCCGCGTCGCCCTTAAATCGGAAGGAGCGAGAGGCGCTGATCCAGTCGAGTTTGCCGGTGACCTCGCCGAAGAAATATCGGCCGCGGACGGCTTCAAAGCGCTAGTTCTCGCCTTCGCGGCTGCTTTTGATTCGTTGCGCCAGCCACTCTTGGACTTCGCGTTCAAGCCAGCCCACCGCTGGCTCATGGTGCACGTACCGCCGGAAATGACTCGAGCGTGCGGAGAATTCATGAAACAAATGCCTCGAGCGATGGCGATTCACACCCGACGCGCGCCCAATATTTGGGCCGGTGAGGTAATCAATTCCCCCTCTGACGACCCGGGAGGTCCTTGGGTCTTCGATGACCAGATTTCGCGGATCAATCTCATGCCGTTGGTCACGTGCCCGAATGCGGCGAAGCCCTGGCCGTCGGGGTTGCGCTTGCCTCCGAAGTCCAGCGCCGGTTGATCGCCTATGCATACAAAGAAGGCGCCGGCAGTTCCGGTGCCTACCGCGTCGCGCGCAATGGAAATCGTGCCGTTGCGGTGCCGAAGACCAGTGAGGCTCGTCGGTTCGTGAGTGATGGGGTCCAGATACTTGCTGTCGTCGGTCAATCCTCCCTGCACGACCTCGATCTTGATCGGGTTCGTGTCGTGATCTGGTCGAACGGTCCTATAGAAGGCTCGGTCGCGGCGATGGCTTGGAAAGTGTCAGTCGGGGTTCTTTGCCGATATGATCGATTACATGGGAAACATGTGGCAGCAAGCGCTGACGCCGACTGGAACGGTCACGATAGGAGATCCGGTCACCAATTGGGATGACGTGATCGAATACGACGACTTTGATGTCTGCGAAATGGATGACTGGTACTGAAATGACCAGTCAGCGAAAGGAAACGATCGCGATCGCACTGGCGTTGATCGGGCGGGTGTTGGGTGCTGTGTACAGTAAAGGCCACGGCTTCGAGCATTCGATTGTGTTCTATGTCGCAGGTCTTTGGGCAGTGTTGGCGATTTGGGTGAACCCCTCCCCCCTGTTGCATCACTCGATGGGCGAAATCTTCCAAGTCGCTCGTCGTGGAGAGTTACCGCAGCAGACCCCCGTCTCGCGGACCCTGCGCATCGGTGTGTTTGCACTGATGGTGCTGGGGGTCCTGATCTGGATCAAGACCGGTCACTGATGCCCGCGTTCAGGAGCGGCTGTTCCACCCACGGTGGAGTCGCGTATATCGACACTCACGATGCGCGCGACCCGCTCCGGGCGCGCCGCCGTGATTCATAAACCAAGACGCAGCCCCAGTCGTGAAGCAGCAGATGTACCGGTCGCGCCGGGCTTGCTGCATTGCGTGGCCCCGTGTCGGTGGGGATCGAAAATTACCGGCGCATCACAATATCCGTGCTGGTGAAACGTCTTCCTTGGTATGGACGCAGCCCATGCATTGCCCATGAATGACCGAGACAGCGAGATCACCGCAGCGGTGTTGCGCGAACGCGCGAAGCTCTGGTCGTTCATCCGGCGGCGGGTGCCGGACCCGGGCGAGGCGGAAGACATACTGCAGGACGTCTTTTTCGACTTCGTGCGTGCGTACCGCCTTCCGGAACCCATCGAACAGGCTGCTGCATGGCTGTTCCGCGTCGCCCGCAACCGCCTCATCGATCGCTTCCGCAAGAACCGCTCTTTGCCAGCGACCGAGATGCTAAGCCATTCGGATATCGATGAAAGTGACTATTGGCTGGATCTTGCACTTCCCCCGATCGATACGGGACCGGAGGCGATGTATGCGAGATCGGCCGTGTTAATGACCATGCAGCAGGCT
>Ga0187863_10002181_pt1 | contig 15082 bp, 14 predicted proteins | sample June2016WEW_11_1_FD_132975 | JGI IMG/M metagenome (GOLD analysis project Ga0187863, IMG submission 132975) | Peatland microbial communities from SPRUCE experiment site at the Marcell Experimental Forest, Minnesota, USA - June2016WEW_11_10 | ecosystem: Environmental > Terrestrial > Soil >... | reverse complement strand
GACGCCCGACGCCCGACGCGCTATGCTCTGTACAGATCGGAGGGCTCCATGACCTACCATGTCCCGCGCCGCCATGTTGCGTGCGACGCTGCCATCAGTCCGGCGCCGGTAACCGGTGTAACTCCCCGCCCGGACCCCTTCGCCAGCCTCGCTCCGCCGGCTTACTCCGGGTGTAACTTCAATAACTATGTAATGATCGCCGGTGCCGAGGCACTGAACCCCGGCGTGTATTGCGGCGGCATTACGATTCTCGGAGGCAAGGCCATTTTCAATAGAAAGTGACACCCTGCCCGGTAGCGGCGCCGGCTAAGATATTCAGCCCTCCGCCATTCACTATATACAGCCCCGCCGGCAACGTCTGAGGAAGCGCGTCCAGCCCCGGCCCCACCATCATCGTGGCGGACACGGTGAACTTCTCGGGCACTTGCAAGCTGCGGTAGAGCGGTAGAGCAGCGCCATGCGCTGCTGGCGGCCTTTCAGGCCGCCGCGGCGGGGCTGAAGCCCCGTGTTGGCGGCGCATGGCGCCGCCCCACCAAAATGTCAATCGCCCCGACGCCGGTCGCACAGGTTCTTTTTCGCCCCCACTCATCGCGCCCGCGGCACCAGCCGCACCGCGACCCTCGCCGGCAACACGCGCTCCATCACGATCCCCGGCGGCAGGTTGACGTTCCCCGCGTCCACCGGCAGTTCCAGCGCCCCGGCCCGCGCCCCGCGCAGGTTGAAACTGGCCACCAGGCGCGTCAGACCGACGGAATCCATCAGCCAGGCGCTGCCGCGCACCTGCACTTCCAAGCGGTCGGTGGATGGCGTGGCGATGTCCATCCCCACGGGCACGCTCACAAACTGCACCGGCACGGTGACCGTTCGTACGGTGGTTCCGGTGGATAGAAACTGTGTACTCCAGATGGCCGCCGCCAGGCCGGTCGCGGCCAGCTTGACGCGCAAGTTCGAGAACAGCCATTGCCGGACCTTGCTCCCCGTGCCAATCGCCGGCTGGGCGCACAGCTTCTCCAGCGTCTGCGCAAGCTTTTGCTCGTCGTCGAAGCGCACCAGACGGCGGGCTTCCATCAGAGTCACTTCGCCGCGCTCCTCGGAAACCACCACCACCAGCGCGTCGCAGCGCTCGGAAAGACCCATGGCCGCGCGATGCCGCGTGCCGTAGTAACTGGGCACTTTCTCGCGTTCGGTCAGCGGCAGCACGGCGGCGGCCCGCACAATACGGTCGCCGCGCACAATCACCGCGCCATCGTGTACGGGTGAAGTCTTCTGGAAAATCGCTTCCAGGATTTCGGGGGACACCGCGGCCTCCAGCACGATCCCGCCGCTTACCAGTTCCGTCACCGCGTTGCGGCGCACCAACACAATCAGCGCGCCCACCGACGGGACTGCCAGCCGGAAAGCCGCCCGGGCGATCGCCTGGTAGGTCTCGCTCAGCCTGGAGGCCGCCTGCGACCGCCAGTTCAGCAGGCTGTCGAGCCGCATGAAGAAGCGCCGCAGCTCCGCCTGGAAAACCAACAGCAATACCACGATCGCCAGAATCGCCCCGCCATCCAGCACCCAACTCGTCAGCCCCAGGTCGAAATGCCGCGCGACCAACGCGCCAGCGTGCAGCGCCAGCACCACCAGCGCTACCCGCAAGGCCCGTGCCTGCTGCGCCCATCGCAGCAGGATATACAGCGCCGCGGTCAACACCACGAAATCCACGACGCTTTGCCATCGCACCGGAAGGGGAGAAATCATCCGTCCTTCCAATATCCCCCAAATCCGCGCGGAACTACAATGGTGTTCGCCATGCAGCCTTATCGTTATCACGTCTTGGTGTGCGATCGACAGAAGCCCGAAGGCGTACCGTGCCGCTCAGCACGTGGCTCGCGCAGCTTCGTGGATGCCCTGCGCAAAGAGGTCGCGGCCCAAGGATTGGCGGACCAGGTACAGATCACGCCGTGCGGCTCGCTCGGCCTTTGCGAGCGCGGGCCCAACATAGTGGTTTATCCGTAGGGCGTCTGGTATTCGGGCGTGTCCGCGGGCGACGTGAGAGATGCCGCGGGCGCGTTGCCGGACGATCTCGCCCAGACCATCCGCGGTTTTCAAGACAGCCGCGCCATCCTGACCGCTATCGAGTTGGACGCTTTCACCGCCGTGGCGGAAGGCACTACCGGCGGGCAAGCCGCTGCCAAGATGGGCACGGACCCGCGCGCCGCCACCATGCACACCGCCCACCTCTGGCATCGCTGGTCCACGCTGACCGATTGCGTGCGCCAGGGCGCCGCGATAGCCCGCCGGGAACCGCGCGAGGTGGAAGATCGATGGACCCGGCCTTTCATCGCGGCTATGCACCGCAATGCGCGGGAGCGCGCGCCGCATGCTGCACGTGGGCGGCGGATCTGCCACCTACTCCATCGCGTTTGCCCAAGCCGGCGCCGAGCTGCAGGCCGTGGTGCTTGACCGTCCCGAGGTCCGCCATTGCGCAGGGACACATGCAACGCGCACGTTTCGACATTCCGTCCGCCGCCGTGGGGCAGGCTCGCAGCCTGCGCGGGCCTCGCAGGCCCGCTCTTCGGCGGCGCACGGCGCCGCCCCACAAGGTTTTCATCACGATTGGTGGGCCGCAGGCCCATCCTGACAGGTCTGGCCAGCCGCGTCGCCACCCGCGTGGGAGATCTGCGCACAGACGGCCTCGGAGAAGGCTTCGACCTGGTGCTGGTGTCCGCGATTTGCCATATGCTGGGTCCCGATGAGAATCGCGATCTGCTGCGCCGTTGCCGCCAGGCGCTCGCTGCAGGCGGCCGCGTGGTGGTACAGGACTTCATTCTGGAACAAGACAAGACCGCACCCAAGATGGCCGCCGTTTTTTCGCTGAACATGCTGGTGGGCACGGAGCGCGGCGCCAGCTATAACGAAAGTGAGTACGCGGCATGGCTCGGCGAAGCCGGTTTCCGCGAAGTGCACCGCATCGGCCTGCCGGGACCGAGCGGGTTGATGATAGCGTGTGTTTCGTAACCTTTCCGCGACGGTCATCGTCTTACAGTGGAATCTTTAAACCGGCCACTGCGGCGCCACCGATTGCGGCCGATCGTAATCAAGATGAAATTATCCCTTTTCCTGCTCGCCCTACTGATTGTGTCTCAACCCATCCGCGCGCAGACTGCCACTTTGCGCGGCCAAATCATGGATGAAACCGGCGCGGTCGTGCCCGGCGCTACGGTCACTCTCAACGGACCGGCTGGCGGGGCCAGGACCGTCACCTCCGCCAGCGATGGATCGTACTCCTTCAGCGCGCTGACGCCCGGCAATTACACCGTGCGCGTGTCCGCGCCGGATCTCACGCAGGCGCAGCCGGTCAAAATCGCGCTGCAACCGGGCGCGCAATCCCTCAACGTGAAAATGAAAGTGGCCTCGGTGACCCAGCAGGTCACGGTGCAGGATAGCGCCGGCCCCAGCGTCTCCACGGACCCATCCGGCAATTCCAGCGCCACGGTTTTGCGCGGCGACGATTTGCAGGCGCTTTCCGACGACCCCGACGATTTGCAGTCCGACCTGCAGGCGCTGGCCGGGCCCTCCGCCGGCCCGGATGGCGGCGAGATTTTCGTCGACGGGTTCAGCGGCGGCCAACTTCCCTCGAAAGACTCCATCCGCGAAGTGCGCATCAACCAGAATCCCTTCTCGCCCGAGTACGACAAACTGGGTTACGGCCGTATCGAGATCCGCACCAAACCCGGCACCGACAAGCTGCATGGCCAGGGGTTCTTCAATTTCGGCGACGAGATCTTCAATTCGCGCAATCCTTATGCCCAGCAGAAAGCGCCCTTCCAACTGGAGGAATACGGCGGCACAATCAGCGGACCGCTGGGCAAGCATGCTTCTTTCTTCCTGGATACAGAGCGGCGGGCCATCGACAACGGGCAGGTGATCGACGCCGTGACTCTCGATCCGCAGACTTACGCGATCAATCCTTATACCGGCACGCTGCTGTCTCCCCAACGCCGTGTGCGCGTCAGCCCGCGCTTGGACGATCAGGTGAGCCAGAACAATACTTTGATCGTCCGCTACGGCTTCACGCGGAACGACGTGCAGGACCAGGGCATCGGCGCTTTCAACCTTGCCTCGCGCGGCTACTCCACTCTGGACCAGTACCACATGGTCCAGGTTACGGATACGGCGGTGCTAGGCCCCAGTACCGTGAATGAGACGCGCTTCCAATTCTTTCACGAGGTCGAAAACCAGATTTCCAACAGTTTCGCGCCAGCCGTCCTGGTGCTGGGGTCGTTCAATACCGGCGGCGCGCAGACCGGCCGCAGTCTGGACACCGAGAACTACTACGAGTTGACGAACACTACGTCCATCGTCAAAGGCGTGCACACCTGGAAGTTCGGCGTGCGCGCGCGCGGCGAGACTGACGACAACACTTCGCCGGTAAACTTTGGCGGCACGTTCACTTTTGCCGGCGGCGAGGCGCCCGAGTTGGACGCCGAAAATCAGGAAGTGCTGGACAGCTCCGGCCAGCCCGTGCTGACGCCCATCACCTCCATTCAGCAATACCAGCGGGCGCTGCTGGGGCTGCCGGGCGGCGGCGCCACGCAGTTCAGCCTCGCGGCGGGCAATCCCTTCCTGTCCGTCAACCAGGTGGACGTGGGCACGTGGGTGGGCGACGACTGGCGTGTGCGCCCCAATGTCACCCTCAGCTTGGGGCTGCGCTACGAGACGCAAACCAATATACACGACTGGCGGGACTTTGCGCCCCGCTTCGGCTTCGCCTGGGCGCCCGGATCGAAACAGATGAGCCTGCATCCCAAGTTCGTGCTGCGCGGCGGATTCGGCATGTTCTACTCCCGGTTCAATATCTCCAACATCGAAACCGCGGACCGGTACAACGGGATTGTGCAGCAGGAATACATTGTCAACAACCCCGTTTTTTTCCCCACCATTCCGACCATCGCGCAACTGCTGGCTATGCCGGGCATTCAGTCCACGCAGACGATTCAGGAACTGAGTTCCACGTTGCGCGCGCCGTATATCATGCAGTCGGCGCTCACTGTCGAGCGCCAGGTGGCGAGCAGCACGACGGTGGCGGTGACTTACATGAACTCGCACGGGCTGCATATGCTGCGCTCGGAGGAATTCAACGCGCCGGGGCCGGTCTATTTGATGGAGTCTTCGGGACTCTTTAATCAAAACCAGCTCATCGCCAATGTGAATGCCAAGCTGAGTGGGAACCTGTCGCTGTTCGGTTACTACACGTTGAGCCGCGCCATGAGCAACACGGACGGGCTGGGCACCTTCCCGGCAGTCCCCGGCTCGATGGCGGGAGAATATGGTCCGGCTGGTTGGGATATCCGGCATCGCGCATTCATCGGCGGTTCCTTGAATACCAAATGGAACGTGCGCCTGAGTCCATTTATCACGGTACAATCCGGTGCGCCGTACAACATCACCGTGGGCCAGGATATTTACGGCGATACGCTCTTCAACGCCCGGCCGGGAATTCCCACCGGCATGAACAAGCCGGGCCTGATCGATACGGCTTACGGTTGGCTGGATCCCAATCCGTCGCCTGGCGAGCAGCTTCTGCCGCGCAACTACGGGCGTGGTCCCGGCCAGATTTCGGTGAATGCGCGGCTGGGCAAGACGTGGGGCTTCGGGCCGGAACGCGAAGCCGCCAGCGGAGTGAGTCCTCTGGCCGCCGGCCATAATTCCGGTTTTCACAGCGTTTTCTCGGATGCCTCGACCAGCCGGCGCTATAACCTGACTCTCTCGATTTCCGCGCGCAACCTGCTGAACCACGTCAACGAAGGGCCGATTATCGGGCAGATCACGTCGCCCCTGTTCGGAGAGGCCAATTCCGTGGCCGGCGGCTACGGAGCCTTCGCGGAAACGGCGAATAACCGGCGCCTGGAACTGCAGACCCGCTTTACGTTTTAATAGGGGGGCGGGCTTTAAGCCCGCGCGGGACTTAAGCCCCGCTCCGGAGTTTTTAGCCTTTTTGGTGGGGCTGGCGGTTTCGCCGGGTGGTCGACTCCGTCGCTCCAGCTTGCCCTCCTCACCCGGTTCCACGACTGGGGTCTCCAGCCACATCCGGATGAGCTTGAGTACGCTTGATACCCGGCCTGCACATGCCCGCTTATCTCCTCCAGCGCCTGCTGTGCCGACCGCCCACGGACAGAACCCATCTAGGAGCGATCCTCGAAATCTGCTTCGAAGATCGGCTCAAGGAACAGCAGGGTCGCCATCCGGACCACCCGGTCGCGCACCGTCCGGGAATCCTTGCACACCGGCTTCCGAGGCTTCGATCTGTTCGATTCTCACGCCGTCCACCCCGGGCGCGCCCTGCTTGGCTCGCACCCGTTGCCAGGTGCTTGCTCATGGCTTCCCCCGACAGTGTCAGGCTTCATCCACATCGGGCGGATTGGCCACCTCCAGCAGCGTAACGAGGCCGAATCTGGTTCGCTTGCGCTACGGCACACAAGTTTGCTTCCCCGGTTCCTCCAGCCAGATTGCTCCGACTCGCTCAGGTTCCGCTACATGTACGAACGAGCGATCTACAATGGTGAATTCCTTTCAATTCACAAGATCGGCCAGGCCTAGCCTGGTGTACCCGATGAACGCCGATAAGACACAAGCAATAAGCCCAGCCCGAGTCCGGCGGAGGGGTACAAATACCGGCGCTTGGACAGCCGACCGGCCTCTAGCGGCCTTCATGGAGTCTTTCACGCCCTTCCACTTTTCGGTCGCGCACCCAAGCACGCCCCGTGGAACCATACACCGTGTATCATAACGAAAGATGCCCGTCTCGTTCTCCGCGGAAATGGAGTCTCGTTGAAGCGCCTGCCTTGGGTTGCCTGGGCTTGGTTCGGCGTGCTCCTGCTGGCGTCCTACGCTCCGGTGTTGGGGCGGCTGGTCCGGCAATGGGACGCGGACCCCGACATGGGGCACGGCTTCTTCGTACCCTTGGTCGTGGGCTTCATCGTGTGGCAGAAGCGGCCGGAGTTGCTGGCGCTGCCGCCGTCGCCGAACTGGTGGGGCTTGGCCGTGGTGCTATATGGCGCGCTGCAACTGTGTATCGCCACGCTGGGCGCGGAGTTGTTTCTGGCGCGCACGGCCTTCGTCATCTCGGTCATCGGCATCGTCTTGTTATTGGGCGGCACGGCTTGGGTGCGCGCGCTGGCCTTCCCCCTGTTCCTCCTGTTTTTCATGATTCCCATCCCCACCGTGGTCTACAACAGCATCACGTTTCCGTTGCAGCTTCTGGCCAGCCGGGTTTCCACGCAGGCGTTGGACCTGATGCAAATCCCGGTGCTGCGCGAGGGCAACGTGCTGGAGCTCGCCGAGCAGAAGCTTTCCGTGGTGGAGGCGTGCAGCGGTATCCGCTCGCTGCTGTCGCTTACCTTCCTGTCGCTGGTCTATGGCTATTTCTTCGAACCCAAAGTGTGGATGCGCGTAGTGCTGTTCGTCTCCACCATTCCCATCGCCATCGTGGCCAACGCCAGCCGCGTGACGCTGACCGGCGTATTGACCGAATACAAGCCCGAGTTGGCCGAGGGCTTCTTCCACACGGTCTCCGGCTGGGTGATTTTTATGGTGGCGCTGGCCATCCTGATCCTGCTGCACCAGATTCTGAAGCGCGTGGCAAGGCTAATATGAACTGGATAACCAACAAATACGCAAGCGCGCTAACCCTGGCGCTCTTCCTGCAGGCGACCCTCTTCTATGCCGCATCGCGCGGTGAGCGAGTCCCCGCCACCCAGCCTCTGGATCTGCTTCCGGCGCAACTGGGAGACTGGCGCGAGGTGCAAAACTATCCGGTAGAGCAGGAGATCCGCGATCAGCTCAAGGCCGACGATCTGCTCAACCGGCTGTATGCCGACACAGCATTGCAGGCGGACGCCGGTCTCTTCGTCGCGTATTTCAAGACGCAGCGCACCGGCCAGTCGCCGCATTCGCCCAAGAACTGTCTGCCGGGATCGGGGTGGGAGCCGGAGGCCACCGGGTTCCTCGACGTCGCCGTGGAAGGCCAGCCGGAACCCATCCGCATCAATCGCTACGTCGTTTCGCACGGCGACGAGAAGAGCGTGGTGCTCTACTGGTATCAAAGCCAGCGCCGTGTGATCGCCAGCGAATTCTCGGCGAAATTCTGGCTGGTGATGGATTCCATCCGGTACCACCGCAGCGACACCGCATTGGTGCGCGTGACGGTGCCGGTCACAAACAGCGGCCAGGACGCTGCCACACAAGTTGGTGTCGCGTTTGTCCGCACCGTGTTCCCGATGCTCAAGACCTACCTGCCCGGGTAGGCACGGGCTTCAGCTCCGCTGGTGGCACGGGCTTCAGCCTCGCCGGTGGCACGGGCTTCAGCCTGTGAACGGCGAGCTTCGCTCGCCCAACAGCGGGCCTGCGAGGCCCGCGCAGGCTGCGAGCCTGCCCCACTAAACTAAGGCATCCAGCGCCACCGGCTCTCCGATCCGCGACATGATGGCGTCGGATTCCGTCATTCCGCGAACCGCTTGAAGAAGCTGTTCGCGTTCCACTTTGGACGTTCGGGGCGGTCGGCCACCGCTTCCGCCAGCGCGCGCAGCAGATCGTCGAAGCGCCCCGCGCACTCCAGATCCACCGGCTGCTTCAGGTCGTCGGCCGGAGCGTGGTAGCGCTCCTTCAGCCAGGCCTTCGCGATCTTCTCCTCCGGCGAGCCCTTCTCATATCCTACCTTCATGGCCAGCGAGGGAATGCCGCGGCGGATGAAACTGTACTGGTCGCTGCGGATGAAGATATTCCGCTCCGGCTCCATATCGTCCTGGATGCGTAGGCCGCGAGCTCTGGCCACCGTCCGGACTTCCTCGCCCAGATCCGATTCGTTCAGCCCATAGACCGTCACGCTGCGCAGCGGGAACAGTGGCAGAAACATATCCACGTTCAAGTCGGCCACCATGCTGCCCGCCTTCACCGTGGGATGCGCGGCGAAGTATCTGGATCCCAGCAGCCCCTTCTCCTCACCGGTCACCGCCACGAACAGCAGCGAGCGGCGCAGCCTCGATTTGGTTTCGTTGAGCGCTTGCGCGACATCCAGCAGCGTAGCCACACCCGAAGCGTTGTCCATGGCGCCGTTGTAAATGCGGTCGCCGTTGATCGGCTCGCCGATCCCCAGGTGATCCAGGTGCGCCGTCAGCAATACGTATTGGTCCTTCAGCACCGGGTCCGTGCCGGGAAGAAGGCCGGCCACGTTCTGCGACTCCACCTCTCCACGCTCCACCGCCACTCGCGCCCGGATGGAAGCGTGCAGCGGGAATCGCGGCAGCGGTTTGCCGGCATCCGCCAGCGCCACCAGATCGTCGAACGAATGGCCGGAACCGGCGAACCATTTCTCGGCCTGGGCTGGATTTACCGCAGCCGAGAACCTCAGCCCGAACTGCGGGTCCAACGCCGGATCGGCCAGGCTCATGGATGCCTGCCGGCTGCCCAACGCGATCCGCTGCCAGGGCAGATCCATGTGATGGGGATTCTGGATCACGATCGTTCCGATCACGCCGGCGCGTTCCAGAAACCGGCCGCGCTCGTTGGCGCTCTGATAATGGGAGCGCAGCGGCCCCGGAATACTCGAGGGACCACCGGCGAGGTGCAGCACTATCTTGCCGCGCAGGTCGAGTCCCGCCAGGTCGTCGTACTGCATTTCGGGAACGGTGAGCGCGTAGCCCGCGAACACCACCTCTGCGTCCACCTCCGGCGCGGGATCTATGCGCGCGCTAATGATGGCGTCCTCGCCCAACACCAGTTCCTCGGATTCGCCGTTGCGTACCAGCGTCAGGCTGGATTCGGCTTCTCTCAGCCGCCGTGTGTGGAAGCGGACCGGCTGTATGTAGCCTTCCGTGCCGGCCGGTTTCAAGCCGGCGCGTTCGAATTCGCCCGCCACATAAGCGGCCGCCTTGCGATGCCCGGCGCTGCCCGTATCGCGGCCTTCCAGCCGGTCGTCCGCCAGATATTGGACATAGCTCCACCAGCGGCGGCCATCCAGCATGCTGGCCGGGAGAGCGGTGGCCAGCAGCGCGGCCGCCATCGCCGCGGACAGGCGAAACCGTCGGTTCATTTCTTGCCTTTCACCTTCTTATATTCCTCGCGGATGGCCTGCATCTGGCGCGCGTGGCTCTCGGCGTGTTCCGCCAGCAGTTCCAGTTGGAAACGCAGCGTGATGGGGCCGCGTTCGCTGTGATTGCCGGTGCGCGCATAGGCCGCTTCGGGCAATTCCTTCAGCAATTCGTAGTTCTCGCCGCGCACGCGCCGGAAGCTTTCCAGCGACTGTTTGGGCTTGCGCCGCGCGTAGTCCAGGTTCTTGGCCCAAGCTTCCTGGTCGAAGGCGATCAACGTGGGGCTGTCTTCCGCCACGATCTGCCGCATGCGGTGCGCGCATACGATCTCGGCATCCGCCAGGTGCGCCACAATCTGCCGGATGCTCCACTTGCCCGGCGCCGGCACAAAATCCTCCTCCTCGCCAAACACGCCGGTCAGGACCATCGCCAGCACTTCGGGTCCGCGGCGAAAGCGCTCCAGCAAATCCGCAATTTCACGCATTATTTAACTCCAAGAACACCGGAACCACAGATGGACACGGATGCACACAGATGAAATAAAAAAACAAGCGATCGTGCTCCGACGTTTTCATCCGTGTTTATCTGTGTCATCTGTGGTTCCAGTTCTTTAGTAGTAGTCCGCGCAACTGAGATAGTATCCGCACTTCGGGCACACCAGTTTGCATTTGTGCCGGATCAGCCGCGTGGAGCACAGCGGACAGTACAACATCGGCTCGTCGGCGTTTTTCGGCTCGGATTCCGGCACAGGCTAAACGCTATTATATCCGTGATGGCGGATACTCTGTTTGACGAACCCTCCGCGTTCGATCGCGATGCCCTCGCCGAAAGGCTGCGGCGCCTGGCCGCCGAAGGCATCTACATCGGCGGCAGCTCCTGGAAATATGAAGGATGGATCGGGCAGGTTTACACGCACGCCCACTACCTGGCGCGCGGCCGCTTCTCGCGGCGGCTTTTCGAGTCCACCTGCCTGAAGGAATACGCGCAGACCTTTCCCACGGTGTGCGGCGATTTCGCGTTCTACCAGTTCCCTACCCCGGAGTTTTGGGCCCGGCTGTTCTCCCAGGCCCCCGAAGGCTTCCAGTTCGCCTTCAAAGTGCCGGAACAGATCACCTGCAAAATATTTCCGTCGCACCCGCGCTACGGGCCGCAAGCCGGGAAGGAAAACGAAGCGTTCCTGGATGCCGGGATGTTAAAGGAAATGTTCCTGCGGCCGCTCTGGCCGCACCGCCACCAGACCGCGCTGCTGATCTTCGAATTCGGCGCACTGTCCAAGCGGGCCATCGCGGCGCCGGGCGAGTTTTTGGAGCGCCTGGACGCTTTCCTCGCCGCGCTGCCGCCGCAATTCCGCTACGCCGTGGAAGTACGCAACCCCGAGTTCCTGCAGCCGGACTATTTCGCCTGCCTGCGCGCCCGCGGCGTGGCGCACGTGTACAACGCGTGGACACGCATGCCGGAGCTGCGCCGGCAGATCGAAATCCCAGGGTCGGCCACGGCCGGCTTCCTGGTGTGCCGCGCGCTGCTGCGGCAAGGCCGCCCTTATGAAGAGGCCGTCGCCCAGTTTTCGCCGTACAGCGAAATCCGCGATCCCAATCCGGGAGCGCGCGAGTCGCTCCGCATCCTGGTCCAGCGTGCGAAGGATAAGCGCAGCATGGCGTTCCTGTTCGTCAACAATCGGCTGGAAGGAAACTCGCCGCTCACCATCATGGCCGTGACGGAACCGGATTAGCGTGCGCCCATGCTAAGATAAAAGCGAATTTCGTTCGTCCCTCGATGGGCCCGTAGCTCAGTTGGTTAGAGCGCTACCTTGACACGGTAGAGGTCTGGCGTTCGAGTCGCCACGGGCCCACCACTGTGCGTTCGATTGTGCGGGCTGCCGGTTGCCTTCTGGCGCAATACCGCATGCACTCGTAAGCGCGGATCGTCTTGCAGCGAACTCCCGAGCGATGGCGCGTCAAGTCACTGTTCGAGCGGGCACTTACGGTGTGAACTCGAACACCACGCCGCCCACGTCGATGCTCCCCGATGGCCCGCCATAAAGCGTCGTTCCGTACAGATTGCCGAGCTGGTCCATGATCAGGCTCGACGATGGATACGCCCCATCCAGACCGGCTGTAAAGCTGTACAGCACTTGCTCCTGCCAGGTGCTATTGCCGGCCGGCGAAATCTCGAAGATGGTTCCCGGGTTGTCCGTTCCGCCCGCAACCGACGTCCCGAACAGATTGCCGTGGCTATCGAAAATCAGTCCGTTCGGATTGGCCCCATCCCCCGCACTGGGGCCCAGGAACGTATGCAAGATCGTTTCCGTCCAGTTGCCCGAGGCATTGCGCGACAGCTCGTAAGCGACCCCGGAAAGCGCCGCCCCGCCAACGCTCGTGGTGCCGAATAACGACCCATCCGGCCCCATGGTCACCCCCGCGAACGGATTCGCGCCGTCCGTGCCGCTTTTGAAACTATGCAGCACATGAATGCTCCAGCCGCCTCCGGTTTGCGGCGACAGCTTGTAGACCACGCCCTTATTGTGCGTGCCTCCCGCGTACGTGGTGCCCCACAGATTCCCGGCGGCATCGAGCACGGGCATGCCCTCGGGATTCGAGCCATCCGCGCCTGCAAAGCTGTGAATCACCGTCTCCTTCCAACCACCCGATGCGCTCGGACTCAGCTCGAAAATCGTGCCCAGGTTGTCGGTGCCGCCGCCGCTGGTGATGCCGTAAAGGTTGCCCGCCGCGTCGATGTCGACGCCCGCATACGGCCGGAACCCATCCGGCGTGGCTGTGAACCGGTAAAGGACAGTCTCCTGCCAGGTGCTGCCGGACGGCATGAGCTTATACACCACGCCGCAACCCGTGGAGCCGCAGGGTTTGGCGGCAACGCCGCCATAAGCTGTGGTCCCGTAGAGGTTGCCCGCGCTGTCCAGCGTTGGCGCGGAATACGGACCGGCGCCGTCTTGCCCGCGGGGGGTCCCCTTAAAGGTGTACAAGACCGTCTCCTTCCAACCGCCAGTGCCCGTGGGCGACAGCTTGTAAACCACGCCATGGTTATAGACGCCGCCATAATACGCCGCGCCGTACAGGTTGCCAGCGTTATCCATCACCAGTCCCGCATACAACCAGTTGCCTCCATCCAGGTTGCCGATACCGAAATCCTGTAGCACGACAGGCGCCTGCGCGGCGGCGGCGGCCGCGGCGGAGATCAGAACCAAAACCGCGGTTCGATACATGAGTCTCATCATCTCCAGAGTAGGCACATTGCCCCAGCCCGCGGGTGCGCAAAGTGTCAATACTTTGTAAAATCCGGGCCTTTCAGCTTCGGTGACGGTGACCAGCCCAGCGGAAGGCTGAAGAGCAATGTGAAGTTCCAGGTACACGCCTGATCTCAGGCTTACGCCGCGCGTGATGCGCCGACCGCGTCAGCGGCCGTGCCCCCTCCACGACGCCCCCACCCGCAGCCCCAGGCGCATGACTGGGGCTTCGCGCAGCCTGATGGCGGCGGCAAATTCCGCCGCCCACCGTCCGTCGCCGCGACCGCCCGCGCGCGGATCGGCTACGGCGAAGGTGCGAAAATCGTGATTCATGGCCATCACGATTTTCGAGCCCGACACCATCTCGCGCGATTCGGCGACGATACGCTGTGCAGGACCGGCGCCTTCATCGGCCGGGTGCCCGCCCCCAGAGACGAAACATTTTCGCTAGAAAAACACGCATTGCGGCCGATGAGAGCCATTGAGGAGCAGATCATGGGGTCGATTGCAAGCTCACTGAACGGCCTGTCCTACTTGACGCAGCCCGGAGGTCTACTTTCCAGTCTGCCGGCCTCGATCTCGAAGGCTGTGCTGCAATCGGCCTCGCCGCAAGACGTGGTAAGTCTCAGCGTAGCCGCACTCCAGACACAGGAAATAGACGGCATATTTGGCATTTCTCCGGCGTCCCAGAACGCGCTGCCCATCGTCTCCGCCCCGGCAACTCCGGCGACTGCCGTACTCCCAGGTGTCTCAGCCGCCGACCTGACCAACGCCACTCCGCAACAGCAGGCCTCGATCAATGACCAGGCCCTGCTTCTTCAACAGGTACAGGGCCTATACGGCGTACCCACCTCGCTGACGGGCACAACCAACCTAATTGGCTGAAGCAAGCCGTCGGCCGCAACACGCCGCCCGCCCCGGCGCCCGTGCCCCTTCCACGACGCCCCCCGCGGCCGTCCCGCGACTCGTCGCGGCCCATCGCCAGCGCGGCCGTTTCGGACCGGCGCGGCCAGCCGCCCAGGAGCATGACTCACGCTTCGCGCGGCGTGCTGCCCGACGGCCCGTTCCGGCGCGAGCCGCCCCCGTTGCCCGCCTCCGCGACCGCCGGCGGGCGGATGGGCGACGCGATGGGTGAGGAGATGATAGCCCAGAGCGGGGCATTCATGCGCCGTTGCCAGGATGTGCCATGCTGGAAGTGCTATGCGAGACCCGGAGATCATCGAAACCGAGCTTATCGAAATCGGCGCCATCGCCGACGATACCCTCAAGTTCGAGCGCATCATTGCTTGGTGCGCATCGCATCCCGACGAAGTCCCCTTCGCTCTGCATCAGTTCATGAGTCGGGGCGACAAGCACCCGGGCCGCTGAGCCCGTTCCCGCGCCGCGATCGGCGACGGAATCCGGTCCGAGGCCGCGATGACCACCCCCGCGCCTGGCGCTGCTTGTGCGAGCCGCAGGCCGCGCGCGACACGCCGCCCGCGCCGGCGCCCGTGCCCGTTCCATGACGCACGGCCGGCCATCCCGCCACTCGCCGCGGTCCGTCGCCCGGACCCGGCCTGGAAGGCTCCGCATCCACGGTTGGTGTGAGTAGGAATCTGAATCGCCCTTGCGGTATGCTTAGCTTCACGACACGCAGGGAGGTTTCGATGATGCGTGATTCCAGCGCTTGGCGCCCAGGTAATACGGATAGCGCATTGCAGCCGAGCTTTGGCTGGGGAGCGGCCCCCGTGGTTCTGATTTGCACCGTCGCTCCCTGTCTTGCGCAGGCCCT
>Ga0187863_10002176_pt1 | contig 15103 bp, 14 predicted proteins | sample June2016WEW_11_1_FD_132975 | JGI IMG/M metagenome (GOLD analysis project Ga0187863, IMG submission 132975) | Peatland microbial communities from SPRUCE experiment site at the Marcell Experimental Forest, Minnesota, USA - June2016WEW_11_10 | ecosystem: Environmental > Terrestrial > Soil >... | reverse complement strand
TCGCTCTGGCAGGCGACCACGATGCCGGTGGGAACGTGCGTGATGCGCACGGCCGATTCGGTCTTGTTCACATGCTGGCCGCCGGCGCCGCTGGAGCGGTACACATCGGTGCGCAGATCCGCCGGGTTGATGTCGATGTCGATGTCGTCGTCCACTTCAGGCGATACGAAGACGGAAGCGAACGAGGTATGCCTGCGGTTCCCCGAATCGAACGGCGACTTGCGCACCAGCCGGTGCACTCCGGTCTCGGTCCTGAGCCATCCATACGCGTAGTCGCCCGTCATGCTGATGGTGGCACCCTTGATGCCCGCGACCTCGCCGGCGCTTTGGTCGATGATCTCGGTCGCGAGGCCGTGCCGGTCCGCCCACTTCAAATACATGCGCAGCAGCATCGCCGCCCAGTCCTGCGCCTCGGTGCCGCCCGCGCCGGCCTGGATATCGACAAACGCGTTGTGCGAATCCATCTTGCCCGGGAACATGCGCTGGAATTCGAGGCGTTCCACCTCGGTGGCAAGACGCGCCGCGTCGGCTTCGATTTCCGCTGCGGTCTTGAGATCGCCCTCTTCTGCGGCCACCTCGAGGAGCTCACCCGCATCGCGCAAGCCGCGCGACAGCTGATCCAAACCGACCACTACTTGTTCGAGCCTGGCCCGTTCCTTGCCGAGCTCCTGAGCCCGATCCGCGTCGTTCCAAATGCCCGGCTGTTCGAGCTCGCGGGTTACTTCCTGCAGGCGCTCGTGCTTGTTGTCGTAATCAAAGATACCTCCTCAAAGAGTCGGTGCGCTCCTCGAGATCTTTGATGAACCGTTTGATTTGATTGATTTCCATCATCCCGCAACTCTACCATAGGTTTTCCCGGGATCGGCGGCTCTCGCGCCTCAGCGGATCTTGAAATGCTGGCAATTGAGCTGCACTTGCTCCGCGCCGTTGTACTCGTTCACCTCCAGGCGGTATGCGAGCTCCACCGTAACACCCGGCTCGAGCGCCCGATCCTCCGATGCGCCGCCGACGTAGCCGAAGGAAATTGCATTCAGCGGCGCGCCGCCGCCCGCGCCGTACCCGGCGGGTGCGTGCTCCGCGCTGCGGAGCCGCATCTTCAGGTGCCGGCCGCCGACCACTCTCAGATCGTCGATTCTGAACCTGCCGTCGAATACCGGCTCGGGGAATCCCTGCCCCCAGGGCCCTGCGCCCCGCAGCAGCCGTGCGGTGTCGAGCGACAACTCGGCGGCCAACAGTTCCCCATCGCTCAGGATCACGCCGGCCAAGGTGCCGGCGTCGGCGCGAGCGGAGATTTCCTCGGCGAAGGCGCGTCGAAAGCCGTCGAGGCTCGACTCGGGCAGCGTCATGCCGGCGGCCATCGCGTGACCGCCGAACTTCTCGATCAATCCCGGATGCCGGGCAGCGATGGAATCGAGAACGTCGCGAATGTGGATGCCGGCCACCGAGCGTGCCGAGCCGCGCAGCGAACCGTCCTCCGCGCGCGCGAACGCGACGACAGGCCGGTGGAATCGCTCCTTGATTCTGCCGGCGACCAGACCCACCACTCCCTGATGCCAGCTTTCATCGAATAGACACAGCCCCAGAGTTTCGCCGCCCGGGTCGGCGAAGCGCACGGAAGCGGCGAGTTCCGCCGCCTCCGCCTGCATGCGCTGCTCGATTTCGCGCCGCTCCTCGTTGAGCCGGGTGAGCTCCGCGGCGAGCGCCCGCGCGCGCTCCTCATCGTCCGCCAGCAAGCAAGCGATGCCCACGCTCATGTCGGCCAGGCGTCCCGCCGCGTTCAGCCGCGGAGCCACGATGAAGCCCAAGTCGGCCGCCGTCAGCCGGTCCAAGCGTCGCCCGGCCAGCTCCAGCAAGGCGCGGATACCCGGGACACAGCGGCCGGCGCGGATCCGCCTCAACCCCTGTGCGACCAGCACTCGGTTGTTTCGATCGAGCGGCACGAGATCGGCCACGGTGCCGAGCGCCACGAGATCCAGAAGATCCGAGGGCCGAAACTCCGGCGGGCGCAGGGCTCTCGCGAGCGCCGCCACCACATAGAACGCGACGCCGACGCCCGACAGCGCCGGGCTCCCGAAGGTCGATCCCGCGAGGTTCGGATTGACGATGGCGTCCGCCGTCGGCAATTTTGCGCCCGGCAAATGATGATCCGTGATCAAGACGGGAATGCCGAGCGCATGGGCCGCTTCGACACCCTCGATACTCGACACGCCGTTGTCCACGGTGACGATCAGCGACGGGCGGCGCTGCGCCGCGAGCGCCACGATGCCCGGAGTCAGTCCGTATCCGAACTGAAACCGATTGGGCACGAGGAAGTCGACGTGCGCGAACCCGAGCGAGCGCATGGCGCGGACCAGAAGCGCGCTGCCGGTGGCCCCGTCCGCATCGAAGTCGCCGACCACGAGCACCCGGCCCGAGGCTCGATGCGCCGCCAAGATCTCGGCCGCGCGTTCCACCCCGGCGAGCGTGCTGACCGGCAGGAGACGCTCGAGGGACAGATCGAGCTCCTCCGCCGACGATACTCCGCGGGCGCAGTACACGCGCCGGAGCACGGGGTGCAGATCGCGCATCGGCTCGAGCCCGCCGCCCGCCGGCCGCCGGCGGATTTCAGTCGCCATGGCGCGCGTCCTCCTCGGGAATGGCGTCGAGACCAAAGGCCTCCCACCACGCACGGCTACGGCGCCAAAATCGCCGCAGCCCGCGGGCGCTCACGCTGAATGAGGTCGAGGCGGCGGACAGCTCGATTCGGGTCAGCCGCCCTGCCTTCAAGTCGTCGAGCGCGGGATTCAGCCAGCGCTGCTCGCTCTGCTGCCAGATCGCCGTGCCGGGCCACGCATCGAGCACCACCACCCCGGCCCGCGATGACCCGGATCGGCCCGCACCGCCCCCGGGGTATTGCGAGAGAGGATCGAACGCCGCGAACAGCGCATCGTCTCCGGCAGTCCAGCCCGCAATGCGGGGCAGCGGAGAGTCCCCCGCACCGCCGCCCCAAAGCCATAGGGCGCTGATGACCGGGACACCGCGCGCACGGCGCGCCGCGTTCACCGCATGGTCGAACAGCCACATCTCGATCTCGCTCGACAGCCGCCGCAACCCGGCGGAACCCGACCCCCGCGGCTGATGTGCCCAGACATCCTCGCCCAAGGCATGGTCCGGCGGCGTCGTGTCCGCCACGACGGGCGCATCGAAGACGCAGAGCAGTACGTTCCCCACTCCCCGCACCAAGCGCGCACCGCCGCCGGCGAAGGAGCGGTTGAAGTCCGCGGCCAAGGTGTCAGCCTCGAGGACATCGATCGTGAGAATGCCGTCGGCGGGCAGGAGCACGTTGCTCATCCCTGCCACCAAGTGTACCGGCGTCGCCATCGCCACCCACGGGTAGGACTCGGCGTTGCCGCTCGCCCGCAACTGAGCCGCGGCGATGGGCGGTGGATCCGCGCTGCCGGAAGCGACCGCGCGGAAGGCTTCGCTGCGCCAAGACACCACGCTTGATCGGGCGTCGGCGCGCGCGATCAAGCGCTCGAGCTCGGGAGCGCGCGAGGTCCGGGGCGGCCCGCGCGCCGCGATACGAAAATACACAGTGGGCAATGTTCATCCTGGGCCGCAGGCGGGTATCTTACCGCCATGCGCTTCCATCAGGACTCGAGTTCGGCGAGCAATCTCATCCGATCGTACGGGACCGGGGAGATCAAGATCAACGACGCCACATTCAAAGGCCCGGTGATCGTCTCGAGCTCGGCGATCGAGCCGGGACCTCAAATCGCGGCGGCCGACGAACTGGCCGCCCCGCACGCCGCCGCCGTGCTCGCACACGAACCCGAAGTCGTGTTGCTGGGCACCGGTCCGCGGCAATTGTTCCCGGCGCCGGAATTCGGCGCGGCTTTTTTACGCGCGGGAGGCGGCTTCGAAGTCATGGACACGGGCGCAGCCTGCCGCACGTTCAACGTGCTGGTGTCGGAGCAACGCCGCGTGGTCGCGTTGTTGATTCCTTAGATTGTTGATTGCGTAGATCGGTAGCTGCGGGAAAGAAAGGCGGGGCGCCGGCGAGTCAAACTATTTGGTATCGAGAGATCTTTTATTTCTTATTGATTCTTATTGTATTTTTTTCTCTGACCGATCTAACGCCGGCGGCCCCGCAAATGGACTTTTTCCCAACAACTCACTGCTGAACATACGCTCAGGTATTGCCGGGCGTCAACGCTCGCGAGAATCGGATATATAATATGTCTATATTACAATGCATTACGTTAAATAATTAGAATTTAATTGAATTCAAGTCACTTCCCCTCGGGAAGGAACGGCAGCGGATCGACCGGCTTGCCGTTCAATCGAATCTCGAAATAGAGCACGGCAATGTGGTGAGGGCCGGTGCCCATGCGAGCGATCTGCTCGCCCTCGGCGACTTCCTCTCCTTCGTGGACGCTCGGTTCGACGGTGTGTGCGTACGCCGAAAGCACCGTGTCGCCGTGTTTGATGATGATGAGATTCCCGTAGCCGCGTATGCCGCTGCCGGAGTACACGACGCGTCCTGCGCAGGCAGCGCGGATCGGTTGGCCGAAGGTGCCCAGCAACAAGATGCCGCCGCCCGGGACGGGCCGCGGCGCCGCGGCGTGCGCGGTCGGCCAGCTCCAATGGGCAGAGCCGCACGGCTGACCCGCTCTCGCGGCGCCTGGCGGCGGCAACTCGGTCGTCGACGGCATTTCGGTCCCGGCACTCGGAGCGGCGGCGCTCGGAGCACTCGCGCCGGCAGTCGCCGGCGCCGCGGCTCCGATGCGTGGCTTGGGTGGCGATGCCGGGCCGCCGTGCGCCGGCGCCCGCGGGACACGGCCCGGTTTGAGCATCAGCACCTGGCCCACGGCGATTCGATAGGCCGGCCCGATGTGATTCCATCGCGCCAGATCGCGGTAGTCCAGATCGTGGCGCCACGCGATGCTGTAGAGCGTATCGCGAGGCTGCACGACGTAGGTTTCCGGCGTGTAGGCGCGCCCGCTCGCGCAGCCCGACGTCATCGACGAGATCCATGCGAGGACGGCGATGCCGCCGATCACTCGCACCGCGCGCACTGCCTCCCTGAGTATTCCGTCTGAGCCGCGGAGAGTCCTCAGGCGAGCTCCCGTCTAGCGCTGCAATCCCGACAACAGGGGAACGAAGCTCACGGCCCCGAGGGATTCCTTCAGCACGCGCGTCTCGCCTTTGGTGTAGCGCATGAGTTCCTGGCGCCCGTCCGGGCCCACGGGCGCGATCAGCCGGCCGCCGACCACGAGCTGATCGAACAACGCGGGCGGCACCGCATGAGGGGCGGCGGTCAGGAGTATTCCGTCAAAGGGCGCTTTCGTCGCCCAGCCCACGCTGCCGTCGTCATGACGAAAACGCACATTGCGGATCTTGAGCTCGCGAAGCGCGCGCCGCGCGCGCCCCACCAGACTCTCGATGCGCTCGATGGTGTAGATCTCCTTCACCAGCGGCGACAGCACCGCCGTCTGATAGCCGCAGCCCGTGCCGATTTCGAGCACCTTGTCGACCGGCCCGGCGGCCAGCAGGGCTTCAGTCATCCGCGCAACGACATACGGCTGCGATATCGTCTGCCCGAAGCCGATGGGCAACGCCGTATCCTCGTAGGCCCGCGTAGCCAACGCCTCATCCACGAACAGATGCCGCGGCACGTTGCGGATGCGGTCCAGCACTCGGCGATCGGCAATACCCTGATCCTGAAGGCGCTGCACCAGCCTCTCGCGAGTGCGCGCCGAGGTCATTCCGATACCGCTGAGGCGCGGCCCTTCCATGTACATGCTCAAGTGGACAGCCAGCGTTCGAGCTCTGGCAGAGCCGCATGGCGCGTCAAGTCGATCTGCAACGGCGTCACGGATGCGAAGCCGTGGGCGACGGCGTGAAAATCCGTGCCCGGCCCCGCATCCTGACCGGCGCCCGCGGCGCCGACCCAGTAGACGTTGCGTCCACGCGGGTCCTTGGCGCGCACCACTCTCTCGCTGCGATGCCGGTTCCCGAGCCGCGTCACCTTGAGTCCCAACAGCTGCCCCTCGGGCAAATCCGGCACGTTGACGTTCAGCATCACCGGAGCCTTGAGCGGCTCGGCCGACAATCGCTCGACCAGACTTGCCGCGACCCGCGCGGCGCTCGCGAAGTTGCGCGGACTGCCGGGCTCGACGCACAGAGAGACCGCGATCGCCGGCAAGCCCAGAAACCGTCCCTCCACGGCGGCCGCCACGGTCCCCGAATACAAGGTGTCGTCGCCGAGATTCGCGCCGTCGTTCACGCCCGAGACCACGATGTCGTGCTCGAAATCGAACAGACCCGAGATCGCCAAATGCACGCAGTCGGTCGGCGTGCCGTTGACGTAATAGCAATCGGCGTCGTAACGCGCCGCGCGGACGGGAACATCGAGAGTGAGCGAGTTGCTCGCGCCGCTGCGGTTGCGGTCCGGAGCGACGACGGTGACGGAGCCCAATGGACCGATCGCTCGACGGAGCGCCTCCAAGCCCTCGGCCCGATATCCATCGTCATTGGAAAGTAGAATTTTCACCAGATTTAACACAAGCCCAATGAGGCGCGTTGCGCCCTGCGGACTATACTGTAACGGCCTACACCCGGATAGGCGGATCGAGCAATCGCACCCATGGCCAAATCTCGCTCTCACCCCCAGCGGCATGACCTGAAGGCGCGCGAGCACGGCGCCTCCGGCGATCAGGCGGCGGCTCGTGGAGCAACCGAGGACGCGGCCGAGACGGGCGGCGATGCCGGCATGTTTCGTGCGGCCGTCGGGGATGTAAGACCCTTGGCACCGACCGGCAGGGCGATCGACCACGAGAGCAGCGCACCGAAGGCGCGTACGCGTCGCGCACCCGCTGCACGATTGCGGCCGGAGCCGGCGCAGGAGCTCGCCTTGCTCCCGGACAGCGTGGCGCCGGAGGATATCGTCGGCGGCACCGATCCCATGTCGCACCGGCGGCCCGGCGTGCGCGACCAAGTGATGCGTCGATTGCGCCGCGGATTGTACCCGGTCGAGGATCAGCTGGATTTGCACGGCCTCAATCAGGCCGCCGCCCGTGACGCCTTGAGCGAGTTTCTGGAGTTCAATCGAAGCGCCGGTCATCGCTGCGTCAGAATCGTGCATGGCAAGGGCTATCGCTCCGGCGCGCGCGGCCCGATTCTCAAAATCGCGGTCAATGCCTGGCTCAAGCGGCATTCGGACGTGCTGGCGTTCACTTCCGCGCGCGCCATCGACGGCGGAACAGGCGCCGTGTACGTGCTGTTGCGCGGGGCATGAGCCTCGAGCTCGCGCCTAGTCGCTGTCTCCCTCGAGCGGCGTGTCCACCGCAAACTCCATGATCTCGCGCAGCACCGCCGTCGCGAACTGACCACGGCCCAGGCCGAATCTCAGGGTGACCGTGCCGGCCTCGGCCTCCACCCGCAGGTCTTGCACCGCACACCGCAGTGCGCGCCTCTCTTGATCCAGCCCCGCGCCCTGCAGGATCGCGGCAAGCCCGCCGAACTCGCGTGCGACTTCGAGCTCGGTGTCGAGCGTGGCGCCCTGCGTCTGCGGCTCGCCGCGGCCCCAGAGCGGACCGGACGGATGAATGTCGAAGGATTGCACGCGCTGCAGGAGCTCATCGCCGATCGCCGCCACCGGAAAATGGCTGCCGCTGCCCTCGAGGCTCGCGAGATCCCCTGGTTTCAGCACCGACCAATCACCCGCTTGCACCCGCCGCGCCAGCACCGCGTTGAAAATGACGGCGCGCGCCGCCGACAGCGCGAAGCCGCGTTCCGCGCGCCCCGTGGGCGGCGTCCCGCTCTGCATCCAGTGAGCCGCCCGATCGAGGTTGAATCCGTCGCGGCCAAAGCGCTGCGGACCGAAGTAATTGGGCGCGCCGTGAGCGCGGAGCGCCGCGAGCTTCAAGTCCAGCTGTTCCCGGGACCAAGTCACTTTGCGCAGACGAATGCTGAAGCGGTTGCCGGATAACGCGCCGCGCTTCAATTTCCGGGTGTTCGCATGCACGTCGAGCACTCGGAATTCGTCCGTGCGCACGCCGCTCCAAAACGAAGCGGACTGCGGGCGCGCCGGCACGCTGAACCATTGCGCCGTGATCGCATGGCGATCCTTCAAGCCTGCATAGCCCACCTCGGCGACGGGCATTCCGCCAAGCCTTGCGATTTCGGCAGCGACCCAGCGGGTATTGGCGGCGCGCTTCTCGACATGCAGAAGGAAATGAGGACCGTTGCCCGACGGCACGAAGGAAAGCTGCTCCTCGACGCGAAAATCCTCGGGCTCCGCCTTGAGCTCCGCTGCCGCCAGCGGCGCGCCATGCGCGCGCGGCGGCGAGAACGCCGCCCGCGTCCATGCGTCCGAGCGTCGGCCGTGAATGCTCACGTCGAACTATCGAGCATGTTCGAGCAGGACGGAGGCAAGCGCGGCCAATCCTTCTCCCCGCCCGATGAAGCCCATGCGCTCGGTGGTCGTGGCCTTGATGTTGATGAAGCGGGCTTCGACTCCGAGGTCGGCCGCAAGATTCGCGGCGATGGCACTGCGGTGCGCCGCGATGCGCGGTGCTTCCGCCAACACCGTCAGGTCCGCATTGATCAGCTTGAACCCGGCCTTGCGCATCATCTCGGCGACCGTACGCAGGAAGACGCGGCTGTCCGCGCCCCGATATCGGGGATCCGAATCGGGGAAATGCCGGCCGATATCGCCCTCCCCCAAGGCGCCGAGCACCGCGTCGCAGAGCGCGTGGATCACCACGTCGCCGTCCGAGTGCGCCACCACGCCGCGGCCGTAGGGAATCCGGACGCCGCCGAGCACAACGTGGTCGCCCTCGCCGAACGCGTGAACGTCAAAACCTTGGCCTACTCTCATTGGGTTTGCTCTCTCATGGCCCTCAATATTAGCGACGCGACCGCCAGGTCCTCGGCGCGCGTCACTTTGATGTTGAACGGAGAACCCTGCACCAGCTGCGGGCGGCCGCCGAGAAGCTCCATGGCCTGCGCCTCGTCGGTGACCGTGATGCCTCGACGCACGGCATCGGCCAGCGCTTGCTCGAGCGCCGCGAGTGCGAATACCTGCGGCGTCAACGCGCGCCACAGTCCGGCCCGATCGACGGTCTCGCTCACCAGGCCGCCGCTCTCGCGCTTGACCGTGTCGACGATCGGCGCAGCGAGCACGGCGCCGGCGGCGCCGCGATCGAGTGCCTCGATCAATGCACGCACGTCGGCGCCGTCCAAGCATGGCCGTGCGGCATCGTGCACCATCACCCAGTCGTCCGGTCGAGCCTCCCTGCGCAGGGCTCTCAAGCCGCTCAGCACCGACTCTTGGCGGCTCGCGCCGCCGACCGCGCTCAGGAGTTTCGACGCCGCGCCGGCAGCCGCACTCTTCGCGCCGATTGCCGCCGCCAGCGCCGGCCAACGCAGATCATCGGCTGCCACCGCCACCACGATTTTCTCGACGCGCGGCTCTTGCAACAGCGCGCGCAGCGACCATTCGATCACGCTCGCGTCGAGGAGCGGCGCGTATTGCTTCGGGGCGCCTTTGGCCGTCGGGTCGAATCGCGCACCGCGTCCTGCGGCGGGGACCACGGCGAAGACGCGGCGCGCCGAGAGCGCCGAAGTCACGCTGAACCCGCCCGAATCACTGGGCGCGTGCGGTAACGGGAGCGGCGGGCGCCGCAGCCACGGGTGTCGCCGGAGTGACGACTTGGTAGAACGTCTCGCTATTGCCCACCATGCCGAGCTCGCTCCGCGCGCGCTCCTCGAGCGCCGCAAATCCGACTTTCAAATCGGTCACTTCAGCAAGCAATTGGCTGTTGCGCTCACGCTGCTCGGCGTTCGCGGCCGTCTGCGCCTCGACCGCCTGGTTCAAGCGCCAGATCTCGCGCATCCCCTGGTCGGAAACCCACAGCCGATACTGCAGCAAGACCAGACAGATACCCAGGATGACCGCTAAAATCCTCATGAGGACAGTAGCTTAGCATGAGTTCTTAAGAAACCGGAACCGAAAGTGCATTCCGGCCGGCGTAGGACGCCTTGCCGCCGAGTTCGCCTTCGATCCGCAGCAGTTGGTTGTACTTGGCGACGCGGTCGGAGCGCGACATCGAGCCCGTCTTGATCTGTGTCGCCGCCGTGGCCACCGCGATATCCGCGATGGTCGTGTCTTCGGTCTCTCCGGAACGGTGCGAGACGATGGCCGCGTACTTGGCCTTCGCCGCCATGTCGATCGCCGCGAGCGTCTCAGTCAGAGTACCGATCTGATTGGGCTTGATGAGAATGGCGTTGGCGATTCGCTTCGCAATACCGTCCGCGAATATCTTGGTGTTGGTGACGAAGATATCGTCGCCCACGAGTTGCACCTTGCGGCCGAGCTTCTCCGTGAGTGCCGCCCAGCCGTTCCAGTCGCCCTCGCTCATGCCGTCCTCGACGGTGACGATCGGATACTTCGCGACGAGCGCCGCGAGATAGTCGGCAAACTCGCTCGAATTGAATTTACGGCCTTCGGACTCGAGCTCGTAGAACCCGTCCTTGTAGAACTCGCTGCTGGCGACGTCCAGGCCGAGATAGATGTCGCGGCCGGCGCGGTATCCGGCCTTCTCGATGGCTTCGAGGATGGTCGCAAGCGCCGCCTCGTTCGACGGCAGATCCGGGGCGAAGCCGCCCTCGTCCCCTACCGCGGTATTGAGCCCCTTGGCGTGCAGCACTTTTTTCAGGGCATGAAACACTTCGGCCCCGTAGCGCACCGCCTCGGCGAGCGAAGGAGCCCCAAGCGGCAATATCATGAACTCCTGGATATCGATGCTGTTGTCGGCGTGAGCGCCGCCATTGATGATGTTCATCATCGGCACGGGCATGACGAAATCGGAAGCGCCGCCGCCAAGGTGACGGTACAGCGGCACCTTGCGGTCGCGCGCGGCGGCATGCGCGGCGGCGAGCGACACGGCCAGAATCGCATTCGCACCGAGCTTCGACTTGTTGTCGGAGCCGTCCGCCGCGATCATCTTGGCGTCGAGCCCGCCCTGATCGGCGGGGTCGAGTCCGACGACGAGACTGCGCAGGGTTCCGTTGACGTGTTCGACCGCTTTGCGCACTCCCTTGCCCAGGAACCGCTTCGCATCCCCGTCGCGCAGCTCCACCGCCTCGCGCGATCCCGTGGAGGCGCCCGACGGCACCGCGGCGCGCCCGATCGCGCCCGAATCGAGCAGAACGTCGGCCTCGACGGTGGGATTGCCGCGCGAATCGATGATTTCACGGCCCCGGACTTCCACGATTCGACTCATAGCAACGACTCCTCGAAGGGTTTCTTTTTGACGGCGAGATCGAGATCCACGAGGGTGGCGAGGAGCGAGGCCATGCGGTCCAACGGCCATGCGTTGGGGCCGTCGGACTTCGCGTTCGCCGGGTCGGGATGCGTCTCCATGAAGAGGCCGGCGACGCCCGCCGCGATCGCCGCACGCGCGAGCACCGGCACGAACTCCCGTTGTCCGCCGGAGGCATTGCCCTGTCCTCCCGGCAATTGAACGGAATGTGTGGCATCGAACACCACGGGACAGCCGCTCGCGCGCATGATCGCGAGCGAGCGCATGTCGGACACCAGATTGTTGTAGCCGAAGGAGAAGCCGCGCTCGCACACCATGATTTGCGTATTGCCGGTGGAGCGAGCCTTGTCGACCACGTTCTGCATTTCCCAGGGACTCAGGAATTGACCCTTCTTGATGTTCACGGGTTTCCCCTGCGAGGCGGCGCCGACGATGAAATTCGTCTGGCGGCAGAGAAACGCCGGCGTCTGCAGCACATCGACCACTTCGGCCACTTCGGCGAGCGGCGTATCCTCGTGCACGTCGGTGAGCACGGGCACCCCGACTTGCTTGCGCACCAGGGCGAGCGCTTTGAGGCCCGCCTCGATGCCCGGACCTCGAAAACTCGAGCGCGAGGAGCGGTTGGCCTTGTCGAAGGAGGCCTTGAAGATGAACGGAATACCGAGCGCCGCCGTCATGTCGCGGAGCCGCCCGGCGACCTCGACGACCAGCGCCTCACTTTCGATCACGCAAGGTCCGGCAATCAGGAAGAACGGCCGATCGGGGCCGACTTCGTAAGACATCAGCCTCATGCGGTGGCGCGGCCCGGCTGCAAGGCGGCCCGATATTCGCGGGCGGCGCGGACGAAGCCGCTGAATAGAGGATGGCCGTCGCGCGGCGTGGATGTGAACTCGGGATGGAACTGGCTCGCCACGAAAAAGGGATGCGATGCCAGCTCGATGAATTCCACCAGGCCGTCCGCGGAGAAACCCGAAAAACTCATGCCCGCGGCGGTCAATTCCTCGAGATAGTTATTGTTGAATTCGTAGCGATGGCGGTGCCGCTCGAAAACCGATTCCTTTCCGTACAGCGAGCGCGCCAGCGAGCCCGGCTTCAAAAAGGCCTCCTGCGCTCCCAGGCGCATCGTGCCCCCGAGATCGGATTTCTCGTCGCGCACCTGTTGGCCGCGTGCGAGGTCCTGCCATTCGGTGATCAAAGCGATCACCGGATGATGCGTGGCGCGGTCGAACTCCGTGCTGTTCGCGTTCTTCAGCGCGAGCACGTTTCTCGCGTACTCGATGATCGCGAGCTGCATGCCGAGGCAGATGCCGAGGTACGGAATGCGGTTCTCGCGCGCATAGCGGATCGCCTGGATCTTGCCCTCGATCCCGCGGTCGCCAAAGCCGCCCGGCACCAGGATGGCGTCCATGTTGGCGAGCATCGAGGGTCCGGAGCGCTCGATATCCTGCGATTCGAAGTAATGAATGTTGACCCGCGTGCGGGTCTTGATGCCGCCGTGCATCAGCGATTCGTTCAGCGAAATGTACGAATCGCGGATTTGCACGTATTTGCCCACCATGCCGATGTCGACCACGGCCTCGGGGTTCTGCTTGGCCGCGACCACCGCGCGCCACTCGGAAAGATCCGTGGCGGGCACATCCAGGCGCAGCTTGTCCACGACGATGTCGTCGAGACCCTGCTCGTGCAGCAGCATGGGAATCTTGTAGATGTCGTCGGCATCCACGGCCGAAATCACCGCGCGCTCCTCGACGTTGGTGAAAAGCGCGATCTTGCGGCGCTGTTCGTCCGGCAAAGTCTGCATGCAGCGGCACAACAGAATGTCCGGCTGGATGCCGATGCCGCGCAATTCCTTCACCGAATGCTGCGTGGGCTTGGTCTTGATCTCGCCCGAGCCTCCGACGATGGGCACCAAGGTCAGGTGCATGTACAGCACGTGATTGCGCCCGAGCTCGACGCCCATTTGACGGATCGCCTCGAGGAACGGCAACGACTCGATGTCGCCTACCGTGCCGCCGATCTCCACCATGCACACGTCCGCGGTGCCGGCGCCCATGCGGATCCGATACTTGATCTCATCGGTGATGTGAGGGATCACCTGCACCGTCGCGCCCAGATAGTCGCCGCGGCGCTCCTTGGCGATCACGCGCTCATAGATGCGTCCCGTGGTGAAATTGCTGTTGCGGCCCGTGGTGGTGCGTACGAAACGCTCGTAATGCCCGAGATCCAGGTCCGTTTCCGTGCCGTCCGCCGTGACGAACACTTCGCCGTGCTGGAACGGACTCATGGTGCCGGGATCCACGTTGATGTACGGATCCAGCTTCACCATGCTGACTTTCAGGCCCCGCGCCTCGAGGATGGCGCCGAGGGAGGCGGATGCGATGCCCTTCCCGAGCGAGGAAACCACGCCGCCGGTGACGAAAACGAATCGAGTCATGATGGGTCACCGCCGCCAATTATGATGAATCGCACGAAAGATATTTTCACGCGACTCAATGAGCCAGAAGGAAATAATTGAAATTCGACGGGAGTTCAGATTACCAGATCCCCCCGCCTCCCACAATCAGCGCCTCCGGAATTGCGCCATTACGCACAAGATTCGCCCGGGACCGCGGTACATCCCTCAATTGAGCTCCGGCCCTCAATAGAGCTCCGGCGCGCCCTCCCACACGCACTCGAACCCCGGCTCATCGCGCCGCGTAAGCCAGCGCGCATCCCGCCAGATATCCCCGATCGCGATCAGCGCCTCCCCCGCATAAATCATCGGCAAAACGTCGCGCATCCAGGGCAGAACTCCGGCGGCCTGACACAGATGCTGAACGCTCTGCGTGCGCGCGCGGACACCGGTCTTCAGGGACTCGCCGCCGCTGCGGCGCCGGACGGTCAAGGCTGCCGGCAGCCGGCCCGGATCGAAGCCGCCCAATCGCGGGACCCAGCAAAGCGTCCCCAAGCCCGCGCCCAGATCGAGGCGCGATTGCGAGCGCATCTGCCATTCCCGCTGCGCATCCAGCGGCCGAATGGCCGCCGCAGTCAGGAACAGCCGATCGCGGTAGCGGCGCAGCGCATGCTCGCCCCAAACAACCGCGGGCACGTGGTCGGCATGGGCGGTGAGGGTCTGGCGCAGGCCCTCCGCCAACCGAGCCGAGGACGGCGCGGCGATCCCGGTTTCCGCGAGCCAGCGGCGCAGCACGTTCACCCGCTCGCGTTCGGGCAGCACGCGCAGGCCGGCGACCGACAGCGCGGCGCCATCCCGCAGGCGAACCAAGGCGCCGTCCGCCGCGCGTTCCAATTGGTGCTGCGCATCGGCAGCGTGACGCGCGGCGCGGCCGAGCGCGGCGGCCGCCCCCGGCCAGCGCTCGATGATCTTCGGCCACAGCTCCGTGCGCAAGAACACGCGATCGAAGCGCACATCCCTATTCATGGGATCCTCGTACCCGTCGAGGCCGTGCGCCTTGCCATAGGCCTGTAGATCGCTCCGCGTGAGGTGCAGAAGTGGCCGCAGATGCCAGCCACCCGCCAGCGGGCGGCGCACCGGCATGGCCGACAAACCCTTGACCCCTGCGCCGCGAAGCAGCTGTAGCAACAGCGTTTCCGCTTGATCGTCGGCATGGTGCGCGGTCAGCAGACATTCACCCGGGGCGAGATTCAGCGCGAAAGCCCGATAGCGGGCCTCGCGCGCCGCGGCCTCGAGCGACTCGCCGGCCGAATCGACGGTCACCTCGATGACCGTGAGCGGGATCTCGAACCGCTCGCACAGCGCAGCGCAAGCGGCACGCAGCGCAGCGGAGGCGACTTGC
>Ga0187863_10002175_pt1 | contig 15110 bp, 10 predicted proteins | sample June2016WEW_11_1_FD_132975 | JGI IMG/M metagenome (GOLD analysis project Ga0187863, IMG submission 132975) | Peatland microbial communities from SPRUCE experiment site at the Marcell Experimental Forest, Minnesota, USA - June2016WEW_11_10 | ecosystem: Environmental > Terrestrial > Soil >... | reverse complement strand
TCGGCTCGTCCTCGACCTACGGCACCGGCGCGTCGGGGCCCGACAAATCCTATCCCAGCCGGCTGGCGAAGCTCCTGGCCTCGCGCTTTCCCAACATGGAGATCGACGTCCTCAATCGCGGCGTCGGCGGCGAGGTCGCGGGCACGACGCTCGAGCGGATCAACACCGACGTGATCGCCGCTCATCCCGATCTCGTCATCTGGCAGGTCGGCACCAACGATCTGCTGCACGACATCGATCCGGCCGACGCGGAGGAACTGATCCGCACCGGCACCGAGCGCATGAAGGCGGCGGGGATCGACGTGGTGCTGATGGATCTGCAATTCGCGCCCGCCATCCTGCAGCATCCGCGTTACCGCGAGATGGAACGCGCCATCGTCTCGGCGGCGCATACCGAGGACGTGCCGGTCATCCACCGCTTCGCCATGATGCGCGAATGGGCGGAAGAAGGGCGCATGCCGCTCGCCATCATGCTGGCGCATGACCGGCTGCACATGACCGATATGAGCTACGACTGCCTCGCCCGCCAGGTGGGCCGCAGCATCGTCGGCGCGGTCAAGCCGAGGGCCTAGGGCTTCAGCACGGCGCGGCCGACGATGCGGCCGGCGCGCAGATCCATCAGCGCCTGGTTGGCCTCGGCGAGCGGCCGTTCATCGAGCGGCACGCCCTCGATCTTTCCCTGCGACACGAGCGCCATCAGTTCCTTGAACTCGGCCAGCGTTCCGGTCACCACCCCTTCGATGGCGAGCGCGCGGAGCGAAATCAACGGCAGCGCGAGGGTGATCTCGCCGCCGAACAATCCTACGATGACGTATTTTCCGCCGCGCGCGATCGCGGCCATGCCGATCCGCGCCGTGCTTTCCGCCCCGACGAAATCGATCGCGGCCGCGATCGGGGCCTTGGCCGCCGCGTTCAGGGCGCGCGCCGGCTTCTCCGTCTTGGGGTCGATGGCGGCGAGCGCGCCGGCGGCAAGCGCGGCCTCGCGCTTCTTGGGGTCGATGTCCGACACCACCGCGCCTTTACCGCCCAGCGCCTTCAGCAGCTTGAGGCAGGTGAGGCCGAGGCCGCCGGCGCCGAGGATGAGGATCGGCTGGGTCCGGAAGACCGCTTCGCCGACGCGCTTCAGCGCGGCATAGGATGTCAGGCCCGAGCAGGCATAGGGCGCGGCCTGGGCGGGGGAAAGCTTGCCCAGCGGCGCCAGGTAGCGCGGATGGGGCACCAGCACGTAGTCGGCATAGCCGCCGGGGCGGCGGATGCCGAGGGTGCGTTCGCCGGCGGTGCAGATATTCTCGCGGCCAGCCCGGCAGTTCGGGCATTCGCCGCAGCCGATCCAGGGATAGGCCACGTAACGCTCGCCCGGCTTCACGCCCTTGGCCTCGGGGCCGATGCCCGCCACCTCGCCGGCGATCTCGTGGCCCATGGTGATCGGCGGAACGATGCCGGAATTGGCGACCAACTGTTGCTTGCCGCCGCCGAGATCGAAATAGCCGTCCCAGATATGCAAATCGCTGTGGCACACCCCGGATGCCAGCGTCTTCAACAGCACCTCGGTCCCTTGCGGCACCGGCATCGGCGCCTCGACCGTTTGCAGCGGCGATCCGAACGCGGTCAGGACATAGCTTTTCATGGGCTCTCCCTCGGGGACCCGTTCCGGGCCCATGCCGCCATTTTGCCCATCAAGGGACGGTTCGCCGCAAGGGGTGATTTCCGCCGCCGGACCGGCTATAGCAACCGCCCATGACCGTTCTCGTCACCGGCGCCGCCGGTTTCATCGGCTTCCACGTCTCGGCCGCGCTGCTGCGGCGCGGGGAAAGCGTGATCGGCGTCGACAATCTAAGCGATTACTATTCGCCGGCGCTGAAAAAGGCGCGGCTCAAGGAACTCGCGGGCGAGAAGCACTTCCGCTTCCATCGCCTCGATCTCGCCGGCACGGGCAAGCTCGAATCCCTGCTGAAGAAGACGAAGGGCGTCGACCGGGTCGTCCATTTGGCGGCGCAGCCGGGGGTGCGGTATTCGCTCGAAAATCCCCGCGCCTATGTCGCGTCCAATTTGGTCGCGCAGCTCGAGGTGCTCGAAGCCTGCCGGCATTTGAAGGGGCTGAAGCATCTGGTCTTCGCCAGCTCCTCCTCGGTCTATGGCGGCAATTTCAAGCTGCCGTTTTCGGAAGGCGATCCGGTCGATCATCCGCAATCGCTCTATGCCGCGACCAAGAAGGCGGACGAGCTCATGTCCTATTGCTATGCCCATCTCTACCGCCTGCCGATGACGGGCTTGCGCTTCTTCACCGTCTACGGTCCCTGGGGGCGGCCGGACATGGCGGCCTGGCTGTTTGCCGAGGCGATCGTCAAGGGCAAGCCGATCAATCTCTATAATCACGGCAAGATGAGCCGCGACTTCACCTATATCGACGACGCGGTGGCGGGCGTGCTCGCCTGTCTCGCCCGCCCGCCCGTTTCCGCGGGTGGCGCGCCGCCCTACCGCATCTACAATCTCGGCAACAGCCGCAGCGAGGATCTCATGCATTTCGTCGCTGTGCTGGAGCGCGCGTTGGGCAAGCAAGCCCGGATCAAGAACCTGCCGATGCAGCCGGGCGATTTGCCGGCCACCTATGCCGACATCGCGGCGGCGCAGCGCGATTTCGGCTTCAAGCCCGCGACCTCGATCGAGCAAGGCCTGCCGCGCTTCGTCGCGTGGTACCGCGCTTATCACAAACTCTAATTGCCCGGCTTTTCATAAAGCGCGTCCAGCGCCTCGCCATAGGCGCGGCGGATGATATGGCGCCGGATCTTGAGCGTCGGCGTCATCTGGCCGTTGGCGGTGGTGAAGGGTTCCTCGGCGATGAGGAAACGGCGGATGCGCTCCAGCGCCGGCAGGGCGGCGTTGACCCGCGCCACCGCCTCGCCCACCGCCTTGGCGATTTCGGGCTGCGCCGCCAGCGGCGTCGCGGCGGGCAGGGCGCGGCGGCGCGCCACGGTCTCGACCAGCTCGTGGCTCGGCACGATCACCGCCACCAGATAAGGCCGGGCGTCGCCCGCCACCATGGCCTGGCCGATCTCTGGCTGCAGCGTCAATTGCCCCTCGATGCGCGTCGGCGCGATCATGTCGCCGCCCGAGGTCTTGATGAAATCCTTCTTGCGGTCGGTGATGCGGATATAGCCGTCGGGATCGATCTCGCCGACATCGCCGGTGTGCAGCCAGCCGCCGATGAAGACGCGCGAAGTCGCCTCGGCGTCGTTCCAATAGCCCTTGGTCACGTTCGGCCCGCGCACCAACAGCTCGCCGTCCGGCGCCAGGCGGACCTCGACGTCCGCGACCGGCGGCCCCACCGTCTCGATGCGGATGCGGTCGGGCGGGTTGACGCTGATCAGCGGCGAGGCCTCGGTCTGGCCGTAGCCCTGCAACAGCCGCAAACCCAGCGCCAGGAAGAACCGTCCGATCTCGGGATTGAGCGGCGCGCCGCCCGAAACCATCGCCTTGAGCCGACCGCCGAAACGCGCGCGCAGCTTGTCGCGCACCAGGGGATCGAGGATCGCGTCCTCGACGCGCTCGATCAACGACAGGCTCCGGTGATCGCCGTAACGCTTCAGGCCGAGTTCAAGCGCCTTGAAGAACAGTTTTTGCCGCAAGCCGCTTTCGCGCGCCACCGCGCGCAGGATGCGCTGGTGGAAGGCCTCGTAGAGCCGCGGCACCGCGGTCATGATGGTGGGCCGCGCCTCGGTCAGATTGACCGCCAGCGTCTCGGCGCCCTCGGCGAAATAGATTTGGGCGCCGAGCGAGATCGGGAACATCATGCCCCCCATGTGCTCGTAGGAATGGGACAGCGGCAGGAAGGACAGGAACACGTCGTGGCCGAGGCCGACCTTCATCAACAGCACATGGGCGGAGGCGCAATTGGCGAGCAGGTTGCCATGCGTCGTCATCACCCCCTTGGGCATGCCGCCCGTGCCCGAGGTGTAGATCAGGCAGGCGACGTCCTCCCGTTTTATCTCCTGGATCCAGTCCCGGACATCGCCCGGCGAGGATTGGCCCAGCTCCAGCACGGCATGCCAGGAGCGCAGCTCGACATGCGAGGCGAGACCGTCCTCGGGCGGCTCGATCAGGATCGCCTTGGGCGGGCCCGGCACCTGCGCCGCCGCCGGCAGCACCCGTTTCGCCAGTTGCGCGGTCGAAACGATCACCAGCTTCGCGCCGCAATTGGCCAGCACGTAGCGGTAATCCTCGACGGTATGGGTGGTGTAGACCGGCACGGTGATGCCGCCCGCCGCCATGACGGCGAGATCGGCGACGATCCATTCCGGCCGGTTCTCGGAAACCAGCACGGCGCGGTCGCCGCGTTGCAGGCCCAAGGCCCGCAGCCCCTTGGCCAGATCCGTCACCTGCCGCGCCGCATCGTCCCAGTTGAGCGGCTGGTAGGCGCCCTGGCGCTTGGCCCACAGGAAAGGCCGGCTGCCTTGCCTTGCCGCTTCGGCGAAGAACATTTCGGCAAGGTTGGGGCAGGTGTGATAATCCATCGTCCCCCGGATTCGGCGCGGATATCGGCGCCGCGGCCATCTGCGGCATAACAGGGCTTGCGGCTTGCCGTCAATTTCCGGCTGATTATCTATAGGGGTGGGTTTAGGAGGCCTGTTTCATGGATTCGGCGACTGCACAAACACCGGTGGACAATGAAGCCGCGTTAGGCCGCCTGCCGCGCTGGGACCTGGCCGACCTTTATCCCGGTCCCGGCAGCCCCGAGCTGGCCCGCGACCTGAAAGCCGCCGAGGACGGCGCCAAAGCCTTCCAAGCGTCATATCAGGGCAAGCTCGCCGCCTTGCCGGGGGCCAATCTCGGCCGGGCGGTCGCGGAGTACGAGCGGTTGCAGGAAATCCTCGGCCGGATTCTGAGCTATGCCGGCCTGGCCTATGCCGCCGACCAGAGCAGCCCCGAGAACGGCCGCTTTTTCCAGAACATGCAGGAAAAGGCCAACGCCATCGCGACCCTGCTGCTGTTCTTCACCCTCGAGCTCAATCGCCTCGAAGACTCCGCACTGGCCGACAAGCTCAAGGCGCCGGAATTGGCGCGTTACGCGCCCTGGCTGCGCGATTTGCGCGCCTTCCGCCCCTATCAGCTTTCGGACGAGATCGAGAAGCTGCTGCACGAGAAATCCGTCGCCGGCCGCGCCGCCTGGACGCGGCTGTTCGACGAGACCGGGGCCGCCTTGCGCTTTCCCGTCGGCGGCAAGGACCTGACCAGCGCCGAGGCGTTGCATCTCCTGTCCGACCCGGATGGCGCGACGCGTAAGGCGGCGGCCAAGTCGCTCGGCGAAGTGTTCGGGAAAAATTCCCGGCTCTTCGCCCATGTCACCAACACGCTCATCAAGGACAAGGAGATCGAGGATCGCTGGCGCGGCTTCAAGCATCCGATTTCGTCGCGCAACCTGGCCAATTTCGTCGAGGACGAGGTGGTGGACGCGCTGATATCCTCGGTGCGCGCCTCTTTCCCGTCGCTGTCGCACCGCTATTACCGGCTCAAGGCCAAGTGGTTCGGGGTCGACCGGATGCCCTATTGGGACCGCAACGCGCCCTTGCCCGAGGAAGACGACCGGCTGGTGCCCTGGAACGAGGCGCAGCGCATCGTGCTCGACGCCTACGGGGCTTTCTCGCCGGACATGGCGGCGGTGGGCAAGCGCTTCTTCGACCACCGCTGGATCGACGCGCCGGCCCAACCGGGCAAGGCCTCGGGCGCCTTCGCCCATCCCACCGTGCCCAGCGCGCATCCCTATCTCTTGCTCAATTATCTGGGCCGCACCCGCGACGTGATGACGCTCGCGCACGAGCTGGGTCACGGCGTGCACCAGGTGCTGGCCGGGCCGCAGGGCGCGCTCATGTCCGACACGCCGCTGACGCTCGCCGAAACCGCCTCAGTCTTCGGCGAAATGCTGACTTTCCAGGCGCTGTTGAAGGCCGAACGGAATCCCAAGCGGCGCAAGGCCATGCTCGCCGGCAAGGTCGAGGACATGCTCAACACCGTGGTGCGCCAGATCGCCTTCGTCGAATTCGAGCGCCGCATCCATGACGAGCGCCGCGCGGGCGAGTTGACCACGGAGCGCATCGGCGAGATCTGGATGGAGGTGCAGCAGGAAAGCCTCGGCCCCGCCATCCGCTTCGAGGACGAGTACCGCTGGTACTGGACCTATATCCCGCATTTCATCCACACGCCGTTCTACGTCTACGCCTATGCCTTCGGCGATTGCCTGGTGAACTCGCTCTACGCGGTCTATCAGGGCGCGGAAAAGGGCTTCGCCGCGAAATATCTCGACATGCTCAAGGCCGGCGGCACCAAGCGCCACAAGCAATTGCTGGCGCCCTTCGGCCTCGACGCCTCCGACCCCAAATTCTGGAACAAGGGGCTGTCGGTGATATCCGGCCTGATCGACCAGCTCGAGGCGATGGGCTGACCATGACCGGCGGTTCGGGTTCCATATTGGCGGTGGACAGGGCAGGGGCGTCTCGCCGAAAGTAACCGCCATGGCCGATGGAAACAGCTTGCCGCGCCGGGTGCAGCGCTACGCCCGGGTTTCGACCGCGATGGGCGGGCTCGCCGCGCGGCTGGCCGGCACGCGCTATCTGGGCATGAATCTGGACCGCGGCCGCCACGCCTCCGACCTCAAATCGGCGCTGGGCAATCTCAAGGGCCCGCTGATGAAGGTGGCGCAGCTCTTGGCCACCATCCCCGACGCGCTGCCCGCCGAATACGCCGAGGAACTGGCCAAGCTCCAATCCAACGCGCCGCCGATGGGCTGGTCCTTCGTCAAGCGCCGCATGGCGAGCGAGCTGGGGCCGGATTGGGAAAAGAGGTTCAAGAGCTTCGAGCACGAGGCCGCGCACGCCGCCTCGCTCGGCCAGGTGCATCGCGCGGTCTCGCGCGCCGGCAAGAGCCTCGCCTGCAAGCTGCAATATCCCGACATGGAATCGGCGGTCGAGGCCGATTTGCAGCAATTGAAATTGATCATGAGCCTGTACGAGCGCTACGACCGCGCCATCGCGACCGAGGCGATCCACAAGGAAATCTCCGCCAGGCTGCACGAGGAATTGGATTACACGCGCGAGGCGGCGCATATGCGCCTCTTCCAGATCATGCTCAAGGCCGAGAAACACGTGCATGTTCCCGAGCCCGTGCCGGAACTTTCGACCAGGCGGCTGCTCACCATGACCTGGCTCGAGGGCGTGCCCTTCCTCGACGCGGTCCAGGGCAATCTCGCTTCGCGCAACGCCATCGCGCGCAACATGTTTCGCGCCTGGTACGTGCCGTTCTATTTCTACGGCGTCATCCACGGCGACCCGCATCTCGGCAACTACACGGTGCGGCCGGACAATGGCGTCAACCTCTTGGATTACGGCTGCATCCGCGTCTTCAAGCCGTCTTTCGTGCGCGGCGTGATCGACCTCTACCACGCGCTCGACACCGAAAACGAGGAACTGGCGGTTTCGGCCTACGAGACCTGGGGCTTCAAGGATCTATCGCGCGACATGATCGAGGTGCTGAACCGCTGGGCGCGCTACGTCTATGCGCCGCTGATGGACGACCGCAAGCGCCGCATCCAGGAGCACGGCTCCTCCGCCTATGGCCGCGACGTGGCCGAAACCGTGCACCGCGACATCAGGCGGCTGGGCGGCGTCAAGCCGCCGCAGGAATTCGTATTCATGGACCGGGCGGCGGTGGGCCTGGGCTCGGTGTTCCTGCGCCTCAAGGCCGAGATCAACTGGCACGATCTCTTCCACGAGCTGATCGACGATTTCGACGAAAAGAAACTCGCCGCGCGCCAGAAACAGGCGCTCAAAGCGGCCGGGGTGAAGGTCTAAAAGCCCATTCTGTCATTGCGACGCTGCGCGGGGCGCGGCGGAAGCAATCCAGGGCCGTGCGCGGCAATGCTGGATTGCTTCGCCTACGGCTCGCAATGACGGGATCGTCAGCTGACGACGCGGAGCGTCGGGCTTTTCTTCTCGCCGCCCTCGGTCAAGAGGCGGTCGAAATAGGCGATGGTGTGCTGCAAGCCGGTTTCGAGCGCCACGCGCGGCTGCCAGCCGAGCGTGTCCTTGGCGCGGGAAATGTCCGGGCAGCGCTGGATGGGATCGTCGACCGGCAACGGACGGTGCACGATCTCCGAGCGCGAGCCGGTCATGGCGATGATCTTCTCGGCCAGTTCGACGACCGTGGTTTCGACCGGATTGCCGAGATTGATCGGCCCGGTGACGCTGTCGGGCGCCGCCATCAGGCGCACGAAGCCCTCGATCAGATCGTCGACATAGCAGAAGGCGCGGGTCTGGCTGCCGTCGCCATAGACCGTGATCGACTCGCCCTTCAAGGCCTGGACGATGAAGTTCGACACCACGCGGCCGTCATTGGGGTGCATGCGCGGCCCGTAGGTGTTGAAGATGCGGGCGACGCGGATGCGCAACTTGTGCTGGCGGAAATAATCGAAGAACAGCGTCTCGGCGCAGCGCTTGCCCTCGTCATAGCAGGCGCGCGGGCCCAGCGTGTTGACGTTGCCGCGGTATTCCTCTTTCTGCGGGTGCACGTTCGGGTCGCCGTAAATCTCCGAGGTCGAGGCCTGGAAAATCTTGGCCTTCACCCGCTTGGCCAGGCCCAGCATGTTGATCGCGCCCAGCACGCTGGTCTTGGTCGTCTGCACCGGGTCGAACTGGTAGTGGATCGGCGAGGCGGGGCAGGCGAGGTTGTAGATCTCGTCCACCTCGACATAGAGCGGGAAGCAGATGTCGTGGCGCATCGCCTCGAAATTGGTTTGCGGCAGGATGTGGGCGATGTTGTCCTTGCGCCCGGTGAAATAATTGTCGACCGCGAGCACGTCGTTGCCCTCGGCCAAAAGCCGTTCGCACAGATGCGAGCCCAGGAAGCCGGCGCCGCCGGTGACGAGAATGCGTTTCTTGGTGGAGGTCATTGTGGTTCCTTGGGGGCTTTCCCTGGGGTCGCGTTTCGAGTGCTCGTTCTAGTTCTTGGCCTTGAGCCGCCGGATCGCATCCGCCGGTCCGGTGGAAGCGCGTCCGATGCTGAAATAGTAGAAGCCGGCCTCGGCCATGTCCGCCGGCTTGTAGATGTTGCGCAGATCGATGACGGTCGGCGTCTTGAGAAGCGTCTTCACCCGCGCCAGGTCGAGCGCGCGGAATTCGTTCCATTCGGTGATGATGACCAGCGCGTGGGCGCCTTCCATCGTGTCATAGGCGTTGGCGCAGAACTGGATTCGCGGCAACAGCTTCTTCGCCTCCTCCATGCCCTCGGGGTCGAAGGCGCGAACGGTGGCGCCGGCCTTCTGCAAGGCGGGCAGGATCACCAGGCTGGCGCTGTCGCGCATGTCGTCGGTGTTGGGCTTGAAGGTCAGGCCGAGCACCGCCACCGTCTTGCCCTGCACGCTGCCGCCGCAGGCGCGGATGATGCGCTCGGCCATGAGCGCCTTGCGGCGCTCGTTGCTCGCGATCACGGTCTCGACCGTCGCGACCGGCGATCCCACGTCCTGCGCGGTCTTGGCGAGCGCCAGGCAATCCTTGGGGAAGCAGGAACCGCCATAGCCCGGCCCGGCATGGAGGAACTTGCGGCCGATGCGGCCGTCGAGGCCGATGCCCCTGGCCACGTCCTGCACGTCGGCGCCGACGGCTTCGCACAGATCGGCGATCTCGTTGATGAAGTTGATCTTGGTGGCGAGGAAGCTGTTGGCGGCGTATTTGATCAGTTCGGAGGTCTCGAGCGCGGTGAACAGGATCGGCGTCTCGATGAGATAGAGCGGCCGGTAAAGTTCGCGCATCACGGCCTGGGCGCGCTCGCTCTCGGCGCCGATCACCACGCGGTCGGGCCGCATGAAATCCTGGATCGCCGAGCCCTCGCGCAGGAATTCGGGATTGGAGACGACGTCGAATTGCGCGTCGGGCCGGGTCTTGCGGATGATCTCCGCCACCTTGCGCCCGGTGCCCACCGGCACGGTCGACTTGGTGACCACCACGGTATAACCGGTCAACGCGCGCGCGATTTCCTCGGCGGCGGCGAAGACGTAGGTCAGATCGGCGTGGCCGTCGCCGCGGCGCGACGGCGTGCCGACGGCGATGAACACCGCGTCCGCGCCCTTGACCGCCTCGGCGAGATCGGTGGTGAAGACGAGGCGCCCGGCGGCGGTATTGGAGGCGACGATCTTCTCGAGGCCCGGTTCGTAGATCGGGATCTCGCCTTTCTTCAGGCGCGCGATCTTGCCTTCGTCCTTGTCGACGCAGGCGACTTCGACGCCGAATTCGGAAAAGCACGCGCCCGAAACCAGGCCGACATAGCCGCTGCCGATGACCGCAATGCGCATTCGAAAACTCCCGCTCGCCGCAACTGAGAACGGCCCCGGCCGGGGGAAATTCCGGCCTTAATTCGGCCCCAATGCCGCAGGCCCCATTCTTGCGCCGGGACGGTTACCGGACGGCTACCGCGCCCAATGCGACACGCCCCGCCTCTCGAGGCGGGGCGGCTCACGCGACTCGCAGGCACTAAAGCCCAAAGCCCGGGCGGGGTCAAGGGAAGCCCTGTCTTAACAGGGACTTGGGCGGTAATCCTGCGGTGGGAAAGCGGCCGGGGGCATTCACCTCTCCTTAACCACGCCACCCCTACACCAACCCCATGGCCCGAATGGCAACTCCGATGAAAATTCCGGTGTATCGCTTTTCACGTTTCGTCGTGCCAGGTGCCACCGCTACCGTCTTTATCGCGCTCTACGGGCTCTATGCCTTCGGCCAGGAGGCGCTTTACCGCGCCATTCTCTCGGGCTGGGGCGTGGTGCCGTTCGATTTCCCCTTCCTCGACATCCACGGCGTGCTGTCTTCGCTCGAATGCTGGCGCCAAGGGGTCGATGTCTATGTGACCAACCCCTGCGACGTGTTGGGCCGCGTCTTCTTCTATTCGCCGGCACTGCTCTGGGCGTCGCCGCTCGGTTTCGGCGCTTCCGGCACCAAGGCCGCCGGGTTGATCGTCGACGGCTTGTTTCTGCTGTCGTTGTTCGCTTTGCCGGCGCCGCGCGGGTTGTTGCACACCGCGCTGATGCTGTTCGGCGCGCTCTCGACCATGACGGCGTTCGCGCTCGAGCGCGCCAATATCGATCTGCTCGTCTTCGCGCTGGCCGCGCTGGCGGGGGTGCTGCTGTTGCGCGGCCCGGCAACCCGGATCGCCGCCTACGCGGCGATCGGCTTGGCGGCGCTGATCAAGTTCTACCCCGCCATCCTGCTGATCGTCAGCTTGCGCGAGCGGCCCCGGCGTTTCATCGCGGTCAACGCCGCGGCCGTTGCGGTGCTCGCTTGCTTCGCCGGTTTCTATCACGCCGAGCTGGCCTTGGCCTTCGCCAACCTGCCCAAGGGACATTATTTCCAGGACAGATTCGGCGCGGCCAATCTGCCCTATGGCCTGGCCGCGCTTTTTCCCGTCATCCAGTCGGCGCCGCTTTTGGCCGCGCTCCTGGCCGCCACGTCCTGCTTCGCCGCTTGGCTGGCGTTCCGTCCCGGTCTCAACGATGTCTGGGCCACCCTTGACCAAAGCGAGACCGTGTTCCTGGTCATCGGTTGCGCCTTGATGGCCGGCTGCTTCTTCACCGGCGCCAGCATCGGCTATCGCGGCGTGTTCCTGATCTTCTCGCTTCCCGGATTGCTGGTCCTGTCGCGCGGCGGCAAAACCGCCGCGATCCGCGCCTTGTTCTCGGCCGCGGGTTTTCTCGTCATTTTCGTGATGTGGGGCGAATTTCTCCGCCTCGCCATCGGCCGCGCCGGCGCCGGCTCCTGGATCAATATCGGCTTCTGGCTCGGCCGCGAGCTGGCGTGGTGGTGGATCATGGGCGTTTTGGGCGGGTTGCTGCTGCGTTTCGTCATCGACTCCGAGATCGGCCGGCGCCTCATCCTGCTCCGGCCGTTGCCGGCGGCGGGGGAAGTCCGGTCGCCATGACCCCGATGGAAACTTCGGCTTCTCGTTATCCGCGCTGGGCGGTGCCGGCCATCGCCGCCGCGGTCTTCGCCGCGCTCTACGGGCATTACGCCTTCGGGCGGGAGCCGCTCTACCGCGCCATCCTCGAAGCCTGGGGCATCGGCCCTTACGACTTTCCCTTCCTCGATATCCACGGCGAGTTGTCCGCGATCGAATGTTGGCGCCGGGGAGTCGACGTCTATGTGACCAACCCCTGCGACGCTTTGGGCCGCCTGTTCGACTATTCGCCGCTGCTGCTCTGGGCATCGGCGTTCAATCTCGGCACCGCCGATACTCCGGCCGCCGGGCTGATTCTTGACGGGCTGTTCCTGCTGTCGCTGTCGGCATTGCCGGCGCCGCGCGGACGGCCGGCGCTGGCGCTGATGCTGCTGGGCGTATTCTCGACCATGACCGTGTTCGCGCTCGAGCGCGCCAATATCGATCCGCTCATCTTCGCGCTGGCGGCGCTCGCCGGTTTGTTTTTGCCGCGCGTCTCGCCCGCGCGTTTCCTGGCCTATCCGCTGATCGTGATCGCGGCGCTGATCAAGTTTTATCCCGTGGTGCTGCTGGCCTTGGGCCTGCGCGAGCGTCCCCGGGTCTTCGCCATTCTCGCCGCCGCCTCGGTCGCGGTGCTGGCGCTGTTCGTCGCGGCCTATTACGCCGAGCTGCGCGCCGCGCTCGCCAATGTGCCCGAAGGCAAGAATTTCACCGATCTGTTCGGCGCGCCGAATCTGCCGCACGGCCTCGCCACGCTTTTCCCGGCTTTCCCGATCCGGCCGGGCGCGTTGCGGATCGTCCTGTGTCTGGCTGCCGCGGGCGGCGCGGCCGCTATCGCCGCTTCGCCCGGTTTGCGTGTTTCCTGCCGCCGCTTGCCGCCATCCGAAGCGGCGTTTCTGGAGATCGGCGCCTGGCTGGTGGCGGGCTGCTTTCTGGCGGGGCAGAACATCGGCTATCGCGGCATCTTTCTGCTGTTCGCGCTGCCGGGGCTTTGGAGTCTTGCCCGGGCGGCCGGGGGCGGCTTCCAGCGCGCGCTGTTCCGGACCGCCATCGGGCTGATCCTGTTCCTGATGTGGGGCGAGTTCTTCCGCCATCTGGTCGACAATTTGGCGCCGGCGCCGGGGCCCTTCCTGTTCTGGCTGGGACGCGAACTGGCCTGGTGGGCGGTGGTCTCGCTGCTGGGCGGGCTGCTGGCCTGCTTCGCGCTGGAATCGGAGACCGTCCGGGGCCTTGCCGCCGCGCTGGCGCCGCGCCGCCTGGCCGCGCGCAAGGCGCCCTGACGCCGGGTCATCTTGCCCCGGCCCGGCTTTCCGTCGTAGAGACCTAGGCGTTTACGGGGGCCGTTAGGGACCGGGGCTTCCCGGCCGCTTGCGGAACAATCCCCGCATCCGGCCGTTGTCAGGGGCAGCATGAGCAAGACCATTCTGGTGACCGGCGGCGCCGGCTATATCGGCAGCCATGCCTGCAAGGCGCTGGCCAAGGCGGGCTATGAGCCGGTTTCCTATGACAGCCTGGCGCGCGGGCACAGGGAACTGGTGCGCTGGGGGCCTCTGGTCGAGGGCGATCTGGCCGACCGGGAGAAGCTGGCCGCCGCCCTGAAACGCCATGCCGTGTCCGCGGTTTTGCATTTCGCCGCCTTCGCCTATGTCGAGGAATCGGTCAAGCGGCCCGAGCTCTATTTCCGCAACAACGTGATCAACAGCCTGGGGCTGTTCGAGGTCATGCTGGAAGCCAAGGTCAAGCGCATCGTGTTCTCCTCGAGCTGCGCCACATACGGCGTGCCCGATGAGATGCCGATCCGCGAAACCGCGCCGCAGCGCCCGGTCAATCCCTATGGCGAGGGCAAGCTGATGGTGGAGCGCGCGCTCGGCTGGCTCGACCCGGCGCATGGGCTCAAACACGCCTGCCTGCGCTACTTCAACGCCGCCGGCGCCGATCCCGACGGCGAGACCGGCGAGGAGCACGAGCCCGAGACCCATCTGATCCCGCTGATGCTCCAAGCCGCGCTCAAACAGCGCGCGCGCGTCGACATCTACGGCACCGATTATCCGACGCCGGACGGCACCGCGGTCCGCGACTACATCCATGTCCAGGATCTGGCCGAGGCGCATGTCAAGGCGCTGCAATATCTCGAGGGCGGAGGCCCGAGCGCGGCGCTCAATCTCGGCACCGGCCGGGGCTGCTCGGTGCGAGAGACCATCGCCGTGGCCGAGCGCGTCACCGGGCTTTCGATCCCGCAACGGGAATCGCCGCGCCGCGCCGGCGACCCGCCCATGCTGGTGGCGGATGCAAGCCTCGCCGGCAAAGTGCTGGGCTGGCAGGCGCGGATGTCCGGCATGGACAATATCGTCGCCACGGCCTGGGCCTGGCACAACCGGCGCCAGCCGCAGCAGAAACCGGCGCGCGGCGCCGCAGGCGTCTGATGGCGCCGGAATCCGCCGACCGTCTCGCCGGCCGCAGCATGGCCGCGTCCGCCGCGACGTTGAATGGCGGGCATATCCGCGTCTCCGGCAAGTTCTTCTTCAAGGGCGAGGAGAAATTTTTCGTCAAGGGCGTGACCTACGGGCCGTTCGCGCCGTCCGCCCACGGCACCCAATTCCCCGAGCCCGGCCAGGTGGCGCTCGACTTCGCGCAGATGGCGCAAGCGGGCGTCAACACCGTGCGCGTCTTCACCGCGCCGCCGGTTTGGCTCTTGGACGAGGCGCACAAGGCGGGGCTCAAGGTGCTGGCCGGGATTCCCTGGTCGCAGCACGTAACCTTCCTCGACGACAAGGATATCGAGCGCCAGATCCTCGAAAGCGTGGGATCGACGGTGCGCGGGCTCGGCCGCCATCCCGCCATTTTCGCCTATCTCGTCGGCAACGAGATTCCACCCGACATGGTGCGCTGGCACGGTCCCGACAAGGTGCGCGGCTTCCTCAAGCGGCTGGCCGTCCTGATCAAGGAGATCGATCCCGCGGGGCTGGTCAGCTACGCCAATTTCCCCTCGACCGAATACCTGACGCTCGATTTCGGCGATTTCGTCTGCTTCAACTTCTATCTCCACCAGGAGCCGGCGTTCCGCCGCTATATCGCGCGGCTGCACAATCTCGCGGTCGACCGGCCGCTGGTGCTGACCGAGTTCGGCATCGATTCCATGCGCG
>Ga0187863_10002173_pt1 | contig 15111 bp, 14 predicted proteins | sample June2016WEW_11_1_FD_132975 | JGI IMG/M metagenome (GOLD analysis project Ga0187863, IMG submission 132975) | Peatland microbial communities from SPRUCE experiment site at the Marcell Experimental Forest, Minnesota, USA - June2016WEW_11_10 | ecosystem: Environmental > Terrestrial > Soil >... | reverse complement strand
GGCGAGCGAGGCGGCATCGGGGGCGCCACCGCGATACTGGTCCGGCACGGCAACGGCGGGCCGTTTGTAGTTGGGCCCGACGGCGCAGCCGGCCAGCAGCAAAGCGGGCAGCACAACCAGAGCGACTCTCCTCATGACTTCTCCCGTTCCCCGGCCCGCTGGATCACTACATACAACACCGGCACGATGAAGATCGCCAGCAGCGTAGCCGCGTTCATTCCACCGAACACCGCCGTTCCCAGCGACCGCCGCGATGCCGCTCCCGCGCCGATGGCGAGCGCCAGCGGCACCACGCCCAGGATGAACGCGAAGGAGGTCATCAGAATGGGCCGCAATCGCAACCGCGCCGCTTCCATGGCTGCGTCGACGACGGACTTCCCCTCCTCGTGGCTCATGCGCGCGTACTCCACAATCAGAATGGCGTTCTTGGCCGCGAGGCCGATGAGCGTCACGATTCCAATCTGCGTGTACATGTCATATGGATAGCTGCGCATCCACACCGCCAACAGCGCTCCGAACAGCCCCAGCGGAACGGCCAGCAGCACGGCGAGGGGAATGGTCCAGCTCTCATACAGCGCCGCGAGACATAGAAACACCAGCACCGCCGCGAACCCGAAGATCACGCCCTCGTGGCCCTGCGCTTCCTTTTCCTGGTACGTGGTGCCGGTCCACTCAAAGCCGTACCCAGCGGGCAGCACATCGGCGGACAGCTTCTCCATCGCGCTGGAGGCCTCGCCACTGCTGTGTCCCGGCGCGGGACCGCCCAGCAACTGAACGCTGCGAAACCGGTTGTAGCGATAGATGACATCGGGTCCGGTGGTGGGTTGCACGGTGGCCAACGTGCCCAGGGGCACCATGTCGCCGTCATGGCTGCGCACGTAGAAACGGTTGATGTCGGACGGCCCGGTGCGGAACTCGGGCTCGGCCTGTACCAGCACTTGCCAGGTGTGCCCGAACGAATTGAAGTCGTTCACATAGAGGCCGCCGAGAAACGTCTGCAGGGCGTTATAGGCGTCGCTGACGGGAACGCCCAGCGTCTGCACTTTGGCCAGATCCACATCCACTTTGTATTGCGGAACGTCCGGACGGAACGTGCTCAGAATGGTCCCCAGTTCAGGGCGCCCATGGGCCGCCTGCACAACAAGGTCGGCAGTCTGCGCGAGTGCGCGCACGTCGCCGCCCAGACGGTCTTCCAGCATGTATTGAAATCCGCCGGTGGCGCTCAGGCCCAGAATGGGTGGAAGGCCGAAGGCAAATGTGAAGGCCTCCGGCACTTTCGCGAACTCCTTTTGCATGGCCCCGAGGATCGACGCCAGTTGCAGGTTCTTCGCATGGCGCTCGTCCCACGGTGTGAGCCGCGCGATGATGGTGGCGACGTTCGAATTATTGGTGCGCGTGGCGATGTCCAGGCCGCCCAGCGTCAGCGTACCGGCAACTCCGGGAATCCGGCTGACAATGCTCTCGATTTTGCGCGTGGCCGCATCGGCGCGTGGAACCGAAGAGCCGTCCGGCAAGCGGATGGAAATGAATACCGCGCCCTGGTCTTCATCCGGGAGAAAGCCGTTGGGCAGGTGATGGAAGATCGCGCCCGCCGCGAACCAGAAACACAGAAGACCGGCCAGCGCCAGCACCGGCTTCCGGATCAGCCCCATCACCCCCGCCAGATAACGGTTCGTCACCCAGCCGAAGCCGCGATTGAAAACGCCGAAGGACGCAGCCAGCGGCCCATGTGCCTTGCTCTTCGGACGCAGGATCAGGGCGCTCAGCGCGGGGCTCAGTGAGAGAGCATTGAAAGCTGAGAGCAGCACCGACGCCGCGATGGTGAGCGCGAACTGGCGGTAGATCTGTCCGCTGATACCGCCCAGAAATGCCACCGGGATGAACACCGCCGCCAGGATGAACGCGATGGCGGTCACCGGCGCCTGCACTTCCTTCATCGCCTGGATAGTCGCCTCGCGCGGCCGCATACCTTCGTCGATGTGGCGCTGCACGGCTTCCACCACCACAATGGCGTCGTCGACAACGATGCCGATGGACAGCACCAGGCCGAACATGCTGGTGATGTTGATGGAGAAGCCCAACAGCGGGAACAGCGCGAGCGTGCCGATCACAGCCACCGGAACCGTGAGCAGCGGAATCAGCGTGGCGCGCCAGCTCTGCAGGAAGATGAAGACCACCAGAATCACCAGGCCGATGGCCTCGAACAGCGTGATCATCACATCCTTGATAGCCGCGTTCACGAACATGGTGGAGTCGTAGGAGATGATGTAATCCATGCCCGCGGGGAAGCCAGCCTTAATCTGGTTCAGGTATCGCCGCACGCGCGCACCGGTCTGCACGGCGTTCGCGCCAGGCGACAGGTACACGATCACGTTACCCGCGTCGCGCCCGTCCACGCGATTGAAACCGGTGTACGTCTGCGCTCCGAGTTGCACGTGGCCGATGTCGCCAATGCGGAGCAGGGAGGCATCGGGACTCGCGCGCAGTACGATGTCCTCGAATTGTTGTGCCTCCAGCAGGCGCCCCGGCGCATTCACTGAATACTGGAAATCGGTTCCTGGCTGTGCCGGGGGCTGTCCGAAAGCGCCCGCCGGATTCTGCCGGTTCTGCGACTGGATGGCCGAACTGATATCGCTGGCGGTGATGCCGAGCTTGGCCATCTTGTCCGGGTTCACCCACACGCGCATCGAGTAAACCTGATTGGTGCCAAGACGCGATTCCCCCACACCTTCGAGATTGCCAATCTGATTTACCAGGTTAATCTGTGCATAATTCGTGAGAAACAGAGAATTATAGCGATTATCTTTCGAAAACAGACTGATGGCCATCAGGAAGGCGCTGGAGACCTTCTTCACAGTGACGCCCTGCTGCTGCACTTCCGGAGGCAGCCGGGGCATAGCGATGCTCACGCGGTTCTGCGTCTGCACGGTGGCGATGTCCGGATTCGTCCCCAGTTTGAACGTCACCTGAATATTTAGTGTGCCGTCGTTGGCGCTGGTGGAGAGATAGTAGAGCATGCCGTCAAGGCCGACTAGTTGTTCTTCGATGGGCTGGGCCACCGTTTTTTCGAGATCCTGCGCGTTGCCGCCAAGGAAGTTCGTGGTGATCTGCACCACCGGCGGCACCACTTCCGGATACGCGGCCACCGGAAGATTGGGGATGGCCACCGCGCCAAGGATGACCATCACGATGGCAATCACCATCGCGAAGACGGGGTGATCGATAAAGAATCGCGCCATCGGTCAGCTCCCCGGCTTCGCTTCGTGATATGGCGTGGGCTGCACGGCGGCGCCCGGCCGCACCTTCAACTGCCCTTCCACAATGATTCGGTCGCCAGGTTGCAGGCCCTGCTCGATCACCCAAAGCTCACCGACGCGATTTCCCGTGGTGACCGCGCGCATGAGAGCCTTGTTATCCGGGCCCACCGTGTACACCGTCTGCATGCTCTGGATCTGCTGCACGGCCTTTTGCGGGATCACGATGGCATTCCTGCGCTCGTCCACCTGCACGCGGATGCGGCCAAACTGGCCGGGCAGCAGCGTGTGCCGCGGGTTGGCGAAGCTGGCCTGCAGTTCCAGCGTGCCGGTCTTCGGGTCAACCTGATTCAGTGTGTCGGTGATGCGGCCCTTCGAAGGGAACTCGGAACCGTCGGCGAGAATCAGGGTTAGTTCGCCGGCGGGCGACTTTTGGCCGCGTTTGGCCCAAGCGAGGTATTCCGATTCGGTCACCTTGAAGCGCACCCAGATGGGATCAAGCGGCACGATGGTGGTGAGCGGTTGCGCCGCCGTGGGCGACACCAGGCCGCCTACCGGAACCAGCGTGTCGCCGATGCGGCCCCCGATGGGTGCGCGAATGGTGCCGTATTCGAGATTCAATTCGGCGGTGTGGAGCGCTCCCTTGTTCGATTCCACTTTACCCGCGGTGGAAGCGATCTGCGTTCTGGTGGACAAGGCGGTTTGGTCGACATTGGCCTTGTTCGCCTTCACGGTTTCTTCGGCAGCGCGCAACGCGGCGACGGCGGCGTCCAGATCCTGCTGGGAGGCTGCGTCGGCCTGCACCAGCGGTTTCAGCCGGTCGTCGTCCTGCTGCGCCTTTATCAGGTTCGCTTCCGATGTGGCCAGGCTCGCCTGTGCCTGCAACAGCGAAACCTGCTTCTGTGCGAAGTCGAGATCGGCCTCGCTCTGCTGCAGATTGCCGCGCGCCTGCTGTACGGCTGCTTCAAACGGCCGCAGATCGAGCACGTAGAGCACCTGGCCAGCCGCCACCTCTGCGCCCGGCTGAAACAGCCAGCGGTCGACATAGCCTTCCACGCGGCTGCGAACGTCCACCATGTTGCGGGCGTAGGTCTGCGAGGCGAAATCGGAAAAGATAGGAACGTCGCGCGGTTGGACTTCCATCACGGTGACCAGCGGCGGCGGCGCGCCAGCGGGTCCCGTCTTTTCGGCTGAAGCGCTACAGCCTTGGAGGGCAACGGTTAAGAGAAGGAGAGCGATAACAGCGTAGACCGAGCCATCGGCCCGCCATTTGGGAACTGGCATAAAACTCTATTGTCGTCGATTGGCCAGTGGGAACGACAAAGGAAGGACACGCGGCGCCAGCCGCGCTCTCGCCTTGTATCGCGAGAACGCGGCTGGCGCAGCGTGTCCAGAACTTCTTACGCTTGCACGGTTTTGAGCTTATCGCGCTGCTCGCGCAGGACGGCTTTGCGGCTCAGCTTGATTTTGTTACCTTCGGTCGCCAGAACCTTCACAAGGATCTGATCGCCTTCCTTCAGCTCATCCCGAACCTGCTTGATGCGGTTCTCCGAGATCTCGCTGATGTGCAGCAAGCCGTCGGTTCCGGGGAAGATCTCCACGAAAGCCCCGAACTCGGCGAGCCGAACTACCTTACCCAGATACGTTTTGCCGACCTCGGCCACCGCGCCGATGTCGGTGACGCGCTGAATGGCCTTTTTGGCGGCCTCGCCGTCGGAAGCGAAAATGTTCACCGTGCCGTCGTCGGACACGTCGATCTTTGCGCCGGTTTCGTCCACAATGCTGCGGATCATCTTGCCGCCGGGACCGATCAACTCACGGATCTTGTCCACCGGAATCATGACCGTATAGATGCGCGGCGCGTAGGGCGACATCTCCGCGCGCGGTTTGTCGATCACCGCGACAATCTTGTCCAGAATGAAGAGCCGTGCCTTGCGAGCTTGTTCTAGTGCTTCCGTAAGGATTTTCGTGGAAACGCGCGGCACCTTAATGTCCATCTGCAGGCCGGTGATGCCCTCGCGCGATCCGGCGACCTTGAAATCCATATCGCCGTAGTGGTCTTCGGCGCCGGCGATGTCGGTAAGGATGGCGTATTTCTCGCCTTCCATCACCAGTCCCATGGCGATACCGGCAACCGGAGCGGTGATCGGCACGCCCGCATCCATGAGAGACAGCGTGGCGCCACAGACCGTAGCCATCGAGCTGGAACCGTTCGATTCCAGAGTGTCGCTCACAACGCGCAGAGTATATGGGAATGCCTTCTCATCGGGAAGGACCGCTAGAATCGAGCGTTCCGCCAGTGCGCCATGGCCGATTTCACGGCGGCCCGGTCCGCGCATGAAGCCAACCTCGCCGACGCTGAACGGTGGGAAGTTGTAGTGGAGCATGAAGCGCTTGTTGGTGACGCCGGGATCGAACATCTCCAGGCGCTGCTCGTCTTCCTTGGTGCCCAGCGTGGTGCTTACCAGCGACTGTGTTTCGCCGCGAGTAAACAACGCCGACCCGTGCACGCGCGGCAGCACGCCTACTTCAATCGAGATGTTGCGGATCTCGTCGAACTTGCGGTTATCCGGGCGGCGATGCTTGTCCAGCATCTGCTCGCGGAAGATGCGCTCTTTCAGAACGTCGAACACCTGAGCCGTTTCGGCCTTCTGCTCGTCGGTTGCCGCCTCCACCAATTTCTTCTTCGCGGCGCTGATGCGGTGATGGCTGTCTTCCTTGGAGTACTTCGCCGTGTCCATCGCGTCCGTCAATTCGGCACGAATGCTCTTCGAGACCTGAGCGAGCAACTCTTCGTTGAACGGCGCAGGCGTGAATTCTCTCTTCGCCTTGCCCGCCTTGGCCATCAGTTCGCGAATAGCCGCGGCGACCTTCCTGCAGCATTCGTGACCATACTCGATGGCCGCGATGACCTCGGCCTCGCTCGCGTGATTGGCGCCCGCTTCAACCATCACGATACCCTCTTCCGAGCCGGCAACCGTGATGTTGATCTTCGAATCACGGCTCTCGTTGTAGCCGGGATTGGCCACGTGCTTGCCGTCAATGAGGCCTACGCGCACCGCGCCCAGCACATGGTGAAACGGAATATCGGAAATCGCCAGCGAGGCCGCCGCGCCCACAATGGCGAGCGTGGCCGGGTCGCGTTCGGGATCGGCGGACAGCACCATTCCGATGACCTGGGTTTCGTAGGCGTAGCCTTCGGGGAACAGCGGCCGAATAGGCCGGTCGATCATGCGGCTGGTGAGAATTTCTTTTTCGGAGGGACGTCCCTCGCGTTTGATAAAGCCGCCCGGGATTTTTCCGGCGGCATAGGTGTATTCGCGGTAATCGACGGTGAGCGGGAAGAAGCTGGCGCCGGGCTTAGGTTCGTCGGCCGAACATGCCGTGACAAGGACTACCGAGTCCCCGGAGCGAACAACCACCGCGCCGTTTGCCTGCTTTGCTATTTTTCCTGTTTCAAGAGTGAGCTTGCGACCATCCAGGTCGATTTCAACTGTGTGGACCATCAGGGTTTCCTTTAACCTGGGCGCTCGCCTTTCCGGCGTGCGCCGTCTGCGATTAAGAGGGAGACTGGAGTGACTGAAGTGCGGTGATCGCGTCCACCGGGACACGTGGCCACCTGGCCCCGGACCTGCCTAGCGGCGGATTCCGAGACTCTGAATCAGGGCCTTGTACCTCTCCGGAGTTCTGCTTTTCAAATAGTCCAGCAAACGGCGCCGTCGAGCAACCATCGATAGAAGTCCCCTGCGGGAATGATGGTCCTTCTTGTGCGTTTTGAAGTGGTCCGTAAGCTGGAGAATCCTCTGGCTGAGGATCGCTACCTGAACTTCTGGCGAGCCGCTGTCATTCTTGTGCTGCCGGTATTGCGCGATAACCTTCGTTTTCAGTTCAGCCGCCAGTGCCATTCTCGGATGGGTACTCCTCGTCTTTATCTTAATCCTGTTTATGTACCCATTCAGAATAACACAGCGGGAAGCGAGCGGTCGCGGCCTTGAAACGTTGAAGCTGAAACGATGGGCCGGCCGGACCGGCGCAAAGCCACGCTACACTGAGTTCATGACCCACGCCGAGCGCATCGAAGTGCTGGAACGGGAAACCGCAGCCTCGAAAGAGCGCATGGATCATGCGGAAAAGTTGCTGATACAGGTCATCGAAGCGAACAATCAGACCGCGCAAACCGTTGGCCTGCTGGCCGGGAAAATGGATCGGTTCGTCGACGCTGACGAACCAGCGCCATTCGGCCCGCCTCTGTCGAATCGGTTAACATAGTAAAGTTCCGCGCTGGAGCGAGAACGTCTTACCCCGCGACGCGTAACCACGCGCATGCGCCACGTAGCACCAAAAGACACCGAGTGTGCGTGGATGAGGATCTGACACATGAAACGGATCGGGGTCCTGACCAGTGGAGGCGACGCGCCGGGCATGAATGCCGCGATCCGCGCCGTAGTGCGCATGGCTCTCAGCAGAGGCTGGGACGTCACCGGTATTCGTCATGGGTTTGGCGGACTGCTCAATGGCGATGTCCGGCCGCTTGGGTCGCGCGATGTCGGCGAGATCATGCAGCGGGGCGGCACCATGCTGGGAAGCGCCCGCTCTCCGGAGTACGATGCGCCCGATGCCCGGGAGCGCGCACTCGACAGGTTGCGCACCGAACGGATACAGGCGCTGATCGTTATCGGTGGCAACGGTTCCCAGGCCGGGGCGCACGCCCTTTCCTGCATGGGCTTCCCGGTGGTTGGAATTCCTTCCACCATCGATAACGACGTCTACGGATCGGACATGACCATCGGCGTGGACACCGCCCTGAACGTCGCGCTGGAGGCAATCGACCGGCTCAAGACCACCGCATCATCGCATCGCCGGGCTTTCCTCATTGAAGTAATGGGGCGCGAGTCCGGATATCTGGCGTTAATGGCGGCGGTCGCCGGAGGCGCGGAAGCAGTGGTGCTTCCGGAGCGAAAGACCGATCCGGAGGACGTGGCGCTGCAGATCCGCGAAGCATGGGAGCGCGGCAAAGCGCACGCGCTGATTGTGGTGGCACAGGGGGCAATGTACAACGCGGCGAAGCTCACCGAGTATTTCGACCAGCACCGCGAGCGCATGGGGTTCGATCTGCGCAGCACCACGCTGGGCTACGTGCAGCGGGGCAGCGACCCCACCTACGCGGACCGCATGCTGGCGACTCGGTTTGGCGCGGCGGCCGTCGATTGCGTCGCCGAGGGACACTGCGGGGTTTTGGTGGGCCTGAAGGGGGCCAGCCTGAGCACCACAGAATTGAGCGAAGTGGCAACTCATCGAAAAACGCTCGACAGCGAAATGCTGGCTCTCGCGGAAGTGCTGGCAACCTGATGACGGCCACCGCTCAATCGGAGAGAGACCGCAACCACCGGCGCACGCGCATCGTGGCGACGCTGGGGCCCGCTTCGAATTCGCCGGAGATGATCCGCACTCTGCTCGCGGCCGGTGTAGACGTATTTCGCCTCAATGCCTCGCACGGGATTCAGACCACCGGAGGTCCGCTGATTCGCACGATTCGCGAGTGCGCGGAGGCGGCGGGCACTCATACCGCGATTCTGCTGGATCTGCAGGGTCCAAAGATTAGACTGGGCACGTTTCCGGAGGGTCCGGTCCGGCTGGAAAACGGCGATGCGTTCACCATCACCGTTGAAGAAGCGGCCGGAAACCGTCTGTTGGCCTGCACCACATATGCTGAGTTTGCTAAGGACGTGCGCGTGGGCGATCGCGTCCTGCTGGCCGACGGTACGGTGGAGCTGGTAGCGATTCGATCGAACGGAATTGAGGTGCAGTGCCAGGTGGTGCGCGGGGGCATGATCTCCGATCGCAAAGGCATCAACCTGCCGGGGACATCGGTGAGCGCGCCGTCGATGACGCCCAAGGATTTTGCCGACCTCGATTTCGGTCTGGAACAAGGCGTCGACATGGTGGCGCTCTCGTTCGTCCGGCGCGCGGCCGATGTCATTCGGCTTCGCCGGCACATGGAAGCAAAGGGCTCCACTGCGCCGATCGTCGCCAAGATTGAAAAGCCGGAAGCTTGGGGCCGCATCGACGAAATTCTGCATGTCTCCGACGGCGTGATGGTGGCCCGAGGCGACCTCGGCGTGGAAGTGGCGCTGGAACACGTCCCGCACATTCAGAAAGGCATTATCGACAAAGCCCGGCAGCGCGGACGGTTTGTGATCACCGCCACGCAGATGCTGGAATCGATGATCGAATGCGCCGTGCCCACGCGCGCCGAAGTGAGCGATGTGGCTAATGCCGTGTATGACGGCACCGATGCCATAATGCTGTCGGCGGAAACCGCGTCAGGCCGGTATCCGGTGGAGGCAGTGCGGACCATGTCCGAGATTGCCTGCGCTACCGAGACCCACGCGGTGTTGCTTTCACCGCCTTTGCTCGAGGCGGCCCATCCCGGTCATCGCGAAATCATCGCGGATGCCGCCTGCCGTGCCGCGGGAATGGCGGGAGTGAAGGCGATTGCCGTGTTTACCGTTTCGGGATCCAGCGCGTTTCTGATTGCCAGCCGCCGTCCACCCGTGCCCGTGTTCGCTTTCACCACCACCGAAGGCATCGCACGGCAGCTCTCCGTCTGGTATGCGATCACCCCGGTGGTTGCACCGGAGTTGCACACGGTGGACCAGATGCTGGCGTGGATGGACCGGGCGCTGGTGGAACGCGGCCGCGTTGCGCCGGGTCAGCATATATTGTTCGTCGTCGGCGATCAGCCGCAGGCCCCCGCCGCGACTAATACGATGAAGATCCACGCAGTGGCGGTTTCGTAGGCAATACCTGGCTTAATGGCATTTCGCGGTTCCGGATGTCCGGACTTGTCTCACCGTGCGTTTTTTACCGCTTCCGTCGAGTTTCTTTAGCACGCTGATCAGGTCATCACGCCATCCAGTTGCTTCCTCGGTGGGCATCTCAAACCGTATCTGTCGGTGTAGGTTCCTTCCCGATTCATTAATGGTTCTGAGGTAATCGCGGGCACCCAGGGACGCCGCCTTGAGTACGGTCATTTCCCGGAGCTTAGGGTCCGACCACCTCTCGTGCCGACCTTTGTGTGCGATCGCGACCTCCTGTGGATACGACGAGATGAAGCTACGATCAGGCGTCTTCGCGAAAACGATATAGTTGCCGGCGAACTGTAAGCCGGCGCTGCCTGCCGCAGAATCGGGAAAGTAGCCCTCATCACGAATCTTCGAATATTTCTTGTTGAACTTTGCCTGAGCGATTCCGCGATGATAAGCCATTCGCCACAGCCAGTCTTTGTGCCGCAAGGCCGCGGGTCTGTCAGTTTCGTCGTAGCGCCAGCCACCGGCCTCCGGGACAATCAGTCCGTTGATATAGAGGCGTCGAAATGGGTAGAGCCGTCGGTCCCGGTGGATAGCGCGGTGGTCAACCTTGTCATCGACGGTTGCGACCGCGCACAGTCGATACAGAGTCTTATCATTTACTAGTGGGGTGAAAGAGAAGAACACGACGATGCTGCCCCTCGCTATCGCGTCCCTAAGGTCCTGCCGACAAACGCCCCAGGTGAGCCGACCACCTTGGCGAGCGACATAGAACGAGGGATCATCGCCGTTGTCGTACGGCCATTCGTCTTGAAGGACAGCTGAGTCGACTTTGCAGTATTGTCCGGATGAGCCTGTCAAATCCTTTGGTTTCTCAGAATGAAAGCAAACTAGGTAGATCGATGTCGTGCCAGCAGTGGCGCGCATGGCAAAACGATACCACCATTTGTCCGGAAAAACAGTACCTGTGAGGTCACTTCGTTCCCACCAGCCGATCGTATTGCGCGTGTGATCCCACCCAGAACCACACCAACGTATCCTCGTGTTCCACGGCAAGCGCGCGGAAATGCAGGCCGACCCGTGCGGACCAGAATCGTCCAATCTTCTTGAAATGCAAAGAAGGATGTTTGGGATCGCGGCGAAGCAGCCGCCAGGATTCGTCAGCGAGGCGACGAACATCTTCCGGAAGCTTGCGATAGCAATCCCAGAACCTTGGGTTGGCGCGGTGCCTCACCGCTCTGTGCAGCGGCCCGCTCGCAGATCCTCGAGGGCTTCATTCTCCAGTGAATCCAGTCGCCCGGAAGCGGCATCGCGCTCGATCTGACGGTCCCACGCTTCTCCGTCCAGTTCCGCGAACCACGCGCGGAATGCGGCCAACTCGGCTGCGGAGAGCCTCAGAACAGCTTCCTCAATCTCTTTCACGCTGCTCATGATCCTCAGCTTACTATGTAGCATCGCTCGGGTGCGCCGTCATGCCCCCGATCGGGCGCTCAGTACCGGTACGTTTTCCCCGGCAGAACCGTGCCGTATGAAAGCGGCCCGACCTGCTGTACGACGTTCATCCCGGCGGCTGTCAGCGTATAGGTTTCCACGGGATGGCCGCCCGACGTGCCGTACACATGATCGTCGGAAAGCAGGAAATCGCGAAACTCGATCTGAACCACGATCTGACCACCCTTCGACACAATCAATGTCGCCGAGGGCAACCGTTTTTCCGCGTTCACGGCGTTGATGATCGGCATGGTGCCCTTGCCGGTCTTCATTTGGAAATGGATGCTGTTCAACCCGGGGCTGCGCTCCGCGGTGAATGACAGCAGCTGGATACCGCCCTCCAGCGGGGGCTGCGTATACTCGCCCTGGATTCCGTCAATGCGCAGTAAACAGATGTTGCTGTCCGCCGTCGCCACAGGTTCCTCCCGATTAGTCTTGCCGATCTTCGATCATCTGCCGCACGCGGTCCAGTTCCTTCCGCAGCCGGCTCTCGCGCATCGCGATGGAAATCACGTAGCCGAGCACGATGACCCACGCCGCCAGAAAACCGTAGAACATGAAAGCAAAATTGCGAGCGTCCATACAAACTCCTAAAGCGCGTGCGCGTACCGGCGCAACGCGTCAAGTTCGCGACGAATGCCTTCCTGGCGCATTCGCAGCAGGATCAGGCAGGTGGCCACCAAAGCCATGGCCAGCACGTTCCACCACAGCGGCGATTCCATCCCCGGCGCCATTCCGCCGCCATTGCGAATGCTGAGCACCGGCGCGGGATGCTGCGTCCGCCACCATTCGATCGATTTCCATACGATGATGACATCCACGAACGAAAAAATAGAAAGCACCGCGGAAAGGCGGGCGCGTTGCGTGGGTTCGTCGGTGGCGCGCCGAAGCATCAGATAACCGGCGTAAAGCAGCCAGCAGATGAGCATCGAGGTGAGCCGCGCATCCCACGTCCACCAGATGCCCCAGATCACCCGCGCCCATATGCTGCCGGTGACCAGATTCACGGCCGCGAAAACCACGCCTACCTCGGTCACCGCGGCGGCCACCGAATCGAATTTCAGATTCCGCGTAATCAGGTAGAGGGCGCTCATCACCATGGCGACGAAGAACCCGACCATTGCGGTGATCGCGGCGGGCACATGGAAATAGATGATGCGGTAAATGGCGCCCTGGTTGGCCTCATCCGGGAGCACCATGAAGATGCGATAGAGATCCCAGGCGATCAGCCCAATGGCGGCAATGGACAACGCGTAGATCAGCTTTTCACGCATGGTTCACCCGATGAGCACAATCTCTACCAAACCAATTCCCAGGATAGTGAAGATGATATCGAAACCGACGAGCAAACGCAGCCATATGGCATTCTCGCTGCCGGGGGGCGCGCCGGTCATCAGCACTGTGGTCAACTGAATCGCCGCCATGAGAGCCGGTACCATCATGGGATAAACCAGAATTGGCAGCATCAGTTCGCGCAAGCGCAGATTCACCGTCAAAGCGCTGAACATGGTTCCGATCACCGTGAGCGCCCAGGTGCCGAGTGCGAAAACCACCGCCAGCCAGCCCGCCTGCCGCGTCCACGCAACATTATAGAAGATGCCGAACACCGGCAGGCACAGCGCCTCCACAGCCATCAGCAGGATGAAATTCGCGATGCACTTCCCAAGGAAGAGCTGGCTGCCGCTGGTGGGAGAGGCCAGCAGCGAATCGAGACAGTCGTTCATCAGCTCGCGGGCGAAACTGCGGTTGAGGATCAGCGCGCCGGCGAACGCGAATACCAGCCATAGCAGCCCGCCGGAAATATCGCGGACGGTTTCCGCGCCGGGGTCGAAGGCGAAACTGAACAGCAGCAGGATCACCAGGGCGAACGAGAGTGAGGCGTTGATTGTTTCCTTGCTGCGCAATTCCGCGCGCAGATCCTTACCAGCGACGGCGAGCGTCTGGCGCAGGTACAGAATGGCCGCCATTTACGCTTCTCCGTAGTTGCGGTAGAGCCAGCCTGGATCGTCCAGCATTTCCTGAGAACGCGGCCCCCGGAAGGCCAGCTTGCCGCGATTTACCAGGGCAACGTCGGTGGCCAGTTCCAGCGCCTCGCGCAACTGATGCGTGGACATGATGATGCTGCGGCCATCGCTTTGCGCCTGCTTCAGCAGGGACTGCAGGACGCCGATGGCGCGGTCGTCAAGGGCGGTAAATGGTTCGTCGAGGAGAAGCAGCGCGGGATCGTGCAGAAACGTGCGGGCCACCGCAAGCCGCTGACGCATGCCCCGTGAGAATTCGCGAACCAGCCCATCGCGAACCACGGAGAGACCGGTGCGCTCCAACCATTCCAGAGCGGTACGCGTGGGATCCGGCATGCCATAGAGACGTGCGAACAAACGCAGGTTCTCGAGCGCGGAGAGCTCTTCGTATACACCGATGGAATGCCCCAGAACTCCGATGCCACGCCGGGTGTTTTTGTCGCGCGCGTTCTCGCCGAGGACATTGACGCGGCCCTTTGCCGGACGCGACAGGCCGGCGATGATGCGCAGCAGGGTGGTCTTGCCCGCGCCGTTGCGCCCCAGCAGCGCGAGACAGGCTCCCCGCTCGACGCTGAGCTCGATGCCGCGCAATGCCGGAAAATCGCCGTAGTATTTCCAAACGTCGTGCACGTCGACGGCGTTCATCGGGCCTTCGCCGAGCCGCCGCGCCAGAGGAGAATCGAACCCAGCAGGAGAATGCCAAAAGTGAGGCCAAGAATCAGGCCGAGGCGATCATACAGCCGTGGCGTCGCTTCAGCGATTTGCGGCTGGCCGGTGTCGGCGGGTTGCGAGCCGCCCTGACCGGATCCGTTATCGCCGCTTGCGATTGCTCCGGTGCCCACAACCTGGACGTGGAAATCCTTGCCTCTGAATGTGTAGATCACGGCCTGCGTAGTGGGTTCCTGACCGTTCGATTCAAGGTTCTCGCCTTTCAACGTGACGCCGTTCGGCACCACAAGATGCAGCGGCGCTGAAGGCTCCAGCACTTTGGCGCTGACTTCGAGGGGATCGGCCGCGGGAATCGTATATGTCACGTCGAAGCGCGTCTCGCCCGGCATGACTGGATAATCGACGTGATACGAATTCTTAGCTTTGTCAGGCTGGCTGGGGCGCGCGATGGGCATACCGCCCGGCGGCGTAATGGAAACCGACGGGCTTTGCTTCAGCTCACCGAGCGATTCGAACCGCGCCGAGCCTGCCGACGAGTCGTTGAAAGTCTTCGTGCCGTTGTTCTGGAAAACGAACGTCTCGCTCACGGAAAGCTCGCGCGCCGATGGTTGAAGCAGGATCATGTGCTCGGCCAGCTTCGCCGTCGCGCGATCCTTCGTGACATCGTAAATGGGCACCTCGACTCCGGACGTGGGCGTACCCGGCGGAATCATGTGTGTGTACAAAACACCGGCGTAAATGGCCTGCACCAGTTTCGGCCCGGCCGGCTCCTGATCGAAATGAAACTTGCCGGCGGCGTCAGACCGTACGGTGCCGATGGTTTGCAGCCCCTGCTGCGTGGGCTGCAGAAGCTGCAGGATCACGCCG
>Ga0187863_10002172_pt1 | contig 15114 bp, 16 predicted proteins | sample June2016WEW_11_1_FD_132975 | JGI IMG/M metagenome (GOLD analysis project Ga0187863, IMG submission 132975) | Peatland microbial communities from SPRUCE experiment site at the Marcell Experimental Forest, Minnesota, USA - June2016WEW_11_10 | ecosystem: Environmental > Terrestrial > Soil >... | reverse complement strand
TCGTTCGCCGCGATCGCCAAGCAAGTGGAACAGTCCGTGGTCAATATCTCGACCACCTATCTGCCCAAGGCGCCGTCGCCGTCGCCGTCGCGCAACCGCCGCCGCGCCACCCCTCAGCAACCCGATAACGGCGATGAGGAGGATCAAGGCGATCAGGGCGATCAAGGCAACATGGAAGATTTCTTCCAGCGGTTCTTTAACAACCCGTTTGGCGGCAATGTTCCGCAGATACCGCAGCACCGCCAGAACGCCCTGGGTTCCGGAGTGGTGGTGGACAAGGCCGGCTATATCCTGACCAACAATCACGTGGTGGACAAAGCCGACCGCATTCAAGTCAAGTTCGTGGGCGACAACACTCAATATGATGCCAAGGTAGTGGGCGTGGACGCTCCCACCGACTTGGCGGTGATTCGCGTGGAGGGCAAGAGCAACCTGGCGCCCGTGCGCATCGGCAATTCCGACGCGGTGCAAGTGGGCGATTGGGCCATGGCCATCGGCTCGCCGTTCGGCTTTCAGGCTACCGTCACGCTCGGCATTATCAGCGCCAAGGAACGCGACGTCGATCCTACCCAGCAGTTCCAGCATTTTCTCCAGACCGACGCCGCCATTAACCCGGGCAACAGCGGCGGCCCGCTGCTGAACATCAACGGCGAAGTGATCGGCATCAACACCGCCATCGCATCCCGCTCGGGCGGCTATCAAGGCATCGGTTTCGCCCTGCCCATGAACCAGGCGGTGAAGGTCTACAACGACATCATCAAGAACGGCAAAGTGGTCCGCGGCTCCATCGGCGTCAGGTTTGCGCGGTCGGAAGACTCCAGGGCCGAGGCGCTGCTGAAAGCCAATGGCGCCAAAGAGGGCGTGTTCGTGGAGCAGGTGCCCGAAGGCGGTCCGGCGGACAAGGCGGGCATCAAAGCCGAAGACATCATCATTGCGGTAAACGGTAAATCTATTCGCAATGGCGACGATTTGGTCGAGCGCGTGACCAGCACTCCCATCGGCAACAGCCTGACCATTACCGTTTTGCGGGCAGGCAAGAGCATGGATTTCCATGTCGTGGTGGCCGACCTGGCGCATGTCTTCCCAGAGCAGTTCGGAACCGGCAAAGAGGAAGAAAACGGCCCGGCGGAAGGTACGCAGGCCCTTTTCGGAATTAAGATCGAAAACCTGACCGATGCCCGCCGCGAGACCATGGGCATCAAGCAGCCCGGTGTGCTGATCAGCTCCGTGGAGCAGAATTCATTCGCCGAGGACATCGACATGCGGCACGGCGACGTGCTGGTGGAGATCAACCGGCAACCGGTGCATTCGACCGACGACGTCATACGCATCCAGCACTCGCTCAAGCCGGGCGACGCGGTAGCGTTCCGTGTCCTGCGGCAAACCGAGCGCGGCAAGTGGACCCCGCTGTTCCTGGCCGGTTCGCTGCCCAACCACCCATAGCGGGAGAACCATTGCACTATCGAAAAGTCATCGCGGTATTGGCGGCCGGGCTAAGCTGCTCGGCCGGTTTGCTGGCGGCCACTACCCAGACCACCACTCAGAAGAAGAAATCCGCGCACCCCAAGACCAGGGTGGCGGCGCGGCGTACCCCGAGCAAGGCCGGCACGGTGCGCACGGTGCATAAGGCTCCGGCGCGCTCGACGCGATCCACATGGCACGCGGGACAGACGGCGCCCACCCCCGACCGCTACAAGGAAATTCAGGGCGCCCTTGCCAAGAAGGGTTATCTGCACGGAGAGGCTACGGGCGTTTGGGGTCAGGACTCGACCGACGCCCTGCGCCGCTTTCAGCAGGATCAAAACCTGCAAGCCAGCGGGAAGCTGGACTCCCTTTCGATCATCGCGCTGGGCCTGGGCCCCAAGCATTAACTTGGGGCGGACCTCCAGGTCTGCGCGGGTCCTCCAGGACCCGCTCTTCGCGACTAGAAGTTCACGATGCTGGCGAACGACTGTGCGTCCAGGCTCGCGCCGCCCACCAGCACGCCGTCGAGTTCCGGTTGGGCCATCAGGGTACGAACGTTGTCCGGTTTGACGCTGCCGCCGTACAGGATGCGAACCGCGTCCGCAGCCTCCGCTCCGTAGCGCCCGCGAACCTGCCCGCGCAGCACGCGGTGCGCATCGGCGGCCATCTCCGGCGTAGCGGTCTTGCCAGTACCGATGGCCCACACCGGCTCGTAAGCGATGGCGATGCGCGCGAACTGGTCGGCGCTCAGCAAGCCGATGCCGGCCCGAAATTGCAGCGCCAGCACGGCCTCGGTCTCGCCCGATTCCCGCTCCGCCAGGCGTTCGCCCACGCACACGATGGGAGCCAGGCCGGCCTCCAGCGCCGCAATGGTCCGCTGCAGCACGGTCTCGTTGGTCTCCTCAAAATACTGACGCCGCTCGCTGTGCCCGACCAGCACATGCGTGCACCCGGATGCCTTAATCATCGGCCCGGAAACCTCGCCCGTAAAGGCGCCTTCCTTGGCCCAATACAAGTCCTGCGCGCCGATGCCGATGCGCGTACCCTGGGCGGCAGCAACGGCCGCGGCGATATTCGTGTAGGGCGGACAAATCACGATCTCGCAGTGCTCCGACTGCGCGACCAGAGGCCGGAACTTCTCGAAAAATGCGGTGGTTTCGGCGGGGTTCTTGTACATCTTCCAATTGCCCGCCATGATGGGCTTTCTCATATAATCTCCGGTAAAAAAGTGGTTCCGTTCGCGATTTTCGCTCCGAAATTCTGAGCCACGGTCTGGCCGATATCCGCGAGCGACGCCCGCACCCCGAGGTTGACGCCGCGCCGCGCGCGCGGCCCGCTCACCAGCAGCGGAACATACTCGCGGCTATGGTCGGTGGACGGCGTGGTGGGATCGCAACCGTGGTCCGCCGTCAGGATCGCCAGGTCGCCATCCTGCTCCGCGGCGAAAAAGTCCGGCAGCCAGCCGTCGAACTGTTCCAGCGCCGCCGCATATCCTTCCACATCGTTGCGGTGCCCGTATTGCTGATCGAAATCCACCAGGTTGACGAAAATCAATCCGGCGTCGAACGACCGCATAGCTTCCAGCGTGTGGGCCATGCCGTCGGCGTTGTTCTTGGTCTTGGAGTAGTCGCGTATGCCGCGGCCCAGGAACACGTCGAAGATCTTGCCGACGCTGTGCACTGCAACGCCGTGCTCTTCGAGCACGTCGAGCAGCATGCCGCGCGGTGGCGGCACGGCGTAGTCCTTGCGATTGGGCGTGCGGGTGAACGACCCGGGCGAGCCTGTGAACGGCCGCGCAATCACCCGTCCCACTTCATACGGCCCGCGCAAGAGAGCGCGCGCGGTTTCGCAGATCTTGTACAACTCCCACAGTGGGATGACTTCTTCGTGCGCGGCCACCTGGAAGACGCTATCGGCCGAGGTGTAGACGATAGGAGACCCGGTGCGCATGTGCTCCGCGCCCAATTCCTCGATGATTTCCGTCCCCGAGGCGGCCTTATTGCCCAGCGTGTGGCGCGCGATGCGGCGCTCGAACTCGTCCAGGAACTCGCGCGGGAATCCATGCGGGTAAAGCGGAAAAGGTTTCGACAACTGGATGCCCGCCATCTCCCAATGGCCCGTGGTGGTGTCTTTGCCGGGCGAGCGAAGGGCGCAGCGTCCGAACGATCCGGCCGGCTCCGCGGCGGGCGGCAGCCCTTCCAGCGGCTTGATGTTGCCGAGGCCCAGCCGGCACAGGTTGGGCAAGTGTAGCGGGCGGCGGTGTGCGATGTTGCCTAGCGTGTCGCTGCCGGCATCGCCGTACGCGGCGGCGTCGGGCATCTCGCCGATGCCGACGCTGTCGAGCACGATCCAGATGACACGGTCAAACACAACTTGAATGTAGCATCGTTCACGCGGCCGGCCCGATCACCGGATCGCTGTAGTTGCCTCGACTTCCCCGTTCCAATTACCATGGGCTTGAATGGCACGCCGCCTTTGCTTCGCACTCCTCCTGCTGTTGCTCCAGTGCCTGGCCTTCGCGCAGGAGGCTCCCGAGCAAATTTTGCAGCAGGCCATCGCCATGCATCAAGCCGGCGACACGGAAGGCGCCATCCGCGGGTACCGCGCTTACTTGCGGGTCCGGCCCGATTCGCCCGATGTGCGCTCCAACCTGGGCGCCGCGCTATCCAGCACTGGGCGCTACTCCGAAGCCATCGTGGAGTATCAGGCGGCGCTGAAGGGCGGGCCGAAAGATCCGCGCATTTGGCTCAATCTCGCTCTGGCTTTTTACAAGGCGGGCCAGATTTCGGACGCGGCGCGGGAATTGGCGGCCCTGCACGCGGCCCAGCCCGCCAATCCGCAGGTGATTCTGGTGCTCGCCGACTGCTGGCTCCGGCAAGGCGAGAACGCTAAAGTGATCGGCCTGCTGACGCCGCTCGACAAGCCCAACGGCGAACTGGCTATCGCATACATGCTGGGCACGGCGCTGCTGCGCGACAAGCAGATCGATCGCGGGCAGCAGGTGGTCGATCGCATCCTGCGCAACGGCGACTCGGCGGAGGCGCGCCTGCTGCTGGGAATGGCAAAGCTGGCCGCGCTCGAATACCCCGCCGCCATCGCGGATCTCACCAAAGCCGTGGAGCTGAACCCCCATCTTCCGGATCTCTACTCGTACCTCGGCCAGGCGCAGATGGAGAGCGGCGATATGACCGCGGCCCGCGCGTCGTTCGAAAAAGAACTGGCGCAGAATCCCAACGATTTCGAATCGAACCTACGGCTGGCGGTGCTGCTGAAGCAGGATGGCGATTACGTCCGCGCGCGCGAGTTGTTGGCGCGGGCGCTCCGCGTCCGTCCTGACGACCCTGGCGCGCTTTACCAGGTGGGCGCCACCGACCTGGAGGCGGGCGAAATGGATCGCGCGTGCGCCACCTTGGAGCAGGTCGTGAAGCAGTCGCCGCAATTCCTGGAGGCGCATGTCTCCCTCGCCCAGGTCTACTATCGCCTGAAGCGCAAGGCCGACGGAGACCGCGAGCGGGCGGTGGTGCAAAAGCTGAAGGCCGAACAGGACGCCAAGCAGTCCAGGGGGGAAGCGCAGTAGCAACCCTTTGGGCCGGGATAACCGCGATGCCTGCCCGAGCTGAATTCGGCTTTTTCGGATACCTTTGGCTGGCCTTTGTCGCCGCTCTCGCGGCGCGGGCACTGCTGCTGGAAGGCACACGAAAAAAGCAGTTTCGACATTACGCTCAAAACCACGGGTTGAACTACATCGGCGCGGCGCTGCCAGCGAGCTTTCCGCTGGATAAGACGTCGGTGCATAGGAGCGGTTGGATTAGGAACGCCGTCGCGGGCCAGATGAGCGGCATGGATCTGCTCTTCTTCGATTGCGCCGTAGGCACCGGCAAGGGCCGGCGTACGCAAACGGTAGTCGCGCTTCGTGGCCCCGTTGAGCGGTTTGGAACACTGCGCTTCGATCCAAGCTTGACCACGGAGAAGATTGGCGAGTGGACTTTGCTGTTCCGACCCAGGGAGCGGTTAGCGGTAGAAGACATCGAACTCCTGCTGTTGCGCCTGTAGCTGCCGCTCACCGGCCCACCGCGTTGATATCCGAGCTCTCCAGCACGGCCTTCGCGGCCCCTTGTTTCGCGACGTGGATCATCGCCCGCCCAAGCCGCTCCGTGGTCGTCACATACTTCGGGAAGGCAGCCTCCAGCAATGGCAACAACGGCGCCATTAGCATGTACGGGATCCGGTAGAGCGCCGTACGCGACTTGATGCCATGGAGCGGCACGATCACCCCCGGCCGGAACATGTAAGCCGCCTGGAACGGCATCCGCAGCAGCGCGTTCTCGGTCTGGCCCTTCACCCGCGCCCACATGGTGCGGCCGCGCTCCGAACTGTCCGTGCCCATTCCCGAGACATACACGAACGTCATGTTGGGGTTGAGCCTGGCCAGCGTGCGGGCCGCCGCCATCGTGAAATCATACGTGATGCGCCGATAAGCCTCCTCCTTCATGCCCGCCGAGGAGACGCCCAGGCAGAAGAAACACGCATCGAAGCCGGCCAGTTCGCTCTCGATTGGGGAGAAATCGAGGAAATCGCGATGCACGAGTTCGCGCAGCTTCACGTGCTGTTGCCCGGTCGCACTGCGGCCAACCGACAGTACGCTTTCAACATCCGGATCGAGCAGGCACTCGCGCAATACGCCTTGCCCCACCATGCCGGTTGCGCCGAACAGCAACACTCTCATCGCTCGAGCCTCGCCGCGATCTCGGCGTTGCCCATCTCTCGCGCCCACCCCGCGGCCGTCTGCTTCATCTGCGTTTCCACCAGGGACGCATCTGCGCCGCGCGCAAGCAGTTCTTCGACCACCTCGGCGCGACCCAGATGCGCGGCATAGTGCAGCGCGCTTTGGCGGCAAAAGGGCGTCGCATTCACATCCACGCCGCCATCCAGCAATGCGCGCACGGTGGTCAAGCGGCCGTGCATGGCCGCCACGATCAGGGCAACTTCGCGCGCATCGGCGTTCCGAGGCACCGGAAACGAGAAGCGGCCGGCGCGATCGTCCATCCGGCGCACGATCGTGTCGGTGCCGATGCCGGTGGCCAGCATGTGACGGACTACGTCCGTGCGGCCCAAGCCCGCGGCGTAGATCAGGTTGTCGACGCGCGCACCCCGCAGGACCAGGCGTTCGGCCGCTTCCGTGTACCCGAACAGCAGCGCGCACCCCAGCGGCGCGCCGTCGTCAGCCACTCCGTCAACCCTGGCGCCATGATCGGCCAGCACGTCCATCAGGCTTGCCTGAACGCCCGCCAGGTACGGGTAGACGCTCGTGACCGTCAGGCAAAGGGTCGTATCGGCAGTGCCGTAAATCGGCGCCACCGCGTCGGCCTCGGCGCCCGCTTCCAGAAGGATGCGCGCGATCGCGGGCGCGTTGCCAGGCGAACGCTGCACCTCGACGCCATTGGCAGCCACATAGTGCAGAAGCGTGGCCTGATGGGCGAACTGCGCCCGCTCGTGGATCAAGCCGGGGTGGGTCTGCAACAGCGCGCGGAGACCGAGTTCATCGCCATTGACGATGGCTTCTACGGCCAGCGAAAACGGGGTGGCGGTGCTCATAGTCACTGCGCCGGTTCTTCAATGGCCAGTATCTGATCCGCCGCCACGTTGTGCAGCACCTGGTGGATGCGACTGGGCCATTTGATGTCGATCTCCCGGATCGTTTTCGAGGCGCCCAGGCCGAAGTGGACGCGCGAGTCGCTGGCGCAGGCGTAGCCCACCGCGGTGGTGACCTCGTTGTACTGCTTCAAGCCATCCTCGCCGGTGATGCGGATTTGCGCCCCGATCGCCATGCGGTTGCTCTTCTTGCCGGTGAGCTTCAGCAGAATCCAGTGGTTGCTATTCTTCGAAATATTGTGGAAGTACTTCACCTTGCCGTTGAGCACCGAGACCACCGCGTCAATGCGTCCGTCGTTATCGACATCGCCGAAAGCCACCCCGCGATGCGCCGCCGCGTTCTGGAAATCGGGGCCGGCTTCGGCGCTCACATCCTGAAACTTGCCGTTGCCCAGATTGCGGAAGACGGCGTTGGGCTCCTCGTATTTGCGGTTGGAGAACTGCGCTACGTTGTCCAGGACATTGCCGCGCGCTACGAACAGGTCCTTCCAGCCATCGTTATCGAAATCGAAGATTCCATTCCCCCATCCGGACATGTCGCGCGTTCCCATCAGCCGCATTTGAAAGGTTCGCTCCCAGAACTGGCCATCGCCGCGGTTTTGAAACAACGGAAACGACTCGTTCTCCACGGCGGTGTGCCAGATGTCCGGGCGGCCATCGTTGTCCACGTCCTTGAAATCGATGCCCATGCCCGAAACGGCGCTGCCGCTCTGCGTATACGCCACGCCGGCTTCCAGGGCGACCTCCTCGAATTTCTTGCCGCCCAGATTGTGGAACAGGAAGTTGGGGCGATTGTCGTTGGCCACGAAGATATCCATGAACCCGTCGCCGTCGTAGTCGGCGATCGCCACGCCCATCCCCTTGCCCGCGTATTTGGCAATGCCCGTTTCGGCGGACACGTCGGTGAAGGTGCCATCGCCGTTGTTGCGGTACAGAGTGTTCGGCAGGTTGGCGTAGTTGTTAGGATGGCAATACGCGCGCAGCTCGGGTTTCGGGCCGCAAAACGGGTCCTTGTTCACTTCCCATTTGCAGTAGTTGGAGACGAACAGATCGAGGTGGCCGTCGTTGTTGTAGTCCACCCAGGCAGCCGAAACGGACCACATCTTCTTGCCGTCGAGAATGCCTCCGCCCACACCGGCCTTGTCTGTAACGTCGGTGAATGTGCCGTTTCCGTTGTTACGGAAGAGCAGGTTCTTCCCGGTGTTGACCACGTAAATATCGGGCCAGCCGTCGTTGTTGTAGTCGCCGATCGCGACGCCCATGCCATAGCCTTCGCCCGCCACGCCCGCTTTCTCGGTCACGTCGGTGAAGGTCCCATCGTGGTTGTTGTGGTACAGACGATTCCAGTACTTGGGGCTTTCCTTCTTAAGCGACGGGATCGCCGCTCCGTTCACCAGGTAGACGTCCAGGTAGCCGTCATTGTCGTAGTCGAACAGCGCTACGCCGGCCACCATGGTCTCGGGCTGATTCTTGTTGGGGGTGGGAGAACTGTCGACGACGAAATTCAGACCGGAGCGTTCCGCAATCTCTTCGAAAACGATAGGACCCGTGGCGGATCCGGCTAGAAGCGCGCCGACTCCGATTACAATAGGGATGAAAGCTTTCACGTCGCCGAAACCTCAGTCTAACATGTGGATTCTGAGCCGCGACCGTTCCGAGCCGCGACCGTAAGGGAGCGGAAGCTGGTTCGATTACCCGCTGTGACGTACCTGATCACTTTTGCCTGTTACGGATGCCACCTGCACGGCGACCAACGCGGCGCTGTCGACCGTGGACATAATCTGCCAGGAAGCCGGGTGCTGGAGCCCGACGAAAAGCGTGCTTCCTACGAACAGCACCTCATGGACCAGCCACCGTATGAACTGGACAGCACTCGCCGGTCAGCGGTGTTGGACGCATTGAAGGAGGTCTGTTTGCATCGCGGCTGGCGTCTATTGGCGGCCTACATACGTACGAATCACGTTCACGTTATCGTGGAAGGCGAGGCACCACCAGAGAGGATGATGAACGACTTCAAGGCTTACGCTAGCCGGTGCTTGAATCGGCTGAATCCGGAGGAAGGGAATTGAAAGCGGTGGGCACGTCATGGAAGCACGAGATGGTTATGGAAGAGCGAGCAGGTGTCGGCCGCCCTTCACTACATGGTTGAAGAGCAAGGCGAGCCGATGGCGCTTTTCGAGGCACTTGTTCCGTGACGCCAAAGGCAACCGCTCCCTTACGGTCGCGGCTCGGAAAATCGCGGTTTGGCAAATCGCGATGAAGCGCATGATCGTTCTTCTCATTTCCGCCCTCGGCGCCTACCTTTGCATGGCCCTGCTGTCCCTGGGGCCCGCCCAGACGACGCCCAAGCGGCCGGGTTTCGTGGATGTGGCTCCGCGCTCGAAGATCTCCTACGTCAGCAATAACAGCCCGGGCAGCCACAAGTATTTTCCGCAGCCGATGTGCGGCGGGGTGGCGCTATTCGACTACAACAACGACGGCAAATTGGACATCTTCTTCACCAATGGCGCCCAACTTCCGGAAATGAAAAAGACGAATCCTTCCTACTACAATTGCCTGCTGAAGCAACGCGCCGACGGGACCTTCGAAGATGTGACCGCGCAGGCGGGCCTGACGGGCGAGAACCTGGACTTCAACTTTGGCGTGGCGGTGGGCGACTACGACAACGACGGCTATGAGGATCTGTTCATTTGCAGCGCCGGCCGGAACGTCCTCTACCACAACAACGGGAATGGGACCTTCACCGATGTGACCAAGGAGTCTGGTATCGGCGGCAAGCCGGCGGATACCCTGAGCGTGGTGGCCGCCTGGTTCGATTACGACAACGACGGCCTGCTGGATCTGATCGTAGACAACTACACGTACTGGACGCCGCAGACCGACATCCGCTGCACCATGGGCCGCAAAGAATACTATTGCGATCCGCGGCGCTACAAAAGCGTGCCGCCGCGGCTGTACCACAACCTGGGCCACGGCAAATTCGAGGATGTCACCGAGAAGTCGGGGCTGGCCAAGTCGCCCGGCAAAGGGATGGGCATCTCGATTGCGGATTTCAATAACGACGGGTGGCCGGACGTGTTCATCGCCAACGACACCGAGCCCAATTCACTGTTCATCAACCAGCACGACGGTACCTTCGAGGAAAGAGGGCTGGAGATGGGCGTCGCCTACAACGATAGCGCGCAGAGCGGATCTTCCATGGGGTCGGACGCCAAAGACTACGACAACGACGGCAACGTGGACATCTTTTACAACAATCTGGCGGGCCAGGTCTGGCAGCTTCTGCGAAATCGCGGCGCTCTGTTCTCGTTTCCCTACACTTCCAAGGTCCAGACCCTGAGCTTGCCCTTCTCCGGCTGGAGCAACGGATTCATCGACTATAACAACGACGGGTGGAAGGATATTTACTCCGCCAATGGCGACGTGGACCAAGTCAACGAGAAATCGCCGCAGCACGACACCATGTTCGAAAACGGGGGGGGCAAGACCTTCGTGGACGTTTCCGGCGAGATGGGCAAGGACTTCCTCCACAAGGGCTACCAGCGCGGATCGGCATTCGGCGATCTCAACAACGACGGGGCTTTGGATATCGTGGTCACATCGCTGAACGAAACGCCGCGCATTCTGATGAACACCGGGGATAGCGGCAATCATTGGCTGATGTTGAGCCTGACCGGGCACAAGAGCGCGCGCGACGCGATAGGCGCGAAGGTGAAGGTGACCACGGCCTCCGGCCGCACGCTTTACAACCACGTGGCTATTAGCGTGGGCTTCATGTCTTCGAGCGACAAGCGTGTCCACTTCGGCCTGGGCGAGGAGACCAAGATCGCCTCCATCGAAATCCGTTGGCCCAGCGGGATTCAGCAGGTGCTGAAAGACGTCGCCGCCGACCAGTTTCTGAAGGTGGACGAGCCGCACTAACAGCGGTAGCACAGGCTTCAGCCTGTGAGCACGCGCACTTCTGGACCAAGCCCTGGGATTACAGGCGCTAATATGAGCTTGTCGCGGCGTCATTGCACGTCGGTCAAGGCAACATAAGGACGTGATCATACGGCTTGGATCCCCGCCTGTCGCGCACGCTACTCGGGATACCGCTCCCCGGCGCGCACAATGCGGATCTGGTGGTCGGTGAACTGGCGGTGCGCCCCGGGCAGCTCGATCTTTGGCATGTGGCAATTGGTGCAGCCCTGCTTGGCAACCCGGCAGATCTTCCGCTTGCCGCTGTGACAGGCCTGGCATTTTGCGTCGTAATTCGCCGCGCCCACCAGAAACTCCTCGTGCGGATTGTGGCACGCCGTGCACCGGATGCGTTTGTCGTCCGCGTCGTAACACTTGCTGTTGGTCAACCGGTAGGGCTGGAAGCGGACGTTGGCGATGTTGTGGGGCCCGTGCGCCGCAATGTCCGCCCAGGTGCGATGGCAGCGTCCGCAGAATTCGTTGGTTTCCTCCGCGGTCATGCTGGCGAGATGCGGCATCGCCGCTCCTTTGGCGTCGCCGGCCATCACCGCTTGCATGTGACGCGGCGCCAGCGTATGGCAGTTCTCGCACAGCACTCCGGCTTTGAGGTCCTCGGGGTGGAAGGAAAAGCCACGCACCGCGTCCGTCGAGTGACACGCAAAGCAACCCGTCACATCCTCCTGGGTCATCTCGCGGCCGGCCGCCTGCGTCAGGTCTTTAAGTGTGGTCCCTAGCGCGCCGAACGTGAGGTCGAGGCCGTCAATCGCCTTGTAGAAGCTCACGCGGCTCTCGTACAAGATACCGCCGCGCTCGAACACGTAGGTCTGCCCGGCGGAGCCTAGCCCGAAGGCCCAGCCGATCGGGACGCTGATGGTATCGGTCCCGTCGGTGACGCTGTAAATGCTCCGCTCGCCCTGGCGTGTGATGGTGTAGGAATAGCGCCCGTACTGAAAGGTCAAGCGCGGGTGCTCGCGCAGAATGGTGCAGTCCGCGACTAGTTCCAACGCATGCCCCATGGAAGTCGCGGGCTGGCTGAGCGCCTCGGTCTTATGGCACGTGGCGCAGGTGACGGTGGCGGCCACCGCCGGGCAGACGACTCCGACAACGATCAACGCTCGTGCCCACAGCATCCCTTCCCTAATTGTAGGTTATGCAGGGAGTGCGGGGCTTAAGCCCCGCGCGGGATAAATCCCGCCCTCCAGGCTACACTTTTAATAAAACAAGTACTTCCGCCACTGCTCGTCGCTCTTGCCGAGCAGCCGCATCAGATGGCGGCTGGTGTGCAAACTGAACGGCCGCGGCGGCCGCGCCAGCTTCATCCCCGACTCCTCCGGCGTGCGGTTGCCCTTCTTGTTGTTGCAAGGGTTGCAGCACGCCACCAGGTTCTCCCAATTGGATTCGCCCGCGCGCGACCGCGGCACCACGTGGTCCAGCGTTAACTCCGCCGAAGGCAGCGTGCGATGGCAATACTGGCAGGTGTAACGGTCCCGCATCAGAATGTTCTTGCGCGAGAGCGCCCGCGTCTGGTGCGGGATGCGCCGGTATTCCAGCAATCGAATCACGCTCGGCAGTCTCACCGCGCTGCGCGCCGAATGGATGTGGTGCGTGGATTCCTCCTCCGCCGACGCCACCCCCTTCAACACCAGCACCAGCGCGCGCCGCGCCGCGCAGATGTTGATCGGCTCGTAACTCGCATTCAACACCAGAACCGGTTTCTGCAGTCTGTTCAAACTGGTCATTTAAACAGGTCCCTTTCGCTTGCCCAAATCCGCCTGATCCGTGAATCTCCGGTCTACGCGCGCCAGCGCCAGAAACGACACCGACTTCGCCCCGGCCTTCTTCAGCGCCCGCGCGCAAGCTCCCGCCGTCGCGCCCGTGGTCATCACGTCGTCGACCAGCAGTATCCGCAACCCCGGCACTCTGCGCCGCGCGCGGAAAGCGCCGGCCACGTTCTCGCGCCGTTGCGCGTTGCTCAGCCCCGCCTGCGCCCGCGTAGCCGATCGGCGGCACAACACATTCATCGCAGGAATGCCCCGCGCGTGCGCGATCGCCTTGCCTAACAACGCCGCCTGGTTGTACCCGCGCTGCCACCGTCTCCGCCAGTGCAGCGGCACCGCCGTCACCAGATCGAATTGCCTGTCGCGCGGCAACGCATCGGCCAGCCAAGCGCCCAGCGGCTGGGCCAGCCTGCGCATGCCGCTGTATTTGAAAAGGTGGATCAGCTTGCGCAGCGTGCCTTCGTACGCTCCGTAACAAAAGGCTTCGTCGAAACCGCGCTGTCCGCTCCGGCAGAGCATGCAGCGGCCCTGGGAGTCCAGCGGAAAGCCGTTGCGGAAAGGGGTCCGGCAATTCAGGCAGAAGAACTCGGCGCTTAGCGGCGCGGGCTGTTTCAGACAGTCCGCGCAGACCGGCACGCGCGAGAAGCGCCCCAGTGGGCGCTCGCAGATGCGGCAGTCGTCGGGGAAGAGCAGCGAAAAAAGGCCGTGCGATACCGTGCCGAAAATCGGAGGAAAAAATTCGGAGAGCGGTAAAGCGCGCCTGCTACTCGAGAAGACTCACCTCCCGGTGAATCTCCATTCTACAACAAACCCGCTCGGCCTAAACCTTGCCGCCCGGATGAATCTGCTGCGCCAGGTAGTTCTCCAGCCCGATCTCCTCGACGATGTGCAGTTGCCCTTCCATGTAATCGATGTGATGCTCTTCGTCGAGCAGGATCTGTTTGAACAACTCGCGCGACCCGTTGTCGCCCACGTGCGTGGCCACCTTGATGGCTTCATTTAAGCGCGGCACCGCATCCAACTCCAGCGCCAGGTCGTTCTCCAGTTGCGCTTTCACGTCCGGGCCGACCTTGATCGGGAACAGCTCGGTCATGTTGGGTAGGCCTTCGAGAAAAAGGATGCGCTGCATCAGGATGTCGGCGTGGTGCATCTCTTCGATGGATTCCTGGCGGTCCAACGCCGCCAGCCTTTGATACCCCCAGCTCTCGCACATCTTGGCGTGCAGGAAATACTGGTTAATCGCAGTCAGCTCCGCCTTGAGCACTTCGTTCAACAATCGCAGGATCTCTTCGTTGCCGCGCATTATCAGATTGTACCCCAGCCGAGCGCTCCGGGAATTCGTCAGGCGGAATCGGAAGAAGGAGAAATAACCGGCAGCGGCACGCGATAGCGGCCCTCAAAAACCTCGCCGAAGATCTCCACGATTTGTTCGTGCAAGTGGCCGTTATCCGCCAGCAGATGCGGCGAGTTGAAATCGTGCGGCCTGCCGTGCATATCGGATACCCGGCCGCCCGCCTCGGCGACCAGCAGCCGGCCTGCCGCCATGTCCCAGGGCTTCAGTCCGAATTCCCAAAACCCGTCCAGGCGTCCGCAGGCCACCCACGCCAGATCGATGGCGGCCGAACCGGTCCGTCGCACGCCATGCGTGGCCATGGCAACCTGATGGAAAAAGTGTACGTTCACGTTCAGGTGGCGCCGGCGGGTGGGGAAGCCGGTGCACAGCAGACTGCTGTCGAGACGGCTGACGGACGATACCCGGATGCGGCGATTGTTAAGCCATGCGCCGGAGCCGCGCTCGGCGGTGAACATCTCCTGCCGGATCGGATCGAATACTACTCCAACCACCATCTCGCCCGCCCGCTCCAGCGCCAGCGTCACGTTGAAGATGGGAAGGGAATGCGCGAAGTTGGTGGTGCCATCGAGCGGGTCCACGTACCAGCGGTATTCCGAAGGGCTCGAATGGCCGCCGCCTTCCTCGGCCACTATGCCGTGCTGCGGAAAGCGGGTCTGCAAACGCTCGACGATCAGTTTTTCGGATGCGCGATCGGCCTCCGTGACCAGGTCGAACTCGCCCTTCAGCTCGAACGGGACGCGCCGCTCGTAGTAGGTAGCCAGCAATGCGCCGGCTTCACGCGCAATGTCCACTGCGGTTTCTAGGGGGGAACTCATGGTTGGTAGGCGGGGCGGGGCTGAAGCCCCACGCGGGCTAAAGCCCGCCCTCCACTATATACTTGATCTCGTGCTTATAGATGAAAAGGTTGGG
>Ga0187863_10002168_pt1 | contig 15130 bp, 14 predicted proteins | sample June2016WEW_11_1_FD_132975 | JGI IMG/M metagenome (GOLD analysis project Ga0187863, IMG submission 132975) | Peatland microbial communities from SPRUCE experiment site at the Marcell Experimental Forest, Minnesota, USA - June2016WEW_11_10 | ecosystem: Environmental > Terrestrial > Soil >... | reverse complement strand
CTTTGCGCGGGCTGCGGCCACAACGCGATTTCCGAGCGCATCATTGACGCGATGTATGAGATGGGCGTGCCACCCGAGCGCGTGGCCAAGTTCAGCGGCATTGGTTGTTCGTCGAAGAGCCCGGCATATTTCATGAACCGCTCGCACAGTTTTAACTCCGTGCATGGACGCATGCCGTCGGTGGCGACGGGCGCAGTACTGGCGAATAAGAATCTGATGGCCCTCGGCGTAACGGGCGATGGTGATACGGTTTCGATTGGCGCAGGGCAGTTTATACACCTGATGCGGCGTAATTTGCCGATCATCTATGTCATCGAAGACAACGGATGTTACGGCCTGACCAAGGGCCAATTCTCGGCGACCGCAGATCTGGGATCGACGCTGAAGAGTGGAATCGCGAACGATCTGCCTCCGGTCGATACCTGCGCGATGGCCATTCAGTTGGGAGCGACGTTCGTGGGCCGGTCGTTTTCTGGCGACAAGCGGCAGCTACACACCATGCTCAAGGCGGCGATTGCTCATCGCGGAACGGTGATGCTGGATGTAGTTTCGCCGTGCGTAACATTCAATGATCATGAGGGCTCGACCAAGTCCTATAAGTACATGCAGGCGCATGAAGAGGCTCTCAACGAGGTGAGCTTTGTGCCTTCGTTTGAAGAGATCGATGTCGACTATGATCCGGGCACGACACTCGAGGTCACGATGCATGACGGATCGCATCTGCGTTTGAAGAAGTTAGAGCAGGAGTACGATCCTACCAATAAGATTCATGCGGTGCAGCGCTTGATGGAGTCGCGCGAAAAAGGCGAGGTCCTGACGGGTGTGTTTTACATTAACGCTCACGCGCCGAGCTTTATCGACATGCTGAACGTTACGGATCAGCCGCTGGCGACTTTGCCGGAATCGATGACGCGGCCGAGCCGGGAAGTGCTGGCGAAGTGCATGGAAGAACTGCAGTAAATTGCCGTGCTTGCCGCTACACGATTGGGCACGCGGCCACTTTCGCGGGATCGTAGAGCTCGACCCGGTTTCGTCCTTTATTCTTTGCCTCGTAGAGGGCGGAATCCGCCGTCTGCAAAGCCACGTTAACGTCTGCCGCAGGTCCTTCCAGGGTAGTGACACCGACGCTGACAGTAACCGGGATCGCCAACTGGCCAACGACTAGCTTATCCGCGCCCACGCTGAGGCGTAACCGCTCCGCGACTGTCGCGGCTTCGCCTATTGCGCAACTGGGGAGCAGCACCAGAAATTCTTCTCCGCCCAACCGGCCGACCGAATCATACGGGCGCAATGCCACGGCGATTTTGAGAGCAAGTTGTTTGATGACTTCATCGCCTACCGGGTGCCCGTAGGTATCGTTGATTGTTTTGAAGCGATCGATGTCGACGATGAGCAATCCCATGTGCTGGTGCGTGCGTTTGCAACGCGAGGCTTCCCGGAGCAGTAAATCCATAATCCCAGACCGATTATGAATTCCGGTCAAGAAATCGTGGGTCGCCCGATACTCAGTTTCCTTCAAATTGCTTACCAGACGGCGCTCAACGTCGAGCTGGCACGCGAGCGTGCAATTCGCGTGCAGCAAATCGTTTGCGCTCTTGGCTTCCGATTTAAAGATAGAGAACATACTGATGAAAAGGCCGGTCAGCATAGCAATGTGCCCTGAGATCTTGAGCGCATGACCGGCAAAATATTGCGCATCGAAGGTGTGCTCGTAGAAAGAAAAGTAACCCAATCGACTGCTTCCGTAGAGAATGAGAGAGAGCACCAGCCAATGCTCAAAGTCGTCAGACATCCACCAGCCCTTTCGCAAATATCCGATCACCGCGAGCGCAAAGAAAAAAGATGGCACAAACTCGGCGGGGCGATGGATCAAGTGATCGGGGTGGAACGGAGGAGGCACTTCGAGGAGCGCAAAAAAAAGAAATGTGACGACAAACCAGATTCCGACCAGCACGTACACCAGGTTTTCGTTGATACCGATTTCGGTTGCCTGCGACATTTCTCTTCGCCACGCAATAAGACTCACACACATGAGCACGGAGATGAAGATCGGGGACATGATTCCGCTCCAGGGCGGGAGGTCGGAGAGTGAGTCCGGAATATGGCCCTTCATGAACGATGAGGTGACCAAGGTATGGCAGGCATCAAGAAGGGCGCCTCCGAGAAAGCCCGTGCCAATGAACAAGAAAGTGGTGTTTTTTTTCGAATAATAGCGGACCAGGGCCATGATGCCAGCGAACAATCCCAGTAGGGTGGAAAGGGTCTCCATCCAGGTGTGCAACTCTGGACTTGCTCTCCAGGCGGAGTCGTGCAGGGGGAAGCCGCAGAGCAGCAGCGGCGCCGCCAGCAGAATATAGGCGCGTCCGCGTCGTCGGGCGCGCTTTGGCCGCGGAGCATCCATCGCAGTGTTCCATCGGCAGATTCGTGCCTACGGATTAGTAAGATCCTTGGCGAGACGGTTGCAGCGGTTAAACCTATTTGCGGCGGGTTTGTACAAAAGTGCACAGACATAGAGCCTTGCGAGTTCATAGCATGGCTAGACGCAAATGCAGGTTAGATTGCGCGAGTTAGGAGAAAATTGTGAAATCTCTGGCCGTTCTTCTGCTGGTTCTGTCGTCGTTGTCAATTGGCGCTTTCGCCCAAACCGATATCACCCTCGGAACAGCTGACGAGTTTGCCTTGCTCGGTGCATCGAGCATCACCAACGTTAGCGCAAAGACCCATATAATCGGCGATGTAGGCAGTTCTCCAACGCCCACCGTCACTGGCATCGTGCCATCGCAGGTGAAGGGGACGCTCTATCTCACTGAGAGTCCAGTGACGGCGCAGGCCCAGATTGATCTGACCGCGGGCTACCTGGAAGCGGCTGGCGCGCCATGCACCAACAACCTTACCGGCATGGATCTGGGCGGCATGACGCTTATCCCCGGAGTCTATTGCTTTTCGACCTCGGCTGCATTGACGGGCGCCTTGGTTCTCAACGCTCAGGGCGATGTTAATGCGCAGTGGATTTTCCAGGTTGGCAGTACGCTGACGGTTGCCGCCGATTCCACCGTGTCCATAATCCTGAACAACAAGAAGAAGCCCGGGCCTAAGCCGCTTTGGGCCAAAGGATTGGAAGGATGCAACGTGTATTGGCAGATCGGTACATCAGCGACGATTGGGGACGACAGCATTTTCCGCGGGAAAATCCTGGCGCTCACCAGCATCACGATGAATGGCGGAATCTTGCACGGTAAAGCGCTAGCCAGTACTGGCGCGATCTCGATAACGGACACGGAATTGGTTAACGGACCGCCGTGCGCTTCTCCGAAGCCGCTTATGTGAAGTAGAAAACCCTCTTCCCTTAAAAATGCCAGTGGCGTAATTTTCGCCAAGTTGGGAAGGCACATACGCTTTAGCCGCACTTGATTCAATCGAGGCAGCCGGGTTATCCGCCCATGGTTAGTACCACGCGAAAGCGGGCGCGGCCACTGATCATCTGATCGTAGGCTTCGGCTGCTTTTTCCAGCGGATACTTTTCGATCATCGGGCGCACGCCGGAGAGCGCGCTGAACTCCATGGTGTCTTCGGAATCGGTGGCGATGCCGGAGGCCCACCCCTGAAGAGCCTTGCTCCCTTGGATCAATTGAATGGGGGTGACGGAGAGCGGATCAAAGCCAGCACCCACGACTAGGAGCTTGCCATTGCTAGCCAGGCCGTTCACAACCGCGGACATGGATTTTGAATCGGGCGCGGTGGCGAGAATCACTTTGGCACCGCCGAACTTCTGGAGTTCTTTCGCGGGATCACCCGCGCCGCTGTCAATATAGTGCGTGGCGCCGAGTTTCCGTGCCATCGCTTCTTTGTCTTTGCCGCGGCCAATGGCGAAGGTGCGGAAGCCCATCTGGCGGGCGTACTGGATTCCGAGATGGCCAAGTCCGCCGATGCCTTGCACGGCTACCAGGTCGCCCGCGCTTGCTCCCGAATGGCGCAGAGAGTTATACACAGTGATTCCGGCGCAGAGCAGCGGCGCGGCGTCGGGGGCGGAGAGTTCGTCGGGGATGGCGGCGACAGCCTCGGCGGGCGCAACCATGTATTCCTGGTAACCACCGTCGAAGCTGATGGCTGTGATCTTTTCATTCTGGCAATTGATGAAATCGCCACGCCGGCAGGGATTACAAGTGAAGTCGTGGCCGCCGTGCCATCCGACGCCTACGCGCTGGCCGGGCTTCCAGTGGGTGACATCGGCGCCGACAGCGTCGATGTGGCCAGCGATTTCGTGTCCGGGAACGCGAGGATATTGAATGCCGGGCCAATAGCCTTCTTTCACAAGCGCGTCGCTGTGGCAGATACCGCAGGCTTCGACTTTAATCCGAACTTGATTGCGGGCCGGTTCGGGAATGTTTCGCTCGACCACTTCAAAATTGCCACCGGGCTTACTTACTTGCACTGCTTTCATCTTTGACATAGACATAGCTCTTTCCTCGTGGATTCCGAGTGATGGGAATGTGCTTTGGTTTGCGTTCAAAAAGGAATAGATGAGCGAGGCGACGGCGACGACTCAGGTTGCCCGGAAATTGCGTCCTCGAAATGACAACGCCGCTTGGTTGTTCGCCATCTGTCGTTAGCTGGCTTTTTTCTTTTTAAACTCGCCTTCGAAGGAGTGCTCGGGGCTGTGGCCCGGCTCGGGGAAGTCGCTATCGGCGCCGTCCTGCATGGGATCGGGATTGCGATGGCCGAGCTGGTCTGTCATGGAGTTGTTGCTGCTCTGGCCGCGTTCGTCCGGTTCCTTCGAACCTTTGCCGCGATCGGCATCATTGTGAAGATGGTCGCTGACACTTTTTTCTGGCATCACAAGCCTTTCTTAAGCGCGACGACGAGTTACTGATTCACCACTCAGGTTACTCTGAAAGATCGCAGCAGGCAACGTAAGGCGCATATGTTGTTGTAATGATTGGGATAGGAAAAATTGATTGTCCATTAACCTTATCGCGAATCTAAAATAGGATATGACTAATAAATATCGTAAACATTATCTATTCGCCAGCGATTTCGATCAGACGCTGACTTTCAACGATTCGGGGTATGTGCTGGCCGAGTTGTTGGGTATTTCAGTTGAGGAATTCGAGCGCAAGGCCAAGGGCATGGCCAAGTTGAACCTGGTGCAGCAGGGCGCCGAACTTTCCTATCTGCTGTTGCATGATCCAGAATTCCATTCGCGAGTCCGGCGCGATGACCTGATCGAAGTCGGCAAGCGCATTCGACTTAAAGAAAATATCAAGCAGATTTACGAGATTCTTGATCGAAAAATCGACGGATTCCACTTTGATTTTTATGTACTTTCGGCGGCTCCGGTGGAGGTAATTCAATCGGCGCTGGAGGGAATCGTCCCGCGGGATCACATCTTTGGCACGGAGTTTAAATACACTGCGTCGGGCGAAATCGAAAGCCTGGTGCGAGCTACGGCTGGCTATGGAAAAGTGACGCGGCTGGAACAACTGGAAAAAGAACTCGACATTCCGGCGGATCATGTCGTGTATGTGGGAGATGGCAGTTCGGATATTCACGTGATGCTGCACGTGAATCGACGCGATGGCTTCACTATCGCCGTGTCGGAATCGAAACTGGTTTCTCAGATCGCAAAACGGAGCGTGCTGAGTGACAACGCTCTGGCGACACTGATTCCGATTCTCGAGGATATTGCGGGTTGGCAGCGGACGCAGATTCGCCAGCTGTTTGATTCGTACGGCTTCCTCATTCAGGGCTGGGATCGGGTGCAGACCGATTGGGTTACACTGCGGCCCAGCGGAATTGGCGCCGATCCACTGATTGCGACCGAAGCGATGTAAGGCGATACCAATGTTTCCCTTTGCGGAAGCATGAAAGCTCATGGGGTTTGATATCTACCTCCAGTGTTTCGCGGGCGAGCCGGCGGGAATTCCCAGAGTTGCGGTTCGCGGGCTCTTTCCGATTGTTGAACGCGATTCCGAACCAGATCGTTGGCATGTTCACTACGATCGCACTGATCGGTGCACAATCGGCGTTACCCCTTCGAAGGTCGATCAAGAACTCATCACCGCGCTCAGTGTGAATCGACCGTGCGGCGATGTGCGGTTCTGGGAGTCGGTGCTGGCGATTCTCACAATGGGGCCGGTCATGTTGTACTGGCCGGGCGGTGGGCCGCTTGTCGGCAGCGAATCTGCTGCGGGTGAACTCCCTCCGGAGATCGCTGAATCGCTCGGGCAGCCTGCGTGCGTGAGATCCGCGCAAGAGATTATGGCAGCAATTCGCGCATCGTAAGCCAGCATGGAATCAGTTGGACGCCGCATCCGGCGCGGGAAGGCACTGGCCCACGCAGCTCAGAAGTTTCTCCGCAGCCTCGCCGGGATCTTGCGTGGCAAAGTTCTCCTCCAAGATGAGAAGTGTGATGGCAGGATCAATTTCCTCGAGCGCTTTGCGCGCCGGCCTGCCGGAAAGATTTTGCAGGCGGGCAGACAGCACTACCAGTTTAGCCTTGGTTGCCTTGAGCAAGATGCGCGCATCGTCGACGGTGGCCGTGATCAGAGCGTTGTAACCGGCACTGCACAATACCTCGCGCAGAAACGTTCCCACGTCGGTCGATTCGCAAACGCACAACATGCGGGCGCGGGCGTCGCCGGTTTTGCCACGCGAATAGCGCGAGCCTAGATAGGCCGCGGTGATGGCCTCCTCGAGCGAATCGTAAGTTTCAAATTGCTTGATCAAGTTGGTCATTTCCATCGTCTTGCGAATCCTCGGAGAAACGCCGCTGAGTTTGAGATCTCCACCCTTGGCACGCGCGGCCTGCATGAGGCGCACCAGCGCGCCAAGGCCACTGCTATCGACGAAGTCGACCTTATCGAGTTGCAGCACGACGTCGCCATATTTGGCGATGGAATCGCCCACGTGCGCGTGCAGCGTATAGACCTCGTTTCCGGCAACGATTCGCCCATGACATTGAATGATCAAGACGTCACCTACAGGTCGGCTTTCCATGCGCAGCAGCATCAGGTCTCCTCTTACGCTTCATGTGAGGGAATCAGGCTTGTTCCGGCGTCAGTGGCGCCGGCCGGAGTGTTTCTCGCGTTTGAAAAACGGACAATAGTAACCCATCCGGCGGTTTATGGCATTCAGAAAGCGCATGTCAGACGTGAGAGGTCAGATTGCGGAGGTAACACCTTTTCGAGCGGATGCGAGTCTTTGCCCCAGCCAGCCCCAACCTTTGATCTTTACTGATGGGCTTTTTGCCCGGCCGGCGCAAGCCTTCTTAGCCTTTCTCTCGCTTGCGTGGCCTCGTTGGTGCGGGGATAGCGCTGGATGACGTGTTTTAATTCCTGCGTACCGTCGTCTGTTTTGCCAAGTTCGATCAGCGCGAAGCCCTTTTTCAACTGGGCCGCGGCGGCTTTATTTCCGCTGGGAAAATTCTGTACCACCAGATCGTAATTCGCGATTGCTTTCTGATAGTCGCCGGCTTTGTATTGAATCTCCGCGAGATAAAAATAGGCGTTTCCAGCCAGATCGGTGTTCGGATAAAACTTGATATAGTCGTTGAATTCCTGGGTCGCGAGATCGTTGTTGCCGCCGTTGTAATCGCGAAGTGCATTGTTGTAGAGCACGTCGGGCGCGGGCGCCTGCGCGATCGCCTGCTGCTGTTGCTGTGCCTGAGCCTGCTGCGCCGCCATCGACTGCTGTCCGGACTGCAAGTCTTCAAGTTGCTTGCTCAGTTTGGTGAGCCGGACTTTTAGTTCGTCCATGGTATCGGTCAGCGCCTGAATCTGGCCGGAGATCTGTTCAACCTGCGAACCGCGATCCTGCTGCTGTTTGCTGATCGACGCTTCGAGACCGTTGATGGCGGCGGTAACTTTGTTGGCGGCGTCGGTATTCTGCTCGAGCAGATTTCTCATGACGCCCATGCGCTCGTCGAACGATTGTTTCATCGCGGTCATCTGCTGCTGCAACTGTTGGACTTGGGTTTGCAGTTCGATCATGTCTTTGTTCACGCCGTAGGCGGGAGCAAAGCTGACGGCGAGGAATAGTGCGATGACGAGCGCGATGCGATTGGATTTCATAGTTATCCTATTGGATGTCGAAAAGCTGGTGAACTTTAGCAGTGAAACATTGTCATCCCGAGCGCAGCGAGGGATTTGCATTCGGCGGAAACTGCAGATCCCTCGCTACGCTCGGGGATGACGAATCCTAAAAGATTTCGTGCTTTGCGGCGGCGCGACTTTCGTCGTGGCCGCCGCGGTTAAATTAGTGTTCGTAGACAAAGTGGCCGCGGCGATTTTGCTGCCAGCAACTTTCGTTCGATTCGGTACAGAATGGCTTTTCCTTGCCCATGGTGATGGTCTTGATGCGATCGCCACTCACTCCTGCTTGGACAAGGGCGTTCTTTACGGAGTCGGCGCGGTTGGTGCCGAGAGCCAAGTTATATTCGGTCGATCCGCGTTCGTCGCAATGTCCCTCGATCGTGAAGTGAATGTTGGGGTGCTGTTGCAGGAATTGCGCGTCGGCCTGAATCGAGCCTTGATCGGATGCCCGTATGTCGCCCTTGTCGTAATCGAAGAAGATGTCTTTCACGTTTTGCGCGAAGAGCTCTTCCTCAGTGGCATTCGAGGTTGCTGCCGGCGGTGGAGCAGGTGGGGGATTGACCGTTACTCGTGCTGTAGCATCCTGAGTTCCCCCAGTGCCCTTGGCCACGAGATGATAGGTGGTCGAGTCGACCGGAGTTACCTGGCGCGAACCGCTCAGGTTCACGGGGCCGATACCGTCAATGCTAACGTCGGTCGCGTTCGTGGTCTGCCATGTCAGAGTGGTCGGCTGACCCGCGTCGACCGTGTTGGGATTTGCCGACAGCGAGGCGGTTGGAGCGTTAGGAGCGGGTGGCGGTGGTGGCGGTGGCGGAGCGACCTTCTTGGCGCATGCGCCCAGGAAAACGAACATGGCCAGAGTAATTACAAGGGCAGCGCCTCTTGTGATCGTCTTTATCGTTGTTCTTGCGTGCTTCACTGGTTCCTCTTTTCTGTGCGCCCGCGTGGTGGCGTGCAATGTGTAATCAGACGATTCGCAGCTTGACGACGGGGCGCACTTTCGGCCAGCCGCGGGAACCGTGTTATAGCAAAACTCAAATTTCGTGTCTCAGCGCCTAAAGGCGCTCATCATTTAACTCCTGCGGTACGCCTGAAGGCGTGCCCTGATACGAAGCTAGCTACGGGCATAAAGCCGACTACCCTACGAAATTTCGACGATGATACGAAATCCAATGACGGTACGACACTAACTCCGCCGCGATAGAAAGCGGATCTACTTCCAACTCCAGTTGGGCTGCGTGTTAACGCCTTTGAAAGTCAGTTGCTTGACATTGCTACCATCTGCCAACATGCTGAAAATCTGATCGGTGCCGTTGCGGTGCGATTGAAAGACGATATGGCGCCCGTCGGGCGACCAGCAGGGGAAATCGTTGCGTCCGGCGTCGTGCGTGAGTTGCACCCACTGCTTGCTGGCGATATCCATCAGGTAAAGATCGTTTGACCCTGGCTCTCCGCCACCGTACTTGCGCATCCACGAAAAGGTTAGAAACTGCCCGTTCGGCGACCAGTTGGGAGACACCGCATAGCCTTGATCAGTGAGGCGCTGCAAATTGGTGCCGTCCGATTCCATCGTGTAGATCTGCGGCAATCCGCTGCGTCCACTGACAAAGGCGATCTGCGAGCCGGTCTTGCGATTCCAACTGGGCGATACGTCTGGGCCCTTACCTTCGGTGAGCCGGCGCGAATTTCCTCCGGACGGATCGACTACAAAAATATTTGGGTAGCCATTACGCGAGGAGGAGAATGCAATCTTGCCGTCGGGTGACCAGGAAGGCGAAAGATTCATGCCGCCAAAACGCGGGAAGGTGACCATGCGGTTGAGATCGAAGGAATACATCATGATCTCCCAACCACCTTTGTTGATCGAACTGAACGCGATCCGCGAGCCGTCGGGCGAGATGCGCGGCGATAGGGAAATGCTGCCAAGGTGCGTGAGTTGCTGCTGATTGGCGCCGTCGTAATCCATCATCCAGATTTCTTTGTGGCCGGTGCGTTCGCTGACAAAATAAATTTTAGTTTCAGCGATTCCATTCACGCCTCCGCCAAGGCGAAAAATGATTTCATCAGCGAAGCGATGCGCGATGACGCGCACAGCATCGCTCGTCGCGTTGTCGGAGTATTGTTTGCCGAGAACTTGTGGCGACTTTTCATTCTTGACGTCGTAGAGCCAGCCCTGGACCGTAACCTTGCCAGCGGCTACGCCGAGGTTGCCAAAGGCGAGCATCGAGGTGTTGGGAGGCGGAGAATTCCAAGCCGAGAAATTTATCTCGGAGGGTTGGCCCGGCCCCTGCAGCGGGTAAAAGCTCTTCGAAACAAGATCGAAGATTCCAGCGTTGTCGAGATCGTTCCAAAGCGTGTCGTTAAAGGTTTTAAGCAGGTTGGTATTGTTGGGGTCGGAATTTGAGCCCTTGAAGTCGGCTGCGGCCAGGCGAACTCGTTCAACGCCGAGGCCCGTGCCGGTGCGAATCCAGTCCTGCGCGGAGCTAGTGGACGCCAAGATTGAAAACGAGGCGATGATGATCAAAAAGCGATAACGAACGGCGCGAGCCGAATTACTCAATTTTGCGCTCCCTGCATTTACCTTTTGTAATCGAACCAAAATTCTACCGATACCTTGCTGCCTGAATAGTCCGGCGGCAGCGGGCCGAACGTGTCGATGCGCTGCAACGCCCGCACTGCCGATTGATCGAGCGAGGGCACTCCGCTTGACTGCTCGACTTGAACATTCGTGGGCCGCCCGCTACGTTCAATATCAAACGTCAGATAAACCCTCTTTGCTTCCGAGACGCGCGGATCAACCTCATACTTAAGCCAGTTCTCGGTAACTTTGCGCTGTACTGCTTCCACGTACCACGAAAATCGGCTGCCGAAGTCGCCGCCGCTTCCGGTAAATCCGAAGCCGCCCTTGGCGCCGCCAGCCGTCATGGTGTAGGGTCCGCTAACCGGCCCGCCTTCACCATACGGAATTTGATTCGTTTCGGCCGGCTCGGGTTCCGTTTTCCTTTTGGTTGCGCTGATCACTGGTTTCGGTTTGACCTTTGTATTCTTGTCGGGAATCGGGATCGCTTCCGGCTCTTTTTCCTGAACAGCAGGCTGCGACTTCGAGAGACCTTTGGATTCCGTAGCCAGGACATTCGTTGTCTGGATAGGGTTGGCGGGTAAGGGAATCGAACTCACGAGCGTCGCTCCCATGGCGTCGCCGGTGCCTCCACTGCCCCAGCCTGAGCCCCGAAAGCCCTGAATGAACGTTGCATAGAGGATCACGAAGGCGGCAAACGCGACATGCAGTCCAAACGACCAGGCCAGCGGCCGGCGCAACTGCGCGTGTTCCGAATAAATGTCAGCGTCGTACATGTCGCTCGTCGTGGATCTCAAAGATCAAAATTGGTATCAGCATCAGTGCCCGCCGCCGTGCGCGTTGATGGGCTGCGTCACGATGCTCACGTTACTGATGCCCGCCCCTTTGATGGCGTCCATAACCGTCGCGAAGGCGCCAAACGGAACATCTTCGTCGGAGCGCAAGTAAATCGCCTGATGCTGCGGATCGCGAATCCTTTTCTTCAGAGTCGCCGCGATCTGGTTGATGTTGATCGGGTCATTGCCCAGAAAAACTTTTTGCGATTTATCGATACTGATCACGAGCCGCTCCTCCGTGATCTCTTTAACAGTGCGCGTGTGCGGCACGTTGACTTCGATGCCCGACTGCAGCACGGGCGCGGTCACCATGAAAATGATGAGGAGCACGAGCACAACGTCGACGAGCGGAGTGATATTGATGTCGGCCAGCGCGGTCTGGGTGCGTCCGTTGGCGGCGGTAAAAGCCATCAGCGGCGTACCTCGCTGACGGGCTGCTGCCGTTCTGCTGACTGCGTCTGGCGCTCGACCATGTTGAGCATTTCGAGCGCGAAGTCATCGTTGCGCGAAGCCATTTCGCGGATCGAGCCAATCAGCAGGTTGTAGGCGATCACAGCCGGAATGGCAGCGGCCAAGCCGGCGGCCGTAGTGACGAGGGCTTCAGAGATTCCGGGCGCAACGGCGCGCAGGGTTGCTGCGCCAGCGGTGCCGAGGCCATGAAACGCGTCAATGATTCCCCAGACTGTTCCAAAGAGTCCGATGAAAGGTGTGACCGCACCCGTGATTGCGAGCCATGGAACATTGCGTTCGAGGCGCGTAATCTCTTCCGACGACGCGATCTGCATGGCGCGCTGAATGGCGATTGGATTATGGACGGTTCCAGTTGTGCCCATCTGGCGCTTGAATTCCACCACGGCGCCTTCGAAGACTCCAACCAGCGGGCTGGGACGGAACTGTTCGGCGACCGGAGCGATATCCTGCAAGCGTTGCGCTTTGCGAAACGCTCGCACGAAGCGGCCGCTTTGCATGCGCGCGCGCCGCACCAATCGCCACTTGGAAAGAATCACCGCCCACGAAAGCACGCTGAACGCGATAAGGATGAAGAGAACGGTTTTGGCGACCGGACCAGTCTGAAGGACGAGATCGACGATTTCGCCGCCGACGAACGATAGCAGGAACGACAGCAGGACGGAAGAAAAGTGCATCGGTTTAGGGAAAACCCCTGATTAGAATTATAGACCACGCTCGGGGCGGGCTCGGTCGGGGTATCGCATCGGTCAATGTTGCGGACGATCAAATCATTGAATCGCTCGAATCGAAGAATCGCTTGAATCGAACGGCTCGATGATCTAACAATGATGATCTAACAATTCGGTGATTCAATGACTCACCATTTCAACGATCATTTGACGCCTCGGAACGTCTCGCTCAGGATCACGGAATCACTGCTTGGGCTACATTGGAGTAGCCGCTCTCCTCGCCCTGGGAGTTAACCTCGGTCGCGACGTAATAGTACGTGTCTCCGGCAACAACCGTGTAGTCGGTGTAGTTAGTGGAGGAGTCCAGCGAGGTGTTGATCATCTGGTAAGGGCCGCCCTGCGTAGTGCCTCTGTAGATGTTGTATCCCACCGGATTGCCTCCTCCTGATTGCCAGGAAAGATAGACCTTGTGGGAGCTTTGCGCTACGCCCGTGCCCGCTACTTGTTCCACGGTGGGTGAGTTCTCCGCGTTGCTGGTGAATCCGACTTGCCCGGAAGCTCCGCCCGACGCGTTGGGTGTGAATTGAATGGTGACAGTGAGGCTCTGGCCGGATTCGAGAGTCACTGGTAGGCTCAGGCCGGTGATGGCGAACTCCGAGCTCGTCGAACCGTCAGAGGAAATCGTGACCGAGCCGTTCGAAGCAGTGAGCGTGGCTTGCAGCGTGGCGCTCGATCCCACATTGACGTTTCCGAAATTGAGCGAAGTGGGACTGATTCCAAGTTGCGTGCCGGCCTGCGTGATACCGTGACCAAATAAGAAAATGTAAAGCGGGGAATGCGGATCGTTGCTGGTTAGGATCACGATTCCGCGAGTCCATCCCTGAACCGTGGGCGTGAAAGTCACGGGCAATTCAACGCTTGCGCCGGATCGCAGTTTCACGGGAGGAGAAAAGTGCCCGACCGAGAAGGCGCCGCCGTCGACGGAAAGGGATGTGATTCGCAACAGACTGCTGCCGGTGTTGGTGAGTTGAATGGAGTAAGAACTGGATTCGCCGATCTGCACCTTGCCAAAGGCGTGCCGGCATGGATCGCATTGCAACTGCTGCGCGGAAGCCGGGGCGATCGCTAAGCCGGTGGCGAGGCCTGCGATCAAAAACAGGGGGAAGCATCGCATGGCTTGATCTTCGCGAAGCGCTCATTCCCTCGGCAAACTCGGAAGTGCATTTGTTACATCTTTAGCGCCGGTTTGGTACTGGCCGTCCGCACAGTCCGCTGGGGCGGACTGTGCTATGCTGCGCGTGAAATTGTGACACCTACCAACCAACGTGACTAAGGATCCTCGTGCTGGCTGAACTGCGACTCGAAAATTACGCGGTGATCGACAACGTCGTGATCGAATTCGCGGCCGGACTGAATCTTTTGACCGGCGAGACCGGGGCGGGGAAGTCGATTCTGATCGACGCGCTGGGCCTGCTGCTCGGCCAGAAAGCGTCAACAGACGTGATCCGCGCGGGCACCGAGCGTGCCGTGGTTGCCGCAGTGTTTGAAAGCGAAGGAAACGCCGCGCGGTCGATCGAATCCATCCTGGAAACCAACGGATTGGACGCCGAGAACAGTTCGGAGGGTGGCTCGGAGAGTAGTTCGCTGATTTTGCGGCGCGAGATCGCCGCCGGCGGCAAGGGACGCGTCTTCGTCAATAATCAGCCGGCGACGGTGGCCGTGCTGAAACAGATTGCACCACACCTCGCGGTGATCCACGCGCAGAACGAATCGATCGTAAATTTCGATGCCGCGGCGCGACGGGATCTGCTGGATGGTTACGCGGGAATCGAATTGAAGGACGTCGCTGCCGCATTCGCGCACTGGAAGCAGATTCGCGGGCGCATCGCAGAACTCGAGCAGGATGAGCAGGATCGCATGCGATTGCTCGACCTGTGGAACTTTCAATCGCGCGAAATCGAAGAGGCGCGCCTTCGGCCAGGTGAAGACGAAGAACTGGAGGCCGAGAAACGCGTCCTAGCCAACGCCGAGAAAATCTACGGCGCCGCCATCAATGCATTCGACCTGTTGTACGAGGGCAACGCGTCCACGTCGTCGAGCCTGCGCGCCGCCCAGAAACACATCGAAGAACTGGCGCGCTACGAGCCGAAGTTCCAGGAAGCTCTGGCCGCTTTGGAGTCGGCGCGCATCAGCGTGGAAGATGTAGGCGCGACGCTGCGCGATTACGCTGGAGGAATCCAGGCATCGCCCGAGCGCCTCGCCGAGATTGAAGAACGTCTCGCGCTGCTTGATCGCCTGAAGCGCAAGTACGGGCCCACCCTCGCGCAAGCAATAGTATTCGGCGAAGATATCCGACGCAAACTTTCCGAGATGGAGAATAAAGATCAAGTATTACTTGAACTACGAGCGCTGCTCGCAGTAGCAGGCGGCGAGTACCGGAAAGCCGCGCGCGCCGTGTCGCGAAAAAGATCTGAGGCAGCGCGCAAG
>Ga0187863_10002167_pt1 | contig 15132 bp, 10 predicted proteins | sample June2016WEW_11_1_FD_132975 | JGI IMG/M metagenome (GOLD analysis project Ga0187863, IMG submission 132975) | Peatland microbial communities from SPRUCE experiment site at the Marcell Experimental Forest, Minnesota, USA - June2016WEW_11_10 | ecosystem: Environmental > Terrestrial > Soil >... | reverse complement strand
CACGCGGGGATCGAGCGGGCTGGTGGCATGGTTGTCCATGTAGATCGGGAGGGTGACTCCGGCCGGCACTTCAACTTGGCTGACGACTGTGCTCATCGCATTTCCATCCTTGTGACTTGTTACCGGCGCAACAGCGCGGTGGGAAAGATTCCTTACAGTGTTAATGAAACCAGCTGACTGACTTCGGTCCGCGCCGGTTCGTGCTCGGCGAGATCCTGAATACTGATGCTTTTGAGGACGCCGGCGATGGTGTCATTCACACGCGCCAGCGGTTCCTTGATCGTACAACTGGGCGTAAGATCGCAGGCTTTCGCGCCCTTGGTGCACGAGGTAATGAAAAATGGCCCATCGATGGCCAGGATGACCTCGTACGCCGAGATGGAGCGCGCCGCCCGCGAAAGCGCATAGCCGCCGTTCATGCCTGGGTGAGATTTTAGTAATCCCGCCTTGGTGAGCTGTTGCAAGGTCTTGGCCAGAAGCTGCGCGGGAATGTGGTACTCGTCGGAGATGTCTTTGGCGCTGAGCGCGACTGAGTCCGGGTGCTCGGCAAGGAATTTGAGCGCCATCAACCCGTAATCGGCCTTTTTGGTGAGCTTAAGCATGGAATATCCGACTTCTTCGGTCCGTATTTAGTATACGACCGCTTTCGTCGGGGTTCAAGGGCTGGTTTGGGATGGACATCTGAAACGGGAAATAGAGCAGAAGATTGCAATTTTGACGCTTGAATTTAAAGGAAAGGCCGCTACAATCGGCGGGAAGAGCATCCTAATTCATCTGAATACGATCCGATGGCGACCGCCTGCAAACACCCTAGGGTACGAATCGTTTCCAGACACGAAGACACGGAGTACGTCGAGTGCCTGGAATGTGGTGAAGTCTTTGATTCTGAAGAGTTTCACGATATGGCGATTGAAGAAACCGCCGACCTTACAAAGGAAGACGTATTGGACGAAGAATAGGCCTTCCTTTTCTGCCTCGATCATAGACCAGATCTCCGAGACCGCCCAGTGGACGCGGCCGCCGCAGGGATGGGTGTTGTCAAAAAGGGTCCTGTCATCGACCCGCGGGTTTAGGAATCTTCATGCCCGAGGGCAGTCAGGAACCTCCGGATGAAATCGTCCCCGACCGCACGGAACTGATTCCGACGATCTTTCGCCCAATGAGAAGCTTACAAATAGGCCCGTGTTGGAATCGACGGTTTCCTACGCCGTTGCGTGGAGAGTTGTGAGCAGTTCTCCATCGATCTGATCGCATCGTCGAGTAATTTATTTCGGAGGTCCGCCAGGTTGTGTGGCAGAAGATTTGTGGGCAGCGAGCCACGCATAGTGTAGACCGGAGAGCACGGTGAAGATCATGGTGGCCCACAGCGCAAACCCGCGCAGAGCCACCACCCAGGGCGCCTGCGTGAGCTGCTGCAGCAGCACCACCGCCACAGCAAGCACTTGGGCCAACGTGTTGGCCTTGCCAAAGATGCTGGGCTTGAACTCCCGCCGGCCGGCTGCAGCGTAGAGGATTGCGGAGACCAGCAGTATGCAGACGTCCCTTCCAAAAACCAGAACTGTGACCCGAACGGGCATCAATCCTTCGTGCAGCAGCACAAGAAACAAGGTACTGAGGAGGAGCTTGTCGGCAACGGGATCGAGATATTGACCAAGGACCGTGCGCTGTTTGAGCCATCTTGCCAATAGGCCATCGAACGCGTCTGTTAGTCCAGCGACGACGAAGAGAATGAAACCGACCCTGAATCGATTCTCGAGAATTGCGGCGACCAGGAAGGGAGCCAGGCAAATCCGCAGGAGGGTAAGCAGGTTGGGCGCGGAGGCCAGGGGGTTGTGTCTTGGTTTTGTGGAGACTGTCATCGTACATGGAACGGGAAAGCGGTCGCGCCGCAGCTACGAGCCTTTCTATCCGACTATTGATGGTACAGCAGGGCGGAAAGAGTGCGGCGGCTCAACTTTTCGCGACAAAGGGATGCTGCTAAACTAACCTCTAGTCTGTTGAAACAAAGCTGAAGGCGCGTAGCTCAGTTGGTTAGAGCGCTTCCTTGACACGGAAGAGGTCGCTGGTTCGAATCCAGTCGTGCCTACCATTCTTTCCAATAACTTAGACGGTCCGGACGATCTCAGCCTGAGATTTTGCGTCACGGTTGTGTCATAACCCATCATTCCCGTGCCTTTTGACAGGGCCTCTACAGCCTAACGCTTGGATTCCATGCGGACGTGGCTGTACCGCTCCGGCATCTTGCGGCTGACGTGTCCGGTGGTGGGCCTTCCGTGCGTCGGATCGCTAGACCTTGGGGGCCAGCCATGAACTCATCTAGCAGCTTGTGGGGGCACGCCGGCGCATAAAGGACTTCTTCGCTATGGCTCTGGACGGGAGCCGTCAACCATTTCGCTCAAGGAGCAGCGATTGCCTGAATCGCGGGTTCATCCTCTTCAGGAGTCTCTTGAAGCTTATGAGGGGATGGCTAATCTCTGCATTGGTGTTCGAATCCAGGCAGTTCCGCACTGAGCCGTTTGGGTGGTAGGACCACTTGCGATTTCTATCGTATGATGTTTTGGCACGTGATCCCTTCGTTCCCGCGGAGCCAGAATGATTCGAAGGCAACTCTTCCAGGTGTTCACACTGACCGCACTCTTCGCGGTCGGTTCGGCAAGCTCTCTTCATGCGATGAGGACCTGCAGTCCGAGGACATTTGGCGCCAAGGGCGATGGATCGACCAAGGACACGAAAGCGATCCAGGCCGCGATTGATGCGTGCGCGCAACATGGAGGCGGAGTTGTGGTGTTGAGCGCCGGTATGTATGTCGCGGCTCCGATTGAGCTCAAGAGCAACGTCACATTGCAGCTCGACAAAGGCGCGACATTACGGGGTTCTCCCGATCATCAGGATTATCCACCCCACGACGAATTCCGACTTCCCGACTTGCAGCCGCTGGTGAGCGCGATCCACGCAACCAATGTGGCGATCATCGGAGAAGGTGTAATCGATGGAAATGGCGAGAGCTGGTGGCAGGAGGCGCGGAGTATCAAGGATCACGGGATTCTGGGTACCGGGCACCCGCGGCCAAAGCTCATTCTCTTCGATCATTGCGCGCATGTTCGCGTCGAAGGAATCACGGTGCAAAACTCGCCGATGTGGCAGGTGGTGCCGTACTACTCGGATGACGTGGTGATTCGCAACGTGAAGATACTGGCGCCGCCGCACGCTCCCAACACGGATGCGATCGACCCGTTCTCTTCGTCGCATGTGGTGATCGACCATGTGTATGCCGATGTGGGAGACGACAATGTCGCTATCAAATCGGGCGCTATCAATTCGGCTGGCCCGGATTCACCGAGCCGCGACATCACCATTACGGACTGCACATTTCTCCATGGGCATGGACTTTCAGTGGGCAGCGAGATTGCCGGGGGTGCACAGAATATCCACGCCGAACGCATTCATTTCAAGGGTACCGACAACGGGATCCGGATCAAGGCCAATCGCGACCGAGGCAATGATGTGAGCCATCTTGTGTTCCGCGATATCGAGATGAAGGATGTGAAGAATGCGCTAATTATCAGCGAATATTATCCGGCGATTCTTCCGCCCGATCAGGAAGAAGTGAAGCCCGTGACGCGGCTGACACCACACTTTCACGACATCACGCTGGAGAATGTTACGGCGACCGGAAGCGAGACGGCCGGTGTGATCGTCGGTCTACCGGAGGCGCCGATTGCCGGCGTGACTCTGCGTAATGTAAACATCAGCGCGGATAAGGGCGCGACGATCGGCTACGCGGACGTGACTGGAGACAGCTTCGTTGTGCAGGCCAAAGAGGGGGAACCGATTGTGATGCTGGCCGGCGCAAAGGTCGAACTCCACTGACACGACTCAACAAGAAAAGCCGTCTGCCTATGAACTGCGGCCCAGGAACACGGGAGCGATGTGCCGTTCGTAAAGGTTCTCGGTTACGTTCTTGGAAATGACAGCTTCGTTTGCCTCGAGGAGAGCGAAGTAGCGTGGTCCCATCTTGGCAGCGACCTTGAAGCCGACATGCAGGAGCTGGCGCAGGCTGCTGTTGTAAGCGGGGGACGCGCGCTCGTGACGCAACGCGGACGTGTATTGCTCAGAAGTCCAACCCCGTACAGCGCTGGGCGAAGGCAGCTTGGCCGCATCAATGTCGATTACGGAGGCATAGGGGGCGCACAGTTCTTCACTGTGCGCGTATGCCTCGGCATAGATATCCTTCGCCAGCGCAAGGCCTTCGCCTCCTGATTCGGCGAGGCCGATGAGCTCTTCGAGCCAGGTCGTTCCCGCGGTCTTCAAATGGACGCCTGCGTTGAAGCGCTTGATGGTCGCGTGAATCGGGGGGTAGATGGAAAACTTATCACTGCCGGAGTGCACACTCAGCTTGAGGTTCGCAGGTAGTCCGAAGTGCGCGACTGCATAGGCAATCGCCGCTACATCCAGCGCGAACTCCTTTTCGAACTGCGCAACGTCGCCGACGTAGTCCACCCCCTTGTTGAAGCGGCCGCTGAACTTGGGAGCAATGGTCTCGATTGGAATTCCTTCGTCCGCAATTGCTGCCAGGATGATCAGCAACTCGGCGGGCGATTGTGCTGCGTTCGTCTCGTCCATCGAGATCTCAGGAATGAAGTTCCCTTTGCCCTTCGCCTGCTCGATCGTGCGATAGACTTCACCTGCCTTCTTGACGGCCGCAAGAAACTTCTGCGCCGTTTGCCGCAGCACACTTTGGGTAATTTCAAATTGATCGTCGGTGCCTTCGAGTCGTATGCGGCCCAACAGCTCCGGATGCTGGCTTACAAATTCGTCGATGTCGGCGTCTGAGGCGGACTGGCCGATGAAATCGGCAACGTCGATGGTGTAGAAATCGCAGGCGGCAAAAAAGCGCCCAACTGTCTGCAACGTGATGTGGTCTGCATCGCAGAAATACGGATGCTTCCAATTCAGGGCTTTAACCGCTGCATCCGCGGCGTGCCGTACGGATGCTGGATCTGAGCCGATGATTGTGTGCTCGCGGTTTGATTTATTCCAGACGGGCACCACGGTGGTTCCAGCTTCGAGAGCTTTGACGCATGCCTGGAGTTGCGCCTTGGCCTGGTGCGCGAAACGATCACCGGCTCCTACGGAATACTTGCTCAGCTTGCCGTTCTGTATCTTCATATTTCACTCTCATCTCTCTCTGCGCCATTTTGCCGCTTACAAGCGATACGCCTCTTTGACAAGCCGGTATGTCAGGTCGTGCGCTACTTCGAAGGCCTCGCTTTCGTCGAGTCGATGTTCCGCGACTAGGCGCGCGAGAAAAGCGCAGTCAATGCGGCGGGCAACATCGTGGCGTGCCGGAATTGAAAGAAAGGCCCTCGTGTCGTCATTAAACCCGACCGTGTTGTAGAAGCCTGCGGTTTCGGTGGCTAGCTCGCGGAACCGCATCATGCCCTCGGGGCTGTCGAGGAACCACCAGGGCGGCCCGAGCCGCAGGCAGGGATAGTGACCGGCAAGCGGCGCCAATTCCCGGCTGAATGCGGACTCGTCCAGCGTAAACAAAATGATCGTCAGGTTTTTTTCGTTGCCGAATTGATCGAGCAGAGGGCGAAGCGCATGCACGTAATCCATGGGACGCGGAATGTCGGCGCCGGCGTCAGGACCGTAGCGCTCATAGATCTGTTGATTGTGATTGCGTACGGAGCCCGGATGAATTTGCATCACCAGCCCGTCGTCGAGGCTCATCCGCGCCATCTCGGTGAGCATCTGAGCGCGAAACAATTCCTGTTGCGGCGCATCGGCTCTGCCGGCCAGAACGCGATCGAACAACTTCGCGGACGCATCTTGACTGAGGCTTGCGGTCTGCGCGGTAGGATGACCATGATCAGTTGCCGTGCAGCCAAGAGTGCGAAAGCGGGCTCGAGCCTTCCGCAGTGCACTCAGGTAGCCTGACCATGTTGACGTTGCTTCCCCGGTTTGCTCGCCGAGATTGGCAACAGATTGTACAAAGCCCGGGAACTCAGGATCGACGACGGAGTCGGGTCGAAAATTTGGAATGATCCGGGCTTTCCAGCCAGATTTGCGAATGGCCTCGTGGTCTGCCAGCGGGTCCAGGGGCGAATCGGTTGTGGCAAGCACTTCGAGGTGGAATCGCTCGTAGAGAGCACGCGGCCGAAATTCCGGAGTTTGCAGTTTGGCTGCGATGGTGTCGTAGTAGAGGTCGGCCGTCTTGTCCGAGAGGCGTTCTTCGAGGCCAAAGAGTTCCTGAAACGCATAATCCAGCCATATGCGCGTCGGTGTTCCGCGAAAGAGGTAGTAATGACTGGCGAAGATGCCCCAGACTTTGCGCGGGTCCTTGATTTCCGGCTGGCCGATTTCCAGATCGTCCATTGAGATGCCCTGGCTGTAAAGCATCCGGTAGACGTAGTGATCGGGCTGCACAAACAATTTGGCAGGATCGGGAAATGGTTCATTTTGCGCAAACCACGCGGCCTGCGTGTGCCCATGGGGGCTCATGATCGGCAGCGACCGAACGTGTGCATAAAGTGCACGCGCAATGGAGCGAGTCGAAGGGTCGGCGGGAAACAGTCGGTCTTCGTGAATCAACATGGGACACTGGTTCCTTTTGGCCGGATGCGGTCGTTGGCCCGGTATCCGGAGGTCAGACCACGACAAGTATACACATCCGTCAATGGTCTGTCTGAAGCTGGGCGGCGTGAATTTTTGGGGGGAGTGTATTCGGCGGTGTTAATCTCGTGGTGCTTCCAATTCCCGGATTGGCCCAAGGTGCCTGCACGATATGCCGCAGAGTGCAATCGACGCGTCCAATAGCCATCGGACAATGCAAGTGGTCAACCACGTTCGTTCCCTGATCGAGAACGGGACCTTGCAGCCTGGCGACCAGATTCCACCCGAGCGCGAGCTGGCTCGGACCCTCAAGGTGAGCCGGGCTAGTCTCCGCACAGGAATCGGGTATTTGGCGGCGATGGGCGTGATGAAGATTCGGCACGGCGTGGGCACATTTGTTGCCGACGGTCCCCCGGACTTCGGCAAAACCTCCCTGAGCTTTATGGGCGCGCTGCATGGTTTTCAGACATGGCAGATGTTTGAGGCGCGCATCATTCTGGAGAGCAGCCTGGCTGCTTTGGCTGCCGAGCGAGGTAGAGAGGAGCATCATGCCGCGATGTCAGAGGAAGTGGCTGAAATGTTTGCGGCCCTCGAAACCCCCGTGGACTACCTGATCCACGATGTACTGTTTCACCGGATTATTGCGCAGGCCTCGGGAAATCCGATTCTAGCAGCCGTGATGGAAACCGTGACATCGACGATGTACGACAAGCGGCGCAAGACCGTGGAGCGTGCGACTGATCTACGCGAGTCCGCGGAGATGCACCGGGAGATTTATCGGGCGATCCGTGCGCGCAAACCGGATGAGGCGCGCGACTTGATGGAGAAGCATCTGCGTATGGCGCAGTCGGCGCAGGGCGGTGAGCGGCCGTCAGATCGGAAGGCAGCGCATGCTCGGCCGAAAAACAAAAAAGTACGAATGAAAAATGCCGCATCCTGATTAGACTTTTCACGCGATGGGTCATAGGACAGCACGATGGATCCGTTGTGCGCGAAAAGCGCAGCCATGCCGGCATCGTTGGCTTTGCCGGAAAGTGATGGCCGGCATCATGAGAACCCCAGGGGTGCTTCGATCCGACACTAGACGATCGGGCATATAGGGCAACGCAGTAACGGGGAAATTGGGTTGACCTTCGAGCGCTCTTCGGATGCGAAAGCCACCGCCCTGGGTCACACCCGGCGCCCGCGCGTTCAGCGGCGCGGGTTTGGGCAATCCGCCGATGAGTGCCAGCAACCTATTCGACTGCGATACGCCGGAAGCGCGTTGGGGCCAACTTCAGGACACCGAAATGCCGGGGGAAGACGGATTCTAGTCGATTCAAAGGTCGGACCACAGACCAGCACAGAAACATCGCAATTTAGCGATTCGATCCAACGGTTAGTGATGGATTCCGTCAATTAGGCCTTGACAAACGCTTAGAGCACCTGCAAGTATTTTCCGGGAATTGGAGAGGTCCGACCACTTCCCGCGAAAACTTCCCAAAGAATGAGATAACCGACACCCCTTTTTGGAGGCTTGTATGCCATACATGCGCAACAAGGCACATGGAATGGTAGCTCGCTACGCAACCCTTTTGGGCTGCGCGGCTCTACTCTTGTTTCCCACGCCGGGCGGGTCGCAGATTGCCGGAACAGGAAATATCCAAGGCACCGTAACGGACACCACAGGCGCAGTGGTTCCCCAAGCTTCCGTCACCTTGACCGACGAGTCCACTCGCGTGGCTCGAAAGACTACCAGCGACAACGCCGGCGTTTATCTGTTTCCAGGGGTACCGATCAGCAAATTCGACCTCATCGTGACCGCGCCGGGCTTCAAGACCTACGAGCAAAGGGGCATCGTGCTCGAAGTCGGCAGCAGCATCGCTATCAACGCGAGCCTGTCCGTCGGCACCGCGGAGATGAAGGTTGAGGTTCAATCCGAAGGGCTTCAATTACAGACTGAGGACGCGACCTTCAAACAAACGATCGATCAGGAAGCGGTGACCGAGATGCCGCTGAACGGACGCCAGATGACGAGCCTGATCACTCTTTCGGGCGGCTCCAATATCGCGCCCGCCGGCGACTTCACCGGCAGCAAGTACTCTTATCAGACAATTTCGGTTTCGATCGCAGGCGGCGGGGGGAACACCACTCTCTGGCGCCTCGACGGCGGCGACAACCAGGACTACATGGGCAACGGCAACCTGCCCTATCCGTTCCCCGATGCCGTGAGTGAATTCAGCGTTGAGTCGACCGATCTGGGCGCACAGGATGGCGGTCACGTGGGCGGGTTGGTCAACGTCGTCACTAAGTCGGGAACCAACCAGTACCACGGCGAGGCATTCGAGTTCATCCGCAACAACTATCTCGATGCCACGAACTTCTTCTCTGCGACACCCGACACGCTACACCAGAATCAGTACGGCGGCACTTTTGGCGGTCCCATCCTACGCAGCAAGCTGTTTGCTTTCGCAGCCTATCAGCGCACCCAGGCCGATCAGTCGCAATCCAACACGCAGGCTACAGTGCCCACGGCACAGAACCTGGCCGGCAATTGGTCAGTTACAGATGGCACTCCAGGCGTCTCAGGCAGCAACGCGTGCAATTCGACTCATGCACCGATTCAGCTTTTCGACCCGCTTAACGGCACGAAATTGACGGGAAACCAATATGCGACTGCGCCAACCTACAACGCCTCGGCACTGGCGCTAGAGAAATACCTACCCGCCATCAATTCGGCGCTGGATCCGAATAACTGCGGGTTTGTTTTTTACGCCATTCCGTACAAGCTAACCGACAACCAGTTTGTCACCAGAGCTGACTGGTCCATCAGCCCCAAACACAACCTCTACGGCCGTTACTTCGTCGATGGCTATCAGTTCCCGGCGTACTTCTCGCCGACGAACATCCTCATCACCACTCAATCAGGCAATATTGAACGGGTCCAGACATTCACACTCGGCGACGCCTATACATTCAGCCCCAAGCTCGTGAACGCGGCGCACATCTCCATCCTGCGCCGGGTAAACAATCGCGGCTATGCCGCCAACGACATCAACGCCGCCACATTGGGCGTTAATGTCTACCAGACCGTCCCGAACGGACTGCAGATGTCCGAAGGCAAGTTCACGATCGGCGGCGGAACTAATTCCGTTGCCCACTTCAACGACAACACCGGGTCGATCGGCGACGATGTGACGTGGGTAAAGGGTAAACACCAGATTGCGTTCGGCGGCGAATGGGTGCAGAACCAACTCAACATCGGTAATGCGTACGAGAGCAACGGCATTTTCACATTCAACGGCGAGTACAGCGGCAACGGCCCCAAGGGCGGAGCCACCATCGGCGATCAGAATCTCGATTTCTTGATGGGAACGCTCGGATCGACGAGTCCGTTCCAGCAGAGTAAGCAGCAGCAGAATGCACTACGCGGGCCGATTCCCAGCCTATACGTTCAGGACACCTATCATGCCTCTCCACGGCTGACGCTCGTTGGCGGGCTGCGCTATGGGCCCAACATCATGCCGTACGATTATTTCAATCGCGGCGTTGTCTTTAACCAGGCCGACTTCGTGGCCAACAAAACCAGTTCGGTCTATCCGAACGCGCCCGCGGGAGCCCTTTACTACGGCGATCCGGGCGTGACCCGCCAATTCACCAACAACTCCTGGGGACAATTTTCGCCAAATGTCGGGATCTCGTTTGATCCGGAAGGCAACGGGAAGACGGTGATTCGCGGAGGCGGCGCTCTTATGTTTGATAACCCCGCGTTCTTTACCAGCCAGCGCAACCAGCAGAACCCGCCGTTTGCCACGGCTGTCACCAACACCCAAACGTCTTCATCGCCTCCCGTCCTCTTCAGCGATCCGTGGGCCCAGGGCGCCATCACTTCCAGTCCATTCCCCCAGCCTGCGGTTCCATCGCCCTCGCAGGCGCTGTACTTCGCGCAGTCGCAATTCATCGTGATGCCGCAGCACTTCATGCCGGCGTATACGATTCAATGGACCTTCAGCGTTCAGCGCGAATTGGCCCACGGCTGGCAAGCCACGCTCGACTATATTGGGAACACCACGCGGCACAATCCGGTCGGATACACTTTCGATCCTGCTGTATTCATCCCCGGCCAGTGGGGCCCCGGCGGAACAGGCTGCGCGGGCATCGTGACTACGGGACCGGCGGCGGTCAAGCCGGGAGCGGCGGGCACCAACTGCTCAACAACCGCCAACCAGACCTCTCGCTTCCTTCTCACTATCGAGAACCCGGCAGGTACCAACTCGGCTGGAAAGCCCACAGGAGGGAACCAGTATGAGGGTAGCGGCGGCGGCTCCGTCATCATTGGCGACGAAGCAACCGCAAACTACAACGGCCTGATTTCCTCGATCCAGCACCGCATGTCGAACACGTTCAGTCTGCTGGCCAACTGGACCTGGTCGAAGTGTCTGAATATTGAGGATGCCCAGGGCGACTTGGCCAGTACGTTAATCGAGAATCCCAACAACATGGCCATGGACTACGGCCCCTGCGGCTCGGACTACCGGCATATCGAAAATGTCGTTCTGGTCGCGAAGAGCGGCTTTAGGAACCACTTGAACCGTGCGGAGAAACTCGTCATCGACGACTGGGAGCTGGCGCCCCTCATTCACATTCAAAGTGGGCAGCCCTTTACCGTCACTTCGGGTCAGGACAACTCGCTGACAGACGTGGGCAATGACCGTCCGAACCTCGTTCCCGGTGTGAGTCCGTATGCTGAAGCAAAGTTCCGCAAGGCCACAGGGGAAGCCAATCGCGAATATCTGAATCCGGCCGCGTTCGCGCAGGTCACTGCGTCCTGCCCGGATACCGCAGGCACGACCACATTGGCGCCCGGCTGCCCGTATCTCGGCACCTATGGAAACATCAGCAAGAACTCGTTCCGTGGACCGAGTGCGCTGCAGTTCGATGCGCAGATCTCGCGTATCTTCACGATCCACGAGAACTGGTCCACAACGCTCCGGCTGGAGGCATTCAACGTGCTGAATCATCCCAACTTCAACCCTCCATCCGGCACAACGACCGGCTCGCTTGCCGCGAGTACCGGAAGCGCCGCAGCTCTTACGTCATCGACGTTTGGCCAGGTCTCGTCAACATTCAATCAAGCGCGCGTCTTCCAGGGCAGCGTCAAGATAAACTTCTAACTTCAATTGACTCGATGTTTAGTCCAACGGGGCGCTTCGATATCCTGATCGAGGGACGAAGCGCCTCAAACCGTTTGGCCCCAGCTCGGCACTCAGACCGTTTCTTTTTCACGCGCCGCGCGACTAACGACCAACGAACGACAAACGCCAAGGTTGTGCATCATGGAATCGAGCCGGAACGATCGCAGGGAATTCTTGAAGGCGGGCAGCGCCGCGTTGGCTGCCACGGCTGTTTCATGGAACGCATCGAGCTACGCGGCAATCGTCGGCGCCAACGATCGTGTACGGGTGGGCATAGTCGGCTGCGGGGACCGCATGAAGGGCGCGTTGATTCCGGCCTTTTTGCAGAATTCCAAAGAGATGAACTTCGAATTTGTTGCGGTTTCCGATATTTGGAATCGACGTCGCGAAGAAGGTGTGGCGTACGTTGAGAAACTCGGCGGCGGAAAAGTCGACGCTGTGCGCAACAACGACGAGTTGTATGCGCGCAAGGACGTGGACGCAGTTCTCGTCGCCACCGCTGATTTCCAACACGCGTTGCATGGCGTCGAAGCCGTCGAGGCTGGAAGAGATGCGTATGTTGAAAAACCGACGGCGCACACGATGGACGATGCGCGGAAGTTTCTGGCAGCCGTGAAGAAGACGGGCAAGATTGTGCAGGTCGGAACGCAGCGCCGCAGCACGCCCAGCTACATGAAAGCAGCCGAGTACATCAAATCCGGACAGTTCGGCGACATCGTCATGGTAGAGATGACATGGAACGTCAATCAGCCGGGACGCTGGCGCAGGCCGGAGGTTGTTCCACTCCTTAAAGAAGAGGACACCGATTGGAAGCGGTATCTCATGAATAGGCCGCAGGCGCCCTTCGACGCGCGTAAGTATCTTGAGTTCCGTTTGTTCTGGCCGTATTCCTCGGGTATTCCGGACCAGTGGCTGGTGCACCAGATCGACACGGTGCATTGGTTCACAGGGTTGCCGCATCCGCGGAGCGTGGTCGCGGATGGCGGAATCTATTTATGGAAGGACGGGCGTCAGAATTGGGACACGATGACGGCTGTGTTCGACTACGGTCCGCTCGACGATCCCACGAAAGGCTTTCAGGTCCAGTACACATCGCGCTTCACCAACTCGGCCGGCGGCGTGAAGGAGCTCTACTACTCGAACGGCGGCATGATCGACATGGATAAGCAGACGGTGACTTCTGCGGGCGGTCTCAGCGCAAAGTCCGCAGCGGAGATGGGCATGAAGCCGAATCTGCTGCAGAGCTTTTCGCTTGTCGAACATGCCGAGGCCGCGTCGACAGCGGCCGATACCGGAGCCGATCCGCAGACCTCCGCCAACATGCGCAACTGGATGGAGTGCGTGCGTTCGCGCAAGAGGCCGAATGCGCCGATCGAGGCGGGCTATAGTCACTCCATCGCGCTCTGCATGAATGTGGCTGCGATTCAGGCCGGGCAGAAAGTGACCTTCGACGACAAGACGCAGCAGGTGATGGTAGGAGGCAAGGTGTATGCGTAGCATGGCTGTGCTGGGAGTTTGTGCCGCTGCCATGACAATCCCTTCAACCCAACTGATCGCCGCACCTGCATCAGGCGTGCAGGTGGTCGCCGATGAACCGCATCGCCGCGTCGATGTCACGATTGACGGCCGGTCATTCACTTCGTATTTGTGGCCGGCCACGCTGAAGAAACCGGTGCTGTTTCCTCTAATTACGGATGAAGGCGTCACGGTGACGCGCGGTTATCCGCTTGAGCCGCGGCCCAACGAGCGCGTGGATCATCCGCATCACGCGGGCATGTGGTTCAACTACGGCAACGTGAACGGGTTCGATTTCTGGAACAACTCCGATGCCATCAAGCCCGAAGATCGCGCGAAAATGGGCACTATTCTTCAGTCGAAAATCGTGTCAACCAAGAGCGGCACGGATCGCGGCGAGCTTGTTGTGGACTCCGTTTGGGTCACCGGTACGGGCCAACAGGTGCTGGATCAGACCACGCATTACATCTTTCAGCGTCGCAATCATGCCCGCGTGATCGATCAGGTGATTACGTTGAAGGCGCTCGATCGCGCCGTATTCAACGACGACAAAGAAGGCGTGCTGGGCATCCGCGTGGCTCATTGGCTTGAATCGCGGGATGAAAAGGGCGGGGTCTTTCTAGATGCGAATGGGAGGTCGACGAAAGTGGACTCAGCCGACACGAGCGGCGCGACCGGCGTTTATTTGACCAGTGAAGGCGTGAAGGGCGGCGCTGTTTGGAGCACGCGCGGCAAGTGGTGCACGCTCACCGGCCATACGGACGAGCACACGGTGACGATTGCGATTCTCGATCACCCGAAGAATCCCGGTTATCCGACGTATTGGCATGCGCGCGGGTATGGACTGTTTGCGGCGAATCCGCTGGGGCGGAGCATCTTCGATCCCAAACGGCCTGCATTCAATTTCACGATGGAGAGAGATCAAACTGTCACGTTTCGTTATCGTGTAGTTTTGCTTTCGGGTGAAGCGACGCCGGACGAATGGAATCGTGAGGCAGCCGACTTCGCCGCACAGGATCAGTAGACCTATTTCTTGACGAACCCAACCCATGGCGCTCGCACGAAGCGCAGGAGGAACTCAAATGTTTGACGCGATGCGTCGCGATTTTCTGCGCAACGGCGGTATCGGCCTGGCTTTGGCCGGATTTTCCGCGGCTTCTCTCACCGCGGCAGCCCAGGACGACGCTGCGAGAACGATAGCGCAGGGGATCCTCGATGTGCGCAAATTCGGCGCCGTCGGGGATGGCAAGACACTCGACACCCCTGCCATTAATCGTGCCATCGAAGCCGCTGCTGCAGCGGGCGGAGGCATCGTGCTCTTTCCGGCAGGCACGTACCTTTGCTTCTCAATTCATTTGAAGAGCCAGGTGCATTTGTATCTGAGCCAGGGCAGCACAATTCTCGCCGCCGACTCGCCCAAGCCTGGGGAGCAGACCGGCTACAACGGCGGCACCTATGATGCCGCCGAACCGAACACCGCGTGGGATGCGTATCAGGACTACGGCCACAATCACTGGCACAATTCGCTGCTGTGGGGCGAAGACCTGCACGACCTCAGCATCACCGGGCCGGGCCTCATCTGGGGCAGAGGACTGAGCTTCGGCGCTGGGCCCGCGCCGGCTCCTTCAACCACGTTACGTGGCTTTGGGGCTCCCGAGCCGACGCGCCAACAAGCAGCTCCAACTCAACCGGCGCGCCATTTCAATCCGCGCGGCGACTATCCGATGTATCAGGCCGAGCAGGCCGGCGTGGGCAACAAGGCCATCGCGCTCAAGAATTGCCGCAACGTCCTTTTCCGTGACTTTTCCATCCTGAAGGGCGGACACTT
>Ga0187863_10002166_pt1 | contig 15139 bp, 16 predicted proteins | sample June2016WEW_11_1_FD_132975 | JGI IMG/M metagenome (GOLD analysis project Ga0187863, IMG submission 132975) | Peatland microbial communities from SPRUCE experiment site at the Marcell Experimental Forest, Minnesota, USA - June2016WEW_11_10 | ecosystem: Environmental > Terrestrial > Soil >... | reverse complement strand
ACCCTTGCCGACCGTTACTACGTCATGGAACATGGCCGCATCATCGACCACTTCGTGGCCGCCGAACTCGAGGCTAACACGGAAAAGCTGCACGATTATCTCGGGGTTTGACAGCGCAGAGCCGCCCGACGCGGTGCGACTTCCGCGTCGAAGGAGGGTAGGGGAAAACAATCCGCATGTTCGAAATCTTCGGCATCCCTTCGCAGGCGCTGTTCGGGCAGTTGCTGCTCGGCCTGATCAACGGCTCGTTCTATGCGCTATTGAGCCTGGGGCTCGCCGTCATCTTCGGCATGCTCAATATCATCAATTTTGCCCACGGCGCGCAGTATATGATGGGTGCGTTCGCCGCCTATCTGTTGCTGCAACATGCCGGCATCGGTTATTGGGCAGCGTTGGTGATCGCCCCGATCGTGGTCGGCGCGACCGGAATTCTTGTCGAGCGGCTGTTTCTTAAGCATTTGCGCAAGCTCGATCCACTGTACGGGCTTCTGCTCACGTTCGGGCTGGCGATCGTCATCGAGGGTGTGTTCCGCAACTCTTACGGTTCGTCCGGCTTGCCCTATCAGGTGCCGGAATCGCTGCAGGGCGGCCGTAACCTCGGTTTCATGTTCCTGCCGAATTATCGCGCCTGGGTGATCGTGCTGTCGCTTGCGGTATGTCTGGCGACCTGGTTTGCGATCGAGCGCACGCGGCTGGGTTCTTATCTGCGCGCCGCCACGGAAAATCCGGTTCTGGTGCGCGCCTTCGGCATCAATGTGCCGCGTATGGTGACGCTGACCTATGGCTTCGGGGTCGGGCTGGCGGCGCTCGCCGGGGTCATGGCCGCGCCGATCTACAACGTCTCGCCGCAGATGGGCTCCGATCTGATCATCGTCGTGTTCGCGGTCGTGGTGATCGGCGGGATGGGCTCGATCCTGGGCGCCATCCTCACCGGTTTTACCCTGGGTATCGTCGAGGGCCTGACCAAGGTGTTCTTTCCCGAAGCCTCGAACACGGTGATCTTCGTCATCATGGCCATCGTGCTGCTGCTTCGACCGGCCGGCTTCTTTGGACGGACCGCATGACGGAACGCGTGCTCGAGCAGCTGGTGCCGGCGCGCCGTCGGGAGACGGCGCGGAGTCTGGGTGTGGCGTTCGCGGTGACGGTGGCGTTGCTGATCGTGGCGCCGTTCGCGATCTACCCGATCTTTCTGATGAAGGCGCTGTGCTTTGCCTTGTTCGCCTGCGCCTTCAATCTGCTGATCGGCTATGTCGGCCTGGTGTCGTTTGGCCACGCCATGTTCTTCGGTTGGGCCAGCTATCTCACCGCGCACGCCGCCAAGGTCTGGGGCTTGCCGCCGGAACTTGCGATCCTCATCGGCACGACGACGGCCGCGGTCCTCGGCCTGGTCGCCGGTGGCCTCGCCATTCGCCGCCAGGGCATCTATTTCGCGATGATTACGCTGGCGCTCGCGCAGATGATGTTTTTCTTCGCCTTGCAGGCGAAATTTACCGGCGGCGAGGACGGTATCCAAGGCGTGCCACGCGGCCGCCTGTTCGGGATTTTCGATCTCAATGGCGAAATGACGATGTACCTGTTCATTCTGCTCGTCGTGCTCGCCGGTCTGCTGCTCATCTACCGGATCATCAACTCGCCGTTCGGCGAGGTTCTCAAGGCGATCCGCGAGAATGAGCAGCGCACCGTCTCGCTCGGCTACAACGTCGAACGCTATAAGCTCGTTGCTTTCGTGCTCTCCGCGACGCTGGCGGGACTGGCCGGTTCGCTGAAGGCGCTGGTCTTTCAGCTCGCCTCGCTCACCGACGTGCACTGGACCATGTCGGGCGACGTCATATTGATGACGCTCCTGGGCGGCCTCGGCACGGTGTTCGGGCCGGTCGCCGGCGCATTCCTGGTCGTCGCCATGCAGAGCTATCTCGCCCCGTTCGGCCAGTGGGTGCTGGTGATCCAGGGCGCGGTCTTCGTGGTCTGCGTGCTGGCGTTCCGCCGCGGTATTGTCGGCGAGCTCGCCCATGCCTTGCGCGTACAATTGTAAGTTTCATCGGTTGGATTGAACTGCATCGCCCTTCCCCTTACATCCTGGCCTCCTCGGGTAAGCGTGACGTTCCATGACGAGTGCTCTGTTTTCGCCCTTGCGGCTCGCCGACCTCAACCTCGCGAACCGCATCGTTGTCGCGCCGATGTGCCAGTACAGCGCCAATGACGGCGTCGCTGATGACTGGCACATGACCCATCTCGGCATGCTGGCGAATTCCGGGGCGGGGTTGCTGGTGGTCGAGGCGACCCATGTCGAGCGTTCTGGCCGCATCACCCATGGCTGCCTCGGGCTATATTCCGATGCCTGCGAGGCGGCGCTGGCGCGGGTCGTTGCCCATTGCCGGCGAATTGGCGGCGCCAAGCTCGCCATTCAGCTCGCCCATGCCGGCCGCAAGGCTTCATCGCAACGCCCCTGGGAAGGTGGCAAGGCGTTGCCGGAGGGCGAGGATCCCTGGCCGACGATTGCTCCCTCGGCACTGCCGTTTGGTCCGGGCTGGCATATGCCACGCGCCATGACCGAGGACGACATGGCGCACGTGCGCGCAGCTTTTGTCGAGGCGGCAAGGCGCGCCGTGCGCATCGGTTTCGATGCCATCGAATTGCATATGGCTCACGGGTATTTGCTGCACAGCTTCCTCTCGCCCATTTCCAACTTGCGCAATGACACGTGGGGCGGCTCGCTCGACGGCCGCATGCGGTTTCCGCTCGATGTGGCCCGCGCGGTCCGCACCGTCGTTCCGCGCGGCACGCCGCTCGGCGCGCGCATCACCGGAAGCGATTGGATGGACGGCGGCCTCACCGCGGCGGATGCGGTGGTCGTTACCAAAGCGCTCAAGAAGGCCGGACTCGATTACGTTGATATCTCCTCCGGCGGTGTCGGCGTTGGCGGAGGGTCGCTGCCGAACGAACCCGGCTACAATGTTTCGATTGCCGAACAGGTCCGTCGCGAGACCGGCATTCCCACGCGCGTGGTCGGTCGGATCGTCAGCCCCAAACAGGCGGAAGCCATTGTCGCCGAAGGCCGAGCGGATATGGTCGCACTGGCGCGCGCCTTTCTCGACGATCCGCATTGGGCATGGCATGCCGCGCAGGTCCTCGGCGGGGACGTCAGCCGCCCGCCGCAATACCACCGTGTCAGTCCGGCGGTTTGGCCAGGAACGGCATTACGCGCCTGATAATGAGCGATCCGGTTCTTGTCGAAGTGACGCGCGGAGGCTTGGTGGAGAGCCGGCATCACGGTGCGCTCGTCGTTACCGATGCCGATGGGGCGACGGTGCTTGGCGTCGGCGAGGTGACGAAGCCGGTCTTCCCGCGTTCGGCGGTGAAGGCGCTGCAGGCGCTTGCGCTCGTCGAGTCGGGGGCGGCCGACCGCTACGCGCTTGGTGACGAAGAGCTTGCGCTCGCCTGCGCTTCGCATAGCGGCGAGCCGGCACATGTTGAAGGCGTCGCGCGCATGCTGGCCAAGGCGGGGCTCGACGTATCCGCGCTCTGCTGCGGGACGCATTGGCCGGTCTCGCAACCGGCGGCCTTCGCGCTGGCGCGAACGGGCGCGCCCTCGGCCCTGCACAACAACTGCTCGGGCAAGCACGCCGGCTTTCTTTGCCTTGCCTGCGCGATGGGAGTGGATCACGTCGGCTACTGGCGGCCGGAGCATGCGGTGCAGCGCCAGGTGCACGCCGTGCTCGAAGACATGACCGGCGCCGTTCTGTCGGAGGATCGCCGCGCGATCGATGGCTGCTCGGTCCCGACCTGGGCGGTGCCGCTGCAAAATCTTGCGCACGCCTTCGCCAAATTCGGCACCGGCCAAGGCCTTGCGCCGGAGCGTGCCCGCGCCGCCGCGCGGCTGCGGGCGGCCTGCGCGCAAAAGCCTTGGTACGTCGCCGGCACCGGACGATTCTGCACCGAGATCATGCGGATATTGGCGGCACGGGCTTACGTGAAGACCGGCGCCGAAGGGGTTTTCTGCGGTGCGCTTCCCGAGCTCGGGTTTGGCATCGCGATCAAGTGCGACGACGGGGCCGGCCGCGCCGCGGAGGCGATCATGGCGGCGGTGATCGCGCGATTTCTCCCGCTCGCGACAGAGGATCGCGCGGCACTCGCGCCTTTCCTGCAGCCGACGCTGCGCAACTGGAACGGCATCGCGGTCGGCGCATTGCGCGTGACCGAGACGCTCGGGTAACGCGTTCGAGCTTTGCTCAGCGTACGCGATTGCCGCCGATCGACAATTGCGCGTAGCGGGCGGCGGTGCCGTCCTTGGCAAGATCGCCGGTGACCGGCGTCTTCCCTTCCATGCCGACGATGGCACCGCGGCGGATGTCGGCGATGAGATTGTCGGAAATAACCGCGGCGCCGGCGCCTGATGCGACGGAAACCGTGATGCCGAAATCGGCGCCCCGGATCACATTCGAGGTGACGGTGACATCGCGCAGGTAGGCTTCCCAGCCGGCGGTGATTCCGGCATTCGGCGCGTTTTCCACGACATTGCCGGTCACCACCGTGTCGGCTTCGACGCCGATGCCGATGCCGGCGCTGTCGTTCGGGTCGGTGCCGGGCGGGCGCCGGTCCACGAGGTTGCGGATCAGATTGCCTTGCACGACGGCGAGCCGGCCACCCTGCTTGAAGTTGGTAACCGACACGCCCACCGCCGCGCCGTCGACAATGTTGTTGGCGATCAAGGCGCCTTCGAAACCGAATTCGGCATAGAGCGCGACCTCGCCGAGGCTGCTGCAGGTGTTGCCGACGATCTGCAAGTTGGACGCCTCGTTGCCGCGCACGGCGGAGAAAGCCGCGTTGCGGATACGGTTGCCGCGCACGATGACGTTGTCGGCGCGGAACACGTTGATGGCGTTGCCATACTGGCCGGAGCCGCCGGACTTGTTCATGACGCCTTCGATGCGGTTGTCGACGACGATCGTGCCGTCATCGCCGGGCTCGCTGCGCCAGATCAGGATGCCGCCATTGCCGGCACCGCGCACGGTATTGCCAGCGATGCGCAGCCCGCGCGCATCGACAGAGAAGATCGCGGCATCAGCCGCATTGATCGTGTTCCCGGTGACGTCGCCCGCGATGGCCTCGAGCGCGATGCCGTTGCGGCCGGCATTGATAATCTCACAATCGACGATGCGCACGGAACGGCCTTGCGCCAAATGCAACAGCCCACGCCGCTCCGGAAGCGGGATGCCAGCGCCGTCGAGTACAAGGCCGCTGATGCCGAGGTGGTCGCTGCCGGTGGCCGACATCATCGACGGTCCTCCTGACATGACGATGCGTGTTGCCCCCACGACGCCGGCGATGGCGGCGAAGGGCGGCAGCTGCAACGATCCGGCGCGATAGAAGCCCGGCGGCAGCCGCAACACCGCGCGAGCTGCTGCTGCTCGCTCGATCGCGCGCTGAAATGCTTCTGTCTGATCTTCGGAAGCATTCGGCCGAAGGCCGAGCGATACCGCGTCGAGCTCGGCGCGCGATTCCACATCGCGGACCGGCATGGATTGCGCCTCGGTGGTGGCGCCTGCGGCGCCGGCACCGGCGATGGCCGCGAACAGGCGGCGGCGATCGATGCTCATTGCGGCGACTCCTCGTGAAGCGCAAAAGGCGCATCACGCCGCGTGCATAAGACCGCGCGGTCCAGCACAGGCGACTATTTCACGCGGACGGTTAACGGCGGCTTGCGGCCATGAGTGCGATGACGAGCGCTTCGCCGGCACGGACAAGCGCCGTCAACGACGGGCCGCAATGTCTATTTTGTGGCCGCGCCCGCGGCTTCAAGCTGACAGGCGGAATATGAACGAATTGAACCAATGGCCGGTCGCCGCGAGCGCTCTCCAATGCGCGCCAATAGGCGTAGTTGCACAAGTATCGTCCGGCATCCCGCGACAAGCGGGCCGGGACCCGGTGCCCGCGTATCGCTCCCAGCAACCCGGCAAATGGCGCGGCCGCTAGGAGCGCCGCTTCGCCACCGGGCGCAATGACGTCGCGCTGAGGGCGATATCCGCTGGCATCGGGAAACAGGACAGAGACCGCATTGCGCGCCCGCGTCTCGATGCAGAGCTGACGTCGGCGCCCGGCGAGGCCAAACATCAGAATGATATCCGGCTTCAGTGCGAATAGCCTCGGCAAGTCATGATCGACGGCCGCGTATGTCGTTGCAAAGACGTGGGTCGTGCAAACGATTGCGGCGAAAGCCGGCCGGCGCCGGCGGGCGAGAGCCTTGACCAAAGCCGCGCTGGGATTGAACGGCGCGCCGGGAAACGGGCCGAAGCCGATCAAGAGGACCCGCATCGCGTCAGCGCCCAAGCATGTCGGCAATCTCCTCGACGGCGGCGTTGGCCGCCAAGCGTCCCGCCGCGACGTCGGCCTCGATCCGCGGCAACGCGGCCTTGAGCGCTCGGTCGGAACGCAACGGCGCGAACAGACGCTCTTCGAGCATCGCCCACATCCATTTCACCTGCTGCTCGCCGCGGCGCGAACCAAGCTCGCCAGATGCGGTGAGCCGTTCGCGGTGCTCGAGGACCCGCGTCCACAGCTCGGCGACGCCGTCGCCGGTCAGCGCCGAATAGGTGACGACCGGCGGCGACCAGTTCGGCGAGTGCGGCGAGAGAATATGCAGCGCGGCGCGATATTCGGCCGCCGCGGCCTTGGCGCGGGCGATATTGTCGCCATCGGCCTTGTTGATGGCGATCATGTCGGCAAGCTCGACCACGCCCTTCTTCAAGCCCTGCAGCTCATCGCCGGCGCCCGGCAGCATGAGCAACAGAAAAAAGTCGGTCATGTCGGCGACCGCGATTTCCGACTGGCCGACCCCGACCGTCTCGACCAGCACCACGTCATAGCCTGCAGCCTCGCAGAGCAGCATGGTCTCGCGGGTTTTTGCCGCCACGCCGCCGAGGGTGCCGGAAGCGGGGGAGGGGCGGATGAAGGCGTTGGCCTCGTTGGCGAGGTGGGCCATGCGGGTTTTGTCGGCGAGGATCGATCCGCCGGTGCGCCGCGACGAAGGATCGACCGCGAGCACCGCAACCTTGCGACCCTGTTTGGTCAGCATGGTGCCCAGCGCATCGATGGTGGTCGATTTGCCGACGCCCGGCGCGCCGGTGATGCCGACCCGCACCGCGTTGCCGGTCGCCGGCAAGAGCGCCTGGGTCAGCGCGGCGGCGGTGCGGCGGTGATCGGCGCGTTTGCTTTCGATCAGCGTAATGGCGCGCGAAAGCAGGGCACGATCGCCGGCACGGATGTCGCGCGCCAGGCGGTCCATATCGGAAAGCGGGATGGAAGACGCCATGATTTGTCTTCGGCGAGCATGCGCCTGCCGTCAAGCATTGCGCAGGCGCAGGCATTTACATTTTTCCATTGTCGCCCACCCGCCCGACCGGATTTTTTCGCCGAATGACCCCGATGTCGTCGAATTGCAGCCGCATCGGCGGGCTGTCATCCGCATGTTACCCGTACCGGGCGCTGCGGCGCTCGTCGGTCCTCAACAGGGAGACATCGATGAACTGGGATCAGATTCAGGTCGATTGGGTGCAATTCAAGGGCAAGGTTCGCAGCAACTGGATCAAACTCACCGACGAAGATCTTACCCGCATCGGTGGCCGCCGCTACGAGCTGGTCCGGCGCTTGCAGGCGCGTTACGGCTTTGCCAAAGCCGAAGCCGAGCGCGAGATCGAGGCGTGGATGAAGGCGCAACGGTGCGCCGCGTGAGACCACGCGCCGCCGCTTATGCCGGCGGCGCTCTCACTCGTTAGCGCCAAAGCTCGCGGCTCGCCAGAGCCGCGCCCTGCGCCAGCGCCTCGAGCTTGGCCCAGGCGATCATCGGGTGGACGCGGCCGCCGAGGCCGCAATCGGTCGAGACAATGACGCGCTCGCGGCCGACGCCTTCGGCGAACCGGAAAATGCGCTGGGCGACGAGTTCGGGGTGCTCCACTACGTTGGTGGCGTGGCTGACGACGCCGGGCAGAATGAGTTTGCCCTCGGGCAGCTTGACGTCCTGCCACACATTCCACTCGTGTTCGTGGCGGACGTTGCCGGCTTCGAATGAGTAGGCTTGGCAGTTCACCGCCAGCATGACATCGACAATGTCGCGCATCGGGATATCGGTGGTGTGCGGCCCGTGCCAGCTGCCCCAGCACAAGTGAAAACGGATGCGGTCTTGCGGCAGACCCCGGATGGCATGGTTGAGCGCCTCGATCCGGACCATGGTGAACTTCTGATAGCCCGCTACCGAAGGTTCGGGATTGATCATGTCCCAATTCTCGGCGATGGCGGGATCGTCGAGCTGGAGGATCAATCCTGCGTCGACGATGGCCTTGTATTCCTCGCGCATGGCTTCGCCGACGGCGAACATGAACTCTTCGTCGGTCTTGTAGTAGACGTTCTTGAACCGCGCGGCGCTCGCCGGAGCGACCGACGTCATAAAGCCCTCCTCGACCCCGCCGGCCTTCAGCGCCGCCTTGAAATGGGCAATGTCGGCTTTGATCGCTTCCTGGCCTTTGTAGAAGACCGGGCCGGTACACACCGGCCAATGCGCCATCGGCGGCCCGGTTGTCACTTCGTCCTTGTAAACCGCCATGAATTTGGTTCGGTCGCGGCGGTCGGCGAAGCTGGTCAGCACGACCTCGCCGGAACGCGCGCGCTTCGGCGGACCTTCGTAAAGGTTGGGTCCCGCCAGGTCGAGGCCACCGAGACGATTGAAGCAGTAGCTCCACCACGCCCGGTAGTTCACCTTGTGACCCATCGACTTGCCGAATTCGCCGTCGCCCGGCACGTCGATGCCGGCCTCCTTTTGCCGGCGGACGACGTCGACGACGGCCGCTTGGAGCGTCTCCTGGTAGGCGCGTTCGTCGGTGGTTTCCCCCGCCTCGCGGGCGCGGTTGGCTTCAATCAAATCGTCCGGACGCGGCAGGCTCCCGGCGTGACTCGTTAGAATATGATCACGGCTCATTCTCATGTGCTTATCGGACGACGGACGACGGATGACGGAGGGCGAACAAGAAATCCGTCCTCGTCATCTGTCAGTCCATCGTCTGTCCTCTCTTCTTGGATTGAAAGGAACTTCCTTCGGATGGGCGGGCGAGCCGATCTTATCGGCGACGTATGAGGGCGCCTAAGCCCGTGTTGCTATTTTTTCTGCGACTTCACATAGGCAATATAGCCGCGCACGTCGGCAGCGGGTTCAGAATAGGCCTTGCCTAAGGAACTCTCCATGGCAGCCGTGTAGTTTTTTGCCCAAGACGGCAGCGGATAATCGACAACGGCAAGAAATTCCAGGGTCGCTGCAAGCCTTATGTCGGCGATTGAGGGCGTGGCGTCGCCGATGAAGGGCTTCCCGTCCATGTAGAACTTGTGGAACACGTCGAGCGGCTCAGCGATGGCCGCAATCGCGGCCTTCTGCGCCGCCGCCTTTGCCGAAGCGTCGGCGTCGCTGGCGCCTACCTCGCCGGGATATTGCGGGAAGCCGAGCGCCGGGTAAGTGGCACGCGCGACCAGAGGATACAGCGTGCCAATGATATAAAACATGGCGCTGTCGATTGTGGCGCGCTGCTCGGCGTTCTTCGGATAGAATTTGCTGATGTCATGCTTGTTGCACAGGTACTGCATGATGGCACAGCTCTCCCACAGGCCACCCTTCGGCAATTCTGTTGTTTCCAGCATCGGCGTCAGGTGCGCCGGGTTTTTCGCCAGGAAATCTGCTGTGCGCGTCTTGCCGTACACATCGTCTTCCGTGAAATCCAGATTGGCCGCACGCATAAAGACCCGCACAGCCATGTTGTTCACGCTTGGCTTCAGCACATTCAGTTTCATAGCGTCCCTCCCCTTTGTGTTTCTCATGCCATCAGCTGCGCTCAATGGCGGTTCTTCGGCGACCTATCGGTGGAGAGCATCGCAAATCCGCCCATAGGCGCCATCCGTCGCCGTACTCTAGAGCATCTTTGCGGCTCGTGAAATGCGGAGTCCTGCCCACTCTGGGTGGACGACCGGCGCGATGGGCACAAGCCGGCCGATCACGACCGGTCAGCACCGCGGCCAGGTGCCATCGCGCCCGAGGATCGTTCATCACTGCCGCTTGGCCCTGGCCACGACGTCGGCGATGAAACGCGGCAGCGCAAAGGCGGCGGCGTGGACCTCCGGCGTCCAATATTTGGTCGAGAAGCTGCCGGCCTTGCGATAGCGCACGGCAAGCGTTTTGACCGCGGTCTGGCGCAACCGCCGGTCGTCGGTCGCCCAGCCCATCGCCATGTGACCGCCGACATAGGTCGGAATGGCGGCGACGTAGCAGGCGCCGTCCGCGAATAGCCGCCGCAATTTTGTGGTGGTCGACGTGAGTTCGCGCGGCTGGAAGAACGGCACGCCGTTCTGCGTGACCAGCACGCCGCCCTTGTTCATGCAGCGTTTGCAGGCCGCGTAGAACTTTTGGCTGAACAGGACCTTCCCCGGCCCCTGCGGATCGGTAGAGTCGACGATAATGACGTCGAACCGCCGCTCAGTCCGGGCAACGAATTTCATGCCGTCATCGATCACGCTCTCGAAGCGCATGTCGGCGAACACCGGCTTGGTGAATTCCGGGAAATGCTCCTTGGCGAAGGCGATAACCGCAGGGTCGATCTCGACTTGGGTGAGGCGTTTGACGCTTTGGTGCTTGAGCACCTCCTCAGCGATGCCGCAGTCGCCGCCGCCGATGATCAGCACTTCGCGCGCATTGCCGTGGGCAAAAAGCGGCACGTGCGACATCATCTCCTGATAGATGAATTCGTCGCGTTTGGTGATCTGGGTTGCGCCGTCGAGCATCAGCATCTTGCCGAAGAACGGCTGCTCGAACAGCACAAGGTGCTGGTGCTCGGTTTGCGTTTCATGGAGCACCTTGTCGACCCGGTAGCTCATGCGAAAGCCGAGGTCGTCGAACAGCGTCTCGGCAATCCAGCGCTTTTCGGCCATGACACCCTCTGGTGCGTGTTTGCAGAAAGAAAAACGGCCGGGACCTGGCCCGGCCGCTCAAGCCCGATAGGCGTCAGCCTCGCTCAGGCACCCTGTCCGCGCAAGATTTCGTTGACGCCGACCCGCTTTGCGGAAAACGCCTCGCGCAACACTGGAATGCACTGGTCGGGATCGGCTGAGCCGCACATGAAAACGTCGAGCGCGGCATAACCCGCCTCCGGCCAAGTATGGATGGAGATGTGGCTCTCCGCCAGCACCGCCACGCCGGATACGCCGTTCGGCTGGAAATGATGGACGTGGATGTGCAGGAGCGTGGCGCGCGCGGCCTCGACGCAGCGGCGCAGCGTCGTTTCGATGTGCTCGATGTCGTCGAGCCGTTCCGCGCCGTGCAGATCGACGATCAGATGCACGCCGGCGCAACGCACCCCGTTGCGAACCGCGAAATGATCTGGACGGTCCTCCGCCGGCGCCGGAGCGGCCACTTTGAGTTTGGTCTTCCTGTCTTCCTTTCGGGCGGTACCTGGGATCCCCAAGCCCTTCACCGATCGCAAGAGGGCGTTTTGGCTCATGCCGTCCTCCCCAACCAGAGATAAGAACCCGAGATGCCGGCAAGCCGGCGCCACGGAAAGCGAATGCCGCCCGATCGTGTCCACATGGACTGATCAATAGCGGCAAAGTCCCCCAAATAAATGCAAACAGCGGGGAGTCAAGCGGATTCTGCAAGGAAACATTTAAAGCTTCGTCTCGTTCCACGTCGACTGCGCGGTGAGGAGACGGCAACGGAGTCGCGCACCGCTACGCGCGACGCGCCGGATCGCCGATCGCGCGATCGGCGGCCGCCCACGACTTCCGGCCTGCCCATCGTGCTTCGATCGATGCTTACGATGCTTAGAGGTTGACCGCCACAGCCGGCGAGGTCATCGGCTGCGCCGGCTTTTTCAGCCGGGTGCGGAAAAAATCAAGTACGCGGCGGGCGGTCACGGCCTGCAAACGCTCGAAGCTCAACAGCGCGTGATCGAGGTCCGTCGCCGACATGCCGCGGTCGGCGGCCCGCAGCAGCAGGATGGCCTTGGTCGTCGCTGACGACAGGCCCGCCACCTTGGCGAGGATGAGAATAATCTCAGCGGTCGGATCGAGCAGCGCCCGCTCGACGAGGTCGATCGGGGTGTCGCACAGGATTGACAGCGCCAGCGCGGTTTCCTCGAATTTGCGGTCGCGCGCATAGCGATAGAGCTCGGCTTCGTCGATGCGGCCAACGCGATTGGGGCTCTGTGCACCCGCCGGGAGGGCGGAACGCGCGTGAGGGGAAGGGCTGCGCAGTCCGATCGCGGTTGCCAAGTCGTCATCGTCGGCGGCGCGCTCGACGAGCATGCGGAAGCCGGCTTCGGAAAAACGGCTGCCCACGTTGTTGACGAGCGCACGAAGGACCTCGGGGCCGCCACGCTCGATCAGCACGTCGGTCACTGTTTCGCTCAGCGATCGGCGCTGGGCGATGGCCAAGAGGTGCCGCTGGCTCTTGCTGCCGGCGTTGGCGCGAAGGGCGGAATCTTCCGGCCGTTCCGACTGGCTGAGAATGGGCCTCGCAATTTCGATCTCGTCGTCGAACGCCAGCATGTGCGTCAGGCTCGATGGCGCGTTTGCGATCGGTGCCAGTCGCTGCGCCAGCTTGGCGCGTGCGTCGGCGCCGACGGTGCCGGCGAGACGCACCATGACGTCATCGAATACGCCGACTTGTTCTTCGGAATAGCGCGCTGCCTCGCTGACGAACAGCTCGGTGATGCGCGCGAGCATCTCGACACGGCGCGCGGCACCGGACGTCAGGGCGGCTTCGAGCTCGGCGATGAGGGGGAGGTCTTGCATGATGCTACCGGCGCCGCCACGCCATTGAGACGCCCGCACAATGCCGCGAGACCGGTGAACAAAGCCTTGCGGCGAGCCTAAAGGGCGAGTGGCCGGCGGGTGTAAGAACTCATGGCTGAATGACGCGACATCCAGCGGAACACCGCCGCTTCGGCTTGGCGCTGCCGCGCGGCTACTTTGATGAGGAGTTCCGGGGCCTTCCGCCGTCAAAAACACCCATCCGGTTTTGCACCTCGGCAGGAACGCCGTATTGGTGCACGACCAGTCGCCAGTCGCGCAGCCCACAGGCCTCGCGCTGGATGATGAAGCACCACAGCGCATCGCTTGCATCCTGCACCAGCCTGGCCCGCGCCGAGGCGCCAGGACGGGCGCGCGCGGCGATGTCGCCGGGCTCGGCCTGGGTGCGGTCGTAGTTTGACAGCGCAGCGAGCGCCGCTTCGAGCGCGCGGCCCAGCCGGCCGAGCGCCGCCGCCTGCTCCTGCACAATTTCGTAATCGAGGGCACCCACGCGCGACTTGCGTGAATGAGAGAACCGAGGTGGCTGGAGCGTCATGTCGGGGACACAGGAAGCCGTCGGTTTTGTACGCCAAGTTCCCATGCGCGTTATCGCTGCCACGTCGTCAGCGTGATGCCGGCATTGACGTCGATATCGCACCGTGGGGTGGGATGCAGGCCGTAGCGGGCGAGCACGTCCTCCGGCGTGGCGTGCGGGCCGACCTGCGGAAACACCGGCCGTCCGGCGGGGATCTTGGCATGGGCGGCGCGCGTGAGATGGAAGGCGTCATAAAGCGGCAAAAATTGGCCGAACACGTCGGTGCCGCCAATGACCGCGACGGTGCCGGCGCCGGCACCGAGCATCGCGATGGCCTCTTCAGGCGTGGCGCCTGCCGGATTCCAAAGAAGCGCGTTAGGATGCGACGGATCGGGGGCGATGGTCGGGATCGCGTGTGTCAGGATCAGGCGAGTGCGGTCCGCGGCCCGCTGGCCGCCTTCGTTTGAACGGCGGCCATGCACAATGACGGCCATCCGGTCGAGCTCCGCTTGCAGAAATCTCTGGTCGGCGTCGTTGCGGATGCTCTGCGGCATGACGCCGTTACCGTCGGCGATCATGCCGTCGGCGGAGACGATGGCGTAACCTTCGACGCGGTGCGGCCCGATCATAGGCGAAAACGATAGCCGGGTCGACGCCGCAAGTCATTTGCCGCCGGAAGGCGGCATTAAGCGGGCCGTGGGCACCCCGCGCTGCGAGAAACGGCCGCAAGGGATTTGCATTGTCCGCGCCGAACACGTATTCGGATTTCGAACGATGGTTTGAAAACGGGCCGACCATGACGCGACCGTCTGAAATCACCCGCGAGCGGATCCTCAAGGCCGCCGAGCGCCTGTTCGCCGAACGCGGCTACGAGGCCACGAGCATCCGGGCCATTGTCGCCAAGGCGCGCGTCAACCAGGCGGCCATCAATTACCACTTTGCCGGCAAGGATGGACTTTACCGCGAAGTGCTGCGCGCGGCCTTCCGCGCGCTGACCGCGCACCAGCTTGCCCGCGCGGAAGAAATGAAGGCGATGTCGCGCGAGCAGGCGCTGGTCGAGTTCGTCCGCCATCAACTGCAGCCGCTGATCGGCCGCGACGAACTCAGCCGACATCTGCGGATCTTCAACTGGGAGGCCGTGCGTCCGACCGCCGTCTTCCGCACGCTCCTCAGCGAGGAGGCGGCGCCGTTCATGGGCGTGGCGGTCGACCTGGTGCGCCGCTTTCTGCCCGATGCGGATCAGCGCACCCTTGTCGTCGCCGCGATCTGGCTGATCGGCCAGTGCAACGTCTTCATGCGCAACCGCGAGCAGCTTTCGGGTCCGCCGATCAGTCTCTCGCTCGACGAATCCGCGATTGAATTCATCGGCATGATGATCAGCCGCTGGGCGATCGGGGGTCTCGGCGCGACCTTTTGAGGCGTTTTTGCCCAGGAAAACCCGGGGAACGCCGCGAAAATTCCTTATTTCGGGCCCTTGACTGCCTAGAACACATGTTTGAAATTCAACCGGCCGTTTGAAAATGAGTCGAACGGGAGGATTGAGGCCATGCAACAGATCGCGGTCATCGGGCAGGGTGGTGTCAGGCGGCGCGGAGCGCCGTTGCTCGGGCGTTTCATCGCCAAGCTCGTCGACATCCTGCCGACGGCGCTGGCAAGCCTGATTGGCGGCTTTCTCTTCACCCAGTATCAGGCAGGTTACAGGCCCGCTCCGCAGCCGGCGGCCGAGCAGGCCGCTCCGGCATCCGCCGAAATGTTGCAGCTCGTCCGCGACGAGCACGCCATGATCTT
>Ga0187863_10002165_pt1 | contig 15144 bp, 10 predicted proteins | sample June2016WEW_11_1_FD_132975 | JGI IMG/M metagenome (GOLD analysis project Ga0187863, IMG submission 132975) | Peatland microbial communities from SPRUCE experiment site at the Marcell Experimental Forest, Minnesota, USA - June2016WEW_11_10 | ecosystem: Environmental > Terrestrial > Soil >... | reverse complement strand
GGATTGATGAAGTCAGGGGTCAGCGGCGAAATTCCTCCCCAATCGTTTATGCCAGCGTCCACTAAATCATCATAGTATGGCGCGGAGAGATTGGGCGGAGCCTGAATATTAACGTTCGGTAATAATAAGCGAGCTACCGCCACGGCGCGGAGCATCTCGCCGCGAGAAGGTTCGGGGCAGTGGGCCATGGGGATCGCAGGCTTGACGCGGAAGTTTTGCACGATCACTTCCTGGATGTGGCCGTAGCGGCTATGCAGATCGCGAATCGCGAGCAGCGTGTCGACACGGTCTTCGAGGGACTCGCCAATCCCAATCAGCAAGCCGGTGGTGAAGGGGACATTCTGCTTGCCGGCGTCTTCAATCGTGCGCAGGCGCTTGGCTGGGACTTTGTCGGGCGCGTTGTCATGGGCTGCGCCGGGGGCGAGCAGGGCGGCGTTGGTGGTTTCGAGCATGAGGCCCATGCTGGGTGAAACGGCCGCCAGACGGGCGATCCATTCCGCGCTGAGCAGGCCGGGATTGGGGTGCGGGAGCAGGCTGGTCTCACGCAGCACCAGTTCGCACATGGCTTCGAGATAATGCAGCGTAGATTTGTAGCCGAGATGGCGGAGCGTTTCGCGCATCTCGGGGAACAGCAACTCGGGTTTGTCGCCGAGACTGAAGAGGGCTTCGGTGCAGCCGAGCTTTTCGCCCGCGCAGGCGACCGAGAGGACTTCGTCCGGAGTCATGGTGTGCGCGCCGGGGTCGCCGGGATCGCGACGGAAGGTGCAGTATCCGCAATAGTCGCGGCAGAGGTTGGTCAGCGGCAGGAAGACTTTGCGCGAATATGTGATCACGCCGGGCTTGAATCGCTCTTTGGCGTCCCGGGCGGCGGCGAGGAGTGCGGGGAGATCGTCGTCGGAGCAGCGGATCAGACGGATGGCTGCTTCGCGCGAGATCGGTTCTCCGGGGCGCAGGTTCGCCAGCGCCGAAATACATGCAGCGCGGTTTTCCGATGAGGGGGTCGCGATTGACGTGATAGCCACGTTGAATCGAATCATACAACGGCGCGGCATGGTAATGTAGGCGGTTGCGGCATAACGTGTGGGACCGGGCAGGAGCCGGCCCTGAGCGAAGCCGAAGGGACCGGTCGCAGCGCAGCGCCGCCAAGGCCGTTGCTCGAATACTTGATCTGTGGTGGAAAGAGGTGCGGCCCCGCGGGCCGTGGCCGGGTCAAAGACCCGGCCCCACATAGGAACATGAGCTTGAATTCTCCGGAATTTCGCAGAACGATGGGACAATTCGCCACCGGGGTGACCATCATTACGGTCGACCTGCAGGGAGAAGGGCACGGCGCAGGTCATGGCGTGGTTCACGGTATGACTGCCAACGCGTTCGCCTCCGTGTCTCTCGAACCGCCGCTGGTGCTGGTTTGCGTGGATCACAACACGCGCACGCACGCGCATCTGCACGCGAAGAAACGATTCGGGATCAATGTGCTCGGTGAAGATCAGCGAGCCATCTCGGACTACTATGCCCGCGCGGAACGCGATCACGAGCACGCGGAGACCGAGGCCGGGGCGCGTTTTGACCGTACGGAGCATGGGACTCCAGTGCTGCATGGATCGCTCGCGTACCTGGAGTGCCGGCTGCACTACGCGCAGGTGGCCGGGGACCATACCATCTTTATCGCGGAAGTCGAGGACGCGGTGGTGCGTGAGGGCAAGCCGTTGCTGTTCTTTCGCGGGAAGTATCGAAGGGTGGCGGAGGAAGTGGGGAAATAGTGTGGGTGCCACTTTTGTGGTTCTGAAACATCCAATGAGTGCAGCAATAAATCATTTGAAATGGAGTTAGCTCATGGCCGAAGAGACGGCAGAGAAAATAACGAAGTCAGACGCCGAGTGGAAAAAGCAGCTCAGCGACGAGCAGTATCACGTGACGCGCGAGGCGGGGACCGAGTGCGCCTTCACGGGCAAATATTGGAACACGAAAGAGCCGGGGATGTACCACTGCGTATGCTGCGGATCGCCGCTGTTTGATTCGCAGACGAAGTTTAATTCCGGAACCGGCTGGCCGAGTTTCACCAAGCCTGCGGAGGGTGGTGGCGTGGTTGAGCATAAGGATACGGCCTACGGAATGGTGCGGACCGAAGTGCGCTGCGCCAAGTGCGAAGCGCATCTGGGACATGTGTTTGAGGATGGTCCAGCGCCGACCGGGTTGCGCTATTGCATGAATTCGGCGGCGCTGGATTTGAGGGCGGCGGAGAAGAAGTAGAGGCCGATTGGCACGGGGCTATAAAGCCCACCGAACTCTCGAAGGTCTACGCGGCCCTTAAGGGCCGCTCTTCCACGTGGCTGCAAGAGCTAAGGGGCACGCGTGAGCGTGCCCCTTCTTTGTTACTCGATAATCTTTCAGCCTTTCACCCGCCGACTACGCGCTGGCGCTGGCGGCCATGGCCTTGGGGGCCTCGGCTGGTTTCTGGGCCTGGTTCTGCTTGCCTTCGCTGCGGACCTGAATTCCACCTTTGAGCGCGGCGCCGTCTTCCACGCTGATGCGCACGGTGGAGATGTCGCCGTTGACTGAGCCTTCGGCGCGGATATCGACGCGATCGCTGCACTCGATGTTGCCATTCACTTTGCCCATGACCACAAGTTCGCGGGCCTGAATGCTGGCATCGACTGTGCCGTTGCGTCCGATCGTGACTCGGCTGTCGGGCATGGTGATTTTGCCTTCGATGCGGCCATCGATGTAGAGAGCCTCGGAGCCGCTGATTTCGCCCTTGATGACCAGAGTGCGGCCGATGGTGGCCTGATCCACGGGAGCGGTGACGGTTTTGACTGGGTTGTAAGGGTTGGGGTTGGGAGCCGGGGTGTTGGCCCTCAGGTTAAACGAGTTCTCCGACGACTGAAGCATGCGACCTTCCTTGGATTTCCGCGCGGCGCCTTGCCCTGGGGCCTCGGGCACCTTATTCCTGCGGTTGGTCTTGAAATTTGTGGCCTCGCCAGTTGCTGGCCACTTGGCCAACCTGACTATCGCACAGGGGTAAGGCTTTCCTTAAGATTACGGAAGTATGGTGTACGGATGCGGGGCGAAACGTTAGTCGGAACCCTGAAGAGTCTCGGCGAGGTTCTCCCACTCCCGGATCAGCGCGGCGTGGGCAGTTTTGTGCTGGTCGAGTTCCTGTGACTGGCGCTGGCTTTCGTCGGCGCTGACAAAATTCTGTAGCGTGGTTTCGAGCTGCTCAATGGCGGATTCCGTGCGGCCGATTTCTGCTTCCAATTCGCGGACGCGCTCTTCCAGTTGCTTGCGCTTGATGGGGTTCAAGCGCTTCTTGGAAGCGTCGGCTACGGCCTCAGCTTGACCGCTGCGATTGCCGTTCGTGGGCGGGCCCGATGCCGCGGATTTCAGCGCTGACGGTTCGGTCTTTGCAGTCCTCGCGCCGGGTACATCGTCGAGCGTCGGCGCGACATGTTGGCCGCCCTGTTTGCGCCAGAGAAAGTCTTCGTAATTTCCCGGGAAAAGTTCGACCTTGCCGTCGCCCACTTCGAAGACTCGGGTGGCCAGCTTGTCGATGAAATAGCGGTCGTGCGAAACGAAGACCACCGTGCCTGTATATGCCACGAGCGCGTTGAGCAGCACGTCTTTGGCGCGCAGGTCGAGATGGTTCGTGGGTTCGTCGAGCAGGAGAAAATTTGCGGGATGCAGCAGCAGGCGGAGCAGGGCATAGCGGCCACGCTCGCCCCCGGAGAGCACGCCGATCTTCTTGAACACGTCTTCGTCGGAAAACAGAAAACAGCCGAGCAGGCTGCGCAGTTCCGTTTCGCCAGAACCGGGCGACGCGTCGCCCAGATCGTCGAGGATGCGGGCGTCGGGGTCGAGTTCCTTGTATTGGTCCTGCGCGAAGTAGTCGGCTTCCACGTTGTGGCCCAGGCGGTATTCGCCACGCGTGACTTTCTCGGTGCCGGCTAGGAGTTTGATCAGCGTCGACTTGCCGGCGCCGTTGACGCCGACCAGGGCGATGCGCTCTCCGCGCTCGATCATGAAGCTGACGTTTCGGAAGACTTCCTTTTCGGAACCACCGTTCTTGCCGGGATAAATCTTAGCGACCCCTTCGAACTCGGCCACGATGCGGCCGCTCGGCTTCGGCTGCGGAAATGAAAAGTGAATTGTTTTTTCTTCGGGGGGAATTTCGATGCGTTCGATCTTTTCCAGTTCCTTGATGCGGCTCTGCACCTGCTTGGCCTTCGTCGCCTGATAGCGAAAGCGGTTGATGAAGACTTCGAGCTGCTCGATGCGGTCGCGCTGGTTGCGGTAGGCGGCCTGCAATTGCTCGTTGCGCTGCGTCTTCTGGGCGAGGAACTTGTCGTAGTTTCCGGTGTAGAACCAGAAACGTTTATTCCAGATTTCGGCGATCTTGTTGACCGTGACATCGAGAAAATAGCGGTCGTGCGAGATCAGCACGAACGCGTGCGGGTAGTTGCTGAGATATTCTTCGAGCCAGTTTCGCGCTTCGAGATCGAGATGGTTGGTCGGCTCGTCGAGCAACAAGAGATTGGGTTGTTGCAGAAGAAGCTTGGCCAGCGCGAGGCGCATCTGCCAGCCGCCGGAAAATTCGTCGGTCAGCCGCGGCCAGTCTTCTTTGGTGAAGCCCAGGCCCATCAGAACTCGTCCCACTTCCGATTCAACCGAATATCCGTCGCGGGTGCGGAACTCGTGCTCGACGCGATGGTAGCGGTCGGCAACGGCGGAATATTCCGCGCTCGTGTGGTCGAGTTCGGCCATGCTGTGGGTGAGCGATTCCAGTTCAGTTTCCATAGCGCGCAGATCGTCGAATACCGACATGCACTCGGCGAAAACGCTGCGGCCGGAGAGTGTGAGGCCATCCTGCGGCAGATATCCGGCGGAAGTACCTTTGGCGATGACGAGCGAGCCGTAGTCGAACGTGTCCATGCCCGCGAGGACTTTCATCAGCGTGGACTTGCCAGTACCGTTCCCGCCCACCAGGCCGATGCGGTCATGCGGCGTGATGAGCCAGTCCGCATTTTCGAAGAGGAGTTTGTGGCCGAACCGTTTTCCGGCGCCGGAAAGCTGAATCATGGGCTGGAGTTTATCGTCTCATAAAACTGGCGCTGAAGCCTCACAGTAGGTCTGTCATCCTGAGCGGAGTAGAGCGATTCGCGAAGCGGATCGCTCTGCGCAGTCGAAGGATCTCTTGCCTGCCCGCTTCGCCAGGTGGCGCGGCAGGGAACTCCTGCCACTGGCCGAGCAGCCTGTGAGAAACTCCCGGAAGAGCCGCATGTCGTCAGGGCAGGCACGGGGTCCTTCGACTCCGTTTTCGCACGCGTTCGCGCGCGAAAACTACGCTCAGGATGACAGGGTCGGGAGGCTTACGGCCAGACTGCTTCGGCGATGGGATCCTTAGCGGCGGCGGGGCGGGCGTTGCGACCGGGATACGCTCCCCAGAGTTCGTGGTGAAACTGGATGCGTTCGAGGGCGCGGTCGATGACGGCTTCGAGTTCATGCGAATACTTTACCTCGCGGCCCTTGGCTAGGCGGCGCTTGGCTTCTGCGGGAGTCACCCAGGTGGGGCGGCGATTATCTTCGTCGGGACGGCGCATCTGATGCACTTCCATCAGGAAGGCTTTGACCACGAATTCCTGCACGCCGCCGGGCTGCCAGAACACGCCCTTCGAATGTATGTACAGATGAAAGTGGCGGGGCTCAATCGTGCCCAGGGCACCGGCTTCTTCGGCGGCTTCGCGTTCGGCGGCTTGGCTGTGCGACAAGCGGGAGTCGGTCGACCCTTTCGGAAAAGTCCACTTGTTACCGCCGTTGGTATTAACCAGAAGGAACTCAATGGCCGCGCCACGTCTGCGATAACAGATCGCAGCCACTTGCAGCGGTAAAGACTTCGCAACGCGGGCTGAAGCCATAGGAGTCTCCTGAGAACAGGTTACATGCAAGATATTTCACTAATGTTAAAGTGCAGCAAAAATTGTGCACTGAGGAGGGTTACGAAAGGGTTACTCCCGTTTCGGGAAACCGACCAACTTCGGCCTATCTCGTCAAGATTGTCATCCTGAGAGAAGCGAAGGACCTGTCTGCTTTGTTGATCCGCGCCCTGGCGTGTCTTTGCGGCTGGCCGGAGTGTCCAGGGCCCCATGGCGAGGTTCATGGCATCGCGCAGCGCTGGCGCGCTGTTTCATGCCAAGTTCCGCTGCAGCGTTTCTCGCCCTAGTTCGTTCTCCCAGCGCGCCACCACCAGAGTCGCGACGCCGTTGCCGATCATGTTGACCAGGGCGCGGAACATGCTCATGAAGCGGTCAATGCCGAGGATCAGCGCCATCCCGGCCACAGGAATTGTGGGGATCACGCTCAGGGTGGCAACCAGCGCGATGAATGACGCGCCCTGCACGCCGCTCGCGCCTTTCGAGGTCAGCATGGCGACGGAGAAAATGCTTATCTGCTGCAGCAGAGTCAGGTGGGTGTTGGTGGCTTGCGCGACGAAGAGCGCCGCGATCGTCATGTAGAGGGCGCTGCCGTCGGTGTTGAAGGTGTAGCCGGTCGGCACGATCAGGCCAACCAGAGAGCGCGAGCAGCCCAGCGCTTCCAGTTTTTCCATCAGCGTCGGAATCGCGGTTTCGGACGAACTGGTGGCCAGCACCAAAAGAATTTCTTCTTTGATGTGCAGAAGAAATTTCATCAGGCTGAATCCGGCGAGCCACGCTATCGCACCGAACACGACAATTACGAACAGAATCGAAGTCACCCAGAACGAAGCGATCAGCCGCAGCAGCGGACCCAACGATGCCAGTCCGTATTTGCCGATGGTGAAGGCCATGGCCCCGAATGCGCCGATCGGCGCGAGCCGCATGATGATGTTGACCATGCGGAACACGACCTTGGTCAGCGATTCCAGCAGCGTGACCAGAGGCTTGGCGTGCGGGCCTGCCAGGGACATGGCGAAGCCGAACAGAATCGAAACGAAAACAACTTCCAGAATGTCGCCCTTGGCGAAGGCATCGACGATGGTGGTCGGGATGATGTGCATAAGGAAATCAGTGACGGTCTGGGCCTTGGCTTGTCCGGCATATTCGGCGACGGCGCGGTTGTCGAGCGTGGCCGCGTTGACGTTGAAGCCGCTGCCGGGGTGCACTAGATTTCCAACACCCATGCCCACCAGCAGCGCGAACGTCGAAACGACCTCGAAGTAAAGAAGAGCTTTGCCTCCGACACGGCCGACTTTGCGCAAATCCTGCATTCCGGCAATGCCGGTCACCACGGTGCAGAAAATCATCACCGTAATGATCATGGTGATCATGCGAATGAAGGCATCGCCCAGAGGCTTCATGGCGACAGCCTGCGCGGGACTTAAGTAGCCGAAGATGACCGCGGCCACAATGGCGACGCTCACCTGCACCCAGAGCGAGGTGTAGAAGCGCCTGGGACGCGGGGCGAGTGAGTCGGGTTGCGAACTCGAGATTTGAGTAGAAGTAGACATTTTTTAGCAGGTTGGAAATTGGTCCGGTGGTCCGACCATTATTGCAACAATCGCATCGGCGTCTGAAAACTTCGTCTCTAACTTTTTGTTTTGAAGAGGGCGCGGCTTCCAGGCCGCGCCGTTATGTTTGCGAAAAGTAGCGCCGCCTGGCGTTCAACTTTAATTCGCTGGGGCCTGCAGTGTTTTCACCAGCCATGGGATGATTACTTCTTTGAATATTCTCGGATCCGGCCACACGCCTACTTGCCGTCCCAGATGTCCGCCGCGCGGGTTGATCCAGGCTTCTTTGGGAACGTCGCCTTTGCTCAGCAGCAGATATTCATCTTCGATTGGCACCTGGGTATCGTTGACGCCTGCAATGATGAGCATGGGCGCCATCGGCTTGCCGAGCAGGCCCTGGCGCACCAGCGACATTTTCGGCAGGTAGTCGCCCATCTCGTCGAGCGAGTGCACGCCTTCCAGAATATTCATGAGCGCAGGCACCTGATCGAAAAGATATTCGCGATTGCCCAGCAGCGAGTTCATCAGGAAATCTTTCTGAAAGAATCTGTCGACTGGAGGCGATTGCGCGCTGCAACCGCGCAGGCGGGCGCGCTCGACGATCGCCATTTTCGTAGCCCAGTAAGCTCCCCAGCTCACGCCGTGCAGGGCGATGCGGCTCTTGTCGATCTCCGGACGCGACTGCGCATAGTCGAGAACTTTCGAAAGCATGCGCTCGGAAGTTTCGCTGACCTTGATCGGCGCCTGGCCGGTGCCGGGGCCGTCGACGGCGAGAACTCCGATGCCGAAGGGAAGAATCGCGCCGAAGCTTTCGGCGAGATCTTCCTTGCGGCTGTCGAGGCCGTTGACTGCAATGACCAGCGGCACGGGGCCGGGCGCATTCTTCGGAAGGCGTAGGTAGCCGACGATCTCTTTGCCCTCGAACGGAATGTGCACGACCTCGAGCGACGGATCGAAAAACTTGGCGTGATCGAGGAAGGCTTCGAGGGCTTTTTCGTAGGAGCGCTGCTTGCCGGGGGATGCGGGAATCGGCCAGCGTCCGAAGGAATAGAGGCGCCAGGCGCGGATATAGTCGGCGTTGGCCTTAGTGGGATCAGATTTCTCGAGCGATTTGGCTTCGTTGAAATAACGGTCGGCGACGCGCATGAAGCCGGCGGCCCACTCGTCTTTGTCGGCGGTGTGGATGCTCTCAAAGGCTTCCTTCACATCGCCGGGATCGAGGCCGATCAGCGGGTACTGGCCGACTTCAGCGCGGTGAATCGCTTCGGTCTTCACTTCGTCGATGGTGCGCTCGTGGCGTTCTTGAGCAAAAGCTTGTCCCGACGCCATTACCGTGCCGATCGAAAAGATGGTTATGAGAACGGCGGATGAAACATTCTTCATGATTCGTATTCCTGTTCTTGAGATCTAGTATTTAGCTTGCGAGTACTTAGCTTGCGAGAAACACGCGAAGTCGATAAGAAAGGGGCCGGACGGAATTGGTCCGGCCCCAGAGTCTCGTGTTGTCCACGAATTAGAAAATAAACTTCAATCCCAGTTGCACTGCCCGGCTGCCGCCCGACCCGATGACGGGATTGGCGGCGGCCACGTCGGGCGTAGCGCATCCGCAACCGAAGGGGCGCACCGACGGATCGTTCAGACCAAATCCGTTCTGCCCGCCGTACGGATTGGCGAAGTTAGGGTGATTGAAAATGTTGAAGAACTCGGCGCGGAACTGCAAGCGCATGGCTTCTCCAAAGTGAAAATTCTTGGCCACGGAGAAATCGAAATTACGGAAGCCTGTGTCCTGGAACATGTTGCGGCTCATATTTCCGAACTGGCCTAGCGGCGGCGGAAGCATGACGGAACTGCCGTTGGCGTAGCAGCCGAAGAACGCGAGCGACTCGGTCGCTGCCCCCGGAGTGCCTCCGTCAATCGCCAGAGCCCTCGCGTTGCAAGCAGCATTCTGGCTAGGATCACTCGGACTGTTGTTGCCGCCGAAGTATGGAATCCCGGTGCCTTTCTCAGACTTGAAGTCTGAGGTCTTCCCGTAGAAGCTCCAGCGAATCGGAGTGTTCGCAGGCGGGCTCACCGGCAACGGGCCAATACCGGCCGCGTCGGTTCCTTCGTCCATCGGTCCCCAAAACTGCGGAGTTTCCACGGTGACGATCGAGTTAAGCTCCCAGCCTTCCGCCATCTGACCGAAGCCCTTGCGTCCGGGAATCGCGTAGCTGAGCGACACGGTCAGTCGCTGGCGGATATCGAAGTCGCTGTTCCCGTATTCGGCGCCCACGTCATATGCGTTCTGCGGCAGGCCTGAGCCATAACCGAAATCCCAGTTCGCGCCGACGTCATCAAGCGCGTGCGAATAGGTGTAGCCGGCCACCATGCTCAGGCCGTGATAGTTGCGCGCGTTCAGCGTGACCTGCAGCCCGTTGTAGTTGGAGACGTAGACGTTTCCCATCTGGAAGATGTTGCTTAAGTAGGGAAACGTATTGGCATAAGGCCCGTTTTCGGGCGCAAGCTGGCAGGCGGGATTGTTTACCGTGTCGTACTGTCCGTTGACCAGCTGCTGCGTACAAGTGGTGATATTCGCCGCCGGCCATCCTGAGCCCACGGGCGGCTGGTTGATGTCCCGAATTCCCGTGAGCTTCGAACCGCGATTGGCCACGTAGGCGATTTCCACTGAAACGTTGGGAGTGAAGGCGTGCTGCAGGTTCAACGTCCAGTTCCACACGTAGGGCGTGGTCAGGTTCGGATCCACGGTCATGATGGGGCAAGGATTCGGAGGAGCGCAGTTGATGGTGCTCAGGTTGCCGTAGAGCGGGCCGTTGACCGCATCCCAGGGTGTGGGCACGGGATTCAGGAACGACTTCACCGTGATGTTTCCGGCGTTGATGGTGCCGCCGGCCGTGTCGCCTGCGCTGTCAATGATCGCAGCCGTGGGAACATTGCCCACTCCAAAGGCGTTGTTGAAGGCGACGAACGACTGCCAGTTCACGGTCTCGTAGATCAGTCCGGCGCCGCCGCGCAGCACGGTGCGGCCGTTGCCGCCAATGTCCCAGGCGAAGCCGCCGCGCGGACCGAAGTTCGTGTGATCCGGTTTGTAGATGCTGCTGATCTGCTTGCCTACCTGAACCATGCCGAGTGTCGGGCTAAAGCCGCCCATCAGGTTGTTGGCTTCCTGAATGACCGAGCTGTACTCGTAGCGCACGCCGAGGTTCAAGGTCAGGTTCTTGGTGACCCGCCAGTCGTCCTGGAAAAATGCGCCGGTGGCCCAGTTGTGGAGATGGCGCGTGGGATCTCCAATCTCCACCGACTCCTTGAATGGGAGGCCGGCAAAAAAGTCTTCCAGCGGTGTCGATGTGCCCGCCAGCACACCGCCCAGAAATGTGATGCTGCCCCGCGAATTGCCGTAGGCGGCGTTGGTCACGTTGTCGCGGCGGACGTCTGCGCCGAATTTCAGCGCGTGTTTGCCCACCGTGTACGAGAGGTGATCGACGAACTGAATCAACTCGTCAGGCCCCTGAAACTTCGGCCACTTGAATCCGCCCAGACCGGGGAAGAAGTAGCCGCCGAAGCCGATGCGTGGCAGGCCCCCGGTGTAGGGTCCGCTGACGCCAGTGTCCAGACCGTAGGAGGAATTCGGCGTATTGAGATCCCCTTCCAGCGTGGGCTGATATAGCCGGTTGTAGCCGAACCGAAACTCGTTCACCGTATGTGCATTGATCGTCGAGATCCAGTTGCCGCCGCCCACCTGGGCGCGAGTGTGAATGTCGGACAGCCACTTTTGCTGCAGCTCGGGAAAATCTTCGACCGTGCCGCCGTTGTTACCATAAAAGTACATTCCGCTAATGCTGTTGCGTTCACTCAGAAGGTAGTCCACTTTGCCCACAAAATTGTCCACATGGACCACGTTGTTGAACCCATTAGAGATGCCGATACCCTGAGTGTTGTTCGTAGGAAACCCTGTGCCCGCACAACTTCCGGTCGACGTGCAGCCTGCAATCAGCAGGCTCGCTGGGCTGACGCCGATCCCGGACGTGTTGCCGGCTGACTCCAGATCGGAGAGTACGTCCGGAATGCTGTCGGCGCAGTCACCCGCGAATCCGAACGCACAAGTTCCATTCGGCGTTGTGCTGGCCACCGTCATCGGGCTCGTTACTCCCCCGTACGAGTTGCCGACGTTGTAACGCTGGCCCTCATAGGCGCCGAAGAAAAATGCCTTGTCCTTAACCATGGCGCCGCCAAAGCTGCCACCGAATTGCTCGAGGGTGCGCGGCAGTTTTGTCGCCGGAGCGGTGTTGAAATAGTTGCGCGCGTCCAGGGCGCCGTCGCGGCCGAAGATGAAACCGCTGCCATGCACTTTGTTGGTGCCGGACTTCAGCCCCACATTGACCACCGCTCCTGGCTTCCATCCATATTCAGCGGGCGGACTCTGCTGCAGGTTAAATTCCTGAATAGAATCAATCGGAAGAATGGTCGCCGAGTCGCCGGCGATGCCCGCTCCGTTCACGATGGCCTGGCCGGAATACGGCTCGCTGTTGAACAGACCCTCGATGTAGTAGGCGTTGTCCTCGGCGCGCAGTCCGTTAGCGCTGGTCGTCGAGAATCCCCCGCCGGGGTATCGTATGACGCCGGGGCGCAGTTGCAGCAGGTTTTCGTAGTTGCGGCCGTTCAGCGGCAGGTCGTTGATTTCCTCGTTGCTCAGCGTGCCTCCCAGAGTCGAGGACGTGGTATTGACCAATGGAACGTCCTCGTTCACCACCACCGTCTCTGAGATCCGGCCGGGTTGCAGAGCGAAATCGGCGCGGACGTCGCTGGCCACCTCGACAAGGACATTCGGCCGCTCCGTCGTCTTGAAACCCTTCCCCTCCACATGAATCTTGTATTCGCCTGGCAGCAGTTCCGGGGCAACGTATCCACCGGAATCGTCCGTGGTCAAGGTGCGCGAAGTGCCGCGCTGGACATCAGAGACCACCACCGTGGCGCCGGCGACCGCGGCTCCGCTCTGGTCGGTCACCGTGCCCAGAATGCGTCCCGCGGTGGACTGGGCCAAAGCAGGAACCGAGAAAAGAAGCAGGGTGAACGTTGCCAACAACAACCGGGAAGCTGGAGTCCTGCGGATGTCGTGCGACGAGCAGGTGCTGACCGAGCGGGATAGCATAGGGGAAGCCCCTCCGTTCTTATGGTCCGACAGCCATACCACTATCGGCGAAACAGTGTCAAGCGAATTCAAATCTTGGATGGAGTCCTGAGCAGCGTATACCGTCACACGACTCGGAGGGAAGTTCATAAAAGGGCAACCATCGAATCGTCGGACGCAAGGAAAGAGGGTTTCTCGGTGGGAGCCTTGCCATGTCCGAAGCCGATGTAGTAGGCTATTAAATGGTCATACCACTATACCTTTATACCTAATATGCCCTTCGTTCAACAAACGCGCCAAACAGCTGTGGATATGCGGTATAGTAGCCAGACCATAGCCTGCCTAGCGGGCTGCGCATCACCGCGTGCGGGGGGCGTTGTTGTGTACAAGCTGGTTCGTACGTCGCGACTCTACGAGCAAATCGTTCAGCAAATCGAAGAGTCCATTGTCAAAGGCGATCTGAAGGCGGGAGATCAACTCCCCGCGGAGCGCGATCTGGCCCAGCGCTTCGGCGTGAGCCGCACCGCCGTGCGCGAAGCGGTCAAAACCCTGCGCGAAAAAGGTTTGGTTGAGGCCTACTCGGGCCGAGGCACGTTCATCACCGATGGCACCACGCAGGCGGTGCGCCAGTCACTGGACCTGATGGTGAAGATCGGTCAACCGGAAGGGTCCACTCATCTGGCGGAGGTGCGGGCCATTCTCGAGCCGGAAATTGCGGCCCTGGCCGCGGTGCGCATCCAGGAGCCGGAGCTGGCGACCATGCGGGAAGCGGTGGCCACTATGGACCGCGCCGGTCGCGACCCCGAAGCCTACATCGAAGCGGATCTCGATTTTCATCTCGCGCTGGCCGAGGGCGCGGCTAACCCACTCATCCTGTCGTTGCTCGATTCGATCGTAGGACTCCTGCGGGAGCAGCGGCTGCGAATCTTTAACGTCCCTGGGGGCCCGGAGCGCGGGCAAGTTCATCACAAACGGATTCTGGAAGCGGTGGAGCGCCGCGACGAGGAGAAGGCGCGCCAGGTGATGCGCGCGCACCTCGGCCAGGTGCGCGACGACAGTCGGGAGTCGCCCGCGAAACGCTCTCCGGTCAAGCACCGCCCGAATTAGTCGATGGTTGATGTTGATAGCGATTCGCGCGGTGTTCACCCGTTGCAAAGGTTCACGGCGTTTTGAAAGGGTGCGGCCTTCAGCCGCACCGCGAGCGGAAACCAAACGAACAGCGGCTTTAGCCGCGAAGGGAAGCGGATGGCCAAAGTAGGATTCATCGGTTTAGGCGTGATGGGCAGCCAGATGGTGAACCGCCTGCTGAGCAAGGGTCACACCGTAACCGGCTACAACCGTACCCGCGCCAAGGCGCAGTGGCTGGTGGAGAAGGGAATGCAGTGGGCCGACTCGCCGCGGGCCGTGGCCAGCGCGTCGGACTTCACATTCGCTATGGTCACCAACGCCGCGGCCATTGCTTCGATCACTGAAGGTCCTGAGGGATTGCTGGCTGGTTTGAGCGCAGGCAAGACGTTCATCGACATGAGTACGGTGAGTCCTACCGTGAGCCGCGCTCTGGCGGCGAAGGTGCGCGCGACCGGCGCCGACATGGTTGACTCGCCGGTTTCCGGCAGCGTGATCACTCTGCAAGAAGGCAAGTTGTCGGTGATGGTCGGCGGCCGCAAAGAAACCTTCGACAAGATCAAAGCTCTGCTGCTCGACATCGGCCCCAAGGTCAGTTATGTAGGCGACAACGGCCTGGCGCTCTCCATGAAAATCGCCATCAACCTCAGCCTTGCAGTGCAGATGCTGGCCTTTTCCGAAGGCGTGCTGCTAGCGGAGAAAAGCGGCATTGCCCGCGAGGTTGCCGTCGACGTGCTCGTCAACAGCGCCGTCGCTTCCCCCATGATCAAGTACCGCGGACCGTTCGTCCTGCAACAGCCGGAGGAAGCCTGGTTCGACGTGAACATGATGCAGAAAGACATGGTGCTGGCCCTCGACCTGGGCCGGCAGCTCGACGTGCCCCTGCCGACCACGGCCGTCAGTAACGAATTCCTTACGGCCGCCCGGGGCATGGGTTGGACCAAATATGATTTCGCCTGCATGTTCGACGTGCTGGCTGCCATGTCCGGCGTGACCACACCTGTAACCGTGGGAGGAAGCAAAAAGTGACGACCGCTACTTCCAACGCGGCTCCAGGTTCCGAGGTCACGGAAAAAGACAAGTGGCTGCGCGCTTACCGGCAGATGGTGAGGATCCGCCTGTTCGAAGAGCAGGTGAATGAGCTTTACACGCGGGCGCTGATGCCGGGGCTGGCCCATCTTTACAGCGGCGAAGAGGCCGTTGCGGTGGGCATTTGCGAAGCGCTGAACATCGACGACTACATCACCAGCACGCACCGCGGCCACGGCCACTGCCTGGCCAAGGGCGCATCGCCCGATCGTATGTTTGCTGAGTTGCTGGGCAAAGAAGCCGGTTATTGCCGCGGTAAAGGTGGATCGATGCACATCGCCGATCCCGCGACCGGCAACCTAGGCGCGAATGCGATCGTTGGCGGCAG
>Ga0187863_10002158_pt1 | contig 15156 bp, 8 predicted proteins | sample June2016WEW_11_1_FD_132975 | JGI IMG/M metagenome (GOLD analysis project Ga0187863, IMG submission 132975) | Peatland microbial communities from SPRUCE experiment site at the Marcell Experimental Forest, Minnesota, USA - June2016WEW_11_10 | ecosystem: Environmental > Terrestrial > Soil >... | reverse complement strand
CTGACGGCATCGAGGGCGGCCTGCTGGAGCATGGCCGGACCACTGACGACCTTGAGGTTTTCGATGGTGCCGGACTTGGAGATGGTGGCTTGCAGAACCACGGTCCCCGAGACGCGGGCGGCCTTGGCAATGGGTGGATAAGTCGGGACGGTCTTTTGCAGCAACATGCCTGTTGCAACACCGCCGGAAATGTTGACTTTCTTGGGCGCCTCGGCCTTCACCTTGGGGGCGCTATTGCCTCCAAATACGCTGCCGATGACACCGCCACTCTGTCCGCCCAGACCTTCCATACCGGCAACGCCAAAGCCCTGCTGCGGGGGCGCTTCCTTTTCGCTCACCATTTTGATGTCGTGCGGAATCCGGGTGGGAGCCGTCAGCTGATTGTTCATCATCTCCGACTGCACCTTCACTATTTTCACTTCAGGCGGCGGAGGCGGTGGCGGTGGCGGTGGCGGCGGTGGCGGCGCGGTCAGTACCGTCAGCATCATGGCCTTGGGCAACGCCTCAGGATAGATCAGCGGAATAAGAATCATCACGATAAGAACAGTAGCGTTGATGATGCCTGTCACAATCATCCAACGACCGCTCTTGCTTTTGATTCTGTTCGCGGATTCAAATGTGGAATCTTCAAACATGGCCAGCCTCGTATCAGGTGTCGTTTACCTCTATTTAGACACCGGCGGAACGTCGAATGTTCCCAAGCAATAAAAACGTTATCACAGATGCGCAGTCCACTTTCGTACCATATAGCACACCGGAAGTAAAACTGCTGCGAAATTTGTGCAACTTACAAGCTAAACCCTACACTCTGGAGCGCTTAGCCGCGGGAAGAACAACCGTCTTTCCCTGCCTCGTGCGCCACTCCTGCCATGCCACTAACATCGGCGCGGCAATGGCAATCGATGAGTATGTTCCGATAAGAATTCCCACCACAAGCGCGAATGAAAAACCGCGCAGCACCGGGCCACCAAAGATGTAAAGAGACAGGACGGTCAGAAAGGTCAGTCCTGAGGTAAGAACGGTCCGGCTCAGGGTCTGATTAATGCTGCGGTTAACCACGTCGGGGAGGGATTCGCGCCGGCTCAGGCGCAGATTCTCGCGGATGCGATCGAAGACCACGATGGTGTCGTTCATGGAGTAGCCGACCAGTGTCAGGATGGCCGCAATCACAGTCAGGCTGATCTCTTGGCCGGTCAGTGCGAAGGCGCCGACGGTGATCAACGTGTCGTGAAAGCAGGCCACAACGGCGGCCACGCCGTAGATCAACTGGAAGCGGAACCACAGGTAGACCAGCATGCCCGCCATGGAGTAGAGCGTGGCTAGCAACGCCTGTTTTTCCAGTTGCTTGCCCACCGTGGGACCCACCACCGCGACGTCGCGCACGACAAACGAGTTGCTGTAGTGCGCATGAAGCGCATCGACGATTTGCTGGCGGCCGGCATCGAGTGCGGTCTCGACGTGCTGCTCTGGTAGGCCGATGAGCACCTCATTGTTTGACGGAACATCATAGGTCACAACGCTGGCATCCTTGATGCCCGCTGCCGAAGTGGCGTTGCGGATCATGTTCAGATCCGGTGTCTGATCAAACTTAACTCGCACCTGCGTGCCGCCGCGAAAGTCCACACCCACAAGCACCGGGGTGCCGATCCGGGCCATGTTCACACCCATTTTGACTAACCCGAGCATGCTGAATACTAAAGAAAAGGCAAGGAAATACCACTTCAGCCTTAGCCAATCCACATTTACGCCGCGAAAAAATTCCACTGATTCTCTCCGCTTCCTGGGACGCTGGAACCCCTGTGGGCTCCGGCGTCGTTGTTTATCCTATGCCGGTCAAGCCTGGCTTGCCGGGGAGTTCTTGCCGGTACTAAATGGAAACCAGTTGCCCCGGCTTCATCTTGTTCAAATGGGCATCAAAGATGACCCGCGAAACGAAGACCGCCGTAAACAAATTGGCGGCAAGGCCGATGGTCAGGGTAGTCGCAAATCCCTTCACCGGGCCGGTGCCGAACATAAACAGAATGGCCGCCGAGACGATGGTAGTAACGTGAGTATCAACGATGGTGACCCAGGCGTGTGCAAAGCCCTGGTCCACGGCCGCCGAAGGGGCCTTACCGGCGCGCACCTCTTCGCGGATGCGCTCGAAGATCAGTACGTTTGAATCGACTCCCATACCAATTGTCAGAATGACTCCGGCGATGCCCGGCAGGGTGAGCGCGGCACTGCTAAAGCCCAGAAAGCCGAGAAGAATCACAAGATTCAAAACCAGCGCCACATCAGCGTTGATGCCCGATCCCCTGTAATAGATGAGCATGAAGGCCATGACCACCAGCACACCCACGATGGCCGCCGTGACGCCCTCCTTGATCGAATCGGCTCCCAGCGACGCGCCCACGGTACGGTCTTCAAGATAGTTCAGCGATGCAGGCAGCGCGCCGGTCCTCAGCATCTTCGACAGGATTTCAACTTCGTCCGGCGAAAAGCTGCCGGTGATCTCGCCCGAGTCGTGAATCCCGCTCTGGATGGTGGCCACTTCCTTGACCCGGCCGCCCATGACCACCGCCATGCTTTGGCCGATGTTCTTACTGGTGTAATCCCAAAACTTGTCGCCGGCCTCATTGGTCAGCGTAAAGCGGACATTGCGGCGGCCGTTCTGATCCGTGCCCGGATCGGCAGATCGGAAATCAGTGCCGGAAACCACAGAGATGCGATGCACGACATAAACGCTGTCTGCGTCAGAGCCGGCGCCCACAGTGCCGGAGCCATGAACCAGTTCCTCGTCGCCCGGAAGCGCGCCGCCCACGCTGGCAAGGGCCTCCTGATCGTCCTTGTAGGGGCCGCCTACCACGGCGTGAATCTCAAGCCGCGAAGTGTCTTGGATGATTCTCTTCACCCGGTCAAGGTCGTCGATGCCGGGCAACTCTACAAGAATCTGATTGTCGCCCAGGCCATACTCCTGAATCACCGGCTCGCTGACGCCCAATGTATCCACGCGGTCGCGGATGGTCTCGATAGCTTGCTGAACGGTTTTCTTCTCAAGAGCCGTCACAATCATCGGCTTCATGGTCAGCGTAAAGCTATTATCAGCTCCACCACCGGTCACGTCGTACTCGCTGGAGTACTTGTTTTCGAGAGTGGAATTCACATCGTTGCCCTTGCCGGTGGCAATTCCTTCAATCCGGATCTCCTGCGGCTTGTTCGGATCAGGCTTGTAGACCTGCGAATAGCTCAGGTTGGCCGTCTTCAGATCCTGCTGAATTCGCCCCACCGTATTGTCGGTCTCTGCGCTCACTGCCTCAGAAACCACTACCTGCAAGATCAGGTGAGCACCGCCGCGCAGGTCAAGGCCAAGATGAATGCGCTTGGTCATGGACTCCAGCAGGGCTTTGCCGGTGACGCCCGAGGGCACGCCGATGATTCCGTAGACGCAAACCAGCAGGACAGCAACTATCAGGATTATTTTGTTATTGAGATTCTTCTTCATCTTCCCGTTTCTCTAGTTCCAACGCTCGAAAACTTTGCACAACCCCAAATGCCCGTAAGGGCATGTGAAAGCCCGGAGGGCCAAACTCAGGACCCCGAAGGGGATTCCTGCGTGGTTACCGATGCAATCGCGTTCTTTGCCACTTCAATCTTGATGTTGTCCGGCGCCACGCGGATGACGATCGCATCGTCCTTGATGGAGAGGATGATGCCGCGAATGCCTCCTGCGGTAGTCACCCGATCGCCTGTCTTGATGGAGCCTAGCATTTCCTGCCATTGCTTTTGCCGCTTCTGTTGCGGGCGGATCATTACCAGGTATAAAACTGGAATCAACAGCAAAGGCAATAGCATGGGAAGACTGCTTCCACCCGCCCCGGGGGTTGCTCCCGCCCATAACGCGAAACTTGTTGCCACGTTCATACCCACAATCATCCTTCGTTCGCCCTTGCCCGTTCGCCGTAACCAGTCGCCGCTCGGGGCACAGGCACTCCCGGCCATCTGCCGGTAGTTCTAAAAAGTTTGTCTCCGGGAATGGACTTAAAGCTTGATCCAGGCCGTTGGTTGAATCCGGCCCAGTTGCTGGAAGCAAGATCCTGACGTCGTTCGACGCGGAACTCAAAAAAAACCGTCCCGCGTCCTCGTACCTGCCAGTGACCCAGCTGCCGTCTGTTTCCTGTTCGACACAGCTATCCTTAGGACCGCCAAATCCGGAAGCAGCATAGTCCGCCTCTTACCGTACTGGCCAAACTCCAAAAAGAATGCCTAATAGATAAGATACGCGCAGACGGGGGTGTGTCAAGGAGCGCCCCGCCCGCCAGCGACTGGTTCTCCCGTTCGTTCTGGCCAAATCAGGCCCCGTTCACCCTTACAAAATTCTTACAGGTCGACTACCCCTCCCTTATCTCTTCCATTTTCTACTTGTATTTGAACGCTTTCCTTTCCCAGGCCCCCTCAGCCAAACTCTCGCCTTGCCTGCCGGAAAGCGGGGAGGTTCGTCTCATGATTAACCTGAATCTCAATGTATTGAGTCTCATTCCGGTAAGTCTCGCAGTAGCCTTCATGATCTGGGCATTTTGGCACTTCTGCAAGGCATCCGGCAGACGCCAATAGTTTCTTACTGCTTTGGCTTGGCTTCAGGGGCCGGGGTATCGGTCTCGTCGCCCGAGTCCTCCACCAGCACCGCCGAGCCGGGACTGATGTTGAAGCTCACCGCATCCTGGCTGGCTGGATGAAAGCTGATGCGCTGCGGTTCGCGCTGCCAATCCGGCAGTCCGCAGACCGGGTTGGGATGGTTTTCCGGGTCAAATGCAGCCAGTTTTTTTGCAAGCACTGGCTTGCGTGCCGCTATCTGGGCCACCACTGCATAGAGGCTCTTGCCGCTGGCGGTCACGCCACAGTAGGCGCCATAATCCCGGAACCAGCTCACCTGGCTCACGCCGGGATCGTAGTCCGGCAGTTTGAGCGGGCTGACGCGGCCAGTTACGCGGTCTACCAACAGCCACGGCCCCCGCTGCCAAACCCAGTGACCCTGCTTGTCGCCCGGCACCGGTTTGTCATCGGGCAAGGCGTCGTTGATCTTGATTACGCGCCGGACCACAAAGCTGCGGTCGGTCACGTCGTGGGCATCACCGGTGGTCCACTCCTTCAGAACCCCGTCCACCAGCAGGGCACGAATCCTGAGTTCCTTATCGTCCGCAGCCGCACCCGCCGGGTCGCCCACCTTCGAATAGGAAACCTTCTTTGCCGCGCCCAGAACCACTGAATGCGTTTTGCGCGGAGCCGCTGTAGCTCCTGGAACCGCGGCTAACAACACCGCCATCATTGCGACTACTACTACTGTCATTCGCCCATGAGTCTTCATGCCGCCATCTCCTGGTGAGTTGACGCAGATCGATGGGAGAAACAATGCACGAGTTTCAGCCCGCACAAAAAATCTGTAAATCAAAAGGAGTTCGCCGTGGCGAAATCCCTTAAGGGCGCTGGCTATGACTATCCCCAGCGCCTCTTATAGAAACTTAAATCCCCGCTGCCTCCACGGCCCGCGCCACGCGGAAGGCTGTGCCTTCATTCAAATGGCGGGCGAGCACCTGCATTCCTACTGGAAGGCCTGATTTCGTTGCTCCGCACGGCACGGTCACGCCGCAAATTCCCGCCAAGCTGGCCGTGACCGTATAAATGTCGGCGAGATACATAGCCAGCGGATCGCCTGTCTTTTCGCCCAGCTTGAATGCAGGTGTGGGCGACGTCGGCGTCACAATTGCATCCACCTCAGCAAAGGCGCGAAGATACTCTTCTGCCAGCAGTCGCCGCACCTGTTGCGCCTTCAGGTAGTAGGCGTCGTAGTAGCCTGCGCTCAGCGCGTAGGTTCCCAGCAGAATGCGCCGCTTGACCTCCGCTCCGAATCCCTCGTCGCGGGAGTGCGAGTACATGGCCGACAGAGTCTCCGATGCCGGGGACCGGTAGCCGTAGCGAACACCGTCAAAGCGAGCTAGGTTGGAGCTTGCCTCCGCCGTGGCAATCAGATAGTAGACCGGAACGGCATATTTGGTATGCGGCAGCGAGATCGGCTTGACGATGCAGCAGGCGGTCTTCAGCGCTGCGATGCCGGACTCAATCGCGGAGCGCACCTCCGGGTCGAGCCCTTCGGCAAAGTATTCAGCGGGAACGCCAATGCGCAGGCCGTCGACGGGCTTGTCGCTCTCAGCCGCATAATCCGGCACCGGAGCCGTAGAGCTGGTCGCGTCCTTCGGATCGTGACCGGCAATAACGCCCAACAGCGTGGCTGCGTCACGCACATTGGCGGCAAAGGGCCCTACGCGGTCCAGTGAAGAAGCAAAGGCGATGAGCCCGTAGCGCGAGACTCTCCCATAAGTCGGCAGGACGCCCACCACCCCGCAAAAACTAGCCGGTTGGCGAATCGACCCGCCGGTATCGGACCCCAGCGTAGCCACGGCCAGATTGGCCGCCACTGCTGCCGCTGAGCCTCCGCTCGATCCGCCCGGGACCCGCTCCGTATCTACCGGATTGAGCACCGGCCCGTAGGCCGAGTTCTCGTTCGAGCCGCCCATGGCAAATTCGTCGCAGTTCAACTTGCCCAGCAGCACCGCCCCAGCTGCCTCCAGCTTGGTGACCACCGTCGCGTCGTATGGAGGCCGATAGTCCTCAAGAATCTTCGACCCCGCCGTGGACGGAGCGCCCTGCATCACAAGCACGTCCTTGATGCCCACTGGAATGCCTGCCAGCGGAGCCAGCGGATCGCCCTTGGCCGCCATTGCGTCCACGCGGGCGGCCTGTGCGAGAGCCCGTTCCTTGGTCAGGCTCAGGTAAACGTTTAGCGCTGGGTTCACGCGCGCAATGCGGTCGTAGTAGCTGGCGGCTAGATCCGTCGCCTTGGTTCGGCCCGCGGCGATCTCAGCGCGTAACACGGCCAGAGTGTTCGGCCTTTCTACATAGTTTTCCTGTACTTTAGATTCGCTGAGCAATCGGGCTTTCCTCTCTTTGGCCTCTCCTGCGCGGCTCTTTTAGCCTGTTTGCGGCCTGGTTGCTTTCTTTACGAACGCTCATTTCATTCCGTCTCGCTTACCGCTCAATCACCTTGGGCACCTTGAAGAAAGCTCCGTCGGTCTCCGGCGCCTGGGCCATCACTGCCGCCCGATCCAGCGAGGGCACAGGCTGATCGTCGCGCAGCACACCGTCGGCGGCATCCCCGAGCTCGCTCACTTGGGCCAGCGGAGCCACGCCAGACATATCCAGCTCGTTCAACTCGGCCACATAATCGAGAATAGCGTTCAAATCGCGCAGCATAGCAGGGGTCTCTTCCGGCTTCAGTTCAAGGTGAGCCAGCTCGGCCACTCGCTGCACATCGTCGACAGTAACTTTAGCGGTCATTCCCTGCCCTTCCCCATCTCTAGCGCCTCCGCCTCCACGTGCCTCAAATGCAAGACACTTCGATTTCGCTCAGTGCAGGCCCCGAGACATCCTGCCCCGAAGATAGAGTATAGCCCGCCACGGATTGCGACCCGCCCACCATGCCCCGTTCCCTCAATTCGGCTCTCAATCCACGCTGAGAGTAAGCGGTCCGGTAGGCGCAGCCAGAGCGTGCGTTACGCCGTTGGAGGTGACGTTCACTGTGATCGTATAGGTTCCCGCCGGCGTTAATCCGGAACCCGAGCAATCAGTTTTGCACGACGAAATTGAACCCGCCAACGAGCTGACACAACTGGAGATGCCTCCGGCCAGAATCACCAAAAGCGCGCCCATGAGCAAAAACTTCCGCCGCCGCTTCCATGCCGGCGTAAGGGCCAATGGGAGCAGGATCAGACCGCAGGCGAACGGAAGAGCGCGAACTTTGGCTGGGCCGGCGGCAAGCGAGGATGTGGTGGATTGGCCCGTTGAAATCTCCACGGTCACGTTTCCCGTGCCACCGGTTGCGACGGTTTCGCCTGAAGGATCAAAAATGCAAAGCGCATAGGCTGGAAGCGTGCCGCATGCAAAGGTGAAGTTCCCTCCCGGCGAGTTGGTCAAAGGGGAAATCGCAATCGTGTAGTAGGCGATCTGGCCGGCGGCAACAGTCTGGGTGTTCGAGCCGGAGACCGCGACTGAGAAATCGAATCCCGTCCCCGACAGGGCCACCGAGCCGCGTGCCGACGCTATGCTACTGGTAATGGAAAGAGTGCCGCTCTGCGCCCCTGCGCTGGTGGGAGCAAAGACCACTCCGACCGTGCAACTTGTACCCGGCCCCAGCGAGGCAGGGCAAGTATTTGTGCCGCTGGCCGCTTGAAAGCCCGGCGGAAAGGTCAGGGTCAGTCCGTCCATGGTGGTCGTCGTCCAGGGGTTGGTGATGGTCACCGCGACGGGATTGCTGAATGCATTCACTCCGACTGTGCCAAAGCTGATCGTCGACGGCGCAGCTTGAATTGCTCCCGCGCCTCCCACCATTCCACTCAACGCTACTGTGGCCTGGGTCGAAAACGTAATCGAACTGACGGTAAGAATGCCGGTCGCCGTGCTGCCGGCAGCAAGATTGGCGGTTGGCGTGTAGATAACCCCAACCGTGCAGCTTGAGCCTCCACCCAGATTGCCGGTGCAGGTGTTCGCGGTCAAGCTGAACTGAGTGTTGCTGACAGTAAGCGTAGGCGTGACACCTGCCACGCTGGCCGAATTGCTGATCGTAATCGTTTGCGGCGGGCTGGGCAGGCCGGGACTTTGCGGTGCAAAGGTCACCTGCGGCGGCTTGACGTTGAGTCCGGCAATCGCCTGCCCCGTACCGCTCAGCGGCGCACTCACCGCCGTTGCGTTGGAAGAAGAGATCGCGAGCGAAGCCGTGCTTCCGCCCGACGCCCCGGGGGTAAAGGTTAACTGCACTGGGCAACTGCTCCCAACCGCAAGCGTCGTCCCGCTGGCCTTCGGGCAGGTGGTCGCGCCAATTGTAAAGTAGCTGGCCGGAGAGCCTGGGACTGTCGACCCGGGAATCGTGAAGCTCAAGTTGCCCATCGGGACTCCGCCGCTGTTGGTCACCGTTAGTGTTAAGGGCGAGCTGGCCACGCCCACCGTTTGCGTGGGAAAAATCAATCCGGCAATGGGGCTGTAGCTGATTTCAGGCGGCGCCAGCCCCGTGCCCATCAGAGAAACCGTCTGCACGTGCAAGGCGTCGGTCACCGTCAGCGTTCCTGTCTGCGAGCCCAGTTGGGTGGCGTTGGGAGCAAATTGCACGCTGATGGTGCAACTTGCGAGCGGATAGTTGGCGGGCAATTGGCCGTTGCAGTTGTCCAATTCCGTGAACGCGCCACTCACCGTGATGACGATCCCCGTTAGCGGCAGATCCCCGGTATTTGAAATCGTAATCGGCTGCGCGGTTGAAGACTGGCCGGTTTCGATGCCGCCAAAGCTTAGCGAAGTGGCGGAAAGGCCATCGGTCGCGGGCGCCCAGCCAAAGCCGCTCAGCGCCGCGGTCTGCGTATTGGACCCTTCAGTAAACGTCAGCGTTCCCGTCGCCGCTCCCCGCTGCGTGGGTGCAAAAGCCAGAAGCAGCTGGCAATCGGCACCGGCGCCGAGCGAGCTGGCGCATTTGTTGCTCGAGATCGTGAAGGGAGGGGTGATGGTGGTGCTGGTAATGGTAACCGAAGTAGTGCCGCTATTGCCTGCCTGCACTTGTTCAGTGCCGGAAGTCGTCCCCACCGGCACTGGTGGCAGTGCGGAGGTCTGGCCGGGTGCCGGGTCAAAGCCTATGGTTGACGGAGTCAGAGTCACCAGACCCGCCGCAGTTCCCGTTCCGCTGAACTCGACGAAGGGAAGTTGCCCGCCGTAGACATTGGCGTAGATGACCATCTGGCCTGTCAAAGTGCCCACAGACGTTGGAGAAAAAGTCACCGTGATGGTGCAGGATCCGCCCGCTGCCACAACCGCATTCTGGCAATTGTCTGTTTCGCTGAAGTCTCCGCTCATGACAATCGAGGTAGCCGTCAGTGCCAGGCTGCCCGTATTTTCAAGAGTTACCGTCAGTGAACTGCTGGAGTAATCAGCCACCGGGTTGGGAAAAACCACCGGGTTGGGAGGACTGGTAACGGCAGTCGTCAGGCCTGTTTCCGAGGTCCACAGCGGAGCATCCCAAATCCCGCGTCCGTAGGTTCCCGCCGTCAACACTGTTGCCGAGGCATCGAGTGGCGCGGCGCTGAGTTGAACCACCGGCGCCTCAGGAAGCCCGGTTCCAAATGCCGACCAGCAAACAGATGCCGAATTCGAGCAACTTGAAACCAGCGTCGTAAAGTAAACTCCCGCATCTGTAGCAACGTAGACCGTAGTAGCGCTCTGCGGATCCACCGTCACGCTGTTTACCGGAGCCCAGGGAAGATTCGCGGTCAAATTCAGCCAGCTTGCTCCCCCATTGGTCGAGCGGTAAACCGTCTCCACCATCTCAGTCGGGCTTGAGAATCCCTCCACCGTCGCATAAACCGTCTGCCCGGTCGAGTCATGCGGGTCAATAGAAAGGCTCGAAATATCCAGCTCGTAAATATTGATCGCACTCGCTGCGACAGGAGCGGTCACCGGATTGTGAGTCAGGTCAGCCCAGGCGGTCCAGCCTGTGCCCAGAGTATAGCTGGCGCTGAAAACATGGCCGGCCGCATTTCCTCCTCCGTCCAGGGCACCGTACATTCCCACATAAACCACTTCGCCGCCGCCCGAAATCTGCATCGCTGCAAGCGAGCGAATCAGGGAGTTGCCGCTGCACGGACCGGTGGAGGCTTGCTGATCGAGAATGGGGCTGACGGCGTTCGTCGAGCTCCAGCCGGCGCCATTGGCCGGCCCCCGCCAGACCCGGCAGGTCCCAATCAGCAACTGAGTCGAGTCCTCCGGATCCACCATGAACGGCGCAGGCACGTCCATCGAATACCCATCCCCGCCCACATCCGCATCGTTCACCACCGGAGATGTCCCGAAGTCGGACGGACTGCAGGCGCCGGATTCCGAACACAGGTAAATGGAAACTCCTTCCAGATTGTTCACATACCAGTTATCTGGATTATTCGTATCGATCGCTACCGGCCCGCCATCGCCGCCCAGCGTCTGCGGCCAGTCCACAGTCGGCCCGCTGCTGCTCTTCACGCCCGCCGTTCCATTCACTCCCAAACCAGCCATCATGGTATAGGGAGTGTTGCCAGTCGCCGAGATACTGACCACCTCTGCCAGTGATCCCAGGCTCCCGTTCAGGTTCTGAAAGTGACTTGCGTCGCTCGTCGAGCACACCGATCCGGTTTCGGCGACTTGATCCGCCGAACGCCAAAGCCCGCTGTCGTTGCCAATAAATATCTCCAGAGGATTTGACGTATCCCAGGCCAGGGCATGCTGAAACTCACCCACTGCGGCGCAGTAGCCGGCCGTCGAGTTGGTGGTGTTACGCCAAATGCAACCCATAGCCAGGCTGCACTTCCACAAGTCGTTGTCACCGGCAAATAAAACCGTATCCTCACCCTGTCCCAGTGCCACCGGAATCGCCGCCAGAGCCAGGTTGTAGTCGCCGTTCAAAATGGTGGCCGCACCGTCGTTGGTGCTGGTCTCGAGGGCCGCAGTGTTCCATTGTTTGGCAAAAGAAATGGTCTGGTTGGTGCACGCGCTCCCGCTGGTGTTGATCGCGCACTGGTCCTGCCACAGCCCCTGGTCCTGGTAATTGGCATCCACGGTCCAGGCAAAGGTATCCCCGGTCTCGAAATTCACCGCCAAAGCTCCCCTGAAAACGGGGCAATCGATCGATCCGGTCGTGCCCAGATTGTTTGGGCATTTTGCCGTGGTCAGATTCGCGCCGGGCTGTGCCGTCATCCGCGTCCAGGTCACCCCGTCCGGCGACTGGTAATACCCGTGGTATCGCACCGCCGCCACAAACAATTGCCGCACCGGGTTCCACAGCACCGAAGTCGCGGCGTTCCCATCCGGACCCGCAAACGCATCCACAGGCCCCTGCACGTCTTTCCCGCTGCCGTCCGTAATCGTGGAAAGATGCCAGGTAGCTCCGCTGTCGGAGGAGTAGTACAACCCCTCATAGCTCAAGCTGGACCGGTCCGCGTCCACCAGAGTGCCTTCGTAGGCCTGCGAAACCGCGGCCACCACCTCTTGCGGGCTCGCCGTGCTCCACGCAAAGCCTGCAAATCCTTCCCCCACAAAGCTGTAGTCCTGGTTGCTCAGCCCCGATTCCAGATCCACGGTGGATTGAATCAGGCTCCACGAATTGCCGCCGTCCGTTGAACGCAGGATGCCGGCCCCGTAGTAGGAATCCAGCACATCGTTCGGGTCCCCGGTGCCGGCCAGAATGACGCCCGTCCCGCCCGGCTGCACCGTCAAGGCTCCGATGCTGATGGAAGCGTCCGCCATCCCGCTCAAAGCACCCAGGCTGTCCGTCAGCGGAGTAAATGTGATGGATGATGTGGTAGAGGCTCCCGCATTTTTTGAGACCCAAACCCCTCCCCCGGTGGTTCCCACGTAGAGATGATTCCCGGTCGTGTCCGAAGGGTCCAGCGCCAGCGCCGCAATCCGTCCCGTCACCAACCCGAAGTTCGCCGAGGTGACCGCAGTCGGGCCCAGCGGCTGCCAGGTTGCAGGCGTCTGTGACTGACCCCCATCCTCACTCATCGGCACGTTAAGCTGCGCCAAGCCGACGCGCCTGGCAGCATGCCACTTTGCCCGATTTTTCTTATTCGTCAAGCCTCGCTGGGCAAGAAACCGCTGCGCCTGAATTGTTCGCGGAGGCAGATCCCGCGTCGTCCTGCCCGAAAAACTCGGCATTTCTCTATTCGTGGCATTCTGAGCGGACCCTGAGCGAAGCGAAGGGGAAATCAAAGGACCTGCGGATGTTTTTGCGGCAATCGTGGAAGCCCCAAACACTTGACCAATTGAGCCAGACCCACCGCCCTCAACCCTTTGCGCCCGTGCCATTGGACACGGCGAGAGGGCTGCAAAGACCAATGCCCCGGCTACCAAGCCTGCCCTAACTCTGCCGTTCCCTAGTCGAAAAATGCCAGGCAAACCGGAAACCCGCTCAAAAGCAAACATAGACGCACACGTCCGGAATCCGATTCCGTTTCCCCTCTCCACATCGTCCGAGGGGGAGATGAACGAAATCCAATGGAATTTGCCGTATGAAACAAACAGTTTCCGGGATTGGAATTTGCTGAGATTATAGTCCAGAAACGGGACAGTACGGATGAGGGTCGGTTAACTAAGTAAGGGCGTCGTGGACGACCCGAGTCAATAAGCCGCTATTTCTACTGCTCAGCCGCTTCGCCAACGTGCTGCCGCATATATTGTCCGGCATCGAACTTCTTCATCGTTGATGCCTCTGTCATGGTGCGCACAAGCCCGGAGATTGGCCGGTTGAACCAAGGCCTGTCATGCCTGCCCACAATGGCCCACGCAATTCCGGCATAGCCGTTCGGATCGCGCCCGTCCAGTTCATACCGGTCATTCAGCCTCACTGCCCAATCAAAAGCAGTGGCCGGATCCGGCGCCCATTCCAGAATCTTCTTCCCCCAGTACATACGGATATATCCGTGCATCCAGCCCGTCACCACCATCTCTCTCTGAGCCGCATTCCACAACTCGTCACCGGTCTCGCCGCACTCCAGTTGCTGAAAGCTGTAGCGATGCGGCCGCGCATCGCCCGCATGTTCTGTCAGTGTCTTTCTCGCCCACGGCGCCGCACAGTCCCAGGCGTCGTAATTCGGCTCATGGCGAACGAACAACACAGCTAGCTCCCGCCAGCCGATCAGTTCATCCAGAAATTTCTCGCCAGCGCTGGCCGGACCATTTCCCTGCCTTACCGCCTCTTCCACCGCCAGAGCAACCGTCAGCGGACCAATATTGCCAAAGTGCAGATAAGGCGACAGCCGGCTGGTCCCTTTAAGTTCCGGATGATTCCGCGCATCTTCGTAGTGCTTAAGTTCCAGGCGAACAAACTCGCCCAACCGTTTGAGTGCTGCGTGCGTGCCGCCGGTGAAGCTGTCCACCGGTCCCACCGAGCGGTCCAGCTTTGTAAATCCCGCGGTAATGTCTTGCTTCAGCGAGTAGCTCTCCAGCTTTTTCCGCTGCTTCCATCTGCACAGCGGCGCAATCTTCTCCGGCGCAACCAGGTACTTCGGCACCGCTGCCTTGAGATGCGGCCTGAAGTGGTGTAGCAGCACAAAGCTCCGGTTGAAGACTATGGATGGCACGACTACGTCCGCATCCACAGTCCAGTAAGGCAACTTGAGCCGCCTTGCCAGTGCCTTCCGCCATCGTTCCGGCTCCCGGCAGGGGTTTTCATCGCCGATCAACAGTGCTGCATCCACATCCGCCAGAAATGCCTCCAATGAATTGTTGGGCGGCCGCCGCACTACAAATCCCACTCCTAGCGCAGCCGCGTCCTCAGCCGCGTCTCGCAGCCCTTGGACCAGAAAGTGATAGTGGCGCAAGTTGGCATTGGGATAGTTGGAAATCACGGAGAAATAAACCACCACCGGTAAGCCAAGAAGATTTCCCGCTTCAATCGCCACATCAAGCGCCGGATTGTCCTTGATCCGCACCGCGCGCTGCATCCAGTAGACTATGCACCGCGCGCCTTTCAATGGCGGCCCACTCCGCCGCACCTGGACGCGAGGCTGATTCGCCAGCCGGGCAAGTTCTTCGGGGATTTGCGGGGCGTTGGGCATCAATTCGACCTGGTTTAGTTATAGCTTTTATTCTGCACTCACGGCGACCATACGACAGATGCTGCGCTGCCGACAATCCGTGAGGCGCAGTATGGGCACAGTCAATTTGATTCCAGGCTTTTACAATTGACCCTTTCAAGGAGATTACCTTGTCAGTGCATTCCGCTTCCGAGCAACTCTTCCAAACCGCCGGCCTCGAACAAATTAACTCCACCGAACTGTATCCCGCGCTGCATCAGGCAGGCGATGCTGGCCTGCCCATGCTCGTTGTGGAGAACAACCTCGGTCGCGCCGTCATCGCGTTGCAAGGCGCGCACCTGATGTCGTTCCAGCCAGACGGCAAGCCGGAAATGCTTTGGCTATCGCCCAAGTGCGTGCTCCAGGCCGGCAAGCCAACCCGCGGCGGCATTCCTTTGTGCCTGCCCTGGTTTGGCCCCAGTGCGGACGGCCAGCTGCAGCCCGGCTTTGGCCGGATCATTGGATTGTCGCTTTCTGCCTT
>Ga0187863_10002148_pt1 | contig 15185 bp, 15 predicted proteins | sample June2016WEW_11_1_FD_132975 | JGI IMG/M metagenome (GOLD analysis project Ga0187863, IMG submission 132975) | Peatland microbial communities from SPRUCE experiment site at the Marcell Experimental Forest, Minnesota, USA - June2016WEW_11_10 | ecosystem: Environmental > Terrestrial > Soil >... | reverse complement strand
GCTTTCTCGAGCACGTAAATATTTTCTTTACTGAGCTGCGCGTCAGGATGGGCGGCATTGTGTGCGTCAATCAACTGCGCCAGTCGTAACGCGCAAGCCATGCCTGCAGGTCCGCCGCCGACGATCACGACGTCAGCCGGCATCTGCGGCCGCTCAACGCCTTCGATCGGTTTGCGGAAAATCAGCATAAGACAACCTATGCCATGGTTTTACACGGATCATCACGGATAAATCACGATAAAGTCTTGATCTGTGAAAATCCGCGCGAATCCGTGGCAAGAAAGTTTAACTTCCTGCTTTCGCCTTCTTCACTTCCTCAATCAGCGGGGGCACGATGTCGAACAAATTTCCGACAATCGCATAATCGGCGATTTCAAATATCGGCGCCTCTGAATCTTTGTTCACCGCGATGATCGTGCGCGATCCCTTCATCCCGACGATATGCTGAATCGCCCCGCTGATGCCGAGCGCCAGATAGAGCTTGGGCGCAACCGTTTGCCCCGACGATCCAATCTGGCGGTCCATCGGCAGCCAGCCCGAATCGCAGATGGGACGCGACGCCGCCAGGTCGCCGCCGAGCGCGTCGGCCAACTGCTTCGCTATCTCGATATTCTTCTGCTCTTTGATCCCGCGGCCAACGGCCACAATAATTTCAGCCTGCGTGAGGTCGACTGCCTGCTTGGCTTCTTTGAATACTTCCTGCGGTCTGTTGCGGATCGCGCCGTCGGCAATGTCTACGCTCACGGTCTCGATCGGAGCCGCGCTCGCTCCAGTTTCGGCCTTATCGCCGCGAAACGCCCCGTTCTGAAACGTTGCGAACCACGGCGCATCGCTCGAGAAACTAACATCGGCAGCAAGCTTGCCCTGAAACATCTGCCGAGTGAACACCAGTTTCCCGCCTTCGTGCTTGAAGCCGATGCAGTCGCTGATCACGGTTCGCCCCATCGCCGTCGCCAGCTTGGGGACGAAGTCGCGCACCTGGTAGGTATGCGGCATCAGCACGAGCTTGGGCTGCTTCGCCGCAATCACCTGCTTCAAGGCCGCGGCGAATGCGTCCGGCGTGTAAGGCTCCAGTTTCGGCGACTCGACGGCGTACACCTTCGCAACTTTCTTCGTGGCGACCTCGGCCGCGAGTGCCGCAACGCTGCCGCCTACAACCGCCGCTTCCAGCGCCCAGCCGGTTGCCGCTGCGATCGCCTGTCCGGCGGTGATGGTTTCCCACGAAACGCGATTCAGTTTGCCTTCGCGCTGTTCGACGACGATGAGAATGGTGTCAGACATTTGACTCCTCGAAATCTTTTTACTCGCTGATGCTCTTGCAACGAAACTCGCCGCGCCGCTCAGGTCTTGATCGCCGCAAAGCGAAGGCGCATATAATCCGCGGTCCAACGGCCCTCGGAATCGCACAGAACCGGTTTGAGCCTGGCCGTGACTTCGTCGAGAAAACCATCGCGCTCATTCGCCGGCAGTGCGGCGCAGAACGGATTCGCGAATGTTTCCAACCAGCCACGCATTCCAGTGGGTAGCGGTGTGGGACGCGGAATCAGTTGCACACTTAGCGGAACAAACCCTGCCCGCCGCAGACGGATTTCGTATTCGTCGACGGTCGGAAAGTACCACGGAATCCACGAAGCGGCATCGGCGATACCCCGGCGCTCAAGCGCGGCCAACAACGCGACGGTAACTGCGCCGACGCATGCGTGGCCGCCCAACTCGCCCACGAACCTTCCTCCGGCCACCAGGGCGCGAAATGCGCCCGCGACCGGCGCGTCTGGATCGTCCTTTACCCAGTGCAGCGCGGCATTGGAAAAGACGGCGTCAAATTCGTTCTCGAAGGTGAGCGCTCTCGCGTCCATCACTTTCGCATCCAGACCGCGCCGTCGAGCGGCGGCGATCATGTCCGCGGAACTGTCGATGCCCACCACGTGCGCACCCAGCGCTACCAATTTTTCCGTGAGAACTCCATCTCCGCAACCCAGATCGAGGATGCGCTCGCCAGCCCGCGGGTGCAGTAGATCCAGCACAGGCTGCCCGAGCGCGGGCACGAAATGAGCGTTAGCCGCATAGTCAGCCGCACTCCAATTCTGGGAAGACGAGGTTGGGGAGGAAACGGTCACGCTAAGTCCTTTGATCGGGAATCATCTGATCGTCGCTCGATCACTCGCTCGACCGCGGCGGGTCAATGATCTGGCCCGCACTGGCGTTCACAGCACACGCAACTCGTTGCGCAGCTTATCCACCAACTTCTTCGCAATTTCTCCAGCCGAGCCTTCGATGTGCTCGGTCTTCTTCGTTTTCTGCGGAACGTATAGTCGTTCAATTTTCTGCAGATTTTCGCCGAGAGCCGACTGCACTTCTGCGGGCGCCACTTTCCGCAGCGGCTTGTTTTTCGCCTGCTTAATGCCGATCAGCGTGGCATATCGCAATTTGTTGATACCCGACTGAATGGTCAGCACCGCCGGCGTCGGCATGTCGACGAACTGAAAATATCCCGCTTCCAGTTCGCGTTTCACGCGGATGCCGGTCTCGGTTTTCTCGATCTGCATGATGATGGTTGCGTGCGGCAGTCCCAGCAACTCGGCCAGAATCACGCCGGTCTGCGCATAGCCGTAGTCGTCGGATTGCAGCCCGGTGAATATCAGGTCAAATTGTTCATCTTTAATCGCGGCGGCAAACGCCTTGGCCGTGTTGAATGCATCGAGGCCGACGAACTTGTCGTCTTCGAGGTGAATCGCGCGATCCGCGCCTTTGGCCAGCGCCTCGCGCAGCACCTGCTGGGCGCGGGCCGGCCCGCTGGTAATCACCACCACTTCACCCTTGTGTTTTTCGCGCTGCCGCAGCGCCTCTTCTAAGGCGTACGCGTCGGGCTCGTTGACTTCATACGACACATCTTCGCGGATCCACGTGCCGGTTTCGTTCAGCTTGAGCGGTGCGTCTTTCTGCGGCACCTGCTTCATGCAAACCAGGATTTTCAAGAGAAGCACTCCTCCCCCTGCGCCATGGAAGGCAGCAGGGAAACTGCTCAGTATAAATCAAACAGCACAAGTCGTGGAAAGTGCAGCGACGCGGAATTCAGCCGCGCAAGAAATTTGCTGCATATTTCAAAAGGAAGGAAAATCGCGGATTGCGGCAAATCACCGGCCCCTACTCGGTGATCACCGTCGACTGCCCGGTAAGTTCGAAGCGTTTGCGGCAGCGGATGTTTTTGCAGGCCATCATGTCGTCTTTGCGCACCATATACGAGCGAAACTTGGCGAAGCGAGCGCGGTCACGCTCGTCGGCGCGCCCCGACAACTGGCGCTTCTTCGTCCGCACCACCCAGGTCACTTCATACTCCCCCGCCTGTTGGCAGTGGGGACAATTCAGCGAGGCCACTTTCTTCTCTTGCTTCTCGTCAAAAAAATCGCGCTCTTCCATAGGTTTCGAGTCGGATTCGAAATCCCGACCAACTCTCCCGAACAACTATGGATTATTGCACATTTCCCGGTGAAGCCGGCTCGGAACTCGTCGCGGCACCGATCGAGTTGGGGTCGACGCGCACGCGGAGAAACCACGCAAGCGGACGCCGGCCGTAAACTTCGACGGTGACATTCGCCCGTGAAGCTCGACCGTGGGCTATGACCGTGAGCGTCAACCGTGGAAGAGCGGCGCTTTAGCGCCGCGTCAAGCGCGCAAAATGGAACAGGGGCTTTAGCCCCGGTGGTCGCACTCAGGCCTGTGAGATACACTGGCTCGAAGTATCCGCATGCCCAGAAAGAAAAAAGCGAAGCGCTTTCGCGCCGTAACCGCAGTCAAGGAATTGGCCCGCGAGCGCGTCGGCTCGCCCCCCGCCGGACAGATTGTGGTGGAGAAAAAGAAGAAGCCGGAAAAACACAAACCTACGCTGGAGAAGCTGCTCGAAGAAACGGACTAGCCCGCCCCACTTCTAGTCGAAAGTCACGACGACGGCCTGGTCACTCGATACAGTGACCATACAGGGGTTCGTGCTCGCCGGAGTGGAGCAGTTCGACCAACCCCCGAATGACGATGCACCCGTGGGAGTGGCAGTGAGCGTCACCACCGTGTTAGCTGGGAACAACGCGGCGCACACGCCCGCCGAACTAGCGCAACTGAGGCCTGACGGACTGCTGCTTACTGTTCCCGCTCCGAGCCCGCCGAAGGTCAGGGTCAGGGCCAAGCCTCCGCCGCCACCCCCACCGCCCGTGCCCGTGTAGCAGATCACATTGGCCGTCATGTACCCGGTCACGACCGCTCCGGACGAATTCAAGCCCCCATCGCTGGTGTTCGTATTTGCCGTCGCAGAGACGAGAGTTCCTCCGCAGGCATCGCCAGTTGCCGTCAACATACCCGTGGAATCGACGGTGAACATCTGGATCGTATTCGATTCCCAAGTCACCTGGTTCGTAATGTCCTTGGTCACGGGCGGATGAATGTAGGTTCCCAGCGCTCGCAGTTGCACCTGGAATCCGTGATCGTCGGACACGGGAATATTGGTTGCCCCAACGTTTTCAACCGTCGGCTGTACCTCGATCGACACCAACTGCTGTCCGTGAGCGCAGCTGTTCAGACCAAGCAGCATACCCGCTGCGGCGACAAGGACCATCATGCTCAACCACTTCCCGTTCATCGACACTCCTGAATTGCCCGCTCCCGAATCGTCCGACTCCTGGACTTGCCAACCTCTGAACTGCTCAAAACCGCTCTAGCGCGCAACTAGCGAGGATTGGGGCCAATTTAGTCAATGGCGAGGCAAAAAGCAATAGCCGCAAACGCCCCTGTTGCTCAGTCCTGTACCGCCTCCGCCACCACTTTCGCAAAGTCCTTGACATCCTCTTCCGTGGTGTCGAACGAGCACATCCAGCGCACAATGCATTCCTCCTCGATCCACATATAGAAGAAGTAGCGATCTTTGATTTTCTGGACGGCGTGCCGCGGAATCTGGGCAAAGACTCCGTTGGCTTCCACTTTCCAGACGACCCTGACCTGCGGAATCTTTCGCAACTCGGCTTCGAGCAACCGCGCCATGCGGTTGGCGTGCTCGGCGCTGCGCCGCCACAGATCGTTGGTCAGCAGCGCCTCGAACTGCGCCGCAATGAACCGCATCTTCGATGCCAACTGCATTCCTTGCTTGCGTAGGTAAAGGAAATCGGAACTAAACGCGCGGTTGAAGAACACGACCGCCTCTCCGCCCATGATTCCATTCTTCGTGCCGCCGAACGAGAGCACGTCCACCCCCAGGTCGCGCGTAGCCTGGCGCAGAGTTTGCCCCAGACTAGCCGCGGCATTGGCAATCCGCGCCCCATCCATGTGCAGGAACATTTCGTGCTCGTGCGCAAATCGCGCCAGCGCCTGAATCTCCTCCGGCTGGTAGACCGTTCCCATCTCGGTCGACTGCGTAATGGATATCACCCGCGCTTGCACATGATGCTGGTCGCCAATCCCGTGGTAGGCGTGCCGCACCGAGTCCAGCGTGATCTTTCCATCCTGATGCGGGAGCGGGATCAGTTTGCATCCCGTATGCTTTTCCGGCGCGCCGCATTCGTCGGAATAAATGTGGGCGTAATCGCTGCACAGCACCGCGTGATACGGCCGGTTCAGCGCCTGCAATCCCAGCACGTTCGCACCGGTGCCGTTGAAAGTGAAAAAAACGTCTATCCCCGCCCCGAAATGCGCTTCGAACTTGGCGAGAGCCGAGCGCGTGTAAGGGTCGTCGCCATATGCGACCACGTGCCCCTGGTTGGCCCCCGCAATCGCTTCCAGAACCTCCGGATGCACCCCGGCATTATTGTCGCTGGCAAAACTGCGAGTCGTCTTCGTTGAGGCTGGCGCCATAAGAAATCAAATGTAGCAGAGTAGACGTGCTCGTGTAGGGGCGGACGCAGCTTGCCCTGAGCGCAGTCGAAGGGTCCGCCTGGCGAGCGAAGCGAGCGCCCCTTACGAATGCGTCCGGGACTACATATGCGGATTTTGAATTCCCGCAATTGGCGCCCACCCCAACCTCCGAATTACAATGCCATTCCCGACTTTTGGAGGCGTGTTCGTGAGCCTGAAGTTATCTTTGGCCATCCGTCGCTGCTCGATCATCATACTTCTCTCCGCCTTCGTCGCGGCTCAAACCGCCGAACAGAAAACCGCGCGCTATCTCGACTCGATCCGCCACCAGCCGTCGCTGCTGCTCGCCTTTCTCCACGACGTGCCCAAGGGCGGAGACCTGCACAACCATATCGACGGCGCCATCTACGCCGAAGACATCATTGACTGGGCAGCGTCCGACAATTTCTGCATCGACCGCACCACCTCCCACCTCATCGCCCCGCCCTGCGATCCCTGCGAGCGTTACACGCCCAAACCTGGCATCCGCTGCGCCTACGAGGACCACATCCTCTACAACCAGATCATCGACGCCTGGTCGATGCGCAACTGGCGCCCCGGCGACGAATCCGGACACGACCACTTCTTCGCCACCTTCGACAAGTTTGAACTCGCCGCCGACAACCATACCGCCGAGGCCATCTCGACGGTCGTCAACCGTGCCGCTAAAGAGCACGTACAATACATCGAGTTCATGCACACCGCCGACGGCTACGCCGCCGCCAAACTCGGCGCGCACCTCCGCTTTGAAAGTTGGGAAAGTAAGGATGACTTTTCCAAAATGCGCGACAAACTCCTCGCCGGAGGCCTGAAAGAAATCACCGCCGCCACCAGTCAAACTCTCGCCGAAGCCGAAAGCCGCGCCCACTCCGAACTCAAATGCGGCACGCCCGACGCCGAACCCGGATGCAGCGTCACCGTCCGCTATCTTTACCAGGTGCTGCGCGGCCTGTCCCGCGAAGCCGTATTCGCCGAGATACTGCTCGGCTTCGAACTTGCCTCCTCCGATCCCCGCTTCGTCGGATTGAATCTGGTCATGCCCGAAGACTGGTATGTCCCCATTCACGATTTCAACCTGCACATGGCCATGCTCGATTACCTGCACGGCGTCTACCCCAAGGTGCACATCAGCTTGCACGCCGGCGAACTTGCCATGGGATTAGTGAAACCCGAGGATCTCTCCTTCCACATTCGCACCTCGATCGAGCGCGGCCACGCCGAGCGAATCGGCCACGGCGTCTCCGTCATGCAAGAGAACGATGCCGTCGGCCTGCTCAAGGAAATGGCCGCCCGCAACCTGCTGGTCGAAATCAATCTCACCTCGAACGATCAAATTCTCGACGTAAGCGGCGACGACCATCCCCTGCCCGCGTATATGAAATACGGCGTCCCGGTCGCGCTCTCCACCGACGACGAAGGCGTCGCCCGCTCCAACATGACGCACGAATACCTGCGCGCCGTCGAAAGCTATCGCCTGCCCTACACGGAACTGAAGCGCATGACCCGCCAGAGCCTCGAGCACAGCTTCCTGCCGGGAGAAAGTTTGTGGGCAGATACAAAAATCGTTTTCCGTACGGCAGCCGCATGCGCATCAGATTCTCCTGGCGTTGAAAAGCCGTCGGATGGCTGCGTAAAGTTCCTCGCCGCCAGCGAGCGCGCGAGAGAACAATGGAAACTTGAAAGCGAGTTCGCCAAGTTCGAAAAGAAGTTCTAGTCGCAAAATGTAGCGCGGCCGTCTCGGCGGCTGTCGTGGGGGCGTCGGGCCCCCACACCCGAGAGTAAGGAACTGCCGCGAGATTTCCGAAGACCCATGCCTCGCAAACGAACCCTGATTCCGACTCCCCTGGCGTGGTCCCCGACCGCAAGTCCAGTCGCCCCTCCGCCGCTGCCCGTCCTGGCTGAGCGCGGAGGCACGCAACTCCGCACTCCGCTCCCCGTCGCCATCATTGACACTCGGGAGCAAAACCCGCTCTCCTTCCGCCGCTTTCGAAAATGGTTTGCCGGCATCGAGGAGCGCGCCCTCCCGCTCGGCGACTATTCCATTCGCGGCATGGAAGATTCCTGCGTGGTCGAGCGCAAAGACCTCCCCGACCTGATTCAGTCGTTCACCACCAATCGCCAGGCCTTCGTCAGCCGCTTGCGCCGCATGAGCGAACGCCCTCACAGCCTGCTCGTGGTCACCGCGTCGCTGACCGAGATCAAGTCCGAATATCCCTACCGCGCCGCCAATCCCAACCGCATCACACAATCGCTCATCGCGGTGCTCGCCGGATTGCGCGTGCCGTTCATCTGCACGGAAACCCACCAACTCGGCGAAGAAATCGTCGCCTCATACCTCTACCAGACATTTCTGTATGATTGGCTGGACCGCAATGGCCACGGCCGCCACCTGGCCGACGGCGATTTGTAAAATGGAGCCCCGGACACCTCGTCCGGGGTCGCGCGTAAGCGCGCGATGCTGTCTCTGAGAGCAAAGCCAGCGGTCACATTGCAAAGAGATAGACCTACATGCCCGACCAATTCGCACTCGCCGAAGCCGCCGCAAAACTGATACTGAGCCGCACCGCTCTGCGCCCGCAGATCGCGCTCGTCCTCGGCTCGGGCCTGGGCGGCTTCGCCGACTCGCTCACCGACGCGGTCCGCATCCCCTACGCCGACATTCCCGCATTCCCGCGCTCGACCGCGATCGGTCACGCCGGCCAGATGGTCATCGGCCATGTGATGGGAAAAGCCGGCAGCGTGCCCGTCGCCGCCATGCAAGGACGCGTCCATCTTTATGAGGGATATTCTCCGCAGGAAGTCACGTTCCCCATCCGCGTCTTCGGACGCATGGGCATCCGCGCCGTCATCCTCACCAACGCCGCCGGAGGCATCAACCTCAGCTACTCGCAAGGCGCGCTCGTCGTAATGCGCGATCACATCAACCTGCAGGGCGTGAACCCGCTGGTCGGCCCCAATGACGACCGCTTCGGCGTCCGCTTCCCCGACATGACGCACGCCTACGCCCGCGAATATCGCGCGATCGCCCGCGAAGAGGCCGCCAAACTCGGCATTCCACAGCATGAAGGCGTCTACGCCGGTCTGCTCGGTCCCAGCTACGAAACTCCCGTGGAGATTGAATATCTGCGCCGCATAGGCGCCGATCTCGTCGGCATGTCGACGGTCGCCGAAGTAATCGCCGCGCGCCACATGGGAATCAAGGTGCTCGCAATTTCCTGCGTCACCAACATGGCCGCCGGCATCCTCGACCAGCCACTCTCCCACGCCGAAGTCATGGAAACCGGCGAGCGCGTCAAAACCACATTCGAGGCGTTGCTGCGCGCGGTGCTGCCGAGGATGGAGCAAGAACTAAGAAAATGAGCCCAGAGGCGTTCTTTTGGCCACCGTAATCGGCTAGTGCTTTTGGGTGGCGCAGCGCTTCAAGCGCTGCGATAGAAATTCGCTAAGAAATTGAGGCGTTAGCCTCTGAGGCACCTCGGCGGCTGAAGCCTCTTTCTGTCCTTGCCTCACAACCGCAGCGCTGAAAGCGCTGCGCCACCCAAAACCAAGACCTCACTTCGCCCGCGAAACAAACAACCCTGCCGGCGGCTTCACTCCGTACGTCGCCGAAAAGCTATTCTGATTCACCGCCAACCCCAGGTGCCCCCGCGAGTCGATATACAGCAACGGCTGCCCCACCGGCACATCGCTGAACGTCTTCACAAACTTCATCTTCATCTCTTTGCCGCCCACCGTCACCGGAACTTCCTGCCCACGCTGGTAGCCGAGCTTCAGAAAATCCTCGGCATCCACATTCGTCACAAGGTTCCCGAACGGCCCATCGGTCGCAATCACGGTAGCACTGAGCCCGCGGTCATCGAGCGTTGCAGCCTTCAACTCCAGCCGCACCAGGTCCTTCACCGCCATCTCCGGACCAACCTTCGTCCAGTCATCGCCACGCGCCAAATGCGCACCCGTGGGCGAAAAAATATCGCGCCCGTGAAACGTTGACGACAGCTTGGTGCCAATCATCCACTCCGGATTTGTAATTTCGCGCACTGCTTCAATCCCGTCGCGCTGCTCCACCAGCGTAAGCAGCCCGTTATCCGGCAGCACAAAATATTGTCCGCGCTTCGACCGCGCCACAATCGCCTTTCGCGTGCTGCCCACTCCCGGATCAATCACCACCACAAACACCGTCCCCGCCGGATAGTACGGCGACGCGCCATACAGAAACCGCGCCCCGTCGAGAATCGAAAACGGCGTGACCTGGTGCGTCAGATCGACAATGCGCACGTCGGGCATGACCGAATACATCACGCCGCGGCACAGCGCCACCGAATCGTCGACCACACCAAAATCCGTCATAAACACAATCGTCGGCGGATATTTCTGCACAGTATCGCTCGCAGGTGTTCCCCCGCTGGGTGCCCCATTTCTCGCGCCTTCTGCAGGAAGTGGGGATTCTGCCAGTGCCGGCACACCCCCCAACAGAATAGCCAGCATCAATACGCGAATCACAAACGGCCTGAAATTGCTTCGCAATGCCATTCCCCCTCCTCGAGATACATTCCTGCCCTGATTTGCAGGCCGCAATTCTAAACGAAATACAATCGGAACTGCCGAGCAAGCGCCGCCCTGCCCCTCGACAAGTCTATAATGCTGCTGCAATCCAATTTCCGGAGGCTTCTATGTCGCAAGTCATCCCCGAGAAGTACCGCGATCTTTTTCAGAAGCGGGCCTTTGCCAGCCTGGGGACGTTAATGCCCGATGGCCGCCCGCAGGTCACGCCCGTGTGGTGCGATTTTGACGGCGAGCACGTCATTTTCAACTCCGCCAAAGGACGCCAGAAAGACCGCAACGTCCGCCGCGATCCCCGCGTCTCGCTCGCCATCATCGATCCCGACAATCCTTATCGCTACGTTGAAATCCGTGGCCGCGTCGTCGAGATCACCGAAGACGGCGCCAGCGACCACATCAACAAAATGGCCAAGAAATACCTGGGCGTCGACAAATATCCCTACGGCCAGCCCGGCGAAATCCGCGTGCTCTACAAAATCAAACCCGAACACACCACGGTGATGGGATAGTCGCGACGCGGCAATCGTAGAGACGTAGCTTGCTACGTCTCTTGCGGGCAGCACGGGCGCTGCATTGCCGAGACGTTGCAAGCAACGTCTCTACGAAAGAGGGCCTTCCTGGCGGCCAGCGAGCCCGTGCAACCGTGGAAGAGCGGCCTCGGCGGTGACGTGGAAGAGCGGCGCTTCAGCGCCGCGTCACCGTTAGTAAAATGAGACGGGCTTAAGCCCGGTGCGAGGAATCCATCCCCACCCACAACCTTTGCTTCCTCGGCTTCGGCAATGTCAACCGGACGCTCGTCCGCCTCCTCGAACACCGCGCGCAGGAACTCCGCGAGCGCCACGGCATCTCCTACCGCATCACCGGAATCGCCTCGCGCCGCCTGGGCTGGATTGCCGATCCTGCCGGAGTCGACCCGAACCAATGTGGCGCGGGCACTCTTGCCCGCGAAATGCCAACAGCGGATTCGTCCCCGCTCGCCAGCCAAGCCGCTGACGTCAACAACGTCCGCGCCTGGCTCGCCGCCGCCCGAGCCGACGTCCTCTTCGAAGCCACATCGCTCAACGTGAAAGATGGCGAGCCCACCGTCGACCACATCCGCGCCGCTCTCGAGCACGGAGCCCACGCTATCACCGCCAACAAAGGCCCCATTGTTCACGCCTACCGCGAGCTGCGCGACCTCGCCACCGCGCGCGGCAAACGCTTCCTCTTCGAATCCACCGTCATGGACGGCGTCCCAATTTTTTCTTTGTTCGACCAGATGCCCGCGATTCATCTGCAGGGCTTCCACGGAATCCTAAACTCGACCACGAACATAATTCTCGGCGAGATGGAAAACGGCGTGACCTTCGATGATGCCCTGAAAAAAGCGCAGTCCCTCGGCATCGCCGAAACCGATGCCACGCACGACATTGACGGCTGGGACGCCGCCGTCAAAACCGCCGCGCTCATCACGGTTCTGATGGACGCGCCGATCCGCGTGGAAGAAATCAAGCGCGAAGGCATCCGCGACCTCACTCCGCAAGCCCTGCGCAACGCCCGCCGCGACGGCTGGCCCTTCAAGCTGGTCTGCCGCGCGCAACGTGTGGGCCAAGGTGAAAAAACAAGCGTAGAAGGCACTGTCATGCCCGAAAAAGTGCTGGCCACCTCGCCCATGGGCAAGATTACCGGCACCTCGTCCTACATCCACTTCGAAACAGATATATTTCCCGGCCTGGCGATCACGGAAGAAAATCCCGGCCTGTATGCGACGGCGTACGGCATGCTCGCGGATTTTATAAGAGCAACGACCCCGCACTAGAACGGCGGCATGAAGTACCGTGGAAGAACGGCCCTTCAGGGCCGCGTACGCGCCCACCCGAAAACTAACCAGGGCTTGAGCCCCCCGGAACGTTGATCAGCGCGTCGGGGAGCCGCGTCCAGAGCCACCTACCGGGGCTAAAGCCCCGTCATCATTTGTGCGTCCAACGCGGCCCTAAAGGGCCGCTCTTCCACGGCGCAGCAATCGTCCGCGTCGCAAGATAGAATCGTAAAGGGCACGCTCAGACGTGCCGATGGCGCTGCAACCTGACGCAGGTTTCAGGCCCTTCGGGATTCACCCGGAAATGCATGCGAGCAGAAATAATCAACTCCGAGCGTAAATTTCAAATCTAGAAGTACACCGTAGGACACCGTCAGCTGCTCATCCGGAGTACTAAGTCCCCGAGTTCAACGACTCGCATCGACGTACTCTTCAAGGGAGTGGCCCAATTTCATTTGCCGACCAGTTTTACCGGGCTTTCAATAGCGGAAGGGACTGACGCTGACGTCGACAGACTTTGCAGTTTGCGCGAATCGCCATCGCTTGACAAAGATGTAAAAGTCTTCACGGTTAGAGGAGTCGATTTCCTCGGCTACGTGGCCGCCCTAATCGTGGTAAGTCATGAAGACGAAGGTGAGTATGATGACCCAAGCTTTTTTTCTAAAAACAACTTTATTTGACACCGAGAATGCTCCGCTCGCGCCGTGATAGAAATAACTCATGCCAACTGCCGAGACGACCGTCGCGCCCGCCCTGGATCTCACCCACGTCCGCGCCCAGTTCCCCTCGCTCGCCCAAACCGTCAACGGACACCCCGCCGCGTTCCTCGACGGCCCGGGCGGAACGCAAGTGCCGCAGCGCGTCATCGACGCCGTCTCCGCCTACCTGCGCCGCGACAACGCCAACACCGGCGGAGCCTACGCGACGAGCCGCCACACCGACGCCATGATCGCCGAAGCCCGCAGCGCCATGGCCGATTTCCTGCACTGCGGCGCCGACGAAGTCGTCCTCGGCCCGAACATGACCACGCTCACGTTCGCCATGAGCCGAGCTTTTAGTCGTGGGATCGACGGCCGCGAGCTCAAACCCGGAGACGAAATCGTAGTCACGCGCCTCGATCACGACGCCAATGTTTCCCCCTGGCTCGCCATGGCGGAAGACAGGGGGATCACCGTGCGCTGGGTCGAGGTCCACGACGAAGATTGCACGCTCGACATGGCCGACTTCGCGTCGAAAATAAATTCCCAGACGAAGCTTGTCGCCGTCGGATACGCCTCGAACGCCGTCGGCACCATTAATCCGGTAAAAGAAATCGTCCGGCTCGCTCATGCCGCCGGAGCCCTTGCCTACATCGACGCCGTGCACTACGGCCCACACGGCCTGATCGACGTGGCCGCGCTCGATTGCGATTTCCTGGTGTGCTCGACTTACAAATTCTTCGGACCGCACATGGGCGTGCTCTTCGGCAAGCGCGAGCACCTGCAGCGCCTGCGTCCGTATAAAGTTCGCCCCAACACGAACGCGATTCCAAATCGCTGGGAGTGGGGCACGCTCAATCACGAGTGCATCGCCGGAATCACCGCGTGTGTGGAGTACATCGCCGACCTCGGCCGCCACTCAAAGAAGGGTTTAACGAATGGAGCCACAACGAATAGGGTGCCCCACCCTTCGCGGTTGTCGAAGGGTGGGAACGATGCTGCCGACACAAGTGGGTTGAAGACCGAACGCCGTGCCGCCATCGCAGCCGCCTACGCCGCCATCCACGAGCACGAGCGTGGACTTTTAGAAAGAATGATGAACGGCCTCAAGGAAATTCCCGGCCTGAAGATCTACGGCATCACCGATCCCGCGCGTTTCGACGAACGCTGCGCGACGCTCGCGGTGCGAATCGAGAATCACACCCCACTCGAACTCTCCACAAAACTCGGCGAGCGCGGCTTCTTCACCTGGGACGGCAACTACTACGCTCTCAACCTTACCGAGCACTTAGACGTGGAGAAATCCGGCGGGTTCCTCCGCATCGGCCTGGTGCATTACAACACAATGGACGAAGTCGACCGCCTTCTAGCCGCCCTGCGCGAAATCGTGGGAGCGTAAGTCGGCCACTGCCAGGCTCCATCCGAAAATGCTTCCCCATATCACTTCCAGACAAATGAAGAAAACGTTCCCGGCTGTATCCACGCTGCTTTTTACCTTGGGGTCAAAGGCCCAATAGCCGAGGCCGGCGCAAAGCGCCGCCGAAAGCAGGAAGCCGAGGAGGAACCAGATTTGCCGCCTCGACGTGATCAGTCGCAGAGACAGGGCGAGCAAACATGCCGCGAGACCGAGGCCGGGAATCAGCAGCACAAAGAACGACACAGCCGAGAGAAAAAGAACTAACAGCGGGGCAACATAGATCGGTATCAGGCCAGCCAGCAATCGGTCGCGGCCAATGGCTAGCCAGCCGATCTGCGTAGCGAGAAGTGCCGCCAGGGTCATCGCGAGTGGGAAGCCCGCGATTAAGATGAGCCACTTTCTGTCGGCATACGGAGTCAGAGCCGCATTCGCGCGGTACCAACGCTCGTGCGCTGCCACGGGATCGGCCCCAGGCTCGTACTGGCTCGGCAGCGCTTGGTAGAGTCTTTCAACCCGCGCACAATATGAAACAAATGCCGCCGCCGAAAGGTATCCAGCAAGGCCGAACAGGAGCGCGCTTCTCAGGCTTTTCAGGATCACTGTACCGCTCACCCATGGCCCTCGGGCACAAGCCCATCGCTTAGCCCAAAATTGCTAGGGCTTCGCCGCAGGCGCTGCAGCCGGAGCCCCAGCCGCTGGCGCGGCCGACTCCGACACCACCAGCATCTCGTATTCCTTGCCGTTCACTTTGAACTTCATCTTGTCTTTCTTGATGGTCAGCTCGACCGGAGCGTTCACCGGCAGCATGGCCTTGTGCGCTTCTTTTTCCTGGCGCACGTGG
>Ga0187863_10002146_pt1 | contig 15191 bp, 13 predicted proteins | sample June2016WEW_11_1_FD_132975 | JGI IMG/M metagenome (GOLD analysis project Ga0187863, IMG submission 132975) | Peatland microbial communities from SPRUCE experiment site at the Marcell Experimental Forest, Minnesota, USA - June2016WEW_11_10 | ecosystem: Environmental > Terrestrial > Soil >... | reverse complement strand
TGACTGAGCTCAGCCGCCGTCAGTTGCTGACCAATGGCTGTGTGGGGGTGGCGGCCGCCGCGGCGCCAACCGAGGCGTTGGCCATCGCCCGGCCACCCAAAGAGATATCGCCGGATGCGATCGGCATGCTGTACGACTCAGCGCTTTGTATCGGCTGCAAAGCGTGCGTTGCGGCGTGCAAGGCCGCCAACGAAATGCCGGCCGAAATCCCGCCGGATCTCAGCAATTGGAATGAACATACTTGGGATTCGGCCGAGGACCTGTCCGGCCGAACGCTGAACGTGATCAAAGTCTATCGCAACGGCACGGCGGAGAAGAAAGATCGCGAGATTGACGGCTTTGCCTTTGTCAATCGGCATTGTCTGCATTGCGTCGATCCGTCTTGCGTCTCGGTCTGCCCGGTCGGCGCAATGCGAAAGGACCCGGTAACCGGCGTCGTCAGCCACGATCCCGACGCCTGTATCGGGTGCCGGTATTGCGTCTATGCGTGTCCGTTTGGCGTGCCGCAGTACGATTTCAACAATCCGTTCGGCAAGATTGCAAAGTGTCAGTTCTGCCGCCATCTGCTGAAGGACGGCAAGGTACCCGCGTGCTGCGATGTCTGCCCGACCGGCGCCTCACTGTTCGGCAACGTCAAGGATCTCGAACAGGAAACGGCGCGTCGTCTGTCGGCAACGCCCGGCAGCTCCTACCAATTTCCGCGCGGCCGGCTCGGCGACAATCGTCCGCCCAATCCGGCGACGATTCCCAACTACGTCAAAGCTATCTACGGCGAACACGAAGGCGGCGGCACCCAGGTCCGCTACATCGCCGGCGTTCCGTTCCCGCAACTAGGACTGCCGACCGTCCCATCGCAGGCCCCTGCCGCGCTCTCCGAAGGCGTGCAGCACACGATCTATCAGTGGCTGATCGCGCCGATCATCGCTTTTGCCGGCCTTGCCGTGCTGGTGCGACGCCGCGTCAACCACGCCGAAGGTGACGCCGGACCAAAAACCAAGGGGGACCGACCGTGAGCGCTGCCGCACCCCTGCGAAGAAGCCTGGTGACGCCAACAACATTGGTGCTCGCCGCCCTCGTCATTGTCGGCTTCTACTTCCTCGCCCTGCGCTTGATCTACGGGCTGGGCGCGGTCACCAATCTCAACTCCGGCTATCCCTGGGGAATCTGGGTCGATGTCGACATCTTCATCGGCACTGCGCTGGGCTGCGGCGGATTCTCCATGGCGATCCTGATCTACGCCTTCAATGGCACCGCCTACCATCCGTTGATACGTCCGGCGTTGCTCGGCGGACTGTTCGGCTACACGCTCGGCGGTCTCGCTGCCTTCACTGATCTCGGCCGCTGGTGGCAGGCCTATAACGTCCTGCTGCCGTGGCATTGGCAGCCGAATTCGATCATGTTCGAAGTCGCACTGTGTTTGCTCGCCTACACAGTGGTGTTGTGGATCGAGTTCCTTCCTATCCTCCTTGAACGCTTCAAATGGCTGGCTTTGAAGCGTTTCCTCGAGCGCTGGATGTTCGTGTTCGTCGCACTCGGCATTCTATTGCCGCTGATGCACCAGTCCTCGTTCGGCAGCGTGCTGCTGTCGATGGGACCCAAGTTGTCGCCGCTGTGGTTCACGGTCTGGCTTCCGTTGCTGTTCGTCGTCAGCGCGATCCTGATGGGCTACGCGGTGGTGATGTTCGAAGCCACCGTGGTGACCCATGCATTCGATTTACCCTCCGAGCACGCGCTGATATCCAAGCTGTCGAAGGTCGTGGGTTGGGTGAGCCTCGTTTGGCTGGCAATCCGCTGGGCGGACCTGCTTAATCGCGGCGTCATCAATCTCGCCTTCGCCGGTGATGTCAAAGCCTCGATGTTCTGGATCGAGAACGCGCTGTTTCTTGCCGCCGTCCTCATTTTCCTGACGCCGGCCGGCCGCGCCAGGCAGCGCGCCTCGTTCTTGGGCGCTGTCGCCTTGTTGGGCGGCGCCATTCTCTACCGCCTCGATGCGCTCATGATCGGCGACACCCCGGTTGGAAACTGGAGTTACTTTCCGTCCGTTCCCGAGCTGATGGTCACGATCGGCATCATCGCGCTCGAGATCCTGCTCTATCTCGTCTTCATCAAGTTGTTCCCGGTGTTGGAAGGCGTCAGCCGTTCCGATACGGCATCCGCCTAATAGGAGAGCCCCGTGACCCGCATCACGATCGATCCCATCACCCGCATCGAGGGGCATCTGCGCATCGACTGCGAAGTCGATGGCGGCAAGGTGACCAAGGCTTGGTCCTCCGGAACGATGTGGCGGGGCATTGAGCTCATCCTCAAGGACCGCGACCCGCGCGACGCCTGGATCTTCACGCAGCGGATTTGCGGCGTGTGCACGACCGTGCACGCCATCGCTTCGGTTCGCGCCGTCGAGAATGCGCTCAATCTTGAAGTGCCGCTCAACGCCCAGTACATCCGCAACATGATCGTCGCGGCGCACGGCGTGCACGATCACATCGTGCATTTCTATCATCTTGCTGCGCTCGACTGGGTCGATATCGTCTCCGCGCTCAAGGGCGATCCGGCCGGCGCCGCCAAGCTCGGCGCGACCCTGTCCGACTATAAGGCCAACAGCATCCCGAACATTCGGTCGGTGCGCGACAAACTGCAAACCTTCGTCGACAGCGGCAATCTCGGCGTTTTCGCATCCGGCTATTGGGGACATCCGGCGATGAAGCTGCCGCCGGACGTCAATTTGCTGGCGGCGACGCATTATATTCAAGCGCTCGAAGTGCAGCGTACCGCCAACAAGATCGTCGCCGTTCTCGGATCCAAGACGCCGCACATCCAGAATCTCGCAGTCGGCGGAGTGTCAAACGCAATCAATCCCGACAGCCAGTCGACGCTGACATTGGAACGACTTTATACGATCAAAGCGTTGATCGACGAGCTCGGCGACTTCGTGCACAATGCGATGATGAATGACGTTGCCGCGGTCGGCGCGCTGTACGCCGACTGGACGCAATACGGCGCGGGCGTCACCAATTATCTGTCGGTCCCGGACCTGCCGCTCGACACCAAGGGAACGACATTCGAGCTGCCCGGCGGCTATATCCCAGCAGGCGATCTGTCAAAGTTCCAGGCGATCACCAACTATCAGGATGCTTTCTTCCGTGACGGCGTCAAGGAAGCGGTCAAACACTCTTGGTACGAGTATTCCGGGGCCGCCGCCGCGCTGCATCCGTACGAGGGTCAGACCAATCCAAAATATGACGACTTCCACGACGACGGAAAATACTCCTGGATCAAAGCGCCGACATTCCAGGACAAGCGGGCGCAGGTTGGGCCGCTCGCCAACGTGCTCGGCATGTATGCCGCCGGCCACGAGCCGACGAAGCGCCACCTGACCAAGGTGGTCGAGGTCGCCAGCAAGGTCGCCGGCGCGCAGATCCCGTTGAGCGCGTTGCACTCGACAATCGGGCGCATCGCCGCGCGCGCCGTGCGCTGTGCCGTGCTGCACGAAGCGCTGCAAAATCAATGGCAGCTGTTGGTGGACAATATCGCAAAAGGCGATTTCCGCACGTTCAATCGGCCGGTCTTCCCTAAGGGCGAAGTGCGCGGCTGTGGCTATCACGAGGCGCCGCGCGGCGTGCTCTCGCATTGGATCGTCATCAAGGACGGCAAGATCGACAATTACCAGGCGGTCGTTCCCTCGACTTGGAATGCCAGCCCGCGTGACCAGAACGACGAGCCCGGGCCCTACGAAGCTGCGCTGATCGATACTCCGATTGCCGATGCCAACCTGCCGCTCGAGGTACTGCGCACCGTGCACTCATTCGACCCGTGCATCGCCTGCGCGGTCCACATGGTCGACGCAGAAAAGCGGCCGATCGTTCAAGTCAAGGCGATGTGAGGGGCATGTGAGCATCCTTGTTCTCGGCCTCGGCAACATCCTGCTGTCGGATGAGGGCGTCGGCGTACGAATCGTAGAAGCGCTCGAAGCGTCCCATGAGTTGCCCGGCGACGTCGAGGTGCTCGACGGCGGCACCTCGGGGATGGACCTGCTCGACATGGTCGCGGAACGCGATTGCCTGATCGTGGCCGATGCCGTGAATGCTGATGGACCGGCGGGCCGCGTGATCCGGCTCGAAAACGAAAATATCAAGATGCTCTTCGAAACCCGGTTCTCACCGCACCAATTGGGGCTGTCGGACCTACTTGCCGCACTTCGGCTGATTGACAAGGCACCCCATCGCGTTGTTGTCATTGGCGTTGTGCCCCAGAATCTCAGCCTGGGCTTGGATCTGTCGCCGGCGGCGGCCAGCGGGCGCGATGCAGCGGTTGCCATGATTGTCGATGAGCTCAGCCGACTCGGCCCGGCGCCGACGGCGCGTCTGCATTAGGTCACCATTCAATGTGCATCGCTGTCCCAGCCGAAGTGGTTTCGATCGACGGGTCAATGGCGATGGTCGACGTGTACGGCGATCGATTCGCCGTCAGCCTCATGATGCTATCTGAAACGGTGCAGCTGGGGGATTTCATCGCCGTGCAGGCGCGGCGCTACGCAGTAGCTAAGATCGCGCGCGCGGACGCGCAAGCAGCGAGGCGTCTCTTCGAAGACCTCTTCCCCGAGCTCGCTGCCCGGGCCCAGACCATGCACGTCGCTTAACGCCCCGCTCGCCATGAACTCCCCCGGCGACCTTAACGACCACCCCCGCATATCGGCATTGATCGAGCACCTTCGCGTTGTCGACGCCGGCATGCGCGACCTGCCGATCTACAATCATACAGTGGCCATCGAGAGTATCGGCTTCCGCCTCTTCAACGATGTCGAATTGCTGGGTGTCGTCCTGACGCCCTGGTTTATGAACTTGATGATCTTGCCGATAACGCCCGTGGCGATGAATATGGCTGAAATTGGCAAGACCGTCTCCGTTGAGCTCCCCATCGGCCCGCGGAAATTCGTGGTCGGCGGCGACGAAGCAGTCGGGCTTTATAAGGCCCATTCGCTGCATTCGCCGGTGCTGAGCTTTACGCTTCCCGGTCAAGCTCGCGCCGAGGCGCAACGGCAGCTGGCACTGCTGATGACGTCGGCGACGGCGGAGCCAGCTGCAACAGACGCTCCGGACGCGGGCGGCCTCGATCGCCGCGCTCTGTTATTCCGTCGCCGAATCACCTGAATTCCCTTGCATTAGCCCAGACACGCGCCCGACGTTCACACGACTTATTCGCGCGGTTCCTGATTGCCCGGGGCCTGGCGGGCGCCAAACTCAACTCCTGGCTGAACGTTGACCTGGATCAATATCCCTGGGCGGTTTTCTTTGATAATCCGCGGACCGTGAAGACGAAAAGGAGCGGAGTGGGGCGCCACGTCGTTTCGCTCATGGAGGAAATACGGTGGCAAGGCGGCCTTTCCCATTGCTCGAACAACAGATTCGCCTTGATGCCGTCTTCTCCAACGGACGTCTGATCGCCAAGCGCCTGGTTGCTACTCGCGCGCACGCTGTGGCCGACATTCTTATCGGTCGTCCCGTGGACGGCATCCCGCAAATCCTGTCGCAGCTTTTCCCGCTGTGCGGCACTGCGCACGCCGCTGCCGGCCTTGCGGCGATCGAAGCGGCCTTGGAAATTGAGGTTTCGCCAGCCCAACGTGCGTTCCGGGATCTGATGCTGCTCGCCGAGCACGGCGCCGCATTGGCTTGGCGGATATTGATGGACTGGCCGCCGCTCTTCGGCGAACCACCCAACACGCGGGCCTGCGCGGACGTCCGTCGTCCAGTTGCTGTCATAAACGCCTTCGTCGGACGCGATCGATGGGCACGGGTCGGCGGAGTGAAGCTGCGCCCGAACCACGACAATCTCGGCAGAGCCGTGTCCGAACTCGCCCGGATGGTCGTCGAACTGTTTCCCGAAGCGGCCTCGGCGTCGTCCTGGAGCAAGCTGAAATACGCGATGCAAAGCGGCGCCAGCGTGCCAGCACGTTTGATTAACACCACCCGTGTCGGCGCGCTGGCGGACTATGGCCGTCATGATCGGCCGCTGTTGCATTCGAGGGGTGCAGACTGGTTTTCGGAACGGCTTGCGGCGGAACCCCGCTTCTGCGAAGCACCGACGCTCGACGGAACGCCGACCGAGGTCGGCCCGCTCGCAGCACAGCGACATCCGCTGGTCGCTGACGCCCTCGCGCACTGGGATTCGACGCTCGCGACACGGCTCCTCGCCGCCGCTCTCGATGCTCGTGTGGTGGCAGAGCGCCTCATTCACGCACTCGACGCGCTCACTGATGATGATCCGGTCGAGGTCGAATTGACGCGATCGGGACGCGGCGCCGGCGTCGTCGAGACCGCGCGCGGTCCGCTCGCCTATTTGGTTGATACCGCTGACGGTCGTGTTCGGATGCTGCGGAGCGTCGCGCCGACCGAATGGAATTTTCATCCGGATGGGCCTTTCCGAGCCGCGTTGGACGACGCACCCATAGTGCCGGATCCGATGCTCGCTGCCCGGTTGCTCGCGGCCAGTTTTGACCCGTGCGTCCCCTTCAGTATTGAGCTGCTGGACGATTATCGACCGCCGGCGCATGCAGCGAGCATTCATCATGCATGAAGTGTCGCTCGCCACGGCGCTACTCGATCTAGTTCACGAGCAGGCTGCCGCGGCAGGTGCAAGCCGCGTCACGCGGCTCGTGCTCGAGATCGGGGCGCTCTCCCATGTCGACCCTTATGCACTGCGGTTCGCCGTCGACGCGGCGGCGCTGGGCGGCCCGGCCGAGGGGGCGACGCTGGAGATTCTGGAACCCGAGGGTACCGCCTATTGCCTCGATTGCGAGAGCTCGGTGGCGGTCTCCACGCGTGGCGCATTATGCCCCAGCTGCGGCGGCGCCAAGCTTCTGATTCAGGGCGGTGATGAGATGCGGCTCAAAGAGATGGAGGTCGTGTGATGTGCGGCACCTGCGGCTGCGGCCAGGGCGAAAAGCGGGTCGAGGATTTGCATCATGGTGAACCGCACCGCCATCCTCACCCCATGGACGAGCTCCACGCAAATAGCGTCGATCGCGATCATGACCATTCGCATAAGCATGCTGCCGCTCACGATCACCGTCATGAGCCGGCCGATACACACGTGCATGCCGAGAGCGACCACAGCCACGATCATGAACACGTGCATTGGCACGAGCACAACCACACCCATCCGGACGGCATCACCCACGCGCATCCGCACAGCCACGAACATCGGCATGCCCATGAACATGAACACGGAAACAGAAACGTAAACGGGCCGTCCGGCGCGGATGCAACACGACGCGTATTGAGCGTCGAGAAGGATCTGCTCGCCCACAACGACGCCATCGCGGCGCAGAACCGGCGCGACTTCCAGGCTGCCAAGACTCTGACGCTCAACTTGGTTTCAAGTCCCGGTTCGGGGAAAACCACGCTGCTCGTGGAGACCCTGAAGCGGATTGGCGGGGGGTTCGACGCCAAATATCCGATCGCCGTGATTGAGGGCGATCAGGAAACCACGGCGGACGCCGACCGCATCCGAGCGACAGGAGCGCCGGCGATCCAGATTAATACTGGCAAGGGCTGCCACCTGGATGCGGATCTGGTGCGCACCGCAATGGGCCGGCTTGGTATGCCGGCGAACGGCATCCTGTTCATCGAAAACGTCGGCAACTTGGTCTGCCCCGCCGGTTTCGACCTCGGCGAGGCCCAAAAGGTCGTGATCGTGTCGGTGACTGAGGGCGAGGACAAGCCACTCAAATATTCCGGCATGTTCGCGGCCTCCGCATTGCTGGTTGTGACTAAAATTGATCTCGTGCCGCATCTCGATATCGACATCGATCGGCTTATCCACAACGCACGGCGGATCAATCCGACGATCGGCGTCCTGAAACTCTCAGCAAAGACCGGCGAAGGCATGGATCGCTGGATGCACTGGCTGGAAACCGCGCGGGCGTTTCGCCTTGCCACCGATTAGGATCGAGCGGGAGCTTTCGCATGGATGAGTGCGCCAACTTCGCCGCCGATCAGGACGTCCATGTTGTTGGGGCGCGTCGTCTGCGTCTGCGTATCCGCGGCCTGGTGCAGGGCGTTGGCTTCCGCCCGCATGTTTGGCGGCTCGCCAAGCGCGATAATCTCACCGGGTTTGCCTTAAACGATCAGAATGGCGTGCTTATGGAGGTGCAGGGCAACGTCGAAGCTTTCATCGGCGATCTCGTCGCGCAGGCGCCGCCGCTGGCCCGCATTGACGACATCGAGTCCGAGGCGCGACCGCTTCTTGCGGGCGAAAGCGATTTCGTCATTCGCGACAGCAAGCAGAACGGTCCGGCACGGACCGCGATCACACCTGACGTGGCGATCTGCGACGCCTGCCTCGCCGAAATGTTCGATCCCTCCAACCGCCGCTATCTTTATCCGTTCATCACCTGCACGCACTGTGGACCCCGTTTCACGATAACCCGCCGGTTGCCGTACGACCGAGCTACGACGGCGCTTGCGGAATTTCCGTTATGCGATGCCTGCGCCGCCGAATACGGCGATCCTGCCGACCGGCGTTTTCATGCAGAAACCACCGGCTGCCCTCGCTGCGGCCCTCGACTTGACACGCCCCTCGAAGCGATCGGCGCCCGCGTCCGCGCCGGCGAGATCGTGGCATTAAAGGGGCTCGGTGGTTTCCATCTCGTCTGCGACGCCCGCGATGAAGCCTGCGTCGAGCGGCTGCGTGCCCGAAAGCAACGTGATGGCAAGCCGTTCGCCGTTATGGTGGCAAATGTCGCTACGGCTGGCCGTTTTGCGACTATCGACGGCCTGTCGGCGCGACTGCTTGCGCACCGCGAACGGCCAATCGTGATCGTGCCGGCGCGCGCCGAGGTGCGTCTCGCGCACGGCGTCTGCAAAGGCTTGCCGACCGTTGGTCTCTTTCTACCCTATACGCCGCTGCATTGGCTGGTGATCTGGGAGCTGCTCGGCCGCCCGAGCGGACTCGATTGGATGTGTGAAGGCACCGACCTGGCGCTGGTTGCGACTTCGGCCAATCTTTCCGGCGAACCGATCGTCATCGATGGAGCCGATGCGCGTCGCCGGCTCGGTGGCGTTGCCGATGCGGTTGTCGACCACAATCGGACGATCATGACCCGCACCGACGACAGCGTAGTGCGCGTCGTAGCGGGAGCACCTGCCTTCGTACGGCGCGCTCGCGGCTTCACGCCGACGCCGATCAAGCTGGCGCGCAAGCTTCCCAGCGTTGTTGCGCTCGGCGCTCAACTGAAGGCCACGATCACGATCACGCGTGACGATGAAGCGTTCGTCTCGCAGCATGTCGGGGATCTCGACACGCCCACTGCGATCACGTTTCTCGAGGAAACGCTCCGGCATATGCTGTCGATCCTCGAGGTCGAGCCTGTTGCGATTGCATGCGACTTGCATCCCGATTTTCCGACCTCGCGACTTGCCAATGGGCTCGGCCCGCCGGTTATTCCGGTGCAGCACCATCACGCCCATGTCGGTGCGCTGGCGGCTGAGCATCACATCGAGGGGCCGCTGCTCGGCCTTTCGCTCGACGGCTTCGGGCTCGGGTCCGACGGCGCGGCTTGGGGCGGCGAATTGCTCTTGGTTGAGGCAGAGGGTTTCGAGCGGCTTGGCCATCTGGCGCCGCTACCCGCCCCTGGCGGGGATCGTGCGGCGCGCGAGCCGTGGCGGATGGCGGCGGCCGCGCTGCAATTACTCCGGCGTGGAGACGATATCGAGCGACGATTCGCGGACGAGGCATTGGCTCGGCCGGTCCGCGATATGCTGGCCCGCGGAATAGCATGCGAACCAACGACGTCGGCGGGACGTCTGTTCGATGCCGCCGCCGGTCTGCTCGGGGTCTCGCGCCGCCAGGCCTTCGAAGGCGAAGCCGCGACCCGGCTCGAAGGCTTGGTGACCGAAACGACAGTGCTGGAGGACGGTTGGCGGATCGATGGCGGCGTGCTCGACCTTCTGCCGCTGCTCGGCCGGCTCGCTGATGGCGTCGAACCAACCGTCGGCGCCAACCTGTTTCACGGCACGCTCATAGCTGCGCTGGTCGAATGGGTTGCGGCGGCAGCTTCCGCGCGCAATCTTCAAACGGTGGCACTCAGTGGTGGTTGCTTCCTCAACAAGATACTGACCGAGGGCCTCGTGGTTGAACTGGCGGCAAGAGGGCTTCAAGCGTTGATCGCTCGCGCTGTGCCACCGAATGACGGTGGGCTGTCGCTCGGCCAAGCTTTCATCGTCGCCACGGCACTGTCGCGCGGGGAAGCACTGGAAAGGGCTGGATCATGTGTCACGCGCTTCCGGTAAAGATCGTTGCGCTAACCGGACCTGAGACTGCCAAGGTTTCGCTTGGCGGCATCATCAAGGAAATCTCGATCGCGTTGATCGATGATCCAAAGCCCGGGGACTATGTCGTGCTCCATGTCGGCTACGCGCTCGCCAAGATCGACGAGACCGAGGCAGAACGCACGCTCGCCTTGCTGGCGGCAGAGGGTTCCGATTTTATGGCTGAATTTTCGGCAGTTGGCGAAGCGATCGAGGCGCCGCCATGAAAACCGCCATGAAACACCTCGATGAATATCGTGACGCCGAGACCGCCCGCCGCCTTTCCGTGTCGATACATCGTGAGGCAAGCGCAGCCCGTCGCTATCGTTTGATGGAATTCTGCGGCGGCCACACCCACGCGATCTTCCGCTACGGCATCGAGGATTTGCTGCCGGCGAACGTCGAGATGGTGCACGGTCCCGGCTGCCCGGTCTGTGTACTGCCCACTGGCCGGCTTGATATGGCAATCAGGCTCGCCAAGCGCGACGGTATTATTCTCGCCTCCTACGGCGACATGCTCCGTGTGCCCGGCTCGAAGGGACAGAGCCTTTTGAAGGCCAAAGCTGACGGCGCGGACGTCCGCATGGTTTATTCCACGCTTGACGCGGTGAAGCTTGCCGAAGCCAATCCGGACCGTGACGTTATCTTCTTCGCTATCGGATTCGAAACCACCACCCCGCCGACCGCACTTGCCATTGATGCCGCAAGCAAAAAAAAGCTCCAGAACTTTTCGGTGTTCTGTAATCACGTGCTGACGCCGTCGGCGATTGCTGCGATTCTCGAGGCACCGGCAGTGCGCGAACTCGACCGCGTGGCCATCGACGGGTTCCTCGGGCCTGCACATGTCTCGGTCGTCATCGGCAGCCAGCCCTATGAGTTCTTTGCCGAGGAATACCACAAGCCGGTCGCGATCTCGGGCTTCGAGCCGATCGACGTCCTGCAATCAATTCTGATGCTGGTGCGGCAGCTCAATGAGGGCCGTGCCGAAGTCGAGAACCAATATATCCGTGCCGTCACTCGCGATGGCAATCTGCGGGCCAAGCAGGTGGTGTCGCGGATCTTCGAGTTGCGTCGCGACTTTGAATGGCGCGGCCTCGGGCACATCCCTTATTCGGCGCTGCGGATCAAGCACGAGTACGCGTCGTTCGATGCAGAGCGCCGCTTCAACGAGCCCTATATTCCGTCGGAAGGGGTTAAGTCCTGCGAGTGCCCGGCGATCTTGCGTGGGGCCAAGAAACCTACCGATTGCCGACTGTTTGGTCGCGCCTGCACACCGGAAACGCCGCTCGGGTCGTGCATGGTCTCCTCCGAGGGGGCGTGTGCGGCTTATTACACTTATGGTCGGATGCGGGAGCGGAAACAATGAATATTGCGTCGCGGTCTTCGCGTCTTACGACGCACCGGCTCGACCTTGGGGCCGGCCGCGTCGACCTCACGCATGGCGCGGGCGGCCGCGCCATGCGACAGCTGATCACAGAGATTTTTCACTCCGCCTTCGACAACCCGATCCTCAAACGCGGCGACGATCACGCCGCCTTCGCGGTTGCTGCCGGCCGCATGGTGATGTCGACGGATTCCTTCGTTGTCTCGCCGCTGTTCTTTCCGGGCGGCGACATCGGATCGCTCGCCGTCCACGGCACCGTCAACGACGTCGCGATGAGCGGCGCGAGTGCCCTTTATCTCTCCGCCGGTTTCATCATCGAAGAGGGTTTTCCGTTGGCGGATTTGCAGCGAATCGCCTGCTCGATGGGCGAGGCTGCGCGCTCTGCGGGCGTCATGGTCGTAACGGGTGATACCAAGGTCGTCGAGCGCGGTAAGGCCGACGGCCTCTTCATCAACACTGCCGGCATTGGCATTGTACCGCCCGGCATCGAGATTTCGGGCGATCGGGCGCGACCCGGTGATGCGATACTGATTTCGGGTAGCGTGGGCGACCATGGGGTAGCTATCATGGCGCACCGGACCGGCCTCGAATTCGAGACAACCATCGTTTCAGATTCCGCGGCTCTTAACACCATCGTCGCCGACATGGTGGCCGCCGTGCCGAGCATCCGCGTATTACGCGATCCGACGCGGGGCGGTCTCGCGGCAACGCTCAACGAGATTTGCCACCAGTCGGGCGTCGGCATGCGGCTTGATGAAGCTGCCATTCCAATCAAGCCTGAAGTCCTCGGTGCGTGCGAGCTGCTCGGCCTCGATCCCCTTAATGTCGCCAACGAAGGCAAGCTCGTCGCGATCGCGCCGGCCGAACACGCAACAGCTTTGCTTGACGTGCTTCGCGGCCATCCGCTCGGTCGCGATGCCATGGTGATCGGCGAAGTGATTCCAGACCCTGCACGTTTTTTGCGTATGGCGACCAGAATCGGCGGGGAGCGTATCGTCGATTGGCTTGCCGGTGAGCAATTGCCGCGCATCTGCTGAGGTCGCGATGCGGATACTGTTGTTCGCCACCAGCTTCAACGCTCTGACCCAGCGTCTCTACGTCGAGCTTGCCGAACGCGGTCACGATATCTCTGTCGAGCTCGACATCAATGATGCTTGCGCAATCGAAGCGGTGCGTTTGTTTCGGCCGGATCTGGTGATTGCACCGTTCCTTCGCCGCGCAATTTCCGAGGCCGTATGGCGAGCGGTGCGGTGCCTGATCGTCCATCCCGGGCCAGTCGGGGACCGCGGCCCGGCGGCCCTCGATTGGGCGATCCTCGAGGGCGCCGCGAATTGGGGCACGACGTTGATCGAGGCAACCGCCGCGTTTGATAGCGGCGACATTTGGGCATACCGCAATTTCGAACCGCGCGAGGCCACCAAATCAAGCCTCTATCGCGATGAAGTCACGGAGGCGGCACTTGCCTGCGTGATCGAGGCGATCGGCAAGATCAATCGCGGCGTCACCGGCGGCCAGCCTCTTTCGGACGCGGCACCCGGTGGCGGCACTTGGCGTCCCGCCATTAGGGTGAAGGACCGGGCAATCGACTGGTCGCGCGACGCAACCGCAACAGTCGTGCGCAAACTCCGCGCCGCGTCCGGCCAGCCAGGCATTCCTGACTACATCCTCGGGCTTTCCGCACGGCTTCACGATCCCTGGCCGGAGGGCACTTTGCGGGGGCGGCCCGGAGAGGTCATTGCTCGACGCGACGGTGCTGTTTGCCGCGCGACCATCGACGGCGCGGTGTGGATCACTGCGATTACGCCTGACCCAGTTCCCCGCACTCGCCGGTTCAAGATTCCGGCGACGCTGGCATTGGCTGACCGTCTCGATGGCATACCGGAGCGACTGATCGAAGACGGGACCGAAGGGAATTCCAAAACATTTCGTGAAATTTCCTACCGGGAGACGAATGGCGTCGGCTGGCTCTCCTTCGAGTTCCTCAATGGCGCGATGTCGGTCAACCAGTGCCGCCGACTACTAGAGGCGTACCGCTACGCGGCGGCGAGCTCTGCCAAAGTGATCGTCCTCGCCGGCGGGCGCGAATTTTGGTCGAATGGCATGCATCTCGGCGTGATTGAGGCTGCCGCAAGCCCCGCTGACGAAAGTTGGGCAAACATCAACGCAATCGATGATCTCGCGTGCGCAGTGCTACACACGTCCGACAAATTGGTTATTGCGGCGCTGGAGGGCAATTCGGGCGCTGGGGGAGTTTTCCTTGCACTTGCCGCGGACCAAGTGCTGATGCGCGACGGCATCGTTCTCAATCCGCACTACAAGAACATGGGCAATATCTTCGGGTCAGAATATTGGACCTACGTGCTGCCGCGTCGAGTCGGGCCGGAACGCGTCGAAGCGATTATGGGATCGCGCCTGCCCATCGGAGCGGCGGCTGCACGGCGACAAGGCCTTGTCGATGCGGTACTGCCAAACGCGCGGCCCGGCTTTCGCGCGGCCGTGCGCGACCATGCCGAACGGCTTGCCACAGATCCGGCTTTCGATCGCCTTATCGCCGCGAAGCGAGCGAGGCGCGAGCGCGACGAAGCCGAACGACCGCTCGAGGCTTATCGGCACGAAGAGCTGGAACGCATGAGGCTCGCCTTCTATGGCTTCGATCCGAGCTATCACGTGGCACGCTGGCGCTTCATAACCCACGAACCGATCGCCCGTACACCGTTGTATCTGGCGCGGCACCGCGCACGCCTTTCGCCCAGGCGAGCGCGCGCCGCCGATGACGGTTGAATGGCTGCCGCTTGTTCGCCGCGAATGCAGGGCGGTGCCAGGGAAATACTGGCGTGAGGTCATGCACGAGGGGCCTGCTATTCCGGGTGCTTTGCTTCGTTCTGATGCTCGAAGCGGACGACTGCGCGAGGCGAACTGGAGCAATCAGATGCCAGGTATTATCGACTTGAAGTGCCGATGATTGCCGCTTGGCGCGCAGGCCAAACCGGGTCCGCTTGACTGCTCTCCAAGCGACTCGTAGCCTTCAATGACGAATGATAACGCGGAAGTGAAAACATGACGAGCAAAAAGCACGATCACGTCCATGAGGAAGCTCACACGCACGCGCACGAGCATCTGCATTCGCACGAGCACACGCACGAACACACCCACGAGCACCGACATGGTGATATCGTACATTCGCACCCGCATAGTTACACTCACATTCACGAACATGGCCATACCCACGGGCACAGCCATGATGCTGGTGACCACAGCCACGACGAATTGCATCGACTTGGCGTGTCGCATGCGCATGAGCATGAGGCGGAATTGAAACCTCACGATCACAAACATTGAGCTCCGAGCGGCGGCGCTCAAAGTGTTGCGCCCTGCAGTTCGATGTCGCCTATTGATGCTGTGGACGGCTCCTCCACCCGGCACGAGAGTGCCAAAGATGTGGGCGCTGTTGAGGCTCCCACGATTCGGAGGATCTACCATGCAAACGGTCACGACAATCGGTC
>Ga0187863_10002142_pt1 | contig 15218 bp, 15 predicted proteins | sample June2016WEW_11_1_FD_132975 | JGI IMG/M metagenome (GOLD analysis project Ga0187863, IMG submission 132975) | Peatland microbial communities from SPRUCE experiment site at the Marcell Experimental Forest, Minnesota, USA - June2016WEW_11_10 | ecosystem: Environmental > Terrestrial > Soil >... | reverse complement strand
TGGACGAGTCGATCAAGAATCATCTCCAGACCTGGTTACTGGCGGCGGCGTCGATTCACCGTCCGGGGCCGGAGGAAACCGTTCCTCACTGCAAGCTTACCGATTTGAGTCTGGGCGGATGCTATGTGGAAACCGATTCGCCATTTCCCGAGCACGCCCTGGTCGACCTTTGCCTGAGAACCGAGGAGATGGCAGTTCACACTGAAGGCATGGTGCGGGTCAATCATCCGGGTCACGGGATGGGCGTGGAATTCCCTTCCCGTACGCCGGAGCAGCGGGCGCAGGTGGGCAATCTGATCAGCCTTCTCCGAAGCTGTCCCGAATCCATGCCGGAGCTGAGTGTTTCTCCTCGCGCTTTGGTTGCAGACCTGAGCCAATTTGAATCGGCGCCGGAAGCGGTGAGCAGCCCCGCGGAAGACGAAGATGATCTGGAAGATCCTCTGCTCGAACTCCTGCGGCACGCGAGTGCGATGCAGGAAGACGATTTTCTTGAGGAGCTTCGCCGCCAGCGATCCGGTGAGAGTGTCGCAACGTAGTGTGCGTTTCCTGCCCGGCCGTCTTTCTGCAATAGTCTGAGATCAACCTTCCCATACCTCAACCATCGCTTTCAATACAAGCCTCTCGCGGCAGGTTTTTGAAAGGCTTTTTTGGCTGGCGGCAGAGCAAGAGGACGACGGGCAGAGAGAGTAGCAGCGGGTGCGAGAGGCCTTGTGGCGGGCAGCTTCCGGAGGCCGAAGAACCCATGCCCCGTCTCAGGCATAAGTTCTTCACTCCTCCGTGGTCTGTTCCACCCCTGTGGGAACACCGTAGCCCATCCTTGTTGCGCGGTCGTTTCACTAATATGAAATCTGGATGAATTAGAGCTGCGTTACGCAGCGAGGTGGAGCGAACGGCCTCCGCGGCTTTTTCATGATGTGTGCGACATTCCGGGCACCATCCGTGCATAGATCCCGGCCTTGTGCGAACATGTACACGAACTTAAGACGGCGCTTCCGCGCCGAGGCTGGTGGGAACGAAGCTGGCGGCGATCACAAAATCCGGTCAGGCCGAGGGTGCACTGCCACCTGCAACCACGAGCCATGCACCGCGCATCCGCCTGGTCTGGACGCCGCTTCTCGCGATCGCTGCGGCGGCATTCGCGGTTGAGATTCCTTTTTTCTTTCTCGGCCTGCCCTCCGGTCATGATTTCGAATTCCATTTGTACGCGTGGCTCGACGTTCTGGCGCAGTGGAAGCAAGGCATCGTCTATCCTCGCTGGGCGGCTCTGGCGCAATTCGCGTATGGCGAGCCGCGTTTTATCTTCTATCCTCCGGCTTCGTGGACTCTCGGGGCCGCGTTAAGCACGATCTTTCCCTGGACCATCGTTTCCAGCATTTACATTTGGCTCGCCCTGATGGCAGCGGGCGTGTCGATGTTTCTGCTGGCGAGGCGATGGCTGGACCGGCGCGACGCAACCTTTGCGGCCGTGTTATACGCCGTCAATCCTTATCACCTTATGATCGTCTACTGGCGGAGTGCGTTCGCCGAACTGCTGGCCAGTTCGCTGTTGCCTCTGCTGTTGTTGCTGGTTTTAAGAGCAGACGAAAAGGGCCGTCGGGTGACGGTTTTTCTGGCGCTGGTGCTGGCTTCCGCCTGGCTGGTGAACGCTCCCGCGGCGGTAATGATTCACTATTCTCTCGCGTTGCTGATTGTGGTGGTCGCGTGGCAGCGGCGCTCGCTTCGCGTCCTGCGGACGGGGGCGATTGCGGTTCTTCTCGGCGCGGCGCTGGCCGCTTTCTATTTGCTGCCGGCCGTCTACGAGCAGAAGTGGGTCACCATTGCCGAAGCCATCGGTGGGGGCTTGCGCCCGCTGGATAATTTTCTGTTTTCCCACACCGCGGACCCGGATCACAATGCATTCAACCGCGTCGCCTCCTGCGTTGCAGTTGCGGAGATCATTCTGACGATTGTGGCGGCATGGGCGGCACGCCGCTGGCGCAGCCGTAATCGCGGGCCTTGGCATGCGCTTGTGGCCTGGGGCGCGACATGCGCGGTGCTCATGCTGCCCATCACCAACCGGCTCTGGAATATCCTTCCGAAGCTGGAGTTTGTGCAGTTCCCCTGGCGCTGGCTGTTGTGTCTGGGCGTTCCATTCACTTTGCTCACTGTGATGGGAGTGAGGAGATGGACGGCGCGTGTGGCCATCTACCTGGCAATGCTGTGTGTGCTGGGTTTTGTTTGGCAGCACTTCCAGCCGCCGTGGTGGGACAGCGCCGACGATTTGCGCGAGATGCAGGACAACATGGCAAGCGGCGCGGGATACGAGGGTACTGATGAATACATACCTGTGGGAGCCGACCCTACGAATGTCGACAAAGGCGCGCGCCGAGTGACGGTGAATGGCCCGGCTCATGCGGCGATTCGAGTTTCGCAATGGAACGCGGAACGCAAGCTCTTCACGGCGGAGATGTCCGCGCCGGGCAATCTGGCTTTGCATCTGTTCAACTATCCGGCGTGGCGGGTGGAAGTGAATGGACAGCCGGTGCAGTCCGGTATGCGCGAAGGCACCGGGCAAATGCTGGTTCCGGTGGAAGCGGGAGCGAATCGGGTGCAGATTATTTTTGTGCGGACATGGGATCGCAGGGCCGGCGGGTGGATCTCGATCCTGGCCTTACTTCTGGCATTGGGATCCCTGCGGCAGTGGCCGGGACTTCGCACTCTTCCCGAAAGCAAGCAGTGAATTCACGAGATGAACGCGTGACGCGAAAAATCCTCATCGCAACGTCCAATCCCGGCAAGCTGCGCGACTTCGCCGGCGCCGCTCTGCGTCACGGAGTGGAGATTGCCGGCATTCCTGACTTCGCTTCCCTGCCCCCGGTGGTTGAGGATGGCCTTACCTTCGAGGCTAATGCGCGGAAGAAAGCGGAGGCCTACAGTCGCTGCGTTCCTGGCGAGATCGTGGTCGCCGACGATTCTGGCTTGGAGGTTGACGCTCTGAGCGGCGCTCCCGGCGTGCACTCTGCCCGCTACGCGGCACCTGTTCTGCAAAATAAGGAACCGCATGAAGCCGACGCAAACACCGATGACGACGCCAACAATGCGCGCGTTCTGCATGAGCTGAAGGGCGTTGCACACGCTCAACGAACTGGACGATTCGTCTGCGTGCTGGCCGCCGCCCGGGACGGCAAGACGCTGGCGACTTTTCGCGGGACAGCCGAAGGAATCATTCTTGACGGTCCGCGCGGAGCAAATGGTTTCGGCTATGATCCGCTGTTTTATTTTCCGGAGATCAAGAAGACATTCGCGGAGCTGAGCGCGGAAGAGAAGTCCAAGTACAGCCACCGCGGCGCGGCGTTCCGGCAGTTTCTGGATTGGTACAAGACCTTGGCTGGCAACTGAAGGCTGGCGAACGGGGAATGGTAGTGGTGGAGTTTGGCTTACGCGTCGGGCCAGCTTAGCGGGAGATCCTTCGCTCCGCCTGAAGAACGGCTCCGCTCAGGATGACAGGCTTCATGTAATGGTCAAACTGACCCACTACCCCGGGTAACGGTTTTCTTGACTTCGCTTCGACCGCCGCTGGATAATGAAAAGTTCTTTTGTCATTCCCGACCGAACAAGCCGAACTTATTACTAAGGAGCGATCCGTGGCGTCAGTAGCCGGTTCTAGTGCTCCAGTTGTCCCAAAGAGCGCAGTGCAGGGCGTGGCGCCGTTGCGCGCCGGGCACGGTACGCAATTTCTATTGCGCCGGCTGCATTCGCTTTCGGGCATTGTTCCCGTGGGCGCGTTCCTGTTCGAGCACATTCTGATTTCGAACTCCACCGCCATCACCGGTCCCGACGCCTACGCCCGCCAGGTAAGCTTTCTGGCAAATCTCCCGCTGGTTCCGCTGCTCGAGCTGTTTGGCATCTGGATTCCCATCGCATTCCATGCGCTCTACGGCTTCTACATCTGGTACCGCGGCGAGGGGAACCTGGGCGAATATCCCTGGAGTGGCAACTGGATGTACACCGCGCAGCGCTGGACAGGTGGCATCGCATTTGCCTATATCGTCTGGCACACCTGGACCATGCGCTTTACCGGGGTCGATCTGCACGCCTATCCCAACGCTTCTTTCGGCAAAGTGCAGATGGAATTGTTCAATCCCGCGCTGCTCGCGTTTTATGTGGTCGGTCTGATCGCGGCGACCTGGCACTTTTCCTACGGCATCTGGCTGTTCGCGGCCAAGTGGGGAATCACGTCCGGCGAAAAGGCGCGGCAGAGATTCCTCGCCGTGTGCCTCGGATTGTTTGTGGTCCTGAGCGGAGTCGGACTGGTGAGCTTGTACACGTTCCGGGAACGATTTCCGCAGCAGCCCACAGAACCCGGCACGTCCGCGATGCAATCGAGCCACGCAACCGCAACTTACGGAAAGCCGGTGGAGTAAAAGATGGCAGCTCCTAAAATCATCGTCATAGGCGGCGGACTCGCCGGACTCTCTGCCGTCATCAAGATTGCCGAGATGGGCGCGAACGTCGATCTCTTCTCCATTGTCCCAGTGAAGCGTTCGCACTCGGTGTGCGCGCAGGGCGGCATCAACGCGGCCAAGAACCTGAAGGGCGAAGGCGATTCGACGTGGATACACTTCGACGACACGATCTACGGCGGTGATTTTCTCGCCAACCAGCCGCCGGTCAAGGACATGTGCGAGGCCGCGCCCGGCATCATCGATCTGCTCGACCGCATGGGCGTTCCCTTCAATCGCACGCCGGAAGGCCTGCTCGATTTCCGCCGCTTCGGAGGGACTTTATATAACCGCACGGCATTCGCGGGCGCGACCACCGGTCAGCAGTTGCTTTATGCACTTGATGAGCAGGTTCGCCGCTACGAATCCGAAGGCAAGGTGAAGAAGTACGAGCACTGGGAATTTCTCTCCGCGGTGCTCGACGGAAACCGCGTCTGCCGTGGCATCTGCGCCATGGACCTGAGGTCGATGGAAGTCCGCACATTTCCTGCCGATGCCATCATCATCGCCACTGGCGGCAACGGCGCCATTTTTGGCAAATCCACCAACTCGGTTGTATGTACCGGTTCGGCACAATCCGCGCTTTACCAGCAGGGCTGCTATTACGCCAACGGCGAATTCATTCAGGTGCATCCCACTTGCATCCCCGGCGAAGATAAGTTGCGTCTGATGTCGGAATCGGCGCGCGGCGAGGGCGGACGCGTGTGGGTTCCGAAGACGGCTGGCGACAAGCGCGATCCGAAGTCGATCCCGGAAAAAGAACGCTGGTACTTCCTCGAAGAGTGGTATCCCAAGTATGGCAATCTGGTTCCGCGCGATGTGGCTACCCGCGCCATCTTCAAGGTGGTCTTCGAGCTCAACCTCGGCATCGACGGCAAGCCGATGGTTTACCTCGACCTGACGCACATCGACCGCAAGATTCTCGACCGCAAGCTGGAAGGCATTCTCGAAATCTATGAGAAGTTTGTGGGCGACGATCCCCGCGACACGCCCATGAAGATTTTCCCTGGCATGCATTACACCATGGGCGGGCTTTGGGTGGATTTCAAGCAGGCCACGAATATTCCCGGCATTTTCGCCGCGGGCGAGTGCGAATATCAGTACCACGGCGCCAATCGTCTGGGTGCGAACTCGCTGGTGTCGTGCATTTACGGCGGCAGCATCGCCGGGCCGAATGCGGTGAAGTATGCGCGCGGATTGCAGGCGGTCGCCGATGGTAACGGCTGCTTCGATGCTGAAAAGAAAAAGCAGGAAGCGGCCAACGGCCTGCTGATGAACAACCAGGGCACGGAGAATCCGTTCCGGCTGTGGCGGGAACTCGGCGAGGTGATGACCAAGGACTGCACGGTGATCCGCTACAACAAGAATCTGGTGCAAACGGATGCGAAGCTGGTGGAACTGCTCGAACGCTTCCGGAACGTGAACCTGAGCGACCGCACGCAATGGGCAAATACCAGCGTGGTCTTTACGCGCCAGCTCTACAACATGCTGCAGTTGTCGCGCGTAATTGCGCAGGGTGCCCGCATGCGGGACGAATCGCGTGGGGCGCACTACAAGCCGGACTTCCCCGAACGCGACGACAAGAATTTCTTAAAGACAACGAAAGCATATTTTGCGCCCGATGCGGATGAGCCGAAGTTTGAGTTCGAGCCGGTGGATACGTCGCTGATTCCGCCGCGGCCGAGGAAGTATTGATGGCGCGAAGTGAGTGCATCTGGACCGACATTTATGTTCCAGGCGTACGCGCGAGGTCATATGAAAAAAGATGATCGCGTTTGGCAAGCCGTGATTAGTCTTGTGCCGCTTTCCCTCTTCATCGTGTATCTGTGGAACCCTGGGCAGCGCCGAGAGCTCATATTCGATGTCGCCGTGCTTGGGTTAGCGCTATGGTCAATCCTGCGCAATCCGTTCCGAGGGAGGCCACGCCCCGCCCTGTTCTTCAGCGTAGTTTACGCTGCCGTCGCAGTCCCCGAGGCCGTCGGCTTTCTGTACAGGCACCAGCTTTGGAACGCGGTATTGGTGGGTGTGTTCTTGGCCTTCGCCGTCGGTTGGTGGTATCGGTATCGGCAGGATGTTAACTTTCGTGATCGTAGTTCCATTACAGCGGGTACGTCACGACCAGACATGAATCATGGCTAATAAATCCGTCATCCTCAAAATCAAGCGCCAGCCTACTCCGACTTCCAAGCCGTACTGGGAAGAGTTCGAGCTCGCTCACCATCCGGGCATGAACGTGATCTCCTGCCTGATGGAGATTGCCGCCAACCCCGTCACCCGCGAGGGCAAGCCGACCACGCCCATCACTTACGACTCGAATTGTCTCGAGGAAGTTTGCGGCTCCTGCGCCATGCTCATCAATGGACGCGCCCGCATGGCTTGCTCCGCACTCATCGACAATCTCGAACAGCCGGTTCGCCTGGAGCCTTTTTCCAAGTTCCCCGTTGTCCGCGATCTGGCCACCGACCGCAGCGTGATTTTCGAAAACCTCAAAATTGTGAAGGCTTGGATTCCGATCGATGGCACTTATGATCTCGGTCCCGGGCCGCGCATGACGGCGGAAGAGCAGGAAGCGGCCTACCCGATTTCGCGATGCATCTCCTGCACCTGCTGCATGGAGGCCTGCCCGCAGTTCAATGAAGAGACGGGCTTCGTGGGCGCGGCCACCATCGCGCAAGTGCGGTTGTTCAACACGCATCCCACGGGCAAGGCGCTGGAGCGCGAGCGCCTCGCGGCGCTGATGGGCGACGGCGGCATTCAGGAATGCGGCTACGCGCAGAACTGCGTGGAAGTTTGCCCCAAGGACATTCCCCTCACGAAGGCAATTTCGGAAGTCGGCGGCGCGGTCATGAAACAGGCCATCGGTGACCTTTTCCGGCGCTAGTTTTTGTCACTTCCGCCCCGACGGGATCGTCCGGCCGCGTTTCGAAAATAGCTAAGTCATTGCTCAAGACGCACATAGGTCCGTCGCTGCGCACCCTCGGCAACGGCCTTCGGCGTGCCACTCTATTGCTTGGCTTACCTTTTCGGGCTCGCCGGTAACCAAGAGTAACCAGCATTTGGATTAGGGCCCTGTAACCCTTGGTAACCGTCAATATGCACTCTACGGTTGGACCACTTGACAGCATGGATTAGAATGACCGGACGGTTGCGGCTAAGCCGTTAAGGAAGATAACGGAACTCATTGAGAATAAACCTACAGCGCCGGATAATTCTGGTTTCTTTGCTGGCTTGCCTTTGCAGTCCTCTGTTCGCGGCGACCTCCACACGACATAAGGCGGTGCACCATACCCGATTCCACCGGCTGCACTGGGCGCTGTGGAATCCGATGTTCCGGCCCACGCACGAATCGCTCTTGGCGCAAAATGCCGAAGTGGATCGCCTGGAATTGCCCCGCATTCAGGACGACGACGAACTGGAAGCCTTGAAGGCCACGGGAGCGCTGCAACCTATCATCGCGGGTGAGGCTTTGCGTTTCGATCCGCGCCTCGACCCCTCGCGGCGATACTGCCGGCCATGGACGCGCGACTTCGTGCAGGATCTCTCGCAGGCTTACTACCAACGCTTTCACGATCAGATCCAGGTAAACTCAGCGGTTCGCACCGTGAAGGTGCAGAAAAAGCTTCGCCGGCACAATCGGAATGCAGCTCCGGCGGAAGGCGATACGGCATCGTCGCATCTTGCCGGCCTCACCGTCGACTTGCAACGCCGCGGCATGACGCCGGAACAGATTCACTGGATGGAACACTACCTCTTCTACATGAAAGCGCTCGGCCTGGTTGAGCCCGAAGAAGAGCGGCACCAGTGGGTGTTCCACATCATGGTCTCGGGACGCTACGCGGAGTGGCGTGAAACCCAGGACATCGTTCCCCTGGAGCGCCCCGAGCCCGCGACCGTCACCGCCGAGAGCCGCGCCGAGTAATCACCCGCCCACAGTTAATCGACCGTATATTGCGCTTCGCCGTTGCCGAACGACCAATTTTCCCACGCAACTTCGACTAGATTGACCATCAGATCATTCGGTCGGAGTCCTGGGTTCTCGGCCAGAATCTCCGCCATACGCTTAAACAGCTTGCGCTTCTGCGCCAGCTTGCGTCCGGTTGAGAGTGTAATCTGCACCATGACGATGTTGTCCGTCCGTTCGATCTCGAGGTAGGTCGGGTCGTAGATCAGACCGCCGGCCGGGTGCTCGGTAATGACTTGGAACCGGTCCTGCGCGGGTACACCGGCGCCTTCTACCAGCGCCTGATGCACTCCGTCAGCCAGCGCCTTTTTGTATTCTTTGCTTTTGCCTTCGCGTAAGGAAATTCGAACCAGCGGCATCCCTGCCTCCTCTAAAGTTGAGACCAATTGCATGTAGTGAATGGATGAATGTAATCCCGAAGGCGATTCATGAGCCGGTGGGTCGAACGTGCTTTAATGCATCGTGCTTTAATACAGCATGATCGTCCTCATGGCTGGCCTTCCTGGAACTGGCAAGACAACGCTTGCCCGCGAACTCGCGGCTCGAACTTCCGGACGAGTGCTTAGCAAAGACGAACTCCGCCATGCGCTCTTTTCTGATGATGAAATCGAATACTCTTCCCGCCAGGATGATTTCTGCTTGCAGGTCATGCTGGAAACTGCCGGCTATCTGCTGCAGCAGGATTCAAGTCGCATCATCTTTCTCGACGGCCGACCGTTTTCCCGCCGCTATCAGATCGACGACGTGGTGAACGCGGCCACGTCCCTGCACCAGAGCTGGTGCATCCTGGAATGCGTGTGCTCGGAAGATGTTGCCAGGCAGCGCCTCGAGCAGCAGGCTATGGCAGGAAAGCATCCCGCAGGCAATCGAAACTTTCAACTGTATCTGGAAGTGAAATCCCGATTCGAAGCGATCACTTTGCCCAAGACCGTGATTGACACCGGTCAGTCGCTGCAAACCTGCGTAGAGCAAGCCCTGGCAGCCATTCGTTGATCTTCATCGAGCCGATCATCACCTCAGCTCATACTCGCGGCATCGCGCTTTCCTTCCTCGCTCCTTGGCCTATACAATCGTTCACTGCTCCAGTACCTGTGGCAAACAAACTTATGACTCGTTCCACGATTCTGTTGCTCTTCGGGATGGTTCTTGCGGCTGCTTCGGCAGCCGCCCAGTCCGCGAACCCCGCTGGCGCGCCCGTCACCGCGCAGGCCCGCGTCATTCACGATTCCGCCATCGTCGTTGACACCCACGCCGACACGCCCCAGCGCTTTCTGGACGAAGGCTTCGACATTGGCTCAACCGATCCCAATGACGTGGGTCACCTCAGCCTCGATAAAGCCCGACTCGGCAATCTGGGCGCGGAGTTTTTCTCCATCTGGGTCGATCCCGAAACCAATCAAGGCCACTTCGCGCAGCACACATTCGATCTCATCGACTCCGTCTACGAGCAGGCCGCACGCCATCCCGACCGCATGATGATGGCTTTCTCGGTGGCCGACATCGAGCGCGCCCGCAAAGAGCACAAGCTGGCCGCGCTCATGGGCATTGAAGGCGGCCACTCCATTGAAAACGACATGCACCTGCTGCGCGATTACTATCGGCTCGGCGTGCGCTATATGACGCTTTCCTGGTCGAACACCAACGAATGGGCGGACTCCTCCGGCGACATCGACGACCCTAAGATTCAACATCACAATGGCCTCACCGATTTCGGTAAGCAGGTCGTGCTGGAAATGAACCGCCTCGGCATGATGATCGACATCTCTCACGTCGCCGACAAAACTTTCTGGGACGCAATCGCCACCACGAAGGCTCCGGTGATTGCCTCGCACTCCTCGGCCCGCGCACTCGTCGACGCGCCTCGAAACATGACGGACGACATGCTGCGCGCCGTCGCCAAGAATGGCGGCGTGGTGCAGGTGAACTTCTTTTCCGGCTTTGTCGACCAGAATTATCGCAACGCGATGCTGGCTCAGGAGAAAGAGCAGGCTGCCGCGATCAAGAACTACGTCGACTCGCTAAAGGCGCAGGGCAAGCCGGTCAACTACATCGAAGTCAACCGCATCGAGCGCGAGTGGATGGCGAAAATCCCGCGCCCGCCCTTCAAATCGCTGATCGACCACATCGATCACATCGCCAAGGTTGCTGGCGTGGATCACGTTGGCCTGGGCTCCGACTTCGACGGTGTCAGCGGCGCCACGCCTCAAGGCATGGACTCCGCCGCCGACCTGCCAAAGATTACGCAAGCCTTGCTCGATCGCGGATATAACGCCGACGACATCAGAAAGATTCTCGGCGGCAATCTGTTGCGCGTTTTCCGCCAGGTCGAAAGCGTCAGCCACGCGATGCAAACTCACCCACATTGAGCTACGGCTGTCGTACAATGTCGGGTCGCATTCAAACCACTTCTGTTCGCAGGTAAGGAGTTCTTATGCGTAAAATACTCGCGCTTGCAGCGCTGTTTTCATTTGCCTCCATGGGAGCGTGGGCACAGTCTGACTCCAGTTCCCAGGCTACCCCCGCCAAACCCGCTACCCCGGCCAAGTCTCCCGCTGCGCATTCCCCCGCCCATCCGGCTGCCGCTTCCAGTGAGCCCACCGCCGTCTTCGACACCACCGTGGGCAAGCTGCGCTGCCAGCTGTTTGAGAAGGAAACTCCGATCACGGTGAAGAATTTCATCGATCTCGCCACCGGCGCCAAGGACTGGACCAATCCCGTCAGCCACGCCACCAAACACAACACGCCACTCTACGATGGCACTATCTTTCATCGCGTGATTCCCGGATTCATGATCCAGGGCGGCGACCCCAGAGGCGATGGGACCGGCGATCCCGGCTATAAATTCAAGGACGAGTTCGTGCCCACGATTCTCTTCGATCGCCCCGGTCGTCTGGCCATGGCCAACTCCGGACCCGGAACCAACGGCTCGCAGTTTTTTATCACCGAAGTTCCTACGCCGCATTTGAACGGCCGCCATACCATCTTCGGCCAGTGCGACGAAGCCAGCGTGGCTCTGGTGAGACAAATTGCGCGCATGGCCACCGATCCCAGCAACGACCGTCCATTTCGTCCGGTGAAGATTATTAAGGTTACGATTGTTCGCGGGGCCGCCGCAGCCCCGGCTAAGCCCGCAACTCCGGCAAAGAAGCCAGCCGCCACGCCAGCGAGGCCGGCGCCGCCCGCTTCATCGAGTCCGAACTGATTATTGATGCAAACGCGATTCTTGATTTAGTGCTGAAGCCCGCAAGCCGAAGCCCGAAGCCCGATTTTACTAACCGACTGAAAGGAACTCATGACCCGCCAACCCGGACTCTACGCGACGTTTGAAACCAGCGAAGGCAACATCGTCTGCCGCCTCTTCGAAAAAGACGCGCCCAAAACCGTAGCCAATTTTGTGGAACTTGCCGAAGGCAAGCGCGAGTGGACGCATCCCTCGACCCGCAAGAAATCCAAAGACCCCCTTTACGACGGAACTGTTTTTCATAGGGTTATCCCGGACTTTATGATCCAAGGCGGCGACCCGCAGGGCACCGGCATGGGAGGCCCCGGCTACCAGTTCGAAGACGAAACGAAGGGCTCGCCGCACAAACTCGACAAGCCCGGGAAACTGGCGATGGCCAATGCCGGCCCCAACACCAACGGCTCGCAGTTCTTTATCACCGTTGCGCCCACGACCTGGCTCACGGGCAAGCACACAATCTTCGGCGAGGTCGTCGAAGGCCAAGATGTGGTCGTGAAGATCTCCGAAGTCCCGCGCAACCGCCAGGATCGGCCGGCGAAGGACGTGGTGGTGAAGAAGGTGACGATTGAAAAGGTGTAGAACGATAGCGATGACGCCAGAACGGCAGCTTGGCCTGGCCTTGACTCTTCTGCTGAGCGCAGCCTGCTCCATCGCGCAGGCTGCCTCTTGTGCCGATGTCACAGCTGCCAAGTCGCGCACCTACGGCTTCCGCCCCTCTCAGGTAAGCGCAGCCGAAAGAAACACAAAGTCACAGCAGATGGATGTTTTCTGGAACCTTGTTAAAGGCATGGGACCGGATGGCATCAGTTGCCTGCGCACCCTGGTCGAGACCGAACGAGCGGACAAGTTTTTCCTGTTCGACGGCGCTTCCCTGCTCGCATCGGTCGATCATTCCGGAGGATCGAATCAGGCGATTCTAAAAGCCTTGGCGCGGACCGACCTGCAGGACGTGCAACCCGATGCCTTCATCCGCCTGGCGATGATGCTCGCCAAGCAGGATGTCGATATTTCCTCTGCTGCAGACAACTATCTCCACGCCCCCAAGGTGACCGCGTACCTGGCACGGCATGGCGGGTACAAACTCGACAGGATGCAAGGAGCCATTCTCCTCTACGGTTCCATGCCACCTGCCCTGGTAGACAAAAGTCTCGCGCGAGAGGTTCAGGACGGCAACCAAGACGCCCGCAATACGGCGGCCATCGTGTGGTCCATGAACCTGACGGAAGAAAGCTTCAAAGGGCTGGCGGCTCTGGGGGACATGCAGAATTTCTCGAGCGAAGCCCGGCAATCCGTACAGTACGTTCTCAAAGCTCAAACGGTTCCGGTCACAAAACCGTCGAAGTACTCTCGTCCGCAGGTGCTGGCAAAAATCGCAAAACTACCGGACTTCGATCCCAGCGACGTTACCGGAGGCTTCGAGGCCACTGAAGCCAACATTCGGGCATTCCACAATAGCATCTATGCGACCCTCACTCCGGCCGACGTAGTTACGTTGCTCGATGCCCGGAGGCGCTCTGTACGGGGAGTGTCCGACGAATCGGTTGACGAATACTCCGAACTGAGCGGAGTCCTGCTGAATCTGGTGAACGTTCTGGATCTTTACCGCGACTATCGCACCCGCTGAGAAAATGGTCGCGTATTAATTTGCGAGAACGGAAACGCCCTTAGTCTTGATGAGGTTCCGGTCGGCGGTTATCAGTGTCAGCCCGAACGCCTTGGCTGTAGCCGCTAAGAACAGATCGGCTGGGTCTTCATGCGGGAGGGCAACGGTCGGCAGGGTACGTGCGACCTCAAAAGTAAGCGGAGCCTCAACGACGGGAAGTTCGTTCAAGCTATTGGCTAGCCAAGACGCAAAATCCGTCGAAATCTGAAGACGCTTCTTTTTGAAAAGAAGGAATGCCTCCCACATGCTGATCGGCGAAAGCCAAAGTTCATTTTGCCGATCATCCAGTTCCTTCGCGACCCTTCTGGAAAGTCGGTGAGGCTCCCCAAGACTCCAAAGCCAGATGTGGGTATCTAAGAGCAGTTTCATTCCCGCCACGCGTCCCAGTCATCCCAGCTGCCGGTGGGGCCGACGATATCGCCGACGATTTTCATACTCCCAGCCATGCTACCGAGTCGCCTTCGTTCGCTTTTTTCAGACGTCGAGGGGACTACTTCAGCCACGGGTTTGCCGAAGCGGGTGACGCGAATCGGTTTGCGCGTCTTGCGGACCTCTTCGATTATGCCGAGGCACTTGGCTTTGAACTCGGAGATGGCTACTTCTTTCATACATCATTTATACCATGGTCAATGACTATGGTCACAACATAATTGGCGCCCGAGCGCTGCATCGTCGTTGGGAGGATAATTACACTTGTGAATGCGCCGCTCTTACTGTCCCTGATTGTCACCGCGACACTGGCGATCACCGGGTGGTACGTGTTACATCGCTTGTCCCTGAACCGAGATGAGGCGAACAAGCGCCGCGACCTCAGAGTACAGTACCTCCTTGAGGCTTACCGAAAGCTTGAGAATGCTTCGAATCGGCAGGACTTAGGAGAGTACGCCAGGAGTCTTGAATCGGCTTTGGCTGACGTTCAACTTCTGGGCAGCGAGCACCAGGTCCTGTTAGCTCACGAGTTCGCCGTCGCCATGGCTAGGGACGGGACGGCCTCTTTGGATCCTTTGATTGCAGATTTGCGCGCTGAACTCCGCCGGGAACTCAGGCTAGGGCCGCTTCCGGACCGGATCGCTGTATTTCGTCACGAGCCAACAAAGCGGCGAACCTGAGGACATTCGGTATCGGGAGGAGCGCGCCCTACACTCCGATCACCCCCACCAACTCCTTCACCGCCGCCGCGCTCTTATCCAGCCCGGCCTTCTCCTCCGCAGTGAGCTTGATTTCGATGATCTGCTCGATCCCCTTCGCGCCCAGCTTCACCGGCACGCCGACGTAGAGCCCGCTGATCCCGTACTCGCCTTGCAAATACGCCGCGCAAGGCAGAATCTTTTTCTTGTCTTTCAAAATCGCCTCAACCATTTCCGTGGCCGCCGCCGACGGCGCGTAGTAAGCCGAGCCGGTTTTCAGATACTTGACGATCTCCGCTCCACCATCGCGAGTCCGTTGCACAATGGCGTCGAGCCTGGATTTTTCAATCAACTCGGTGATCGGAATGCCCGCAACCGTGGAATACCGCGGCAACGGGACCATGGTGTCGCCGTGGCCGCCGAGCACGAATGCGGTCACATTCTCTACGCTGACTTTCAATTCGTCGGCAATGAAGGCGCGGAAGCGGGCAGAATCCAGCACGCCCGCCATGCCGACCACGCGCTCGCGAGGAAATCCGCTGAGCTTGTAAGCCGCCTGCGCCATGGCATCCAGCGGATTCGACACAATGATCAAAATGCAATTCGGCGAATTCTTCACCACTTCGCCCACCACCGCCTTCATGATGTTGTAATTGGTGTTGAGCAGATCGTCGCGGCTCATCCCCGGCTTGCGCGGAATGCCGGCTGTGATCACGACGATGTCGGAATTCGCCGTGTCTTTATA
>Ga0187863_10002141_pt1 | contig 15224 bp, 10 predicted proteins | sample June2016WEW_11_1_FD_132975 | JGI IMG/M metagenome (GOLD analysis project Ga0187863, IMG submission 132975) | Peatland microbial communities from SPRUCE experiment site at the Marcell Experimental Forest, Minnesota, USA - June2016WEW_11_10 | ecosystem: Environmental > Terrestrial > Soil >... | reverse complement strand
CTCAGAGCCAGAGCGGGAACACCAAAAGCGCGATACTGATAGACCTGATTCGCGTCCAGGGCGCTGTATGCGGATTCCGAAACGCCCCACGGCACCTTCTTCTCATGGCCGTATTCCATCTGTTGCCGGACCGCGTCGTGACAAGCGCGATCCAACAGTGAGTTTGCAAACGTGCGCATGAACAGGAGCGGCATCAGGTATTCGAACATCGTGCCACTCCAGGATAAGAGCGTTTGCCCATGGGCGGATGAGGCGTAAGGGCGGCTCAAAGCAAACCAGTGTTCGACGGGAACTTCTCCTTTGGCAATGGCCACCATGCTGGCCAGACGGCATTCGCTGGCGAGCAGATCGTAGTGGCTGGAGAACTCATGAGGGCCGCCGACAGGATAGCCGATGCCGAACAGGCGGCGCTGCCGATCGTAGAGGAAACCCATGCGGATGGCCGAGGCGAATTGTCCCGCTGATTGCGCGAGGGCGTCGAACCCACGCACGGTTTCCGCGGCGTTGGCGCGCGCCACGCGATACTGTTCCGCCAGCCGATCCAGCCATGAAGCGACGTCCGGTTGAAGTTGCGGTGTCCGGCGGTGATCCAGAATCTCGTCCACCGGCGTCCGCACGCCGCTCGCCAACGTGGACAGCGAGGGCGCGGCACGCAAAGCCCGATTCCGCAACTTGACTGCGTGGCCGCCGAGTCCACTCACGAACGAATCCGGCGGGCGGGACAGCGTCTCCATCCAGGGCAGATAGCGGTCCACCGCCTCTGTCCACGATTTCAGCTCGCGCGAGAGGCAGGAAGCCCAATAAGACGGCGCATCGCCGCCGTTCACGGCCCAGCGGCCCGTTTCCAGCAAATGTTGCATGGGCGTTGCCGCCAGGCGCAACCGCGCGATGACATCCTGGACTTTCAACTTGCCTTGAAGAAGACGGCGCATCGCACGCAGAGGCACCTGCGCGGACGTGTCGCGGCCACAGGCCTCCTGCAGGATCGACATGGTATCCGCCAGGCCGCGCATGCAGGATGGGCCGATCACCGGAGCGCGGACTGCATCGTGACAACCTTGTTCCAGCACCCACAGGCTGGCCGTGAGATTGCCGCTGTCCACCGTGGACACGTAGCGAGGATTCAGGGACTCCAATGTCTGCGTGGAGTACCAGTTGAGCAGATGCCCCTCATATCGCTCCAGGCGATTCATCGTGGCGAGGGTATTCGACGTACGCTTCAGCAACTCATCGGCGGTGAGATACGCGAGATCGTGCGCGGCGAGTGCGGTAGCCAGCCAGAGGCCGATGTTGGTGGGCGACGTGCGCTGCGCCACTTCAATGTGCAGGCTCAACTGTGAATTGTCCGGAGGCAGCCAGTGCGTGCCGGCATTCACCAGGTCGTCAAAGTAGCGCCAGGTCTGGCGTGACAGACGGCGCAGAAACAAAGAATCTTCAGAGGGAATTCTGAACCCGGGGTCAGTTGGCCCTACCCGATCAAGCCATCGAATCACCGCGGGAGAAGCGGCCCAGAGGGCCACGAACACAAAGGCCGGAGCGAGGGCGCCGCGAATGCTCAAAAGCATCATGAGGGCGAGCGACAGGGCGCAGATCACCCACATCTGCCGCACCGTGAAACGCCGTTGCGTCTGTCCACCGGCGCCCTCGGCGGTCCGCCATTCGAGCATCTTACGGTGGCTGACGGAGTGGCGATAGAGGGCTCTTACGATGGCGTCCACCGCAAGCCATGCCTGATGCGGCAGCAGGACCATCATCACCATGGCGCGAATGAACTCATCGGCGGCGCCCTGCCAGCGGCGCACTGAACCTTGCAAGCGCCGCGCTAACCGGTCGAGCAGCAGTGCGAGACCGGGAATGGCGATCGCGAGTCCAATCACCAGAGTCCAGATCAAGGGCGCCCGGGAAATCAGCCAGCCGAACAGAAGCAGCACCAGGGAAGCCACCGGCACCAGACTGCGCCGCAGATTGTCGAAGATGCGCCAGCGGCTGATCAGAGGAAGCGGGTTCGATCGGTTGCCTCCCGCAGCGTCCGGAACCTGTTTGGCGATCCAGCGGGCAATCTGCCAATCGCCACGAATCCAGCGGTGCTGACGGTGACTGAAGCTCGCATAATCAACCGGCAGGTTCTCAAACAGCTCGATGTCGGATGCCAGACCGACGCCGGCATGAGCGCCTTCAATGAGGTCGTGACTCAGCAGGGTTTCGGCGGGAAAGCGCTCTGCCAGAACCTCGTGGAATGCATGGACATCGTAAATGGCTTTTCCATGAAAGATGGCCTCGCCGAACAAATCCTGCTGGGCGTCTGAGACAGTTTGGCAATAGGGATCGGTGCCCGTCGTATCCGCGAACACGCGCGTAAACCGGGTGGCGGTGGCTCCCGGCAGAGCAATGCTGACGCGCGGCTGGATGATAGTGAAGCCGCTGAGCCGGGTCCGCGTGGTGGGATCGATGACGGCCTGGTTCAGCGGGTGAGCAATGGTCTCCACCAGACGCCGGGCGGCCTCCGGCGGAAGCTGGGTGTCGGCATCCAGCGTGATCACGTAGCGAATGGGCAGCGGCAGCGATCCGGCGTGCAGGATTTCAGCGGGACCTTCGCCCAGCAAAAACGCATTGAGATCTTCGATCTTTCCTCTCTTCCGTTCCCGCCCGCTCCAGCTCTGCTCGCTCTCGGACCACACCCGGTTGCGGTGGAACAGCAGAAAGCGTCCGCCAGGATAGCGCGCATTGAGACCGGCGATTCCATCGCGCGCCGCTTGCAGCAGCTCGGCATCGCCGATGGTCGTGGCTTCCGGCGCGTCCGTGAAGTCGGAAAACAAACTGAAGAAGACGTTCGTTTGCTGGTTGGCGAGGAAGCGGACCTCCAGCTTTTCAAGTTCCCGCCGAACCGTTTCCGCACTCGCTAGCAGCATGGGGATCACGATCAGGGTTGCGTGCTCCGGCGGAACGCCTTCGCGCAGATCAAGTTTAGGCAGCGCTTTGGGAGGAAGCAGCGAAATAACCAGGGCGTTTACGGTTTGAATGGCCAGTTCGCTCAAAGGGAACAAAGCAAGGCTCCCCAGCACGGACAGGATTATCGGTTGGTGCACACCGGCGTCCCAGGCGAGAGCCAGAGCGAACGTCGTGAAGGCGAGAGTGAGACCCGCGTTGGCGCCCAGATAGGCAGAGGTTGCGTGACGTTGCAACGAACGGACAGTGGCGATTCCAAACGGGATTCGGGCGTGGACGGATCGTTCCAGTTGAGCGGCGCCGTCGCCGAGCAGGTAATGGGCGACATTCCGGGTTCTCGCGTCGGACCCCTCACTGGCCAGCGCGATCGCCTGCCGCGCGACGTCGAGCTCTCCCATCGCGCTCTGCCGCGAAATCCATTCAACGGCGCGGCGGCAGCGGTCACGCGTCGCAAAATCGCTGTGCGGGTACACGCCGCTGGGATCGCGGCGCAACTCGGCGTCCATCAGACTCGCGGATTCGAATATCTCCGTGAAGTCAATTCGCGCGAGAGCGCGGAGGCTGCCAAAGGTGTTGGTGGTGGAGATGTGCTCCGCCGCTTCCCGGGTGTGCTCGGTCCGCACCAGTTCGGCGAGCGGCGTCTTAAGGTGTTCTTCGATCCAGCGCTGGGCGGGTGCGAGCGCGTCTTCTTCGTCCTGAAGCTGTTCCGCCAGACAAGCGATGAAATGAGGCTCCAGCGCGACAAGCTCGGACTCCATCTCATGAAGGATGCGCTCAAGTACTTCCGTGCCGCTTCGTGAGCCCGCAGCCAGGCGATTGGCCCAGAAATAGGCTGTCTCTCGCGATTGCTGATTGCTTGTGACGCGCAGGGCAATCCGCGTCAGCTCATCGATCAGGGCTACCCGCAGGAGCAACGGAAACGACCACAGTTCCGCGATGCTAAGCGGGGCCAGCTCCTGGTAGGAACGCAAACATTCCCGGATGTTCGTCTCGTTGATGGAGTGGTCCGTGTGGGCCACCAGCCCGCGGGCCAGTTCGTAGACGTATGGTTCGCCGTCAGGACCGAGTGGAAAGAGCTTGCCGGGGTCCCGTGGAAGATGGCGCCGAATCTCGGCGATCTGAGTTCGAATGAGATATCCGTTATCGAGAAGCCACTCCGCCGCGGCGGCGAGTGCGTGATCCAGACTTGCGGCTTCGGCAAGGTCGCGTCGCGATGCTTCGAGCGTTACCTCGTGCTGCCGAAGTTGCGGGAGAATTCGCCACTTCCCCGTGCTTCGTGGGCCCCGGCCCAGGGCGCACGCCCGTGCAAAGTCTTGAACTGTCTCGTTTCCGGGAGAGTTGGGACGAGTCTCCGGGGGTTGGACGGCAACCGCCTCCGACACCACAAAGACCGGGGGGGAACCGGCCCGTTGCAGCAATTCAACAATGGCCGGCACTTTCGCTGGCGCTGTTCTGATGACAATCAGGCTTTCGTTTTCGAGGCGAAGCGCGGCAAAGCGGTCGTAACCTCCGGTCCTGGAGGGCTCCACGGTTCCGTCTGAGCGGAACATACGCATCTGTGTGAAGTGCGCCGCGAAGAGCGCTTTGTATGCCTGCTCGGAGTCCTCCTGGTTCGCCCCGTAGATCGCGAGAACCGACCGGGTATTCCGGGCATCCATTGAGCGGCTTCAGTCCCTCAGTAAGCGCGACCACGTACCAGACGCGTGATCAGGCCGAGGAAGAAGAGCAACGCAAACAGCAGTCCACCCATCTGAGGGGCCAGCAGGTCCCGGCTTCCGGCGAAGGCCATGATCGGCGCCAGTATGGCCATCAACGCGAACAGGATCATCCATCCGAGCATCTCGTCAGGTCTCCGGGAAAGGGTAGTATGGCAGGGGCTAATCACCAGCCGTGCCGCCTGCTTCAATCTGTCCTGGGCTAGTGCACGCCGAATACCAGCTTTCGGAAGGGTTCTAAAGGGCTTATGGGGGCCAAAGCCACGAAATCGATCGAGCGTGTCTGTCGGCCGGGTAGAAATTACCGATCACGGCAGCCGACGTCCGGTTGGCGGTGCCCGGCAGAACGGCGACGGATCCTACCCGTCCACGACCGAAGGCGGTCAAGTCCCTCACGAGCGGAGACTCCTTTTTCTCGCTGCTGGTTGGGCGATATGGCGGGCACATCTGGTTGCAGTCGGAAGCAGGCCAGAGAACAACGTTCTCTTTCAAGGTTCCCCAGGAGCGCCTTTAGCTTCAGAAGAACAATACTACTCCCACGTTTGGAACTACCAATCCCCGATTTATCGTTCGACTCCCGGTAACATCGGAATGCTGATGAACTTGTTCCCGGCGTCGTGACCCGATCTCTGAGAGATTTGTCGCCACATTGGCCTATTACCGCCCAAACAATGCATGTTGGCTGCTGCTATCAGTTTGGTGCCCTGGGAGCCAATGAGAATTGACCATTAGAAACGAGAAAGCGCTTGTGGCTTGTTAGCGGGCGTTCCACGGACGTTTGTCGCCATTCAGCCGGCCTGATCCTTCTTGAGCCTCTTGAGCAGGAGTGGCTCAGAGGGGTTGAACCGAAATGGCTCCTCGGTTGTTGGTTCGCTCGTCGTGTCCCGAGCCTTGAGAGCCGGGATCCTCTTGAGAACAGCAACCATTCTGCTTTCTTCAGCAACAGCGACGGCGCGGGATTCAACCTTTGGATTCCATAAATCGCTCTCGTAGTTCAGCCGTGCTGCCCCGACTCTTCGTTTCTTCCCCCCGAGTGAATCCTGACGAAATTCTCGAATCCACTGCCCCCCGGGGCCGCCAGGCGGAACAACTCTGGCATCAATGGAAGCACCTCTTTGTTGACTGGTTCAAGTTCGTGAAACGGTTCATCGCGGACCGCCACATAACGGCATCGTCCGGCAAACACAGGCTTGGTTGCGTCTGACGATTGCCCGCAGGCGCTCGTCATCGAGGTCTTCCGCACGAGCCTCACGACAATCCCGAACGGCGAGTACGGCCTCGAGAACCGCAATGTAGGATTGAGGCTACGATGCGTTCGCTGGGTGGAAGCCGAGTAATGGGTCATAAAATATACAAAAGTGGCTGTCTTAGTGTATGATATAACTCATTATGGCTCGACAAATTCCCTCGATGGTCCCCCGGCTGGGTCGCTTGCTGACAGGCCTCGGCGAGAACATCAAAAGAGCCCGGCTTCGGCGCGCCTATTCATCCGAGGCAGTGGCTCAACGCGCCGGAATCACGCGCAAGACGCTGTACCGCGTCGAGCGCGGAGATCCTGCGGTGGCCCTGGGAATCTATGCGAGAGTGCTACAGGCCTTAAGACTCGAGAATGATCTTGGATCAATCGCAGCGGATGATGCCCTGGGCCGCAAACTACAGGACGCCAGCCTGGAGCCGAAACGGCGCGCTCCCAGGCAATCCAGGTACGCGCGTCAGTTCGCCGACGAGGTGCCGACAAACACGGCGAAGAAATCCGAGCATTTGCCATGACCGTGCGCTCGCTGGAGACGGTATCCGTCTTCGTCGACGTGGACTACTTCGACGCACCGGCGCTGATGGGGGCGTTGCGCTGCCAGAAGAGCCGGACGGGCGACATCTTTTCGTTCGAATACGACCCGGCGTGGTTGCAGAAGCCTGAGGCCTTCTCATTTGACCCGGATCTCGCACTGGTCAGCGGACCTCAGTATCCCGTTCCCGGTCGCGCGAACTTCGGAATCTTTCTCGACTCGTCGCCTGATCGCTGGGGTCGCGTGCTCATGCAGAAGCGGGAGAACATTCGTGCACGCCACGAAGGACGCAGGGCAAGGTCACTAACGGAATGGGATTTTCTGCTTGGCGTGCACGACGAGACCCGATTGGGCGCACTGCGTTTTCGAGATCCGGAAACCGGGCAGTTCATCGACACCAACGATGCGTTCGCGGCACCACCCATCGCTTCACTTCGCGAGCTCCAGGCTGCGAGCCTTCAGTTCGAACTACATGGCGATGAAGAAGAGCATGCTGAGTATGAAGAGTGGCTCACCATGTTGTTTGCTTCTGGGACGTCCCTCGGCGGAGCTCGCCCGAAGGCATCCATCCGGGACGAGGCAGGAGCATTATGCCTGGCCAAGTTTCCCAGCCGACAGGACAGACGCGATGTGGGCGCATGGGAAATCGTTGCGCATCGACTTGCGGCCAAAGCAGGAATAACGGTTCCCGACGCGCGCGCATTGCGCATGCCCGACAGCGCCTATACGACGTTCCTGGTACGTCGATTCGATCGTACTTCCCAGGGCCGGCGGTTGGCATTCGTATCGGCTATGACCCTCACACAACGAAACGACGGCGAAGCCGGAGCAAGCTATCTCGAGCTGGTCGATCTGCTCCAATCCCGCGGGTCGAATACTCACAACGATTGCGTGGAACTCTTCCGGCGCGTCGTGTTCAGCATCCTCATCCACAACACGGACGATCACTTGAGGAATCATGGATTCTTTATCGGGGAGCGGGGCATCTCGCTGTCGCCCGCCTACGACATTAACCCTTCGAACGATCGCAACGAACTCTCCCTCGCCATCAACGAAGTCGATACGACCTGCGACGTCTCGATCGCTCTGGAAGCGGCCGCCGACTACGGCCTGTCGAAGTCCGAAGTGGACGAGACGGTCGCTCGGGCGACCGCAGCCGTCACGTCGTGGAGGGAAGAAGCTACGCGGCTGCGTATTCCGAAAGCTGAACAAAATCTGATGGCTGCGGCATTCGAATCGGCAGCATAACATGTATCGTGTTTGGAATCACTGGCGAAGTCGGCAGTTCGGAAGTATTCTGAAGCAGGTTTCGAGAGGCAGTTCAGATGGCAGTCTACAAGCAGAGCGGTTCGAAAAACTGGTGGTATAAGTTCACCTGGAACGGTCAACAAATTCGCGAGAGCACGAAGCAGACAAACAAACGCCTCGCTGAGCGATCGAGGCGGCGCACAAGGCGTCTCTTGCGCGTGGTGAGGCCGGTATCCGGGACAAAGAACCTGTGCCCACTCTCGCCGGTTTTGCCGACGAGATGTTCCTCCCCTTTGTCCGATCGACCTCGGCAGCAAAGCCAAACACTATCCGCTTTTATGAAAACAGCGTCACCAATCTCAAGGCCTATGCTAAGATCGCGTCGCTTCCCATCGATCAGATAACATCCGAGGCGATCGCCGCTTTTGTGGCGCATCGCCAGAACGATCAGGTCCAAGTCGCGATGGTGAACCGCGATTTGGCGACTCTGAGACGGATCTTCCATCTGGCCACGGAATGGGGGAAGGTTTTCAGAATACTGCCTCGTGTGCGTTTGCTATCAGGCGAGAACCATCGTGAGAGCCATGGCCAAGGTCTGAGGTGGGCATAGTTTTGGGAATAGTCACGAAAAGGGCGACCCGAAGGCCGCCCTGATTCGTCTGTAACTAATTATTTTGATAAGGACTTAAGTGGAGCCACCCGCCGGGATCGAACCGGCGACCTGCTGATTACGAATCAGCCGCTCTACCAACTGAGCTAGGGTGGCCTTTGAAGTTGTTTCGATCTATTTTAGCAAAGCCCCCCTCGCGGGGCGCCGCGCGATACGATGAGCATCAGATGAAAATGCTCAATCGCGGGTGCCAATGAGGACCACACTTCGTCGCGCCGCCCGAACAGCTCCCTTCCTCCTGTGTCTGACCACGTCTACATTCGCATTCGCCCAGGATGTTCCGGTCACCGCTTCCACCGATTGGCCCGCCTATGGCGGAGGCCCGGCGCAGATTCGCTACTCGACACTGAAGCAGATCGACCGCGCCAATGCCAGCCGATTACGTGTCGCCTGGACATTCGATACCGGCGACGCGTTTCCCGGATCGGAGTTCCAGTGCAATCCCCTGGTGATCGGGGGCGTGCTTTACGCCGTAACGCCGAGCGCCAATGTGGTCGCACTGGATGCCGCGAATGGAACGCTCAAGTGGCGTTTCAATCCCGACCCCGCGCACAAGCCGCTCTTCAAGATTCGCCTGCGCGGCGTCACCTGGTGGTCCGACGGCAATCAGGCGCGAATCTTCACCGCGTGGCGTCAGTATCTTTATTCTCTCGATGCGCAAACCGGTGAACCTGACCCGCACTTCGGGAACAATGGCCACATCGATCTTCGCGACAATCTCGGCCGTGAGCCGAGAAACATGGTCTCGCTGACCACTCCCGGAATCGTCTATAAGGATCTGCTGATCGTTGGAAGCCTGATCAGCGAGACACTGCCCGCTTCGCCTGGCGATATACGGGCCTATGATGTGCGCACCGGCAAACTCCGCTGGATTTTTCACACGATTCCACGGCCCGGCGAATTCGGATATGATACGTGGCCGAAGGACGCGTGGACCTACATTGGGTCGGCGAACAACTGGTCCGGCATGTCCCTCGACACGCAGCGTGGAATCCTTTTCGTCCCCACCGGATCGGCTGCCTTCGATTTCTATGGCGCAAACCGCACCGGCGACGATTTGTTCGCGAATTCGCTTGTCGCACTGAAGGCCGATACCGGCGAGCGCGTCTGGCACTTTCAGGAGGTTCATCACGACATCTGGGATCGGGATCTTCCGTCGCCTCCCAGTCTCGTGACCATTCGAAGAAACGGCCACGATATCGACGCGGTGGCGCAAACCACCAAGCAGGGATTCCTGTACGTCTTCGATCGGGTCACCGGCGAGTCTCTGTTTCCGGTGAAAGAGCGGCCTGTTCCCCCCTCCGATCTGGATGGCGAGATCACCGCGAAAACACAGCCCTTCCCATTGGAGCCTGCGCCGTTTGCAAGGCAGATCCTTACCGCCGATATGTTGACGCGGCGGACACCGGCGGCGCAACGTGCCGTCCTCGCGGAGTTCAAAAAGCTGCGCAGCGCAGGCCAATTCGTCCCCGGATCGAGAGAGGGCACCATCATTTTTCCAGGATTTGATGGAGGCGCGGAATGGGGCGGGAGCGCGGTGGACCCCGAGACGGGAGTCCTATACGTTAACGCGAACGAAATGGCCTGGATTCTGCGCATGCTGGAGCAGCACCCGGCATCAGCCAACACCTCGGGCAAGGAACTGTACATGACGAACTGCGCCGCTTGTCATCGCGCCGATCTGAGCGGCGGACCGCCGGAGTTCCCATCGTTGAAAAAACTGAGTGAACGCTACTCGGACTGGGAAGTGAAGACGATCCTGTCGGCGGGAACCGGGCGAATGCCGAGCTTTGCGCGCCTCGGCCCGGATGGTCTCAATGCCGTGGTTGGTTACGTCCTCCGAGGGGAGAACGAGAGCGTCCACTCGGAAACCACGCCCGCGCTGTTCATGAAATACCTGAACAACGGATACCAGAAGTTCCTCGACCCCGATGGTTATCCCGCGGTGAAACCTCCGTGGGGAACCCTGAACGCGATCGATCTGAGCACCGGCAAATTCAGGTGGAAGATCCCGCTGGGAGAATATCCCGAGCTTGCCGCGAAAGGCATGAAGCAAACCGGAAGCGAGAACTACGGCGGCCCCATCGTGACCGCGGGCGGCGTTCTGTTCATCGGCGCCACCTGCTACGACAAGAAATTCAGAGCGTTCGACAAGGACACAGGAAAGCTTCTGTGGGAGACCACGCTGCCCTTTGCGGGAAATGCCACCCCCGCCACCTATCAGGCCGGTGGCCGTCAGTTCGTGGTGATTTCCGCGGGCGGGGGAAAGTCAAAGGATCCCTCCGGTGGCATGATCGTGGCGTTTGCTTTGCCGGAATGAACAAGTCTTCCAGTCGCGTGGTTCTGATTACCGGCACGTCATCCGGAATTGGCGCATGCTGCGCGGCGTACCTGGCCGAACGCGGATATCGCGTCTACGGCGCCTCGCGCAGCGCGACGGCTCCGCCCGGCGTCGTGCCGCTATCGATTGACGTGACGGATGATGCGTCCGTATCGCAGGCTGTCGCCACAGTGCTTGATCGCGAGGGCCGGGTCGACGTTCTCATCAACAGCGCTGGGTTCGGCATTGCGGGCGCGGTAGAGGACACCACCATGGAAGAGGCCGCCGCTCAGTTTGACGTGAATTTCTTTGGGACAGTGCGGGTCTGCCACGCCGTGTTGCCCGTCATGCGCTCGCAGAATGCCGGTTACATCGTCAATATCGGGTCCATCGGCGGTGTAATCGCCATACCGTTTCAGGGCTTCTACTCTGCATCAAAGTTCGCGCTCGAAGGACTCAGCGAGTCGCTGCGCATCGAGGTGCGGCCCTTCGGTATCCGCGTCGTGGTGATCGAACCAGGCGATCATCACACCGGCTTCACGCAGAATCGCTGGCCCACGGCTGCGTCTACCGGACCATCCGCTTACCACAATCGTTTCGAACGAGCGATCGCTCGCATGGCCTCAGATGAACAAGACGGCCCAAAGCCCGATGCCATTGCACATCTTGTTCAAAAGGTGATCGACGACCCACACCCGCGCTTGCGTTACACGATAGGGCCAGCGTCGCAACGCGCGTCCGTTTGGCTGAAGCGGCTCCTGCCGAATCGCATCGTGGAAGGAATCATCACCCGTTACTACGAGAACCAGCGATCTGGCTGACGCCCGTGAGGCGGTTCCAGGCGAGATTCAACTTTGCCTCGCCGAGAGCCGGTTGCGGGGTGACCGGCATTTCCGGCAACTGTCCCGAGAAGAGCATCATCAGCCGCCGCGACTCGTCTAACCGTGCCTGCAACACCTGGATTTCGAGTTTCGCCTTCTGGGCCATCATCTTACGTTCCGCCGTTTGTTGCCGTTGCCTCGAGCGGTCCTCGCTCTTCCGCATCTCCACAACCATGTACTGGCGGCAAAGGTACCATCCCAAAGCCGACGACCCGGCCGACGTGACCACGGTGAGCAGGATTTGCGTGAGCATTGGATCTTAGATAAAGGATCGGGAAAACGCCGTACAACTTTAGTCCTATCCGAGAACTTACCGCCCTGTAAAGCGCTCCCGCAGCCGCAGAATCGGCGATTCGAAGAAAGTCCACGAGATCCAGGCCATCGCCAGGGCCAGCCCGAACATGACGAAGAACGCTGTAGAGCCCGATGGCCCGATTCCCAGAAGCGGCGCGAGCCAGCCATGCGAGATCGCCATCGCCGGTAGGTGCAGCAGGTACAGGCCGTATGAGATTGTCCCCACCCAAACCAGAATCCTCATCCGGCACAAACGCAGGAGCAGTGGCTGTCGCCAGCCGATCAGCATAATCAGGATGCCGGTGAATGCGAAATCCAGCGCCGTGAACCCCACCGTGCGCATCGCCAATGACCACGGGGTATCGTTCCAGAGAATGCAGAACAACACGACGGTGATTGTTGAGATTGCGGTGAGCCAGCCGATCCACGGGCCTTTCAGCCGGGCTGGCCACTCTCGCGCGGCGAGTGCCACCAGCCCGCCCATGGCCAGCGCGTCGATGCGGCAAGGCATCAGCGTGTAAGCTCCCATCAGGTTCCGCGGCAGAAAAACCGCCAGCGCGATGCGCAGCACTGGAGCGCCAATCACACAGCCAGCCAGAATCCACGCCAGTCTCTTGCGCCCAAGCTTCACAATGAACGGGAAGCTGAGATAAAACTGTTCCTCTACCTGCAGAGACCACAACGGCGTGAGAATCGCGATGCCCGGCCAGGAGTTCTGCAGAAACGTCTGAATGTTGCCCAGATAAATCAGATACCACCACGCGTTGCCGCTCGTCAGAAAATCTCTCACATTTACCAGACCCCCCAGATAATAGAGAACGCAATATAACACGAGACACGCGTAATACAACGGAAAAATGCGGAAGCTTCGGCGCACCACGAAATCCCGATAATAATGCGGCCGGCTAACGGTGTCCAGAAGGATGCCTGTGATCAGATAACCGCTCATCACCAAGAAGAGGTCAACTCCGATCCACCCGGTGGCGAATACGCCTCTCAGATACACCAGCGGTCCCGTCGCGGGTTTGTAGTGAAACATCAGTACAAGCAGAATGGCGATTCCGCGCAGGCCATCGAGTTCGGGGATGCGGGCTCCCCGCTTGCTTTGAAAGGGCCCGGCCGCGGAAGCGAGTTCATTCTGCGCAACTGGCGGGGGCTGGCTCACTGCGTTCGCTGCGGCTTTGGGGCCAGTATACACTCGCGCGTGCGAACGCGAATACCATGTCTGTATGGGCGACCAGCAGGCTGCGCGGCGCATCCCCGATTTCGTCGAGGAACTCGCTCGCAAGGGATGGTATCACAGCTTTGAGCTACCGGACGGACGCGTCATTGAAGGCTGGCAAAGCGTCGCCCATCTGCGAGCGCGCCTCGAACAGTTTGCCATCCCCGACGATCTGCGCGGCAAGCGCGTGCTCGACATCGGCTGCTGGGACGGCTGGTTCAGTTTTGAGATGGAGCGCCGCGGCGCCGAGGTGGTCGCCGCCGATATCGTCGAGCGCGAAACCTTCCTCACTGCTCGCGAGGCGCTTGGATCGAAGGTCGATTTCGTCCTTTCCGATGTTTACCAGCTCACGCCGGATCGCATCGGCTACTTCGATATCGTGCTCTTCCTCGGAGTGCTCTACCACGTCAAGCACCCGCTGCTGGCGTTGGAACGAGTCTGCGCCCTGACAACGGACCTGGCATTGATCGAGTCCCTGGTCACCGACGACGGCGCTCAGCCAGGCGCACCGCCACTGATGGAGTTCTACGAAACTTCGGAACTGCTCGGCCGTTTCGACAACTGGTATGGCCTGAACACGTCCTGTCTGCTGGCGTTCTGCCGCACCGCGGGATTCGCCACCGTGGACCTTCTGGGCGTGGAGGAGCATCGCCGGGCGAACGTGATTTGTAAACGCCGCTGGCCCGCGCCTCCTCAAGAGCCGCCTTACGCGCCTCCCATAATCACCGGCGTAGTGAATCAGCGAAATGGCGAACCGTTGTTCGACAGCCGGGTGGACGAGTACTTGTCGGTGTTCTTTAAATCGAACCAGCCCAATCTCACCCGCTCGACCGTCATGCCGGAGATGGACGGGTTCGGCGTTTATCCCGTCACCATCGCGCACGTCAGCGGCGCAGGATGGCAGGTGGACTGCAAAATTGACGCCGTGGCCGGCCGTTCCTCCCGAACCATCCGCGTGCGCACCACCGAAAGCGCGTTCAGTGAGCCGGCCGCCTTCGCTGTCGATGCCCCTGAGGAGAGCGCCAACGCCAGTTTCTCCGGACCTATCCAGATCCGCGGCGTAGCCGACAGCAACACCTGGCAGGATAACCTTGCCTGGTTGGCGCGAGAGACGTTCGTATCAGTCTGGGTGAGTGGGCTGCCCGATGACGCAACGAAGACCCGCGTGCGAGTGCGCATCGCAGACCTCGACGCGCGCGTTCTGTTCCTCTCGCCGCTCGATCCGCAGCAGCTCCGGCAGATCAACGTTCGTCTCCCCGAGGAACTGGGGCCGGGTGAATATCCGGTAATTGTCTTTTGTGGAAGCTCCGCCACGCAACCTGAGCAGTTGCGCGTCTGCTCGCCTAAAAACTAAAACCGGTGAGCACTCGGAGGAAGATGCTCACCGGCGGCACAGTTGCGAAACCGCAGACGGTGCCCAACTTACGGCGACTCCGTCGAAATCCGAGAACGCAAGCCCTCGATATCTTGACGCAAACCCGCCGTAACTGGTTGCAGTTAGATTAACATGCCCACCAGGGCCTCAGGCAAGACTTTTCTTAGGGTATTCACCCGATCGTAATGGAGAACACGAACCGGCGGTGCCCGTAGCGAATCTCCAGCGTGTGCGCGCCCTGCTCGATCCCCGCTGGCAGCGTCAGGTCGAACTCGTGTCGCGGTGGCGCCGGGTCGGCAAGAAAACCGTTCTGCTTTTCCACAGCGCAACCGGAAACAAATGCTGAGAATAGAGCGGGATCGGCCATTTCCTCGGTGACCACCTTCACCGCGCCGCAGGTCACCGGTCCATCCGATGCTATGTTTACGGCGTCAGTGACCGAGATTACTCTCGGCAGAGGAGGCGGGGGTGGGAGCACTCGAACCATGGCTCGCAGAAGATTCGTGGCCTTCCAGCGAATAAAGAGTTCATGAAGACCGGCTGACGTACCCGGCGGCATGGCGATGCCCAATTGCGGCCGCACGCCATCATAGATGGACGATCCTACGTAGAACGGCATCGCCTCGCGTCCGCCCAGCCAGGCCTCAATGCCGTTCAGCTCGCAATCGGGCGGCAGACCTTCGATCCACACGGACATGGCGGAGAAGCGGCCTGTGGTTGTCACAACTGGCTCGGTACTCACCGCGTTGGTCACGCGCCGGACTTT
>Ga0187863_10002139_pt1 | contig 15242 bp, 27 predicted proteins | sample June2016WEW_11_1_FD_132975 | JGI IMG/M metagenome (GOLD analysis project Ga0187863, IMG submission 132975) | Peatland microbial communities from SPRUCE experiment site at the Marcell Experimental Forest, Minnesota, USA - June2016WEW_11_10 | ecosystem: Environmental > Terrestrial > Soil >... | reverse complement strand
GACGTTTCGAGCCGGGATGGCGGAACTGGCAGACGCAGCGGACTCAAAAAACTATTCGCCCCGTCCTGTAACCCGCCCGGAATCATCAACCCCTTGTGTTTGCCGCGTATTTAGCCGCTGATAGCTGCCCTTAGTTGCCTGTACCTTCCTGAAGTCCGTGCACAAATCGTGCACAAAACCCTTTGTCGACGGTCGCGCACGGACGTAACTGGCGCGGCGGTGGTGCAAGCGGCAGAATCCGCGTATGGCCACGAAGAAAAGAGCCCTGAAGAAGTCAGCAGCGGAGACACGGCGCGACCTCAAGGAATGGGCCGAGCGCGGAAAGGTCCTGAAGGTCGCCGAACATCAAATTCGGAAAACGGAGTTTGCTCATCAATGGGAGATTGCCGATTGGGTGCTCGAAGGGCAAGAAACCTTCGGCAAGGAGGCCGCGTATGACGCGGCTGAGAAGGCCACGGGCATGACCCGCGAGACCATACAGCAGTTCGCGCACACCGCGAAGAAGGTCTTAATACGTGTTAAGGGTGTGTCATTCGGTCACCACAGGCTCGTAGCGAGCCTCTACCCAGACCGCGATTTCCAGAAGAAGGAACTGCACTTCGCCCGGAAAAACCGCTTGAGCGTAGAGCGGTTCTCCCTCCATTTGCGGGGATTGGGGCGACATGATGAGCGAAGGAAAATCGGTCCGACCAGCGCCGACATAGCTGCCAAGAAATTCATAGAGACCTGCGACAAAATCGAAAAGCACTGGAGCCTGCGACCCCTGCTATCTGGTCAACCGCCTGCGAAGGAGCATCGCAACGACTTGGTGAATAAGATAAGAGAAACTGCATCTAAGCTCAACGAAACGGCGGACCATTTACAGAACCACTGGCAACTCTACCTGCCGTTGCCTCCAACCGGGGGGTTCTCAAATAAGGAACTGTTCGATGAATGGAAGAGCCACGAGGGTTGGCGGAAGCGGGAGGCCGCAAAAGCGGCTGCTGCTGGGAGCGGACAATGAAAGGGTGCGGGGGAGAAATCGCCGGGCTTCCATGTTGCACAGTCATTCATGGCGACTGCGAGGATTACCTCGAAAAGTTCGCGCCGGGATGTGTCGACCTAATCGTGACTGATTCACCTTATGGTATGAATCTGAAGATGCAACGCAAGGAGAGCCGCCGAATTCACGGTGACGACCAATTCCCTGTGGAGACGATAAAGCAGTTGATAAAACTCCCTCGGCTCGCGTCGTACTTCTTTTGCAGATGGGACAATCTGTGGGACCACGGAGACTTGCCAAAACCGAAGAGCGTAATAGTTTGGGCAAAGGAGAGCGGTGGGGGTCCCGGCGACACTCACCATGAGCACAGTCGTGCCTATGAAGTGGCATTGTTCTATCCCCGTCTACCTGAACACAAGTTCATTTGTCGACCGAACGATATTATCTCCGTGCCCCGCACAGGAAACTACCTGCACACCACCCAAAAGCCTGTTGAACTCATGCGCCAAGTACTGGAATGGTATGACTTCAAGACGGTGCTCGACCCTTACGCTGGCAGCGGAAGCACATTGCTCGCTGCTCGGCAACTTAAGAAGCATTTCCTCGGTTTTGAAATCGACCAGTCGAATCACGCAGAGGCTGTTCACCTCATCGAGCGTCCGCTCGTGGAAGAAAAAAGTGCGCTATCCCCGGACACCCAGCCCAGATTTTTCTTGGACCAGATGTAAACAAACAACTTGCTTTCCATCCGGCAGTAGAGCGATACTCTCACTTCCTTAAACGATGGGCGTGCAGTCCGGACTCCCGGACGCCCAGCGGGCCGCGAATCCCCACCCGTATCCAATCGCGGAAACGCCTATTCCCAAAAATTCAGACTGAAGGTCGGGTTCCGTTATGGGAGCGATTGCGGGCGTGTGCGCCGAGCCCTTGCTTTTCGACACAGCGCGGGCAGCGCAGGTCGTTGGAGTGTCTGTCGGCGTCATTCGCGGCTGGGTTGCGGACGGGCTGCCGTTTGTCCGCGCAGGGCGTGGCGGACGGAAGATGTTCACGCGCCGGGAGCTGGAACGGTTCGTGGAAAGGCTGAAGGAGCGGTCCGGACCGTAGTGATGGCGGGGCGTCACTACCCGTCACACTACCCGGCTACAGAGATAGCCGACAGCGGCGATCAGAACAGTGCGGCCCGTAACCGTGTGGCAGCGGAAGCGAGCAATAGTATCCCGGCGAGTATCCACGGGAAAACCCATCTTCACCGCGCTCTGCCACGAGCATATCTGATCCCGTAAGCCCTCGGTTAACAGCCGGGGGCTTCGGCTTTTTACGGTGAAGATTATGGCAGAACAACAAGACTTCGTTTACAGCACGCTACATTGCAGTCCCGCTTACCACATCACGCAACTCAAGGGCCGGGGCGCATCTGAGGCATACCTTCTCTACGATACCTGCTGCCGGTTAGGCCACGAGTCCGGCAAGGCATTCCCTAACCTACGTCATTTAGCGGAATACCTTCACTGCCACGAAGATGGTTTATACCGCGCAGCAAAGTTGCTTATCGGTGGTGGATGGCTGATCGCGGAATCCAGCAAGCCGGGCGCACCCACAACCTACCGTCCCTTATCCCACGAGACTTGGCTGGCTGGCGGATGGACTCCGAGGGCATTCAACAGGGACCCAGTGTGGCGTAGTGCCCACCCATGCGTCGAGAAGATAGAACCCGACTACTGGAAACGCGACGAACTCGGTGCGGCCTTCTACGGTGCAACGGGCGGTTATAAAATCGCTGGGCCGAACATCCTCGCTGGCTGGTTGAAGTTATGCGATGGCAATCCTGCCCTGTTGATTGAGCAGGCTAAGGCATTCGTCTCCAAGCATCCGCTGCCACGGCATTTTTACGAATACCCGGAATGGGGTAAGGGCTTCGGGGGCTACCTGCGGAGCGACTTCGCCAATACACTTCTGGTGCCGTCATGCAAGTAAGGCAAGGTAACGTCCGGCCCGATGGCGGCATGGGTGTCCCGCCCCACGGCGGCATCATCCCGCCCCACGGCGGCATGCGTCCCGCCCCACGGCGGCATGCGTCCCGCCCCACGGCGGCACTGAAGTTGGTTCTAAGCCCGCTGCAAGCGGGTTTTGGAAGACGGACAAACAAGCCTGATACCGGCTTTTGGCCGGGAAGGGTTTGTTTGGGCGACCCTTGTTAAAGAAGCGGGGAGGACCCCGCACCCCCTTAGAGCAACGGCAACCCCAACCCCTTCTGGCCATGATAAGGCAAGGGCAAGAACAGGAGATGAATTAAGTGAGCAAGCAACGCATAACTTGGGTGGTGGGGAAGATGTACTTCCCGCCAGACGTAAATCCTGCTGACATCGATTGGGTGGAGCCGATGGTAAAACCTCGCAAGGAAACCGAACAGAAGTCTTTGGAGCTAGTCACACTTCCCTGACACATTGGTATGGAAAACTATCTCGAAAAGGCGAAGCGATTGACCGATGGCAGAGTAGTCGGTCAGGGGAGATACCTACTCATCACTCCCATGACGTGCTTCCTGTACGGGACCCGCGCCGAAGCCGAAGCGCAAATCCTCGACCACAAACACTGCAAGGTGGTTGATCTGGGCTATACGACGCCAATCATAGACACATGTCGTGAAACGAGCGAACGCCGATGAGAGTCCAGCGACTGAACTACCTGCCCGGCAGGCTTGGCTGGATGCCAGATGACATTGGCGATATCGATTGGAGCGACGCCCCAGAATTAACACAGCGCGCCGCAAAGCCTGCTCGTTGCCCCACGAAGGCGGAGGACGGCAGTAAGCCCCCACGAAACGTCAATGAATGAAATGGTGATTTTGCAATAGTCTGCGGACTGCCGCGAAAAGACGGTAGAATCTACCGCGATGATCATTTCCCGACTGAGCCTAAAGAATTGGCGAAACTTCCGATCCATAGATGTCGATTTATCGGATCGCGTTTTCATCGTCGGTCCGAATGCGTCTGGTAAATCAAATCTGCTCGACGCCCTTCGCTTTTTGAAAGACATTGCGAAGCCCGGAGGCGGCTTGCAGCAGGCCATTGTTGAACGTGGCGGTGTCTCTAAGATCCGCTGCCTAGCAGCGCGTAAGGAACCTGCGGTTGAGATCGACGTGGAGTTGAAGAATGGCTCAGATGGTCCGTTGTGGCGTTACGGCATCAGTTTTACCCAGCAGGTGCGTGGATATAGACAGCCCATTCTCCGCCACGAGCGTGTCTGGCGGGGAGGGAAACAGATACTTGATAGGCCCACCGAGGACGACAAAAAAGACGTTATTCGCTTGACGCAGACGTCCCTAGAACAGATCAATTCCAACTCGGAATTTCGCGAAATCTCTCGGTTTTTGGATTCCATTCGGTATCTGCATCTTGTGCCGCAACTTCTCAAGCACCCTGAGGCCTTTAAGGGCCCTGGATTATCGGACGATCCATTCGGGAAGAACTTTATCGAGTTAGTCGCCCGTACTCCAGAGAATACAAGGCGATCCAGATTGAAGAAAATTGAGGAAGCATTACGCCTGGCCGTGCCTCAGCTTATCAATCTTTCCGATGTTAAAGACGAGACTGGAATTCCACACCTCGAGGCGACCTATACACACTGGCGGCCCGGCGCGGGGCGCCAACGAGAAGATCAGTTTTCCGACGGAACTCTGCGGCTGATCGGCCTTTTTTGGACACTGTTGGACGGGGATTCCCCCCTTTTACTAGAGGAGCCGGAATTATCGCTGCACACGGCGATTGTCAAGAAACTTCCGGCGTTATTCTACAGGATGCAACGTAGGCGCAAACGGCAGATCTTCGTAAGCACTCACAGTTGGGAAATGCTTCAGGACAGGGGGATAGGTGGAGAGGAAGTTGTGATGCTGGAGCCGAACAATGAGGGGACCGTCGCCACCGTTGCATCGAAAAATACAGATATTCGTAAGCTTTTGTCGTCGGGGTTGAGTATTGCCGAGGTCGCTTTGCCACGAACTGCGCCACCGAATCTTGAGCAACTTTCTTTGAATCTAGAATGAGTCCCATTCCAGTTCATCTTGCGGTCGAGGATGATCTAAGCGAATCAGTCATTCGTAGATTGCTTCTTGACACTCGAAGAAACTACTTCGTCGGCAACGTATTTGGACGGGGTGGTTTTGGATATTTGCAAAGCAGAGCGAAAAACTGGAACGTTGCCGCTGCCGCAGGCACGCCAATCTTACTCCTGACCGACCTCGATCATCATCCGTGCCCCTCTGGCCTAATTGAAGACTGGCTGGATGTGGAGCCGCATGCGAATCTAGTTTTCCGGGTCGCCGTTAGGGAAGTCGAATCTTGGCTTCTTGCGGATCGAGAAGGCTTCGCCGATTTTCTTGGCATTAGTGATGTCGTGATACCTTTGCAACCTGATCAGATAGCTGACCCCAAACAATCACTCGTCAACTTGGCTCGGCGATCACGGAGGCGCACTTTGCGGGAATCCATCGTTCCACGCAAGGGAAGCACTGCAGTTCAAGGCCCGGACTACAACGGCTGTCTAGGCGATTTTGTGCGCAATCACTGGAATAGCAATGCGGCCTTGGAACGGTCACCGAGCTTGGACAGGGCATGGAGAAGGCTTATGGTGTTCGAGCCTACGTGGGCAGCGCGGGCATGAATCGTGCCCCTTGGAAATTGTCGGAGTAAGAAGACTTTTCCCGCCGACGGTTGTTGTCGGTTAATTCATCGCCTCCTCCTGGGGCCGCCAAGCAAGAACCCCAATCGATTAACCCCTCATTCAAGCAATAAGTATCGCAACACGAGCCCTTTCTGCCCCGGTTCTGGACAGGGTATCAAGCAGCCCGCCCGGCGACCCGAGCTGGTAGCTGCCCAGAACCACACAATCATGGCCAACAAGTCTATGAGCTCATTACCTTTATACGTTGTGTAAATGGGGGCGAAGCAAAGGCGTCGGTGGTCGCCACCACATAACACAAGAGTTAGACCCGTCACGCCGACCGGATATGGGGGGTCTAAAGCTTTTTCGATACCCCCTCGCAAGCGTACGCCGCGTGCAGAGAGGCCGACTTGATTCCCCAGCGTTTTGTTTCTTACCTATTCCGGGGATTATTCGGGGGTCATCTGGCATCCCGGCCATCCCTTCCTGCCTGCTTCCGGGGGTCATCCCCAATCCTTTAGGGCTGATTGGAAGGCATGAATAAATAGCCGCCGAGCAGAGCCTGTCACAGCTTTCAGCATAACTAGGAGGATTTATGAAGCGAATTTGCGTAAACGTGACTGACGAGCAGGCCGCCCGGCTCAATGCGAGCGAAGAGGAATTTGGCGTGCCCCAAAGCGTGCAAATCAGAAAGGCACTCGACCTTTTAGCAGACGAATGCAGACGTTCTTACGCGTTCGGGCGCGGGAACCAGTTTGCTGGCGACCCAGACCACGCGGGATGTTGCAAGAGTATGGAGCACACAAAGCAGCCAGTTCTGGTTGCAACGAAAGCGAGCGAATAAAGTGCCCAGAGAACGCAAGCCTTTAGACGAGCACAAACTTCAAGGCACGAAGCCTCAATACGTCGACCCGAGCGTTGAGGTAGCGCCCAGCCGCCCCCGGTATCCAAAGGACCTGACGCCAGACCAGAAACGAGTCTTCAAACGGATGGCCCGGCTGATCGAACGCCGCAGAAGTCTTACAGAAGGAGACGGAGATTTGATCAGACTTTTCGCTATCACTTACGTGCGCCACGAGAAGGCGAAAGCCAAGGTCGAGGAAGAGGGCGAAGTTAAGGTCTACTTCCGGCTCGACAACCACGGCGAACAGGTGCCCTGCGAGAAGCAAAACCTATGGCTGAAAATTGTTCAGGATTGTGAGAAGCAAATGATCGGTCTCCACGACCGGCTCGGCACCACGCCCCTGAACCGCAACAAAGTGAAGCAGGTCGACCCGCCGAAACCGAAGGAAGACCCGGACGACTCAGCGAAGCTTTCACGCCACGCGCCGCAGCCGCAGTCTTCAGAAACCGAACCTGACCTTGATGCCGCATTGAAGGCATCGGAGAGTATCCAATGACCCACGAAGAGCGTGACGAGAAGTTCTCTCTGCTTGTCCAGCGTATCTGCGACGTCCTTAACCTCGCAAACGAACTCGGCTACAAGGATATTTTTAGCGAGCCCGACAAACTGCTAAAGGAGCAAATGAAAGTTGCGGCAACGCTTCATTCCAAAGAGTGCCGCGAGGATTTGGATAAATGCTGGGACGCGATGTTGGACCCGCGTCGAAGCGAGCGGGTGCAGTAAAGCCTGTCACAGTTCCACGGAACACTGGACGGCAACACAGTCCTGAAACGATAACGCCTTTAAGAAATGGGGTTCACAATGAGAATTAAGTTTACCGAGTTTGCCGCCGACCCAAAACTGCGCGGCACCACCAGCAACTTCCCCGCCCACATCGCCCAATCACTTATCGCCCAAGGGGCAGCCGTCGCTGTTCCCTACAAGGATTTCCGCGAACGACTCGCCGCCGAAGCCGCCGAGGGTTCTGACAAGTCAAACCCCAAGGTGGAAAACGTGAAGGTTCCGCAGTGGGGCATTCACACCGACCAGTTTACCGGACGGCAAACCTTGATTCGCCGTCAAGGTTTTGAGGAGATACGATTCGAGACTCCCGAAGAAGCGGTGAAGGCGGGCTGCCCACTTGGCATCGCGGGTCAGGTGGTCTCCATCGAGGCGCAAGAGAATCTCAAAAATGTGGCTGCGGAAGCTGCTGCAAAAGCCCGTCAGGATCTTGAGGCGCGTGAACGCCTTGACCGTATCCGCACCGGAGCCTCGCTGTACACCCTTGGGAGGAAGCTGGTGAAACCACAATGACGTTCATCGAAAAGCAAAACTCCGTACTCGAACAACTTGATTCCATCGTGAAGCCACGCATCATGCCGCATGAAGTGCTGGCTGCGATTGGTGCCGAAGCCCACAGGTTGGGACGACCGTTAACGCCTGAAGAGTGCGCTTCGGTATACGAACGTTTTGATTGAAGGTAGTCACAGAACTGGGGAACAGGGGCGGGGCACAAGGAGTTTTTATGAACGTAGATGAATCGAAACGCGAAATGCTTCTGGCTGGAGTAAATCCGGCGAAGTCCGCTGAGACCGGATACTGGTGTCCAGATGTTCGTTCGGCTCCGGACTGGGTGAAAGAGCGCTTGTACGAGGTACGGCTTGCCATGGCGGAGAAACGTGCGATTCCCGCACCGTCCGCCGAGTGGTGTCGCGGAGCGGAGAAGCGCTATGCCCTCGCCGTGGCCACTGGCAGGTTTGTGGCACCGATCACCCGCCGACGCGCGAATACCGAACTTCAGGAAGTCCGCCGCTTAAGCAAGGAGACCGGTCTGAGTTTCCAAGATTGCCACATCGCACTTCGTTGCCAGAGGCAAACCGGAAAGCCCGCGATTGACACGCTCCACAGGATGCGATTGGTTGCTGATGAAAAGAGAATCGCGCGCGCCGATGAACTACAACGCGCGGAAAACCAGCGGGCTTTGCTTTCCGATCTGTCAGCCAATGCGACCGAACAGCTAAAAATCCAGTTGGACGTAAAGTGCGGACTCCGCCCCGCTTCTCCGGGCAGCCTACCTTACGGTTTCACCGACCTTCGCAGTGATTACGGCTGCGGTCCGTCCGATGCTGGTTTTAATGGTCGACCGCGTATGGAGGGAGACGGTCAAACACAGGACCCAACCCAATCGCTCCGTTATGCGGACGGCGAGACCGCATCTTCGGAGAAGGAACACAACCGTGCGGCAACCGGACACCGTTGCATTGCTGGACGTTGCTCTATGAATCGTGGAGCCAAGCATCTCGAAGCCGCCGACCGTCATCAGGTCGCGGTAAGTGAGCCGTCGCCAGTGAACACGGCGAAGGCGCAGGAAGCCAGCCGTCGAGCGAATTCCTTCAAAGAGGCGTGGGTATCGTAAATGGCAAACACGCCCTACCATCTTCACGGCAGGATGGAGCGCCTCGAAAAGTTGGTCGGGGAGTTCAAAGTCCTTCTGGAGCAAGCCGGTAAAACGCCCGGTCCGAGAGGTGATGACGGTGCGCAAGGGCCTCCCGGACCCGCTGGATTGAGCATCGTCGGAGCCGCAGGAAAGGACGGCGCTGCGGGGCGTGATGCGGTAGGAATCGCAGGGCCACAGGGAAGACCGGGCCGTGACGGAGCGGATTCAATCGCCTGCGAGGCTCGGGTCGCACAGATTGAGACCGATGTGCGGGAACTGAACGCCGTGGTCGAGTCGCTGCGGAACGAACTGGCAGCAGTGAACGGAAAATTCGAAGTATTCGTGAACCAAATTGCAGCCCACAACAAGGCGCTGCGGCAGGCTTACCACGAAACCCTGATGAAGGGAGCAAAGGAACACATCGAAAGGCAGAGGGCAAAGTTACGGTGAAGCGCTTGGCAAAATTCGAAGTAGAGAAAGAAGTAGAGAAAGCAGAGGAAGACGCTATGACAAACGAGCAAGATAAGGTTATCAATACTCCGCTACCACCCGCCGATTCCCGATGGGGAAACGATGCTTGGAGCGCACCCCGACCCGGCAGGAGCCTGCCTAAGCCCCTCAGCCCGGAACAGTTGAAGGCGATTAATGACGCAGCCCGAAATCAGTAACAAGATTGACGGGTCACCGGAGCAATCCGGGCAACCCTCGTAGCCCTGTCAGGGGGTAGTCAATATGCCTGACCGGCGTGTGGTCGACGCTGGGAGAAATCAGACTCGGAGGACGGCAATCCGAATAAACCGTCAAAGTTTTTGAGGAGAATCACAATAACGATTTTGCCCAATAAGCGGTCACGGCGGGGCAGAGGGCCTTGCTCGGCCTAAGATTCGCCGCCCGCGCAACCACTGATGCCGACTCTCGCATGGGGTCGGCATCGTTTTTCTTCAGCACCACGGGTAGAACCTGACTCGTGGGCGCTGGGGAATCCTCCGGTCACACAACTCGGACTTATTATGGATACCTCTCTTACCGTCGCCGACCGTCGTCATCTTGCTCTCCCCGACTTCTGTTTGTTCGCGCCGACCGAATTGCAGATCAATCCGTCGCTCTCACAAACTGAATTTTGTCGTCTCGGTAAAACGCTCTCATCCGTCGATCAAGCCTCGGACCTTTGGGCGTGTGATTACGCTTTGGCCGGGCGAAAGAGATGGGGTGATGAGGGATTGAAGTTAGCGGCAGCGGCTACCCGCTTGAGCGTTGGTTACCTCAAAGTCAGCGCCCGCATCGCTGAAAGATTCGACCCCGCACGCCGTTTTCCGAACCTTACGCGAGAACATTATCGCGGTCTCTGTTGCTTTCCGGTCAATTTTACTGACGAGTGGCTGCCGACCATAGTGGAGAAGGGATTCGGTGCCCGCACACTCCGGGCGCTGGCTGTGGAGGCATTTGGTTCGGACCCGAAGGCTGGCTATTCGAAAAATAAGAAGCGTGCAATCTCGCTTCCAGAAGTTCTTTATGCCAGCCTCAAGGAATGTTCGCCTATCCCCAAGACAGTGGTCTTCATCGAGCAGATACTCGCCGACTTTGTGAACAACGCAACCACAGAGCAGAAGGAGCGCATTACGGCAGCCCTGAGTACGCGGGATGCCGACAAGGTGCGTCAACGGCGGAAGGCGAAAGTGAAGAAGGGTAAGGTCGCCACGGAACCGGAAATCACGGAACCGGCTGACGTGAAATTTCAACTGGAAAAGTTTAATAAGACCTACGCAGAGAGAAGGGAAGAACAACTTGCTGGCGGCGCTGATTCCATTCCGGTGAAGTCCTATAGGTCAACGAAGAATTACCTACGTCTTCAATGGACTCCATGCCGTGGGGAAGCGTTTGTTGATACCGAGACCGGCCCTGTCCGTTTTCAAACTTATCGGTCATCGCGCGTGGCCCGGTTCGCGTCAGAAGAAGAAGCCCGGCAGGCGGAAGAGAAAAACTCCTTAGAGTGCGGATACCATGAGTCAGTTGTCTTTTGCAAAGTTTGCGATGCGTGGCATGTCGCTCATCGTTACTCCGCCGACCCAGCGCCCGCGTCACAGGGTTCGGGAACAATGACATTCGTCATTGGGGCGCAATGAATCCCTGCAACGGAGGTAGTTGCGACCCTCCCCTTTCTATGACCCGCCACTGCGAAACAACGAAATGCGGACGCCCGGCGACCCGGTTCGTCGACTTCATCCACAGACTTTGGTTGTGCCCACATCATTACGACTTAATGGTTATTGGAGGGATGGAAGTCATGAGCGATGCGGCGGGGAACTGCCGCTTACACGAGGCTGTTGGTATCAGGGGTTACGTTGCCCCACTGAGTGCCTGATCGGCCCGCTCAAGCCAGCCGTGGCGCGAGTTTTGGGCAACAGGAGGCACCAGTGCCAGCCGAAAGGAGTGCCAGCGCACAATATGCTGAAGTGGCAAAATCCGGTCGGGAGCGAACCTCTACTTCTTTGGGCGTAGAATCGACTTCAATGAAAAGCATCGTCCTGACGATAGCCACTCTTTTCAGTATGTCTTGTGTGGCTGCATCACAGGTTCCAGAGCAGGAAAAGTTCACGCTTCTCATTACAAAGGTCAAGCGTGTCAACGACGGCTGCGTCGCCGAAGGAGAGTCCACCAAGGTGCGGTTCAGGTTCAGCTCAGATATATCCGCGCCGTGCGCGATGCTTCGTGCTGGCGAGAGCTACAAAGCTCTTAGGGGAGTGGCAGTAAGAGACTCAGCGGATGAGACCAAGGACCAAACCATTCTGGTGATCTATGACAACGTGAAGAACGTCCGCAGAGATAACGGCGGATTCAACATTGATTCCGAGGAGGCCATCGCTCAAAAATGAAGATTATGGAACACAAAACGATAACCGCGCACTGCGACACAGAGGCGTGCAAGAGCACTGGTGACGACAAGAGAGAAATTCGGGTCGATTTTATTCCGCCAGAACCATTGACGCCCGCGCAGATAATAGAGTGCCCCTACTGTCACGGGACAATCGAGAGAAATATTCCCGGACAAATACGGAGAGTCACAGGAGATGAGCGTTCCGATGGCCTGTCCGTGTTTCCCCGGAAAAACGTCGCATCCTGACGCTCTCGCTTTTATCAACGCGAACGAGCACCAGCCGCCTGACATGTTGGCCCCAAGCCAACACGGCGCAAAAGAAAAAGGCGACCGGGAGCCGTTGGCCGATCAGGCTGGGTTGTGTCGTCTGCGGCAGCAGCGGGGCCAGCCAGTGGCCTCCGTTTACAATCACCGTGTAGCACGATGCCAACTCACCAAACCATCGTCGAGGCGCTCACCCTGATCTTCGAGGGGATTGCGCGCCTCAAGAAGGCCTTTCCGAACCGCGAATTCACAATAGATGGCCGTCTCGTGGGCGACATTGGCGAGGTAATCGCAGCCCTTGAATACGATGTGGTCCTGGACAAAGTTTGCCAACCGGACCACGATGCGACAGCACCTAACGGACGCCGCCTCCAGATCAAGGCGACCTTCAAAGACTCGCTCACGTTCAAGACCACCTCAGATTACTACCTCGGCTTCAAATTGTTTACTGACGGGCGATACGAAGAAGTTTTCAACGGCCCCAGCAGGATCATCTATGAGCGCTTCAAGCATCGCAAGGGCATCGGCGTGCAGCTGCTATCGTTTCCGAACAAGGACCTCAAGGCGCTGTCTCGCGAGGTTCCCGCGCATGAGCGCATACCGAAACGCGAAGCTGTAGCTGCGGACCCCGAGAATGGGGCTGGGCGCGGAGTTGCACCGCCGACTCGGAACGGCGCGGGCACTTTAAGCACCACGGTAACTTGTCCGCCCGGCCCCGTCCGCTGACGAAGGCGCGTGCGAAGGGCAGGAGCGCATCCGGGCCGGAATCCTGTGCTCGGAGCAGTTAGGTGGGCAACGCCGCGCGGTTTCTCCTTGCGCCTCCACAGGTCCCCGGCGTATAGAAAAATAATGGACCAGAAACGTCTCGAAGAACTGTATGCCAAAGGGACTGCCGAGACAATGGACAGCGTCCAAGACGGCGTTGTAAAAGCTATCAATCGTCGCCTCGCCATTGGCAATCCGGTGTACTTTGGTTTACTTCCCTATTACACCGATGCGCCAACGTGGAAGAAGTTCACGGGCGAGAAGCTCAGCCTGCAGGAAGAGTTTGGAATGAAAGAGGTTTTTATAGGCCTACCCGTTTACAGCACGTTCGTGGTCGTGGACCGGGCGGAGAAAGACGAAATGGGCAAGCCGAAGGTGTGCATTCTCGATTCAATTCCTGAGAGCGTGCACGCTGACAGTGAGTTCTTGGAATACCACAGGAACTGCATGAACAAGCTCATGAAAAACTGGCGCGATAACGTTCGGGAGCGCAATTAGCGTGCTTTCGTAACTCCCTTCAGTGTCTATGTAGGTCGTTGTCAAACCGCGCAAAGAGTTCCTGTCCTTTTACCTGAGCGTGGGCGCGCCCAACGGTAAATACGCCCAGAGTAGGATTCCAAACACCTGTTCCGAGGCTTTCTGGACTGGCTTTCATTAGAAGCCCATAGTTGTAGGCCACGGCGGTCCAGCCATCCTCTCCCGCCTCTACACAGGCAATAGCGATGATAAAGTTTCCGGGGCTCTGCACATCAACGAGCGCATAGCCGCTGGATGACCGAATGCTGTCCCGTAATGAAGATTCGACAACCGCTCCGGTCCCATTGCTGCTACAGGAACTGGTCAAATATACGTTGATTCTTTGCTCTTGCTTTTGTTGGGCGGTTGCACAGAGCACGAACGCAAGAACAATTAGCACTGGTGTGGTTCTCTTCACTGTCTCCCACCTCCTCGTCGGGACACCATTCTAATTGCGCGACCACTAAACCACCGTAACTTTCCCCGCCGTCCCGTCCTCGTCCAGAATCGAACTGGCTGTTTTCCATCGACAGAGGTAAGCTCCCCACCGCGTATGAGAGTCTACGGAACAGGAAACCTGTGGCTGCGTAAATCGAAGAGGCATCCGAAGGGCGAATACTGGTTGCGGTACCGCGACGCAAACGGACGCCAACGAACTGAAAACAGCCATTTCTGCCTTTGCCCCGAACATAAGAAGGCCCGCGCAGAAGCGAAAGCCACTGGACTGCTGGCGCAACGCATCGGAGAGGTGCGAACCGGGACGCTTCCCAGCCCGAAAGCCGCGCGTGCGCTGGTAGAAGACTTGGCGCAAGCGCTCCTGAAGGCCAAGCGCGTGGCGCTGCTCCAGAAAATCCCCGAGGGTTTGCCTGACCCGACCGACGCATGGCGCAGGCGCTCGGCTGCGAAACTTATTGCTGACGCGGAGCGTCGGTGGTCGGTGAACCTGAAAGCTTCGTTCGGCGACCGGAAGGCATCGTTGGTCACTACGGAGGACCTAAACGAGTACGTCATCAAGCGTCACGACGCTGGTGCCAAGAACGCAACGATAAACCGGGAGATGGCGTTCCTGCGCCGCGCGTTCAAGATGGGCTACGAGTCCCGGCCCCGACTTGTGGCCGACGTTCCTGCTTTCCCCGCGAAGCTACCTGAGACGGCGAGAACCGGATTCATAGAGGACACGGCCTTCAATAAACTACTCGCGGCGCTGAAAGAGCCGGGACTTCACGCGATGGTACTGACCGCTTACAGGCTTGGGTTCCGCATGTCCGAACTGAAGAACCTTCTCGTGCTGCAAGTCGCTGGAGGGTGGATAGTGCTCTTCGCGGGCGCGACGAAAAACAGCCGGGCACGGAAGGTTCCGATGCCGCCCGATGTGCGCGAAGCCGTCGAAGCTTGCTGCCTCGGGAAACAGCCGGAAGGGCACGTCTTCACATGGTCGAACGGAAAACCAATTTTGGATTTCCGAGCCGCGTGGGTGAAGGCGTGCAAGGAGGCTGGCGTCACGGGATTACGCTTTCACGACTTGCGCCGTTCAGCAACTCGCAATATCATTCGCAAGGGAGTTGCTGCGACGGTCGCGATGAGAATAACCGGGCACTTGACCCGCGCTGTTTTCGACGCCTACGACGTGACCGCCGACCAAGACCTCCTCAACGCGGCGGAGCGAATATGAACGAATCGTGCACGAACTGCCAGAAATCCACCGCGTTCTCATCGTAAGTGTTTGATTCTTCGAAGCGCCGGGATGGCGGAACTGGCAGACGCAGCGGACTCAAAATCCGCCGGTACTTAGTACCTTGGGGGTTCGATTCCCCCTCCCGGCACCACAAATTATCATTTGTTTTGAGAGAGTTGCGAGCGG
>Ga0187863_10002138_pt1 | contig 15244 bp, 13 predicted proteins | sample June2016WEW_11_1_FD_132975 | JGI IMG/M metagenome (GOLD analysis project Ga0187863, IMG submission 132975) | Peatland microbial communities from SPRUCE experiment site at the Marcell Experimental Forest, Minnesota, USA - June2016WEW_11_10 | ecosystem: Environmental > Terrestrial > Soil >... | reverse complement strand
CCTTCCCGGCTTTGCGCGCATCGTCATCCTGAAATTCCACTTTGCGGCCGGTGCGCGCCTCCAGGCTCACCAGCATCATCCGGATGTCGTCCTTGCCCACGCGAAAAACCATGGCCTGCTGGCGATTTTCCTCGTCCGAATAGCCCACGGTAAGGAAATGGCTGCGCTTCTTAGCCAGCAGAAATAGTGGAGAGAGCAGCGCCGCCGCGATATACCTGCGGTCCACTTTCTGGCCATATTCCAGCAGGTTGATCTTATCGTAGGGAACGCGCCAACTGGCCTTCTTGGAATAAAAAACGAAATATTGTTCATCCACGGCAGTCACCATTCCCGAGCAGCCGTCTGGAATCTGCGAAATGGTCCCCCCGACGTATTCCGCATGGCCCCCGGCGCCGCGGCCACAGAGAAGTGAAGAAACTACAAGACTTAACACAACCAGTCTCTTCGATGTCATAATCGAATTAGTAGTGGTACCAGGCTGAAACTCTCACCGATGTTCGCAAGGAATCAATACAAAACCCAGATGGACACAACTGCCTGCGCCACCCGGCGAAGACAAAGGCGCCCCATGGCTCCCGCGCCATTTGTGCCGCATCCCAAGAAGTGGCCGGAGCAGGGGTTGCACGCGGCGTGGCTGGGCCACAGTACCGTGCTGCTGAAGCTGGACGGATTCACAATCCTTACGGATCCTGTGCTCGGTAACCGCTGCGGCGTCCGCATGGGCCCAGTGACAGTAGGCTTAAAGCGGATGGTGGCGCCTGCACTGTTGCGTTCTCAACTACCCCACATCGATCTGATCCTGCTCTCCCATGCGCATTTCGATCATTTCGACCTGGCCACATTGCGTAGCCTGGAGCGCTCAGGCGCAATGGTAGTCACGGCGTCCAATACCAGCGACCTGCTGCGGACACGGCGCTACAAAAGCGTCCAGGAAATCGGCTGGGGCGAGCGAGCGCGCGTGGGTCCGCTCAGCATTCTCGGGCTTCGAGTGAAACATTGGGGCGCGCGGATGCGCACCGATACCTACCGCGGATTCAATGGCTATCTGATCGAGACCAAGAAACATCGCGTAGTGTTCGGCGGAGACACGGCCTTCACGGACACGTTTCACGCGGCCCGCGGCCCGCGGCCGGTGGATCTTGCCATCTTGCCCATCGGCGCCTATGACCCCTGGATTCATGTGCACTGCAGTCCCGAGCAGGCCTGGCGTATGGGTGCCGATTGTGGCGCGGAGTTTTTAATGCCCGTCCACCACCAGACCTTCCGGCTGAGCCGCGAGCCTTATTACGAGCCGGTGGAGCGCTTCGTCGCCGCGGCAGGCAGCCGTCCGGAACGCGTGGTGACGACGCGAATCGGGCAGGAGTGGTCACAATCTTAAGCGGGTGCCCGCTTGTTGTATGCGGCTGATCGTTCTACTGGAAGCTGCGTTAATTTCGACGGTGGCGCTGTGCGCGCAGGACGCACGCGAAATCGTACGCAAATCCGTGGAACTGGATCAAGCGAACTGGCTGCGCATGCAGGATTACACCTGGGTGGCCCGGAACACGGAGCGCCATCTGGACTCCAAAGGCCAAACCAAATCGGTAGAAACCGAGGCCTGGGAAACATTGGTTCTCTCGGGCGAGCCGCACCGCCGCATCATCGAGCGCGACGGAAAGCCCTTACCACCCGACGAGCAGCGCAAACAGCAGGAAAAACTCGACAAAGCCGTAGCAAAACTGGAGCGCGAAACGCCGGACCAGCGACAGCGCCGGCTGGCCGAACTGGAAAAAGCTCGCGCGAAGGATCGCGAGTTCTTACGGGAGATCCCCGACCTATATGATTTCCGGCTGGAGGGTGACGCGAAAGTGGACGGCCACGATGCGTGGGTAATCGCGGCCACGCCTAAACCGAATTACCGGCCGAAGCTACGCGACGCCAAACCGCTGATGAAGATCAGAGGGAAGTTGTGGATCGACAAAGCAGAGTATCAGTGGGTGCGCCTGGAGGCGGAAACCACGGACACCATCTCTTTCGGACTGTTTCTGGCGCGATTGAGTCCAGGCGCGAAACTAGTGTTCGAACAGACCCGTGTGAATGATGAAGTCTGGTTGCCCAAGCGCGAGTACACCAGCGGATCCGGCCGCCTGGGGTTGGTGAAGAAGATCGCGATGGAGCAGGAGCTGACCTGGAGCAACTACCGTAAGTTCCGGGTGGAGTCGAAGATCGTTTCCGAGAAGTGACTTAGCCGCGAATAAACGCAAATAAACGCGAATAAGAATCTGCGTTCATCTACGTTCATCAGCGGCCCATTGAATCACCCGTCCTTTTCCCAACAGCCCACCAATCTCTTTCACCGTCATCTCCACCTTAGCGCCCGTCACACGCGCGAATATGTGTCCAAAGAACCAGCCGTTCTCGAAGCCTTCGCCTTTGAGCTTTCCTCCCGAACTGCCCGCTTCGATATACACAATGCCGTCCTCAACCAAGCGTACGTACTGATGCCCATGCCCGCTGATGACGTACCGTGCGCCGTATTTCCTGACCAGTTGATGAAATGGAAACTGGCTGCTCTGGAACTTCACCGGGATCAGCCAGAACGGTTTATGAAAGAGCACGAACTTGGGATCGCGATCTTTATGAGCCGCGAGGTCACTCGCGAGAAATTCCATCTGATCGTCACTGAGATCCTCTGTCTGGCTGTTATCCAGCACGGTAAAATGCGCGTTTTCAAAATCAAAGCTGTAGTGTGCCGGACGGCCCGTTGCCTTTTCATAGATCGTCCGGGACTCAGCCGACCAGATGTCGTGATTGCCGGGCGTAAAATGCTGCGGATAATTATATCGCTCCCAGAGAGGCCGAAGCGCGTCCCACTCGGCTCTCGCGGTGACATCGTTCCCTCCCTGGATGGTATCTCCCACGTTGATCACGAAATCCGGATGCGCTAGGTCCACGTCGCGCCAGACGCTTTCATAAACTCCCGCCTGCGCGTCGCCAGTCCGATCGCCAAGAATGCAGAAGCGAAAGTCGTTCCTTGGCTCGCTCCATGCGCGAACGCCTGCGAATCCCGCAAGTACAGCCACGCAGGCGAGCAGCCAATGGTAAACGCGCCCCATGCCGGCGATTCTAGCAAGCCAGGACTCAGGAAGCAGGCGGCAGGCTGCAGAAGGCCCTCCGCTACCGCATCCGCTACTGGTCTTGCTGCCGCCTGCCACCTGCTTCCTGCCGCCTTACCGTCGCCTGCTTCTGTAGAATAGTTGTTATCACCTGAATGTTTCGTTTCCTTCCCGCCACTCTCGCAGCGGTAACGGTTCTTTTCATCTGTGGATGCAAACGCGCCACGCCCGACAACGTCGCCGCCACCGTCAATGGACGTACCATCACCTACGCGGAGCTCGACAAAAAATATCAGTCCACATTCATGTCGTCCACCGAGCGCCCCAGCGACGACCAAATGGCGATTCAAAAGCTGGAAGTGCTGCGCAGCCTGGTGGACAACGAGATCATGCTGCAGCGCGCGGAAAAGCTGGGGTTGATGGCTACCGATGCCGACGTGGAATCGAAATTCACGGAGCTCAAGGCGCCCTACACCCAGGAAGAATTTCAGAGGCAACTCGCCTCCACTAAAATGACGGTTGAGGACATGAAGCAGCAGCTCAAGCGCGACCTCAGCGTTCAAAAGTTATTCACGAAAGAAATCACCTCGCATATCTCAATCTCCGATCGCGATGTCACCGATTTCTATAACACCAACAAAAGCAGCTTCAATTTTCCGGAGGCCCAAATTCACCTCGCTCAAATCATGGTGACCCCGAATCCGGATCCGAACGTCCGGAATCTCAAAAGCGACAAGGCCCAGAACGAGGAACAAGCCCGCAAGAAAACTGACATGCTGGTGGCGCGCCTGAAACAGGGAGAGGACTTCGCCCAACTGGCCCAGAATTTTTCCGAGGAAACCACCTCCGCGCCCAACGGCGGCGACCTGGGTTTCGTCCCCGAATCCGCGCTCGAGAAGGCCAATCCGGAAATCCGCAAGGCCATTCAGGCAGCCTCGCCCGGCCAGGTGACCGGCGTGGTTCGAACTGCGGAAGGCTACCGGGTATTCAAGATTTATTCCAAGGAACCAGCCGGCCAGCGGGAGCTGACGGATCCGCGCGTCCAGCAGAACATTCGGGAAACCCTGCGTAACCGCAAAGACCAACTGCTGCGCGCCGCCTACTACGAAGTAGCGCGCGACGAGGCCAAGGTGGTCAACTACCTGGCGCTCTCGATCGCACAGACGAAAGACAACAAGAAGTAGGGCCGCGAATGCACGCAAATGTTTTATTCGCGTTTATTGGCGTTCATTCGCGGCCAGACTAGTTCCCCGATGTTTTCGGCTTGGGCTCGGCCTTGCTCTTAACCGGCAGCTTCCGGATCTCTTCGAAATACTGCTGCACGTACTGTTGATACGCCAGCGGCACTTCGTCGCGGTTGATTTCGCCGCCGGCCTCCACGTGCGTCGCCTTGCGATCCGAATATTGCGTCTTCAACTGCTGCTTTCCGGACGCCACTTCCACCATCACCTCACCAGTGACCGTGGCCGCGCGTTTACCGATGATCTCGCTGATCTTACCCATGGCTCGCAACTGCTCGGCTTCGCGCGCCGTCTTGTCGCCGTCCTGCTTGCCGATGCCGCTCTTGCCATCCGGCGAATTGGGCCGGTCCGCGCTGCGGCTGTCACTCTTGCCCTGAGCGGCCTGTTGGGCTCCGCTCTGGGATTGTTGCTGCGCTTCCGATTGCGAACTCGCGGCCGCATCCGCTTGCTGCTGCTGGCTGGACGGGGATCCATTCGGATCCTGGCTTTGACTCTGACGCTGCTGCGATTGCGATCCGCTCTGCTTGGACGAACTCCCTGGCTTGCCGTCGCCCGTCTTCGATTGCATCTTCAACTTGGCCATCAAATTGGCCAGCGCATCGCGCATCTTGTCGGTGAGGCTGGAATTTTCACCCGAATTCGCCGATTGACTGGAATCCTTTTGCGAGGATTGCTTGCCCGCTTGCGAATTGCCATCCGGCGAAGAATTGGCATCGCTCAGCGCGTCATTTCCGGCTTTCGCTCCCTCGCCTTTCTCTGTAGCCTCCAGCGGATCGTTGCCGCGCGGCTCAGGCTCTTTTCCCATGGCGTTGGCTTTCGGATCCGACGCGCCGTCCGGATTATTCGGTTCGGGTGTGTCCACGGTTTGGAGAACGCTATCGGGAGCCGGATCCAGATTGCCCTCCTTCGATTCCCATGGATCGACGGCCTGGCCTTGCTCGCGATGGCCATCCTGGTCAAATGGCCGCTCCCGCTTGATCTTCTTCGCATCCGCGATCTCGCGCGGCGATCCCAGAAATCCATCAAAAGCGATGCGAACCAGCGGCGGCCGCAGATCCAGGCTGCGGTTAATTCCATAGCGCAGCCCGAACATCGCCGCGACGATCAGCACCAGGCCGGCGTTCACGTAGAAGGTTCTGGGCGCGAGGAAAGGTAGGCCAAATCGCACATCGGCCGAACGCGCCAAATCCTCGGCGGCCGACCTTTGACGCTCGATTAATTCCGCAGGTGCGCCGGCACGGTCCGGATGCTCGCCAAAATAATACGCCGTGGAAAGCGTGTCGTGCAATCCGAGTCGTCCATCTATGCACTGCGCCACTTGATACGCGGAGAGCATTTTGGTGCGGGCGCGATAAGCTCCCACCGCAAGGCTCCCGGCAAAGAGCAGCACCGGCCAATACCAATTCAGAATCTGAGTGCCGGTGAGAAGCAGCAGAATTGCGCCACCGAGCGCCAGCACCGCTGAGAAAGAAGCTTCCTGGACAAGCAAGTGCCGAATCTGCCGCCGCCGTCCGCGACGGATCAAATCCACAAGTGCGCTTCGCTCACCCACCCACTAATTATCCCAGAAAACCGCGATTCCCGTCGTTTCGTTTCTTGTTTCTCGTTTTCGGGTGGACCTTGCTGGCCGGCGCGTGATGCCGATAGCATCAGGAACGAGAAACCAGAAACGGGGGTCTACTTGATTGTGTCCGCCAAGGAACTTGCACTGGCCGCCTCAGGCGAACTAAGAGTGCCCGATGCCGGGCTTCTGGGACGTTAGTGCGCTGATGCCGCTTTGTCTTCCGGCGCAGACTCCAAGAAACGGCGGGTGTGGCGCGCTACCTGCAACCTGGCGCGTGATCCAACCCTCCGACCGTCTTGAGGGAGCTGGCCGAGGAACGGCTCGATCACCACGAACTCCGAGCGCGGACGCACTTAAATTGGCAGCCGCACTGGTATGGTGCAGCCAGCAACCGCGGAATCGCGCCTTCCTGTACCGAGACGTTTCGAAGGCTCACACCATCGACAACGAGAAACCAGAAACGGCTTTTTACAAGATCAGCCGCTCCACAATCACCACATCGCGCCATTCGCCATCCAACTGGCCGTGTTTCTCATAGACGCCCACCTCGCGAAATCCGAGCTGGCGAACCAATCCCCGGCTCGCAGCATTTTCGGGAAAGATGCGCGAAAGCAGTTTCCAAAAACCCGCCTGCTTCGCCGCCTGAATCAAAGCTTCGAGCGCTATTCGGCCAGCCCCGCGGCGGCGATGGGAACGCGCAACATACACCGACGCTTCGGCGACCCCGGCATAACACGCCCTCGGCCGGTAGCTGGACGTGGCGGCGAACGCAACCACGCCATCTTCATCCTTCACCACCACGATCGGATGAATCCCATCGAACCAGGCACGTACATCTTCGAGAGAACGGAGCCGCGTCTCGAAAGTAGCCACGCGATCCTCAATCCCTTCGTTGTAGATGCGTGCGATCGCATCCGCATCCTCGGGCGTGGCTGGCCGGGCCGTCACTTACTGGCGGCTGGCGGGCGGCACGATGCCATTCATGCGCGCATATACCACGGCCTGGCCGTAATGATCGAAGCTGTGCCAACCCGGGAAGGCGGCAATCGATATCCGGGCGATTTTCCCACCGCCAAATGGCGACGGAACCATGTCCATGGCATTGGCCGCTGTCAGTGATGCTGTGGCTTTGTGCGCATAGGCGTAGGAATCCTTCAGGTATTTCACCACGGCGTCTTTACCCTTGATGGATGCCGGTCCGTTTTCACCTGCCCCAATCTCGCTTGGATTCTTTTCTCCCAATGCAGCGGACGCCACCTGGTAATTTACCGCCGCAATATGCGTCATTTGCTGCGAGAAGGTACGCACGCCTTTGAATTCACCCTGAGACGGCGCGAAATCATATTTATCGGCCGGCATGGCCTCCGCCAGCGGCACTACCTCGGACTCCGCTATCTGAACCTCCAAATCGACAGCCTTACCGATAGTGGGCGCTGGCGCGTCCGCGGCGAATGACACCACTACCGCAACCAGGATCGCGCCAAATGCCAATACTGTCTTCATGAGTGATCTCCCACTCCCGACATTATACGGAAACCCAACGAACGGCCCCCATCCAGCGTCGATAGATTGAGAAAGGACACTCGATATGCGGCCACTTCAAGATCTCACCGCGGACCTCCGCTTCGCCACTCGCACCTTCCGCCGCAGCCCCACGTTCACCATCACCGCGATACTCTCACTCGCCCTCGGCATCGGCGCCAACAGCGCGATATTTACGGCGTTGGACACGGTGCTGTGGAAGCCGCTGCCTGTAGCGAACCCTCGTAGCCTGGTTCGCTTGACTGCCACCAACGCCAGCGAGCAACGGATGTCGCTTCCGTCCGCGTTCATCGATCAACTCCGCCGCGCGAACATTTTTTCCGATCTCGCCACGTTTTCGAACGACGGTCTCAGCTTCTCCTACGACGGCCGCGCTGAGCGTATTGTCGGTGAGTTCGTATCGGCGAATTACTTCACCTTTCTCGGCGTGGATGCGATTCTAGGCCAAACCTTCACGCCCGAAGTTTGCTCCGGACAATGGGCGCCGGAAGCGGTGCTGTCCTATCGCTTCTGGAAGAGGCGTTTTGCCGGCGATCCCACGGTGATCGGACGCACTATTCATCTCAACACCTATCCCTTCGTGATCGTCGGCGTCTCACCCCCATCGTTCTTCGATCTGGAGCAGGGCTTCGAACCGGAACTGCGGGTGGCGATTTTGCCCGCCGGACGCGAGCTTAGTCAGATCGCCGAAATCGGTAACTTGCCGCAGCGGCCCTGGGACACCGCAGGCCGCGCAAAGCCGGGTGTCAGCCGGCCACAGCTCGAAGCGGCCGTGAACTCGCAGTTTCAGGAGTTCCTTCGCACCACACCTGCCCAGGAGATTCGCCGAAGGAATTATAGGCAAGTCCGAGTGCTGGCAGGCGATAAAAGCTGGCCAGGACAAATGGAACAATTTCACGCGCCGCTATTGGTATTGTTCGCGCTGGTGGCTGCCGTACTGCTGATTGCCTGCGCCAACGTGGCCAACATGCTGCTGGCGCGAGCCACTGCGCGCAGCCGCGAACTCGCCGTCCGTGCGTCACTGGGCGCAGGCCGCCAGCGCCTCATCCGGCAGATGCTGGCCGAAAGCGTACTGCTTTCGCTGCTAGGAGGAGCTTTGGGAATCGCGGTTGCCTATGCCGCCGAACAACTTCTGATCCATTTCCTCCCGCAAGGTCACATCAGCATTGTTATCGATCTTCATCCGGACCCACGCGCGTTGATGTTTACGTTCGCGCTCTCGCTTGCCACCGGGCTCCTCTTCGGATTGGTCCCTGCGCTTCAAGCAACGCGCGGTCATCTGGCAGCCACGCTGAAAACGGACTCCGCGGCATCCATCGGCGAATCCAGCCGGACCGGATTCCGCGGAACTCTGGTAATCGCACAAGTGGCTTTCTCATTGGTGCTTTTGATCGCAGCGGGTCTGTTCGCGCGAACGCTCAAGAATCTTAGACCCTCCGATTATCGCGTGCATCCCGACCACGTAGTGCTCTTTACCATGAAGCCGCAGCAAGAGATTTACAACGAGCAGCGCAAACGGATCCTGGCGAGGGAATTGCTCCGCCGCGTATCTTCGATTCCGGGCGTCGAATCCGCTGCACTGGCCGAAAATGGCCCGCTGGGCAGCCGCTCCGACGCCGAGTCAATCTTCGTGCCGGGGAGCGACGCGATCCAGGTGGCATCCGACGAAGTCACGCCGGGATTCTTCGATGCCATCGGTCTCCCACTAATCGCTGGGCGCGATTTCACCGCAGCGGATCAGCCCGGCTCTCCTTGGGTAGCCATCATCAATGAGGCGCTGGCCCATGCACTTTTCAAGAACGAGAACCCCATTGGCCGCATCATACAGGCACAGGGTGATTCCCCGCGCCGCTTTCAGGTAGTGGGCGTCGTCCGGAATAGCCATTACTACGATCTCCACGCTGCCCCTCCACCCGCCGTCTACTTCGCCTATCAGGAGGACTTTCTTTACATGCCGACGCTGCATGTTCGGACTGCGGCTGCGGATACGGCCGGAACGATCGCCGCCGTTCGCCACGAGTTCGATGTTCTGGACAAGGGATTTCCGGTATTCAACGTTAAGACGCTGGAAATTCGCATTGAAGACTCCATGGCGCGCGAGCGAATGGTCGCAAACCTCGCGGGCGTGTTGGGCCTCCTGGCTCTCTTGCTCGCCGCGGTGGGACTCTATGGCGTCCTGGCCTACCTGGTCTCGCGCCGCACGCGCGAAATCGGTATCCGGATGGCTTTGGGCGCACATGCTTGCTCGGTGGTCTGGCTGATCGCACGCGAAGCGCTGCTGTTGATCGCCGCGGGGAGCATTACAGGCATCGCCATCGCGACATTGGCTGGCCAGCTGCTCAGAAGTTACCTTTTCGGGATCTCCCCCGCCGACCCCATTACGTTGATCGCTTCAGCCGCCATAATGCTGTTAATCGCGGCAATCGCAGTGTGCATTCCGGCGGCCCGTGCCTCCCGTATCGATCCGCTAGTCGCCTTACACTACGATTAGTCGGGCAGGACGCTATCCTGCGGCGGGTTGCCAACCCGCCCGGGTTTGGCCCGGTTTGAACGTTTCCGCTGCGGCCCGCGTCTAATCTTCATGCGGATCTTAACAGCTCTGCTCGCCCTACAGCTCAGCATCTGCCTGGCCCAGACTTCGTCGACCATTTCCTTGAGCAATGGAGTCCGGCTGAAGATCACGGCGAATACAGGGACCAGCACCAGCACTCCGGACAATTTAAAAGTCGAAATGAAGCCGGCCACCGGGAACAGCACCTATCGAATCCTTACCGACGACACCGGCCTCGCGGTATGGGCTTATGAGCTGGTGGTGGACCGGCTGCCCGACGGCGACCATTTTCAGATCATCGCGAAACCAGCCGGCAATGAGTTCGCCGCCAAGTTTCCAAATGCGGACGGCGGAAAACCGACACCCACATTTCCGGTCCCCATTGAGTCGCCCCCGCTCGGCGCAGGCGGCCTCTTTACCATCGATATCCCGACCAATCCCGCCCTGTTCGAGCATCGTACGGACACGGTGGAGCTGCAGCCGGATCCACGGAACGACCCAAGAAACAAGCCTGGCGCCCAGATGGTACCCATGCTCCGGTTTTCGAGTCTCAAGGTGTTCATCAACAAGGAGCAGATCCCATCGAACGGTCCGGGAGCGATGGTTTATGGTCCTTATGCGATGTTCTACATTCCCAAACGCGGCGGATATTTCTTTTCGACGCAACCGGTGACATCGCTACCTTTCGTCCAGGTAGGCGACGTGGATCACAATCATCTGAAATTTACCATCGACAACGAAGATTACGAATGCATCTCGACAACACCGATCCTGACGCAATCCGACCGCGGCCAGATCTGGGCGTATCACGATCCACAGTACAAAGCGGCCGGCAACTGGACCAAGACCAATCCGAAATCGGCGGACGAGTTTTTCACGGCCGCGTCAGATTCCCTGAATTGGTGGCTGCCGTAAGAAACCGGAGCACCTTCACTTAACGCGTCAGCAGCTTGAACGCGTGAGTCCACTGGTTTCTCAAAAATCCCGGAATGAGCCACAGCATACACAACGGCTCAATCGCCCGCGACGCAATGATTCCACCGCAATCCACCGGCTCCCAACCGAGCTGTTGAATGATCTGAGACACCTGGGCCTTCGCGCCGTCATCATCACCACAAAGGAACATGCTGGGCGTGCCCTGGTCAAAATGCGGATTCACCATGAGCGCGCTTCCCACGCTATTGAATGCCTTCACCACATACGCTTTCGGAATCAGCGCCTGGACCTTTTCGCCCAAGGACTCATTGGGACCGGTAGTGAACGGGACAACGCCTTTCACCGGCGGACCATCGGCAATAGGATTGTTGGCGTCAATCACCGTCTTTCCGGTGAAGTTCTCCGGCTTAGCGAGTTCGATGACCTTGTCCACAATCGATCCCTTGACAGCCAGCAGCAATAATTCGCCGAACGCCGCGGCGTCAGCAAATGTCCCGGACGTTGCGCCGGAGTTCGCAGCCAGCCAAGCCGCAACGTCTTTGTCCAGCGGGTCACGCGTACCCAGCTTTACCTGATGGCCGTGCTTTACAAAACCAGCTCCCAAAGTGCGGCCGACAATTCCTGATCCAAGTACCCCTATTTTCATTCCTCCATTTTGCCACGAAGCGATATAATGCCCGCCATGCACCGATTGGCTGTCTTTTCTGTGTTTTGCGTTCTGCTCGCGCAGTCAGCACCCGCGCGATCGCTCCAGCTCGACGATTATTACCGCATCGAGAGCGCTTCCGCCACTGCGATTTCACCGGATGGCCGCTGGGCGGTCTTTGTTCGCAATTCGATCGTCGAGGCCGAGAACCAACGCCACACCGAGATCTGGATGAGCCCCTCCGATGGCTCCACGCCGCCGGTTCGCCTCTCGACCCCTGCGTTCAACGCATCGGCGCCCCAATGGAGCCCGGACGGCAAACTACTGGCGTTCCATTCCACCCGAACTGGGCCCGGCATCGATGGCGACATCTGGTTTCTGCGTATGGACCAGGCGGGCGGCGAAGCATTTCAAATTCCTGGCGTCAGCGGCACGCCCATCTTCAGCCCGGATAATCGCTGGATCGCCTTCACCAAGAAGACGGCACCCCGATCCAAGCAATTCGAACTGCCGCAAGCTGAAAAGCAAATCGATGAGCGTTTCAAAGGTCGCATCTATGACTGGATGAACATTCGTTTCGACGGCCGCGGCTATCTTCCCGATCCGCGCGATCCTGCGGCCACGCCGCCGCTTGAGCTGTATATCGTCGCGCGCGAAGGCGGAGCACCCAGGCAATTGACCCAGCTCGGCGTGGATGTGCGATCGGCCGCATGGCGACCCGATTCAGGCGCCCTCGCGCTCGTAGCTGATTCCCATCAGCGCGACGAATATTCCTACGAACGCGCGGATTTGTGGATAGTCGATGTCGACGGCAAAATCCGCCGCCTCACGGACGACGGCTCTGAGTACGATTCGCCGGTTTGGACGCCGGACGGAGGGTCGCTAGTCTTCCGCCGCCAGCAGAGCTTGAATCAGATCATCCAGGCCCGCCAGAACCACGGCGCGGCAGTGGATCTGTATCGCATGCCCGCCGCTGGCGGCCCGATGACCAATCTGACCACGGAATGGGATCTGATTCCGGAGGCTCCTGTTTGGAGTGGCCAATTCATCTACTTCAGCGCCGATATCGCGGGCGATGTGCATCTGTTTCGTGAGCCCGCATCCGGCGGACCGGTGGAGCAAATTACCAAAGGCGAACGGTCGCTCGGCGGATTCAGCTTTTCCGCGACAGGGGATCGCATGGTGTACACCGCATCCGACGCCCGGCATCCAGCCGAGGTCTTTTCCGCGCGCATCGACTCCACGGGTGAAATCAAACTCAGCGCGCTGAATGAGAAATCTCTGAATGACGTCGAGTTGAGCTCGGCCGAACGTATTCGATTCCGCAGCGCCGATGGTACCGAAGTAGAAGGTTGGATGCTGCTCCCGCGCGCCGCGAAGAGTCCCTATCCACTCATCCTCAGCATTCACGGCGGACCGCACATGGCCTTTGGTGATGCCTTCAGCTATGAATTTCAGTGGCTGGCGGCGAATGGCTTTGCGGTTCTCTATATTAATCCACGCGGATCCACGGGCTACGGCGAAAAATTCCTGTGGGCCACTTAGGGAGCCTGGGGAAAATTGGATTATCAGGACGTCATGGCGGGCGTCGATTACGCGTTGGAACATTATCCAATTGACGGAAAACGCTTGGGCGTGAGCGGCTATTCGTACGGTGGATTTCTGACGGACTGGATCATAACCCAAACCAATCGGTTCTCGGCCGCGATCACCGGAGCGGGCATTTCCAACTGGCTGAGCGACTACGGCACGGCTGACATTCCGCGGACCAAAGAAAGCGAGTTTTACGGCACTCCCTGGGATCAGGAATCGAGCGAACGTATGCGCGCGCTCTCACCAATCACCCACGCGGGTAACGTCAAAACTCCCACGCTATTCGTTCACGGCGAAGCCGACCGGCGCGTTCCGATTGAAGAGGCGGAGCAGATGTACACAGCCCTGAAAAAGCTACATGTTCCAGCTAAATTCATTCGATATCCCGGAGATTTCCACGGCGGCTGGCCTCCGTTTGATATGGTGCATCGCTATTACTATGAGATGCAATGGTGGCAAAAGTACCTACAGTAGTACTGGCAGTACGAAACGCCATTTTGGTGCATTGACCTGTCTCTACCCGCATGAAACACTGGGACATCGGGAAAAAATGAAAAATATTATAAAGTTATTGACCATCGCCGGGCTCACGTTTGCGTTTGCCACGTGCGCTTCGGCGGACGTCACATGGTTTCTCCAGGACGTCACGTTCTCAGATGGCGCCACTGCAACGGGCTTTTTCACAACTGACCCCGCATTTGACGCTCTCGACAATTGGAGTGTCAACGTTTCTGGGTCCAGCATAGGCGCCAACTACGACTACCTGACTACCAACAGCAATTTCTTCGATATAAGCCCGACATTCGTTGCTCTCGGCAGCAGTCCGTTTGTTCAATTCATCCTGGTGATTCCTCAATCAGCGATGACAAACGCGGGCGGAACAATTAACCTGCTGACGGGGGATTCAGGTCTCGACTGCAACAATGGACCTTGCGGCACGCTCTTGACGGGATCCATTACATCGACCTCGCCCACCCCCGAACCAAGGTTCGGCGCGATTCTGCTGGTTAGCTTGGCTGGACTCGGCTTCCTGGCCCGCCGGAAGTTCGCCGCGGCCCGTAGCTAAGGCTTCTCCGCTAGTTCCTTCTTAAGCTTCTGAATTTCAGCCCCTACCGCCTCCTTGAGGTCGGGGCTTTTTAATTTTGGCAACTCCTTCTCCAGCGCCATCAGGTGTGCCGTCTTCAGGGCACGCTCAGCGGGCACTTTGACATCGGGTTCCACGCCAGTACCTTCCCAGTCGGTCTTCGAGTACGGATTGATGGCGCGCCCGGAAGGCACTCCTACCATGAAGTGGTCGTTGATCCGCACCGGACCGCCCGGATGCGCACCGCCGCCCGTTACTTCGCCGACAATAGTCGCGCGCTTCAGGTTCTTCAGGTTGTAGGTGAACTCTTCGGCCGCCGAGAACGTCCGGTGACTGGTGAGCACGTAAACATCTTTGCCCACCAGCCGCTTGCCCGGCACATACGGAAGGGTCCACCATTGATGCGTCTCGTTGGCCGGGCGGAAATAGAGATCGTTGAGATGCACCGGCTCCGGGGGGAAAAGATAACTGCAGATCAACGCCACGGAAGCTGGATCGCCGCCGCCGTTCTGGCGCAGATCAATAATGAGCGCCTCGGTATTGGCCAGGAAATTCATCGCGGCCGCGGCTGTGTCTCCGGCAAACGCCGGCGGCATAAAACCGCGCAGATCCAGGTAGCCGATGTTCCCCGCCATCCGTTCTACCTTTTCGAATCCAAAGTTGATTCGCGCGCCAAAAGCCCGGCGACGTTCCATCTCTTCCGGCGACGGGTCCTGATTCGGCTGATCCTGCGGTATCACCTCGGCTGAGTACATCACGCGCAGGTGCCCGTCATGACTGACTGCCCGCAGGTTGTCCGCAAGCGTCTCGGCAAACTTGCGGGCGCTGGTGATGGAGTCGTACTCCTTGCGCTGCTCGCGCTCCCGGATGGCCTGTTCCATCTTCTTTGCGACATCCGGAAAGACGTAGTTGTCGTTCAGCGCCTTTAAAGCTCCGTCGATCACCTCGGCGCGCATCTTGGCGTCGATGGTCATATCAGGCCCCGTGGGTGG
>Ga0187863_10002137_pt1 | contig 15247 bp, 9 predicted proteins | sample June2016WEW_11_1_FD_132975 | JGI IMG/M metagenome (GOLD analysis project Ga0187863, IMG submission 132975) | Peatland microbial communities from SPRUCE experiment site at the Marcell Experimental Forest, Minnesota, USA - June2016WEW_11_10 | ecosystem: Environmental > Terrestrial > Soil >... | reverse complement strand
GGGCAGGGGTCCGGACAGAGATTGGTACGAGAGCGTTCCGAAGGAAGCTCAGCGGGCCCCACCACCGCGTCCATGGCATAGGACGAGGCTCGGCTTGGAATCCCCATAGCTTGACGAGGAAATACAGGTCAGGACCTAGTTCTTGAGAGGTCCCCACACTCGTGAAAATCGTTTGAGCGCCATCTGACCGCGGGTCGACATGGTGATCTAGGTCGCGTAATGTCTGCCCCGTGGGGGGGGTGCGCATGAGCACACCCGAAACGGCAACCCTCGGCAGCCGGGCCATGGCGACCATCGCGGCTGCCGCTCGCATCATGTACCCGCACGACACTCTGCCCGACGACGTCTACGCGCGAGTAGGCGAGGGGCTCGCCAAGACCGCGCGCGAGGATCCCGGGGCCGCACGGACGATCGCAGACGGCATCTGCGCGCTCAACTGTGGCCGGCCGTTCGCTGAGCTTTCGGCGGACGAGCAACTCGAGGCGCTGAAGGGGATCAAGGGCTCGGCCTTCTTCGAGCTGGTGCGCTCGACGGCAGTCGTTGAGGTCTACTCCGACGAGCGCACCTGGCAGCTGGTCGGCTATGAGGGGCCGTCGTTCGACAAGGGTGGCTACATCAACCGGGGCTTTAACGATCTCGACTGGCTTCCTGACCCGGAGGCGGGAGCATGAGCCCTCAGGGCCATGACCCACGGCCGGTCAACCGCTTCCCGGCCCACGACTCCGACGTCATCGTCGTCATCGGCTCCGGCGCAGGTGGGGGCACGCTCGCGAACGAGCTCTGCCAGAAGGGCGCGAGGGTCGTCCTGATTGAGGCCGGCAAACACCATCAACCCGAAGACTTCATCAACGACGAGTGGGCTTCGCTCAACCAGCTCGCCTGGCTGGATGAGCGCACGACGTCTGGCTCGTGGCGGATAGCCGAGGAGTTCCCGAGCCTGCCGGCCTGGACCTGCAAGACGGTCGGCGGCACAACCGTTCACTGGGCCGGCTGCTGCCCGCGCTTCAAGGACTGGGAGTTCCGGATCCGGTCCGAGCATGGCCCCGTCGACGGCGCCAGCCTGCTCGACTGGCCGATCGGCCTGTCCGACCTCGAGCCCTACTACGAGAAGGCCGAGTACCGGATAGGCGTCACGCGCACCAACGGGATCCCGGCACCGCCGGCCAGCAACAACTTCAAGGTGATGGGTAACGGTGCCAAGCGAGTCGGCTATAAGGGCGTCAGCACGGGCCGGATGGCGTTCAACACGGTGCCGCGCGGCGGGCGCCCCGCGACGATCCAGGACGGCTTCAACTACCAGGGCGACAAGCAGCGCGCGCACTGGTCGACGCTGACCGCTGAGATCCCGAAGGCCGAGCAGACCGGCCGGCTTGACCTGCGGTCCGAGGCGATGGTCATCAGGGTCGAGCATGATAAAACGGGCAAGGTGACCGGCGTCGTCTACGTCGACGCCCAGGGGAACGAGCAGCGCCAGCGGGCGCGCGCCGTGTGCGTCGCCTGCAACGCGATCGAGACCGCGCGGCTGCTGCTGAACTCCGCTTCCGCGCTTTTCCCTGACGGGCTGGCGAACTCTGGCGGCCAGCTGGGGTGCAATTACATGCGGCACGTGACCGGGGCGGTGTTCGCCACATTTGACAAGCCAGTGCGGATGTACCGCGGCGAGACGATGGCGGGGATCGTGACCGACGAGTCGCGCAATGACCCCGGGCGCGGCTTCGTCGGCGGCTACTACATGCAGCTGCACTCACTCGGCCCGTCCTTCCTGGCCAACTTCCTCAGCCCGCGCGCCTGGGGGCGCGACTTCGCCAAGATCATGGAGCAGTACGACCACATGGCGGGCATGTTCCTGGTCGGCGAGGATTTGCCGCGGGACCGCAACCGGGTCGCGTTGAACCGGGATGTGCACGACCAGTTCGGCCAGCCGGTTCCCGACGTGCATGTCGACGAGCACCCGAACGATGTGGCGATGCGCGAGCACGGCTACGCCGCCGGCGAGTCGGTTTACAGTGCGGTCGACGCCACGGGGACGTTCCGTGTCCCGCCGTATCCGGCTTCCCACAACCTCGGAACCGCCCGCATGAGCGCGCGTCCCGAGGACGGCGTCGTGAACGAGTTCGGGCGTGCGCACGATGTGCCCAACCTGTTCGTGTCCGACGGCAGCGTGATGACAAGCGGGGCGGCGGCGAATCCGACGCTGACGATCGTCGCGCTCGCGCTGCGCCAGGCCGACCACATCGAGCAGCAGATGAAGGCAGGGGCGCTTTGATCGGCCCTCATTCACGCGCTGTGATTGACGTCATACCGGGCGCGTGGCGATGAACTGCACCTTCGCCGGGCCCGTCCTCCAGTCCGTGGCGCGGGCGGCGCGCAGCAGTGTGCGGCGGCCGACCGTGCCGCGCTTCGGTGCCTCGAAGCGCGATTCTCGCTTATGGAGAGCCGTTTTCGTGGACCGGGCAGGCGTCCGGAGCTGCGCGGCCGGGTGAGCGAGTGCGCGCTGCTCGACAATTTGGTCTCGGCGGTCCGCCGCGGCGAGAGCCGGTCGCTGGTGCTGCGCGGTGAGGCTGGGATCGGGAAGACCGCGCTGCTGGAATACCTGATCGCGTCGGCGCCGGATCTGACGGTCGTCCGGGCGGTGGGAGTGGAGTCGGAGATGGAGCTGGCTTTCGCCAGTCTGCATCAGCTGTGCGGGCCGCTCCTCGACCGGCTCGACCGACTCCCGCCGCCGCAACGGCAGGCCATGGAAATCGTGTTCGGCAAGAGCGCCGGGGCAGCCCCGGATCGGTTTCTCGTCGGGCTCGCGGTGCTGAGCCTGTTCGCGGCGGTGGCCGAGGAACGTCCGCTGCTGTGTGTCGTCGATGACGCGCAGTGGCTGGATCAGACCTCCGGGCAGACGCTGGCCTTCGTTGCCCGTCGCCTGCTGGCGGAGCCGGTCGGGATCGTGTTCGGCGCTCGGGAGCCGGGCGAGGAGCTTCGGCATGTGCCCGAGCTGGAGGTGCAGGGTGTGCGCAACGGTGACGCCCGCGCCCTGCTGAGCTCCGCTGTGCGGTTCAAATTGGATGAGGCAGTCCGGGACCGGATTGTCGCCGAGACGCGGGGGAATCCACTGGCGTTGCTCGAGCTGCCGCATGGGTTGACTCCGGCGCAGCTGGCGGGCGGCTTCGGCCTGCTGGGCGCGCACGCGCTGACCGGGCGGATCGAGGAGAGCTTCGTCCGGCGTCTCGAGCTGCTCTCTGATGACGCGCGGCGCCTGCTGCTGGTGGCGGCGGCGGAGCCGGTCGGCGATCCACTGCTGCTGTGGCGTGCGGCCGAGCGGCTCGGTATCGGGCCGGCGGACGCGGAGGCCGCAGAGGCGGAAGGATTGCTGGCCATCGGCGGCCGGGTAACGTTCCGCCATCCGCTGGTGCGCTCGGCGATGTATCGGTCCGTAGCGGCAGAAGATCGTCGCGCGGTTCACCTGGCACTGGCAGAAGCGACCGATCGAGAGACCGATCCGGACCGTCGTGCGTGGCATCTGGCTGCGGCCGCGGCGGGGCCTGACGAGCAGGTCGCCCTGGAGCTGGAGCGCTCGGCCGGCCGGGCGCAGGCGCGCGGCGGGCTCGCCGCCGCGGCGGCGTTCCTGCGGCGAGCCGTGGCGTTGACGACGGACCCGGCGCGGCGGGCGGTTCGCGCTCTGGCCGCGGCGCAGGCAAGCTTGCTGGCCGGCGAGTTCGAGGCGGCTCTTGGGCTGGCCGCCACCGCCGGGGCCGGGCCGCTCGACGAGTTCCAGCGCGCTCTGGCCGACCTGCTGCGTGCCCAGGTGACCTTCGCGGCGGGTCTTTGGAGCGATGCTCCCCCGCTGCTGCTGAAGGCAGCCAGGCGGCTCGAGTCGTTCGACCTGGACCTCGCGCGCGAGACCTACCTGACCGCCTGGGGCGCGGCGGGACTGGCGGAGGACGTCGTCGCACGAGACGTCCTGGTCGAGATCTGCCGCGCGGTGCGGGCCCTCCCGCGGCCGCCGGCACCCCGGCGTCCACGCGACCTGATGCTGGACGGTTTCGCCCTGCTGATCACCGAGGGACATGCCGCCGCGGCCCCGACGTTGCAGCGAGCAGTCCTGGCGGTCGCAAACCTTCCCGTCGAGGACGTCCTGCGGTGGGGCTGGATGACCGTAGGCGCCAGCGCGGCGGTCTGGGACCATGAGGGCTGGCTCGCGAACTGCACGCGGCAGGTCCAGATCGTCCGCGACGCCGGCGCGCTGGCAGCGCTGCCGATCCACCTCACGTATCTGGGGATGGCGATCGTGTGGACGGGGGACTTCGCCGGTGCCGCCTCGCTCGTCGCCGAGATCGACAGCGTGGCGGCGGTCACCGGGAGCCGTTTCCCGCCCTACGTCTTGCTGCGGCTTCGCGCACTGCAGGGCAGGGAAGGCGAGGCATCTGCAGCGATAGCGAGCGCGATCGGGGAATTCGGCGGGCAGGGCACGACGGCCCTGCGGGCGTATTGGGCGGCCGCGGTCCTCTACAACGGCCTCGCTCGCTATGACGAGGCGGCATCGGCGGCCCGGCGAGCCACGACGGACGCCCTCAACCATTGGATACCCACGTGGGTGCTGCCCGAGCTCGTCGAGGCAGCCGCTCGCGGAGGGGACGCCGAACTCGCCCGCGATGCAGTCGAGCGACTGGCGAAGACGACACAACCATGCGGCACCGAGTTCGCGCTCGGCATCGAAGCGCGCTGCCGGGCGCTGCTGAGCGACGGGGCGGCCGCCGACGAGCTGTATCGCGAGGCGATCGAGCGGTTGAGGCGCACCCGGCTCCGCCCGGAGGTCGCCCGTGCTCACCTCCTCTATGGCGAGTGGCTGCGCCGTGAGAATCGCCGGGTCGATGCGCGCGAGCAGCTTCGCAGAGCCCACGAGATGCTGGTCGCGATCGGGATGGACGCGTTCGCTGAGCGCGCACGCCAGGAGCTTCAGGCCACGGGCGAGAAGGTGCGCAAGCGGACGGTCGAGACCCGCGAGGACCTGACCGCCCAGGAGCGGCAGATCGCACGGCTCGCCGGCGATGGGCTGTCCAATCCGGAGATCGCCGCGCGGCTCTTCCTCAGCTCGCGGACAGTTGAGTGGCATCTGCGCAACGTGTTCACCAAGCTCGGCATCCGTTCCCGGCGGGAGCTGGCGAACGCAGTGGCGGCCCCGACGCCCGGCTGATCCCGACCTGATGCCAGCCGTCGGGCAGCGCCCCGATGACGCGATCAGAACCCAGGGAGCGCTACCCCCAGTGAGGAGGCCAGTGAGGAGCCCAGTGAGCAAACCAGGCAACAGACCCAGGGACTTCTACGGGCGCGGAGCGCAGACGAGACGAGCAGGCTTCGTGTCGTAGGCACATCTGTGGAGAAGGGAGCCCCCTATGTCTGCTACGACCGAAACCTCATCGGGCACTACGGCGGTCCGGCCGTTCACGGTCCCGGTCACCCCCGAGGCGGAGCTGGAGGCGCTGCGCGCGCGCGTCGCGTCCACCCGCTGGCCCGACCAGGAACTCGTCACGGATCATTCGCAGGGCCCGAAGCTGGCGGTCATGCAAGAACTCGCCCGCTACTGGGCGACGGAGTACGACTGGCACCGGTGCGAGGCGAAACTGAGCGCCCTGCCGCACTTCGTGACCGAGATCGACGGGCTCGACATCCATTTCATCCACGTCCGCTCCGAACATGAGAACGCGCTGCCGGTCATCATCACGCACGGGTGGCCCGGCTCGGTCATCGAGCTGCTGGCGATCATCGACCCGCTCACCAATCCCACCGCCCACGGCGCGAGCGCAGCAGACGCCTTCGACGTGGTGATCCCGTCGATGCCCGGCTACGGGTACTCCGGCAAGCCGCAGAACACAGGCTGGGGCCCGGACCGCATCGCCCGGGCCTGGACCGAGCTGATGAGGCGCCTGGGCCACACCCGGTTCGTGGCGCAAGGCGGCGACTGGGGCGCGATCGTTACCGACGTGATGGCCACCCAGGCACCCCCGGAACTGCTCGGCATGCACACCAACATGGCCGGCGTGGTCCCGGCCGATGTCTCCACCGCGCTCGCGCGCAACGTACTGGGGGCCGGCACACCGCCGCCGCCGGGCCTGTCCGCTGAGGAAACCAGCACCTACGAGCAGCTGAACTTCTTCTACACCAAGGGCATCGGCTACGGGATAGAAATGATCACGCAGCCGCAGACGCTCTACGGGCTCGCGGACTCACCCGTCGCGCTGGCCGCCTGGATGATCAACCACGATGAGTCCAGCTACCTCGACATCGCGTCCGCGTTCGCCGGGCACCCCGTCGGCAACCTGACCCGGGACGAAGTCCTCGACAACCTCACGTTCTACTGGCTGACGAACACAGGGATTTCCTCGGCCCGGCTGTACTGGGAGAACACCTACGACTTCTTCGGCGTCAAGAACGTCAACATCCCGGCCGCGGTCACTGTCTTCCCCAAGGAGATCTACAAGGCTCCGCGCAGCTGGGCCGAGCGGGCCTATTCCAAGCTCATCTACTTCAATGAGGTCGACCAGGGCTGCCACTTCGCTGCCTGGCAGGAGCCAGCGCTGTTCTCCACCGAGGTCCGCGCTGCTTTCCGGACACTACGCTAACCAGAAGCCGGCGGGGCGGCGCGCACCACCCGCGCGCCGCCCCCTACGCAACGGCACCGGCCCGGGTCCCCTGGCCGGGACATCCAGCCACAGGGAAGCACTGTCATGGGAACGAACTGGCGCATGCCTGCCGGGCTACACACATCCGCGCCCCGGCTGCCGGTCGAGGGCGAACTGCCGTCTTTCGACGGCGCGACCGGGTGGCTCAACTCGCCGCCGCTGACCCCAGCAGGCCTGCGCGGGAAAGTCGTCCTGGCCAGCTTCTGGACTTATACCTGCATCAACTGGCTACGCCAGCTCCCCTACCTGCGGGCCTGGGCCGGGAAATACTCCGGCCAGGGACTCGTGATGATCGGCGTCCACACACCCGAGTTCCCGTTTGAGCGCGATTCCGATAACGTCCGCCGTGCCGTCCAGGAGATGCACATCGATTACCCGGTCGCGACCGACAATAACTACGCGGTATGGCGTGCCTTCGGCAACCACTACTGGCCCGCCCTCTACTTCGCCGACGCCCAAGGAAGGCTCCGGCATCACCACTTCGGCGAAGGCGGATACAGCCAGTCGGAAATGGTCATCCAGCAGCTCCTGGCCGAGGCCGGATCGGCCGGAACAGGGCAGGACCTGGTCTCGGTCGACGCACGCGGCGTGGAAGCCCCGGCCGACTGGGACAACCTCAGATCTCAGGAAAACTACACCGGCTATGAGCGCACCGAGAACTTCGCCTCCCCCGGTGGCATCGTGCCGGGCGAAGCCCACGTCTACGCCGCCCCGGCGATGCTGAGGCTCAACCAGTGGGCTCTGTCCGGGGACTGGACGATGAAGGAACAGGCCACCACGCTGAACAAGGCCGGCGGGGAGATCGCCTGCAGATTTCGCGCGCGCGATCTCAACCTCGTCATGGGACGGGCCGGGTCACCGGCCGCCGCGCCATTCCGTGTGCTGCTCGACGGGCAGCCGCCCGGCAACGCGCACGGAATCGACGTGGACGGCGAAGGCAACGGCACGGTCACCGAACCGCGGCTCTACCAGCTCATCCGGCAGTACGGCTCGGTTACCGACTGCACCTTTGAGATCACTTTCCTCGACCCTGGCGCCCAGGCCTTCGCATTCACCTTCGGCTAGACCGGAGCGAAGCACTCTACCCAGCAGGTACTCGACTGGGACCGCCTGGCGCTCTGGCGGCAGCGCACGAAACTCCGGGTGGCCTGTGCTTGTCGTCGGCAGGTAGGGAACTGCAACAAGAAGCACATATCTCGAACCGGCATCATCCGGGTAACGGTGGGGCTAATGTGTTCGGCTAAGACCAATTACCCTCGAAGGGGAAGGTGTCGTGTCGAACTGGGCAAGTAATTCTGACCGCCGTTGCTGGTACATGTTGCCGCCGCCGCAGGCGCGTCGGGTGACTCGCCTGGCTGGCGGCTTTAGTGGCGGCCGGGCTGGTCGTTGCGTGATCAGGTGTTCGCGCGATCGCTGACGACGGCGAATCTAACTCGGCGCCCTGCACCAGAAGGTGAGCGACGGCTAGGCATGTTCAAGCGTGCCCGTTCCCCCGCCCGCTGCCGGGAGCTCCCGCGTCGCCAGCCCTCGAGGAGAAATGATGTCCAGTCATCGTAAGACCAGGAAGACCAGGAAGAGGCTCAGCCTCGCCGCGGCGGCAGCTACGGCAGTGCTCGCTGCGGTCTTCGCGCTCACGCTGACGGCAGGCGCTAGTCACGGCCGCAGCCCTGGAGTCTCGCAGGAGCTTGCGGCGCACCAGGTGCGATGGCCGCATGCTCACCGTCATCGGGCGCTGCCGAGCCCGGGCCCGTCTCCGAGCCCCTCCCCGAGCATGACCGTCACTGCCAGCCCGTCGCCGTCGCCGTCGCCGTCGCCGAGCTCGAAAGTCAGCACCATGCCCGCTGTCAGCACGACGGGTTTTCCCGGCGCGTCCGACACAGGTGCCCCCGCACGCACTGCGCTGACCACGGTCGGCCCAGGCGGCCTGACGAGCGGCCCGGGCTGGGTGTATGAGCCGCGCGGCTGGGTGGAGGTAACCGGCAGCAACGTCACGCTCCAGGATCTGTATATCCCGTTCAATGTCGATATCTCGTCTGCGAGCAACGTGACGGTGAAAGACGATGAGATATACGGAGCCGGTGCCGAGTGGGGCGTCAGCCTCCGCCACGATAAGAACGTCACAATCGAGGCCGACAGCATTTACGGCCCGCCCGGCTGCTCCGCCCAGATGTATGAGGGCGTCAGCGACATTTACGGCGACTCGACGGGCACGCGGATCATCGGCGACGACATCTGGAACACCGCCGGGCCGGTGAGCATCGGCAACGGCCTGATCGAGGGGACTTACATCCACGACCTCACTCAGTGCGGGTCGGAACATAACGACGGGATCGGTGTCAACTCAGGCAGCACCAGCCTGGTCATTGACCACAACACGGTGCTGGACCCGCTCGATCAGACGTGCGCGATCTGCCTGTTCTCCGACTTTGGTCAGGTACAGAACGTGACCATCGAGGACAACCTGCTGGCTGGAGGTGACTACGCGCTGTACGGCGGCCTGTCCGGTAATGAGGGCGCCTCATCGACTCCGGGAGTGACGATCACCGGGAATGAGTTCTCGACGGTCTATTACCCGGCCGGGGGAACCTTCGGTCCCGATGCCCACGTCTGGTCCGGGGATGTCTGGTCCGGGAACACCTGGGTGGACGGCCCGGACGCCGGGCAAACGGTCTCCCGCTGATCTGAACGAAAGAACCCGGGCCGGTGAGGTATATCGCCGGCCCGGGTTCATCTCTCCGACTCCCGCCAAGGAGGATGCCGGTTCGCCGCGTGCGGATTGCCTGGCCGTGCGCTGAACGTATATTGACTTCGTGGAGCCGCCCCGTCGCCTGTCGATCCCGGGGTGCATCGGCTGCGGAGCGATGAGGCACTATGAGAGTTGTGAGGGGGCCTGTTCCGAGCGCAGGCTCGAGCTCGTTGAGGGCGGCGACTACGACGAGCTGACGGCGCTCGCAGCGGCTTGTCGTGTTCGCATCGAGGGGCTCCGGGCTGTGGCCGGGGAACTGGCGCGCACAGACCCCGGCCCCGGCGAGTGGCGGGTCGCGTACGAGGCACTTCAGCAGTCGGCGCGTTCGATGCTGCGACGCTCCGGGCCCGCAGCCGGTAGCCGCGATGATGAGCTGCTTTTGCCTGCCGAGACCGTGATCATCTGGCGTTGCCAGGACTGCGGGGGTGTTGATGCCCCGCAGCCGTGCATCGATGTCTGCCTCTGGGGTCCAGCCGACTGGGTGGACGCGGCCTCGTATGAGTCGGAGCGGTCACGGGCGGCCTTCGATCGCGAGGTGGAGCAGTCGCTGACTGGGCTGCTCCGCAGGCTCGCGTTCGCAACGCCGCGTGACGGGCAATGGGAGCGAAGCTGGCGTGCCTTGCAATCGCAAGCGCGCCTCACTTTCCAGCACGAGGCCGGGCCGACTGCTATTTCCGCTTCGGGAGGTAAAGGTCGGTGATCGTGCCCTCGAACGCCTCCGCGGCCATTCCGATGGTCTCCGACAGCGTCGGGTGCGGGTGGACCGTCAAGCCGATGTCGGCCGCGTCGGCGCCCATCTCGATCGCGAGCGCCGCCTCGGCGATGAGGTCGCCAGCAGACGGCCCGACGATGCCGCAGCCGATCACGCGGTCGGTTGTCTCATCGAATAGCAGCTTCGTCATGCCCTCGTCACGGCCGAGCGAGAGCGAGCGGCCGCTGGCCGCCCAGGGAAAGACGCCCTTGCCGTACGTGACACCGGCGGCCTTCGCGTCGTTCTCGGTCATCCCGGCCCAGGCGACCTCGGGATCGGTGTAGGCGACGGAGGGGATCACCCGTGCGTCGAAGAAACTGTTCTTGCCGGCTGTCACCTCTGCGGCGACTTTCCCCTCGTGCATGGCCTTGTGCGCCAGCATCGGCTGGCCTATGACGTCACCGACGGCGAAGATATGCGCCACGTTGGTCCGCAGTTGCTTGTCAACCGGGATGAAGCCGCGGGGGTCGACTGCGACGCCTGCGTTCTCGGCACCGATCAGCGTGCCATTGGGCCGACGGCCCACTGCGACGAGGATCCTGTCAAAAGTGTCGGTTGCCGGCGCCTTCGGGCCGTCGAAAGATACAGCGAGGCCCTCAGGCCGAGCCTGGACGTCCGTCACCTTCGTCTTGAGGTAAATGTTCTCGTACCGCCGGGTGACCCGCTTGGCGAGCGGGTTGACCAGGTCCTTGTCTGCGCCGGGGATGAGCTGGTCCATCAGCTCGGCGATCGTGACCTTCGCGCCGAGCTCGTGGTAGACAGTCGCCATTTCCAGGCCGATGATGCCGCCGCCCAGCACGAGCAGCCGCTGCGGCACGCCATCGAGTTGCAGCGCACCAGTGGAGTCGAGCACCCGCGGGTCGCCGCGCGGGATAAACGGCAGCGTCAGCGGCTCGGAGCCCGCCGCGATGATCGCCTGCTCGAAGCCGACGGTCGTGGTGCCGCCCTCGGCGAGGTCGACTTGCAGCTGGTGAATGGAGGTAAAGCGACCGTAGCCCTGGATCGTGGTGACCTTGCGCTGCTTGGCCAGCCCGGCAAGACCGCCGGTAAGCCGCCGGACCACGCCGTCCTTCCACGCCCGCAGCTTGTCGACGTCGATCCCCGGAGCGCTGAACACGACGCCGTGCTCGCTCATCTCCTTGGTCTCGGCGATGACTTTGGCGGCGTGCAGAAGGGCCTTGGACGGGATGCAGCCGACATTGAGGCAGACCCCGCCAAGCGTCGGCCCACGGTCGACCATCACAACCTTTTTGCCGAGGTCAGCAGCCCGGAACGCCGCCGAGTAGCCGCCCGGCCCGGCACCGAGGACGAGCACTTCCGCAGTGACCTCACCCTGTGCCCTTCCCGGCCCGCGAGCGGGCGCGCGGGTGGGCGCGGGCCCGCGGGCGGGCGCCGGCGCGCGGGCGGCACTAGCGGCCGGAGCGGCTGGCGCTGCCGACTCCGGCTCGAGCTTCTCGCCTGTCCGCAGGTCCATGATGATGTGACCGGCGGAGACGCGGTCACCCACAGCTATCCGGACGCCGGCGACGGTTCCGGCCACTGGTGCCGGGATATCCATCGTCGCCTTGTCGGACTCGAGCGTGATGAGCGGATCCTCGGCAGCCACCTCGTCTCCCGCGCCGACATGCACCTCGATGACCGGCACGTCGGCGAAATCGCCGATGTCGGGAACCGCGACCTCTATCACCTCGTACACGCCGCTTTGCGAGCCGTAAGCGGGCGGGTCAACCGGTACCGGAGCGGCGTCGCCGGTAATCCGCTCCCGCGCCGGGCTGGCCGGGCCGGCTGAGGCTGGCTCGTCCTCGAGCCGCATGATGAGATCACCCTCGCAGACACGGTCGCCGACGCGGACGACGACCTCACCGACAGTGCCGGCGGCCGGTGCGGGAATGTCCATCGTCGCCTTGTCGGACTCGAGCGTGATGACCGGATCCTCGGGTGCCACGACATCGCCGGGGGCCACGTGCACCTCGATGACGGGCACGTCCCGGAAGTCGCCGATGTCCGGAATTCGAATGTCCACATCAGGCTCCAGGGTGGAAGGCGGCTGCTGAGCCGGTCACCGGGTCGGGGTCAGAGCACGAGCCGGCGGACGTCCTCGAGCAGGTGGCACAAGTACCGGGCGAAACGGGCTGCCAGCGCGCCGTCGATAACCCGGTGATCGTAGGAAAGCGACAGCGGCAGCATCAGTCGTGGCACGAACTCCGTTCCATCCCACACCGGGGCGGTCCTGGAGCGCACCACGCCGAGGAGCGCCACCTCCGGGGCGTTGATGATCGGCGTGAAACCGGTGCCGCCGATGCCGCCGAGGCTGGAGACAGTGAAGCAGCCGCCCTGCAGGTCGGCCAGGCCGAGCTTGCCATCTCGGGCCCTCGCCGAGACCGCGCCGAGCTCCTGGCTTATTTCCCGGATGCCCTTGCGGTCAGCGTCGCGGATCGCCGGGACCACCAGGCCGTCCGGAGTGTCCACCGCGACGCCGATGTGATAGTAGCTCTTGTAGATGAGCGCGTCCTTCTCCGGCGTCAGCGAGCTGTTGAACTTGGGGAACTCCCGGAGTGCCGAGACCGATGCCTTGATGAGGAAGGCAAGCAACGTCACCCGGTAGCCCTCGGCCCTGGCGACGGTGTCGAGCTCCCTGCGGTAAGCGTCGAGGTCAGTGATGTCCGCCTCGTCGTTATGGGTGACATGCGGGATGTTGAGCCACGAGCGGTGCAGTTGCAGGCCAGACAGCCGCTGAATGCGCGACAGCGGCCGGATCTCCACCGGGCCGAACTTCGAGAAATCCTGCGCAGGGATCTCCGGGATGCCCGCGCCCTGCGCACCTGTCGTCGTGGCAACTGGTCCGCGGACGGCTGCGAGCAGGTCGTCCTTGGTGAGGCGGCCTTTCGGGCCGCTCCCAGACATCGCCGCGAGGTCCACGCCAAGCTCGCGGGCCAGCCGGCGTACACCAGGGCCTGCGTGCACACCTTCGAAGTCGGCCGGCGGCCCGGGCTCGACGGCGATCACCGGCGTGCTGGTCTGTGTTGCTGATGGCGGGACTGCCGCGGCGGATCGGCGGGCAGGCTCCTGCGCCACGGCGACCGGGTCGGGAGCCTCCTGGCCCGGCGGCTCCTGCTGATCGGTCAGCGGTGGCGGCTGAGTGAGCGCGCCGCCGGTGTCCAGGAGAAGGATGAGTGACCCTTTCTGGACCCGTTCGCCGATCTCGACCCGGAGCTCGCGCACGGTCCCGGCTGCAGGCGAGGGGATCTCCATGGTCGCCTTGTCGGACTCCAGGGTGATCAGCGGATCCTCTTCGCTGACGACATCTCCGGCCGCGACATGAATCTCAATGACCGGCACGTCGGTGAAGTCACCGAGATCGGGAACGCTGACTTCAGTTGCAGCGGGCACGGTTGCTCCCCTTGGCGGCGATGCCGGTAGCGTTTTCCTCTTGGTGCTGTGGTGTTAGGTCATACTGCGGTCGGTTCTGGCTTGTCGGTATCGATTCCGTATCGCGAGATCGCATCGGCGACCGTGGCTGTCGGGATTGTCCCGTCCTCAGCGAGCGAGGCCAAGGCGGCGAGGGCGACATAGTGCCGGTCGACCTCGAAGAAGCGGCGCAAGTTCCGGCGGTAGTCCGACCGGCCGAAGCCATCGGTGCCCAGGACCCGGTAGCGCTGCCGTACGAAGGGCCGGATCTGGTCCGCGAAGGACTTGACGTAGTCGGTCGCGGCGACCACCGGCCCCAGACGGTCAGCGAGACAGGTCTCGACATAGCTGCGCCGGGGCGGCTCCGTCGGGTGCAGCATGTTCCATCGCTCGGCCGCCAGACCATCGCGCCGCAGCTCGGTGAAACTCGGCACGCTCCACACATCCCCGATGACGCCGTAATCGGCGGCCAGCAGGTCGGCGGCGGCGAGCACCTCCCGCAGGATGGTGCCGCTGCCCAGCAGCTGCACCCGCGGACCTGTCGCGCTGCCTTTTCCGCCGGCCGCGCTGCCTTTTCCGCCGGCCGCCCTGCCTTTCCCGTCGGCCGCCCTGCCTCTACGGCCGGCCGGCCGGCGCTGGCCGTCGGCCGCTGTGCCTTCCCGGAGCAGGTACATCCCCTTGAGGATCCCGGTCTCGGCGCCCTCGGGCAGCGCCGGGTGCTCGTAGTTCTCGTTCATCAGGGTGATGTAGAAGTAGACATCCTCCTGCTCGGTGAACATCCGCCGCAGGCCGTCCTGGATGATGACGGCAACCTCGTACGAATACGTGGGGTCGTAGGACACGCAGTTAGGGATCACCGCGGAGAGCAGGTGGCTATGGCCGTCCTCGTGCTGCAGCCCTTCGCCGTTGAGCGTGGTCCGGCCGGATGTGCCGCCGAGCAGGAAGCCGCGGGCCCGCGAGTCACCGGCCGCCCAGGCCAGGTCCATAACCCGCTGGAAGCCGAACATCGAGTAGAAGATGTAGAACGGGATCATTGGCACGTCGCTCGTGCTGTAGGCCGTCGCTGCGGCGATCCAGGACGACATCGCGCCGGCCTCGTTGATGCCCTCCTGGAGCATCTGGCCATCCGGTGCCTCGCGGTAGAACATGAGCTGGTTGGCGTCCTCGGGCTGGTACAGCTGCCCGGCCTGGCTGAAGATGCCGAACTGGCGGAACATGCCCTCCATCCCGAATGTCCGGGACTCGTCCGGGACGATAGGGACCACCCGTTTGCCGATCTTCTTATCGCGCAGCAGCGTGTTGAGGATCCGGACAAACGCCATGGTCGTGGAGATCTCGCGGCCCGGCGTGCCGGCGAGCTGACCGCCGAAGGCGCTGAGCTCGGGCACCGCCAGCGACAGCGTCGACCGGCTCCGGCGGGCTGGCAGGGCGCCGCCGAGGGCGGCGCGCCGCTCCCGCAGGTATGCCATCTCCGGGCTATCGTCGGGGAAGCGCAGGAACGGCACCTGGGCCAGCTGCTCGTCAGTGAGGGGAAGATCGAATCGGTCACGGAACTGCGTTAGCGCGGCGTCGGCCATGTGCTTCTGCTGGTGGGTTATGTTCTGGCCCTCGCCAGATTCCCCCATGCCGTAACCCTTGACGGTCTTGGCGAGGATGACGGTGGGCCGGCCG
>Ga0187863_10002131_pt1 | contig 15259 bp, 12 predicted proteins | sample June2016WEW_11_1_FD_132975 | JGI IMG/M metagenome (GOLD analysis project Ga0187863, IMG submission 132975) | Peatland microbial communities from SPRUCE experiment site at the Marcell Experimental Forest, Minnesota, USA - June2016WEW_11_10 | ecosystem: Environmental > Terrestrial > Soil >... | reverse complement strand
CTACCAGTATTATCGCGATACCCAAACTGGCGAACTCACCAGCCAGTTTAGTTTGCCGACTCAGGCGTACTCGCCCACGAGCACGGAAAACACCGTTCAGATCAGCGACACTCAGGTGTTTGGCTCGAAGATCGTCAATGAGACTCGCTTTCAGTACAACCGGGATCGCAACCTCCAAAACCCCGTGGATACGAATCCGGCCGTTAGCGTCCTCGGTGAGTTCACCGGCGGCGGTAACAGCGAAGGAACGCTGAACGATCTGCAGAATAGCTACGAGGTACAGAACTACACGTCGCTGATTCATGGCAACCATACGATCAAATTCGGCGCTCGTTTCCGCGCGACGCAAGCCACGGATATTTCGACGTCGGGATTCAACGGCAATTTCGTGTTCCCGTCGTATACACAATTCTCCGCCGGGACACCGACCCAGCTTTCGATCACGCAGGGATCGCCCAGCGCGAGCGTCAACTATTTCGACGCCGAACCCTACGTGCAGGATGACTGGCGCGTGCGCCCGAACATCACGATTAGCCTTGGCCTCCGTTACGAAGCTCAAAACAATATCCACGATCACAACGACTGGGCTCCGCGTTTCGGATTCGCGTGGGGTGTCGGCGGGCGCAGTGGGCCTCCCAAAGTCGTTATTCGCGGGGGCTCTGGAGTTTTCTACGATCGTTTTCAGGGCACGCCTCTGTTGCAGGCGGCTCACCTGAATGGCATTGCACAGCAGGAATACGTTGTTACCAATCCGACGTGCTTTCCGGGTCTGAACGAGCCCCTGACGGTTTCTGTCTCGAGCTGCGGTGTGCCAAGTTCCGTGACGTCGTCGATCTATCAAATCGATCCCAAGCTGCACGCGCCCGGAACCTTGCAGAGTGCTGTGAGCGTGGAGCGTCAGGTTACGAAGTCGGCAACGCTTGCCGTCACTTATTTGAATTCGCGCGGCTTCGATCAGTTTCTGACTATCAACACGACGGCGCCGAATTTCGGGTTGCCATGCTACCCAAATTGCCCCATTCCGAGCCAGAACATTTACCGCTACGTTTCGGAGGGCAATTTCAAACAGAACCAGTTAATGGTGAATTCGAACGTAAGGATCGGGTCGAAACTGCAGCTCTTTGGCTACTACTCGCTGAGTTATGCCAACAGCGACACCGCCGGTGTCTCGAGCTTTCCCTCTGACTCTTTTGACATCAGCAAGGACTACGGTCGGGCGTCTTTCGATGTGAGAAACAGGCTGTTTCTAGGCGGCAGCATCGCGCTGCCTTACCTCTTTCGGTTGAGTCCCTTCATGGTGTTCAGTTCGGGCAGTCCGTTCAATATCAACTCGCCCTTCGATTTGAACGGAGACTCTCAATACAACGATCGTCCTGGCTTGGTTTCTACGGCGACGTGTCCACTGAGCACCGCCCCCACCGGTACGATTTACTGCACTCCTCTCGGGACATTCGATGCTTCGGGAGCAACGGGAAGGCTTCTTCCGATCAACTACGGCACGGGACCAAATCACTTTGTGATGAACCTGCGCCTGACCAAGACGTTTGGGTTCGGTCCAAGTACAAAGAGTGCAAATGGTGCAGCGGGGGGACCGGGAGGGCCAGGAGGCGGCGGATCGCGGGGCGGTGGTCCAAGAGGGCCGCTCTTCGGTGGCGGAGGACCCGGAGCGATGTCTTCCAACTCCGATCGCCGCTACAATCTGACTTTTGGCGTGAGCTTCCGCAACGCATTTAACAATCTCAACCTCAGTAATCCCGGCGGAACGCTGGGATCCAGATTCTTCGACGTTTCCAACAATATTCAGGGATTTCCATTTTCGCCTGGCACAACCGCGAATCGCCGCATTGATCTGGTAGCGACATTCAACTTCTGACCACAACTTTCTTATGAGAAGGCATCCCTGTCGTCATAGGGCTGGCGAATGATCTCGGGTTATCCTGAAAATGCGCAGGACAATTGCGCATCCCATAACCGTAAGGCCCGAAGACTGATTGGCGTTTCTTCCCACAAACAGGCGCAGGTTCGTTCAACTCGCGGCGGCCGCCGGTCTCGGCGCGGTCGCCGCGGATACAGTGCTTGTCGAACCGAACTGGCCCAGGGTTGTGAAGCAAGAGATTCGTCTGCGCCGTTGGCCTTCGCGCCTCGACGGTTTTACTATCGCGCTGCTGAGCGACTTTCATTACGATCCGTATTTTTCTGTTCATCCACTGCACGCCGCAATCGGCATCGTGAATGCCCTGCATCCCGCCATGATCGTGCTGACGGGCGATTTCGTTTCGGTCCCGGATTTCGGCGAGCCGGGAAAAGGTGCGGCTTTGGCGGAACCGTGTGCACAACTCCTGCGCCAGATGCAGGCGCCTTTAGGTCTTTGGGCGGTGATGGGGAACCACGATGTGCTCACCGATCCCGATCGCGTGACCAGCGCATTGCGTGCGGTCGGAATTCAGGTGCTTACCAACCAATCCGCGCCCATCGAGAGCAAGGGGGCGCGTTTCTGGCTGAGCGGAATCGATGATGTCCTCGGAGGCGGCGCCGATCTAGAGTTAACGTTGCGCGCGATTCCGGATGGCGAAGCAACCATCCTGCTCGCTCACGAACCAGACTACGCAGACCATGTCGTCAGCCGTCCGGTCGATCTCCAGCTTTCCGGCCACTCCCATGGTGGTCAAGTCCGACTGCCGTTCATTCGCCCTTTCTACTTGCCCGACTTGGGCAGGAAATACGTTTGGGGTCTGTATAACATCGGAGATCTCACCCTCTATACCAATCGAGGATTAGGCACAGTCGGAGTCCCCGTGCGTTTGAACTGCCCGCCTGAGATCACCTTCCTGACGCTCCGTCGAGCCTAGTCTCACCCTCGAAGCTGCCAACGACCGAAACCGCAGGATAGTTGTGCAAGGTCTTTCACATGCCAGCAATCAACGCCTTAACCATCACCTGTAACCTATTGGTATATAAGGGGGATGGTCGGACTGGCTCATGGCGGCCTACTTGCCATATCAGGGGTACCAGCAGACGGCTCTTGCTGATGGAGTAATTGTCATGTTTCGTCGCAACTGGCCTGCGATTCTTTTGGTTGTGGCGCCTTTAGGGGCGCTGTCGATGAACACCACCACGCCGGTTTCTCGCTCTGCCATCCTTGAGCAGCGCGAACGGGCTTTCTCCGGAGCGCTGAAGCGTGCCGCTCAATTCGCAAGCGTTCCGCACGTCAGTTCACGTCCGTCCTGCGAAGACATTCAACCGCCGGAAGCTTTGGCTACTCCGAATCCACTGGTTACGCCCGCCGCTCGCGGGAAGAATGTGAAGGTCAGCTTCATCATCGGCACCGATGGCCGGGTTCACAGCCCGCTCATTCTCGAGAGCGCAGGCATGCTTGGCGACTGGCATGTACTGCAGACGGTTCGGACCTGGAGATATCGTCCCGCCACCTGCAATGGGGTTCCGACCGAGACGGAAGGGAAGATTGAGTTTTCCAGCCGATGAATACGAGCACTTGGGCTAGAATTGCCTCAGCAGTGAGTAATCGATTCGTGGACAAAGACAAAAAAGCTATAGGACCGTTCGGATCGCCGATGGACACGCCTGTGCGCGGCGCCGACATGGAAGAACTTTATCGCAGGCTCCAGCCTTCAGGTCGGCGCTCCAAGACCAGCCATGAACCTGTTGTCGCAGCGGCTGTCGAAGCCGCGCAGCGATCGGCTGCAGAGGTCGATGCCGAGAATGCGGCTCAGGATGTGACGCCGAATCTCGCTCTCGATTCTGGTTTCGCGATCTGCTCCGCTTGCGGATATCGCAATCGCAAAGGCAACCGCTTCTGCGGAAAATGCGGCGGAGCGCTCGCGGAAGCTGGCGCGATTTCACCAGTACAATCCGGAATTCCATCGGGCCAGACATTTGTTCCTCCACCGACTCCTCAACCCGGAGCGAATGAAAGCCACCATTACCATCATCACTATCACCATCACTACTTTGCTGGCGCGCCAGACGGAAGTTTTCCGCGGGCCGGGGGAGCAGAACCCGCGCGCGAAGACAAGATGCGTCCGAATGCGGCTCTGCGCGGGGACATGAGCCGCGCGGAAGCGGCGGTGCGGCGCGTAACGCAGGAGTGGGTGCTGGCCTGCAACACGCGGCATCTGGACGACCTGCTCGAGCTCTACAGTTCGGATGCGATGGTCCTGCGGTCGAACTATCCGCCAATTCGTGGCGCGGCTGCGGTGCGCGAGTTCTTCTTCGGAGCATTAGACGCAGGGCTGGGCGAGGTTGAAGTCGAACCACTGCGCGTGGACATCGTCGGAGATCTGGCTTACGAGGCCGGGCGTTGCAAGGCGCTGATTCCCAGTTCGACCGGCAAGCGCCGCGAAGAACGCGGCAAATACTTATGGGTGTTTTCGCGGCAGAGCAACGGCGAATGGAAGCTGACCGCCGATTGCTGGTCCAGCGACTTGATGTTGACCACGATGGAATCCGATGTTCCGGTGACTGCGGGAGTGAAGACCGCGCAGGCGCGCAAGAATCCCTAACTAAACGCTCATCCCGAGTTTCGACAAGGCTTCGCGCAAACCTTCTAATCCTTTCATCTCAATCGTGTGCATTCCCAGCTTGGCGGCGGATTCCAGGTTGGGCGCGCGATCGTCGATGAAGCAGCATTCGTCGGCAGGAACCTGCGTCGTTTCCAGCGCCAGACGATAGATGTCACTCTCCGGCTTGCGGAGTCCGACGAAGCAGGAACTGAAGAACACGCGAAATATCTTTCGCAATCCAAACTTTTCCATCCGATCGTAGTTCAGCTCGCGCGACTCGTTGTTGATTGTGGCCATGAAATACTTGCCCGAACTGCTGAGCTTCTGAGCGAATTCGAGGACATCCGGAAACGGCTTCGATAACGAGAACATGTAATCGCGGAATGCGGCGCGCGTAAAAGGCTGCTCGCGATAGAAGACTGTGCGGTCAAGGTACTCGTCCAGCGTAATCTTGCCGCGCTCGAACGGGGAAACCTGCGTTTCGTGCCTGCTCTGAAACTCCGCTGGATCCAAGTGGAAGCGCTCGACGGCTTGCGCACGTTCGTTGTGGTCCCAGGCATTGGTAAGCAGAACTCCGCCGATGTCCCAAAAAAGTGCGCGAATGGCAGACAAGAAATCCTCCGGAGGGAAACTCAGGAGAGTGTAAAACAATTCAGGGGTGGGGAAATGTGAGCAGTTTCATTTTGGGAATTGGGCCCGTGAGGTTAGTACCCCTCCCCCTGGTGGTCTATTGGAATCTTTGGGTTAGAAGAAAATCGGGTTTTTCAATCTTTGCCTTCAATGAGTTACGGGCAAAATCTTGAAAAGAGAAGAGTTAATTTGTTCCGCCGGTTCTAAGTGCTGTGGAATCAGTTGGCGATTCGAGGATACGCTGCAAAATCTTGATTCATAAATGGTTGCTCGTCTTGCAGCCGGATTCCATGATCGCTCGCCGTTCCAACTCCATGATCGGCGGACTCGCCGTTCAAGTCAAGACATCGGAAGTGGACGGTTCGAAAAAGGCCGCGATCGGTCGGGTCTCGTCCCTGACGGGACTCTGAGGATTTCGCGTGGTGATTCCCGCCCTTGCAAAAAGCGCAGCAGCGGGGCACACGCAAATTGGTGGACTCGCAAAGTTAGAGTCCGGACCACCCGCACGATAAGCTGAAAGTCGTTGATACCAAACTTCCTGGAACTCTTGACTACTTCAAAGTCAAAAGTCCCACTTCCGGCAAAACCGGCCGGAATGGGGCACCCTGGAGCTTTGGGTCATTGGGCGTTTTTCCACCACAGGGGGCACGGGGTTTCACGGGGGAAAGCCTCAACGCCCGGGTTAGTGTTTGTAGAGTGTAGTGTCGGGGTGGTAGTTGCGCCAGTCGAACCAGTAGTCCTTGAGCGCGGGGACGCGGTCAAGGCATTTGCCTTGCGAGGGGCCGGAGATGGCACATCCCTGGAAATTCCATTCGCTGGCTGTAGTGGTGTCGAGTAGAACCCAGGGCTTCGGAGTTGTGGGAGGAGGTGCCGGCGATTGCGACGGTTGGCCGGTGCCTGGCGCGGCGGGTTTCGTGACAGTCGCAGCGACGCTGGCGCTGGTGGCAACCGGCGGCGCGGGTTGTGCCTTGTCTCCTTCTTTTTCTGCAGGCTTCTTGTCTGTTGGCGCGGCTGCTGGTGCGGGCTCTGGTTCCTGCTTCAGGTAAAACTCGGTGTCTTGGCCGTCAACACGGCTGATGAATACCCGAAACGACTTGCCATCTGGGCCGACTGCGATCAGCAGCGGCATGCCTTGGACGTGGTCCATCACCGGCGACTGCTTGGTGAGTGTGTCCCAGGGGTATGCGCGGCCCGGGCCATTCATCTCAAGTCCCACAACGACATCCCGGGATTTCAGCTCGGTTCCGGGGAAACTGATCACCACCGGCAGCTTGGCTACCTCCGGTTCCCAATTGCTGTCGTATTCCTTCACATACTTGGGAACTTCAGCGAGGACTTTGCCGTCCGAGACTTCGGACTTCCATTCACCAAAGGTAATTTCGTCGCTGGGAACGAGTGCGAGTGACGCGCCGCGGAGCGGACCGTAGAGAGCCTTGCCGGTGATCTGCTGCCACCACGTGCCAGTCTCCTTGTCACGCATGAGGAAATTCTGGTTGTTGATGCCGGCGAGATAGAAATGCAGCGCCTTGCCGTTCACCGTTCGCGTCCACACCAGACCGGTGTGACAGAGCGTTCAATAGGTGACAGCCACCGGAACACCTCCAACGACGTCGTTTAGGATGTGGTGGTAGGCCATTTCACGGATGGGATAGGCGCGAGCGTCGTCGCCGAAACGAACCGCCAAAATCATTTCGCCTTTGTCCAGTTTGCTGGCTGATTCCGCTTCGAACTGCGCGCTCTGCACGGGATGGAACATCCATTCGAAGTAATTGAGGCGGGACATGACGGCCGAAGCAGTGACGATCAGCATGATGACGGTCAATCCGGCGCGAGACCATTTTTTGCGCCGCGGCCAAAGTGTGGCCACCAGAAGGAGGCAGACGATTGCGGAGATGAGCGAAACGATCGGGGCACGCTGCCGGATCGCCATTGCCAGGAATAATCCGCGCGCACTCTGATGGGTAAACGGGCGAATGATGAAAGTGGGGACGAAGAACGCGGCGACGCCGATCAGGGCGGCTAAGGCCAAGAGGATCCAGACAGATCGCGAGCGCGTTGGAGCGACAGGTGTTGTCATGTGGTGGACGATGTTTTTCGCGAGTCCCCAGACTCGATGAATTGCGATGGATTTTACTGGATTCGATAGGCGGACAGGATAATGGGAAAGTACTAGTGGTGATGGCGGCGGGGACTCCTGGATCGAGGGGAGCTTACGGCCGATTGAGCGGTTCGCTCTTCCTTGGGTTTTCGACGAGAGCAGAGCAAGAAAAAGCCCCGACCGCAAGGCCGGGGCTTCTGTCGTACGTTGTACTTAGTTTGTGCGGGCGACCTGGTTCTGACGATAAGTCAGGTTGTCCACGTTACGGAACATCGGTGTTCCGGGCGGCAGGTTCTGTGGCAGCGAGAACAAGTTGTCAAAGGTGTACTGCCGGTTCGGCGGATTGTAGACCAGGTTGCAGCACTTGAACGGGCCGTTTGCGTAGTAGCTCCAGTAGAGGCTGACGATCGAGCCTTTGTAGTAGAGCGACTGCAGTGCGTTGGCGGAAGCAGGGCCTTCCCAATCTTCCAGGAATCGGAGGAAGTTGTGAACGCCGCCATCCATTCCGTAAGAGAACTCGGGAGTCTGCGTGGTGTTGCTGAAGGCAATGTTCTTGCCCGCAGCGATCGCGACGCGGTAATAAGAAGTGACCGCGATGCGGTTGGGTGTAGTCGCAGGTATGGTCTGGCCGCCGGGGTTCGTCGGATTCTCCAAGCTGCCGGTGGTGTTAGCAAGAGTCGAGGTGCAAGCGCCGCCGCTGAGGCAACCGGTATCCTGCCAGTTGTTGGAGAGAAGCGTCACGGCGTCGGCGATGATGGAAGACGCAGCGTGAAGCGGCTCAGCGCCGCCGGTCCAGCTGGCGTCGACGGTGGCGTTGTTCGGGGTGCAGGTCGTGCCGCCAGCCGTCGGGCAGTTGGAGTTGTAGTTACCCTGAATGTAGACCGGGTTCTCGGAAGCGACGGTAAAGCCGCCGCAGCCCGTCGGATTAGCAGTCGTCTGCGAGCAATTGTTGGTTGCATTGCCCGGAGGCATCGTGGGCAAGTTTCCAAGCGAACCGTCCACCAGCTTGAGCGCATGGCGAGCGCCGGTCACGCGGTTGGCGCGGCCAATGGTAAACGGATTGAAGCGGTGGGCATACGGCGACGGAATGGCGGCGGTGTCGGTATCGGCCGTGATTGTGGTGCCATAGGCATCGCCGACATACTTCACGCCGTAGTTATCGAGCGCCAGGTTCCCATTCAGATCTTCCGCGGAGACTCCGTTGTAGTTGACCGGATCAAGCTTGCCGTCCGGAGCGAAACTGTTGCTGGCGTTAGCGTAGTTGACAGTATCTTCGTAGCCATACTCGCCCCAATATGTCTGGTAGTTGGCGCCTTGGGCCGAGGTGGCGAACTGCATTCCCCGGCGGTCGGAGAAATACAGGATGTAACCGTTCTGGGTGACGTAGTCCACATTGGTTCCCGTGGTTCCAGTCTTGCCCACAAGCCAGTTCTTCAGGTTGCCTACGTCGAGCTCAACGGCGTTAATGAGGCCGTTGGCGGTACCCGAGTTGGCCGCGATCGAACTGTTGTCGTTGTTTTCGCCCTCGCGCGCGTCATACAGGTTGATCGGATAGTAGTTGTATTGCGAGCCTGCACCGTAGAGATTGGTGGTCACAGGCATGTCTGCCGATCCGCTGACTGCGTTGTTGCCATTGCGGTCGGCGGTCTGCTGGAAGTACAGAATCGCGTCCTTGTGATCCTGAATGGCGTTGCTGCCATACACGCCCATGGCGTTGGATGAAGGCGCAACGTACGGCGTTCCCGGCGAAGTCGGCACCTGGAGGCCACGAGCGAAGCCCAGCTGCAGCCATTCCTGCGTGACACCGTGCCATTTCTGATCGCTGGCATATTTCACTTCAACCAGCAGCCATCCGTTGATGAGGGGCCACTCGAGGCCCTTAGCGTTTGCGGCTCCGGTATTGCCGCTCGTGAAGTTCGACCATGCAGGAAACGCGGTCGGAGTTAGAGCTGCCCCGCCAGGGCCGTTGGACACCGGCCCGTAGTATTTCGGGATGACAAAATTGGAATCGCCGCCGTTGGTCGTGGGGCAGGTGCTGCCGATCGCGAAGGTGCTATTTGCGGCTGCCGTGCCCGCACAGTAGCTCTCGGCAAAATAGTAGGTGTTCGCACCCACCGTGATTCCGGTCGCCGGCTGAGTTCCACCAGAGCTACCTTGAGAAAGTCCTTGAAGCGGTGTGGGAAGCATGCTTACGAGTTGATAATCCTGGGCGGCGTTTCCATTCCAATCCGCCAGGTGGAGCTGGTTCTCGTTGTCGGCCAGCAGGATTCGAATCTGCGCCATGTTGGCTTCGCGGTTCTGGCCAAGCACGGAAGTGATAATTTCACCGGCAGGAGGAAGACGAACGATCTGCACGGCGTTGGTCGTGCCGCTGACGAAAGGCAGCGTGAGATCGGTTGCGCCGGTCGCATTGGTGCCATCCGCGCCCGTGGTCAAGTTGCCGTTACCGTCGATGAGATATCCCTGATAGGTGCCGCTGGATACGCTCTTCCATGACGCGGTGTTCTGCGTGGATCCATGGCCTCCAGTGACGCTGCCCAAAGTGGAGCCAAGAAGAGTAGTGGAGATATCCACGCAAGAGGTGCCGTTAGCGCTGGCGCCGGCGACGTTCGCCATCTGCGCGGAGCAGCCGTTGTACTGGGTCGGAATCATCACCGTTCCGCCGTCATCGTTCCCGGCTGCGACTACGGCGTTATCCATCTGCTGGCGAATGACGTTGCCGAAGGCGCTGATTTTGTCTCCAAAGACCAGGTTATAGCCGTCAGCGACGCCAAGGTACAGATCTCCGTTGGTGTGCACGCGACCTGCAAATCCGAGGTTGGGACTGCGTCCGAAGAAAAGATCGGAGTCGGAGAAGACACCAAACTGGAATACCGGAATCAGAGCGACTTCAGCCGTACGAGTCATGCTCACGGTTTCGGCCGTGCCGCGCTGGGCGGTCACGTTCATGGTAATCGGAATGATTTGCGCATACAGACCGGCATCCGGACCGGACTGAACCGGGCCCCAAGCCGTGGTCGGGGTGGGGTTGGCTGCCAGCCAGGAAGTCGAACACACGCTCTGCCCATAAGCAGTCGGGATGGGAGCGATGTTGTACGTCGTATACGTGATGGTCGTATCCCAAGTCGGATAGTTGTTGCTCAGCGCGCAGATCTGGGACGAAGTCGGCGACTGGATGCTCTTGAATGTGCTGGCAACGTCGGAGGTCATCTTCTCGATGGCCCCTTCGGCGGCATGATAGGTGTAGTTGTTGTTCAGATCAAAGCCACCGACACGCTGCTCGGTGTTCACCATCATCATCAGGCCGAGCGCGAACCCTGACAGCAAGACAAGCATCAGGAGGGAGGCGATCAGTGTGAATCCTCGGGAACCGAACTTCGTGTTAAGCATCATGTTTCTCCTCATCATTGCTGTCCCAGCCCGCGGAATGCCCGCAAGAAGCCGGGACCTTTCCGGAATTAGAGCTCAGTAACTGCTGCCAGAAATCGGATATTCCTGCCCCATGGTCAGATTGCGGGCACTGATGGAAGTCTGCAGATCAAAGCCCTGATATCCAGTGGTGCCGATCTGCTGACTGCGCATGCTCATGTGCGCGATGTTGACCTTGGTGATCATGTTGGGGGTGACGCCAGCCGGGAGAGAAGGCTGGGCGGCGGTAATGACGCCGTTGTTGTCCACGTCGTAGGTGAACTTGAGATATCCAACGTTTTCCGCCACCGGAAATGCGCTCTTACCGTTTTGAATGCGCATCAAGCGCGGAGTCACGCCATCGAGCGGCGAGATGTCGAGATAGTACGTAATCACCAGCAGGCGGACCGCCGAGAGCGTCGCACTGGCGCCGAGCGGAAGCTGGTTCATGCTGCCACCAGTGACGGTGGGCTGGTCAATGTGTCCCGGATCGCCAGTGGTGAACGTGACGGTAAAGGCCGAACTGTACCCGCTGGCAGGTGTCGCCGGCGTGACGTTGTTGACAACGCCAGCGGCCGAAGTGCCAAACAGAATGAAGTCGCCGGGTTGCAGCCCCACGCCCGCAGCGTTCAACAGCGGAACCGTGACGTCGTTACCCGGTAAAACACAAGTCGCCGCCGGCGTGGTCGGAAGCTGGAATAACACCTGCGTTGCCGACACAACCGTCACGGAATAGCAATTGAGAGCCAGGCTAACGTCTGCGTACGAGACCGTGATGATATCGGTCGGTCCCTCTGTGACGGAGATCCCGAGATCGTAGCCGGGGATGATGGAGTAAAGATAGGGCGCCCCGCTCACCGTTGGATACGCGACGGGTGCGCCATTGATGAAGTTGCACGTCGTAGCGCTGCAGGGATAAACGGGAACGACACTACCGGTGCCCGTGGGCAATCCGACACTGTAGCTGGCCAGACCTTGCTGACCCAGACCGCCGGAGCCAGCCATGCTGATGTCACGCGCCAAAAGATTGGAGGCGGCGCGGAAGTCCTGCTGCATTTCCGAGCGCTGCGAGGTCACCCAGGTGGCGCTCACCGCTTGTTTGTACATAGCCAGCGCGCTGCCCAGGAGCAACAGGCCGATGGCCATGGAAATCATGAGCTCCAGCAGTGAGAAACCAGCGATTTTTCGAGGTTCGCGCAGCATAGGTCCTCTTCTAGTGATATTCCGAGACGTATTCGTTAATGACATATGTCTTCACAGTCGACGAGTTGGGGACGAGATACTGAATCGTGATCGCGACCTGGTTCAGCGTCTGGATCGGATTGCCACTGCTGTCGAGCAAGGGCGTGATCGAGATCTGACGCTGGAAATTGTTCAGAGAGAGAATGACGTCGTCCGCCGTGCCCACGATGCCGTCGGGACCGGGTTCGGTGAGGCACTTTACGCCGCTGTTGGGGCAAGTCGCGCCGGAAGCGGTAAGGCACGAAGTGTCATCGGCCGTATCGACGATTCCATCGGGTCCGGCGCATTTGATCGCATTCATGTTGTTGACGAAAATGCCGCCGTTCGAGACGTTCTGGATCTGATCCCATGAAATTTCGGAGCTGTTCCGCGCCGTGTAGATGCTCTCCATCGCCTCGGAAGCCAGCTGCCGGGCAATCATGTCGTCCTGCGATGTCTGACTGGCTTTCACAGCGAGGCCGAACACCCCCAGCAGCCCGACGGAGCCAATGGTAAGGATCACCATCGAGATCACGGTCTCGACAAGAGTGAAGCCTTGCTGTTTCTTGGATCGCATTTTCGCAGCCATTACTGTTGCCTCCACGTGTTCACACTAGAGACGCTAAGCAGGCGCCATCCGCGAAGACGTCCAGTCGTTCCCCACAACGTGATCGCGCGTGCGCTGTATACGTCGCCCGTGCGGCCCATGTAGATGACGCCGTTGTTGATATTGCCGAGCACATCGGTGGCAGTGCCATCAGGGTTGAAACAGATCGAGGTTGATCCGGGGATCGACGGCTCATCAAAATCGATCGCCAACGCGGCGCTGCCGATCGCATCGGGTGTCGTTGGCGCCGTGGTATTCGAGGTCGGAACTCCCGGTTCAACCATGAACGAAACATCACTCGGCAAGACGGTGGTCATGAGCACGGTGCCGACGGCTGGAATCTGACAAGTCGACGAAGTGGTTTGAGTCACGGTAATAGTTCCGGGAGTGGTGAACGTGACGACATAAATGCGCATATCCGCTGCGGCCTGATCGCGCGCGCGGCGCATCGTGGTCAGGGTCGAGTTGTAGGCTTCCGTTATATGTTGCTGGTTCGTAAGCGGAATGAATGTGGTGATCGTCAAGGCAGCCAAAATAAACCCAATGGCGATCACAGCCATCATTTCCAGCAGCGAAAACCCGCGATGTTTGCTCAATTTCATATTTTCTTTCCGGGAGGGAGAACAGCCTGCCGTCACGCGTCTCATTCCCGTCAGCGACGCCAACGTGGGGGCAGGATCGCACCGGCTTGCCGACAACATAGAGCAGGCTGGCGCTTCTGCATCGCGTCATAATCATCGTAGGGAGGGGTTGGGATACGGTCAAAGCACGACGGGCCAATGACTACACACTGGCCTTTTGTGATCTCGGATGGTTACTGATGTCACTGATTGACAACGCGCCAGTTAGGGCAGGCTGAAACTGGTGGAACGGATTTGATACATGACCCAGGTAACTTGTCTGCGGAACGGCTGGATCCTAGGATTGTGAGCGAGTATGACTTTATCTGCCCTGCTAGTGTCCGCGGACGAAGCGTCCGCCGAGGTATTGCGGCGAGTACTGGAAGAACTCAGTATTCGTGTCGAATCCTGTCCAGACTTCGCACGCGCCGAGTTTCGGCTGGCCCAAGAGCGCTTTGACGTGGTGCTGATCGATGGGGAGTCCGGCCCCGACGTCATCTCTTTACTGCGCGAAACCCGTCTCTCGCGATTGAACGATGCGACCCTGGCGGTCGCAGTCGTTCCTTCCCAGGAGAGCATCCGCGAGTTGTTTTCGCTGGGCGTGAACTTTGTTCTCTACAAACCCGTGGCGTACGAACGTGCCCTGAGCAGCCTGCGGGCCGCGCGCTCGGTCATGCGCAAAGAAAAGCGCAAGAGCGCCCGGGCAACAGTTCACACGCATGCGACGATTGACTATGCCAACGTCCAGCAGGAAAAGGCCACACTCATGGATCTGGCCGAGGACGGAATGGCCGTGCAATTCGGCAAGAAGCTTCCGCCAACCAGCAAAGTCTATTTTCAATTCAAGCTGCCGGAACAGTCATCGAGCGTACGGCTTTCAGGGCAGGTGATCTGGCAGGACTGGAATGGCCGGGCAGGAGTGCAATTTGTCGACGTGCCGAAAGCATCGCGGCGCCTGCTCACCGAGTATCTGAGCGCGCACAGGCCCAACGAAGTTCAGAAAGAGGCGCCTGACGTCACGGTCGAAATGGAAGATCTGCTGCAGTTTACGAACGGATCGGTCGCGGAACATTCTCCGGAACATGCGCAGGGAAGCCCGTCGGCCGAGCAGAGCGCACCAGAAGCCGCCGGTTCCGGATCTGCGGTTGCGGTGGAGTCTGATCCCAACAATCGCCGCACCCAGGCTCGATATTCTTGCCGTTTGAGCGCGGAGGTCTATCGCACAGGAACGTCGGTTCCCACGCACTGCTGCTTGACGGATCTGAGTGCTGGCGGATGTTATCTGGAAGTTCCGTTGCCGTTTCCGCGCACCGCCGAAGTCGAAATCGTGGTTCGCACGCACGAGTTAAAACTGCGGGTGCGGGGCACAGTGCAAGCGGCGCATCCCGGCTACGGGATGGGAATTGCGTTTGAGTTGAAAACGAAAGATGAGCAGTCGAACGTCAAGAAGTTAACCGACTTCGTGGCAGCGACGACAAAGCCATCTAACTGACTGCGGCTTCTTCCGCAACCGCCTTCTTGAAATAATCCAGCGAGAGGCGGAGCCCCGTCTCCAAATCGATCTTCGGCTCCCAACCGAGCAACTGTCGCGCTTTGGTGATATCAGGACGACGCTGCTTGGGATCATCCTGCGGGAGCGGTTCATAGCGAATCTTGCTCTTCGATCCAACCACCTTGATCACTCGCTGGGCGCACTCCAGGATCGTAAACTCGTTCGGGTTTCCGATATTTACCGGCAAGTGTTCGTCTGATTTTGCCAGGCGCAGGAAGCCATCGATCTCGTCACTCACATAGCAGAAGCTGCGGGTCTGATTGCCATCCCCGTAGACCGTGAGGTCTTCTCCGCGCAGGGCCTGCTTCATGAAGTTGGGAACGACGCGGCCGTCGTTGAGTTGCATGCGCGGGCCGTATGTGTTGAAGATGCGCACAATGCGGGTGTCCACCTTGTGATATCGGCGATAGGCCATGGTCACGGCCTCGGTGAAACGTTTCGCTTCGTCGTAGACGGAGCGCGGCCCAATAGGATTGACGTTTCCCCAATAGGTTTCCTTTTGGGGATGTTCGAGCGGATCTCCATAGCACTCGGAAGTGGAGGAGACAAAATATTTCGCGCCATACTTGTGGGCGACGTCAAGTGCGTGGAATGTCCCAAGGG
>Ga0187863_10002130_pt1 | contig 15267 bp, 8 predicted proteins | sample June2016WEW_11_1_FD_132975 | JGI IMG/M metagenome (GOLD analysis project Ga0187863, IMG submission 132975) | Peatland microbial communities from SPRUCE experiment site at the Marcell Experimental Forest, Minnesota, USA - June2016WEW_11_10 | ecosystem: Environmental > Terrestrial > Soil >... | reverse complement strand
CCTAATCGGGACAGGAGCTCAAAAATGGAATGTGCATTTGCCCGGCGGTCGACACGATGGATGCTGCAGATCATCGTCGCCCTCGTCTTTGCGCAAATCCTTTGTGGTCCGATGAGCGTGGCTCTGGCGGACCAGACGCAGCCGGATCCCGCCGGAACCGCAACGGGCGACCGGTCGTCGGCGGCTGACGCCGCGGGCAATCCGTTCGTGGTGCCCGAGCCGACGGATACTAGTGCACCCGATTATCCGAAGCTGAAGAAAGATTTCGATGAATACCAGGCGCAGGCCGCGCGGGAGCCGCTGGCGCTGAAGCTGGCGGACGATGTGGGCCACACGCGGATCGCGACGAATTTTTCCTGGACGCTGCTGACCGGTTATCTGGTGCTTTTCATGCAGGCGGGATTCGCGCTGCTGACGGTCGGGCTGGTGCGCAAGAAAAATGCCGGGCACTTGATGATGTTGAATTTCGCGGCGTACGTTTTTGCGTTCCTTGCCTACTATGCGATCGGCTACGCATTTCAGTTCGGCGCAGTAGCCGTGAATGCAGCGCCGGCGAATATCGGCGGCGCTCCCACCCTGAATCATTTTCTGATTGGAGGCGGCCAGTGGGGATTCTTGGGGGGCAAGGGATTCTTCCTGAGCGGACCCGCATACGATGCTAGCAGCAACTGCCTGACGCTTTTTCAAGTCGTGTTCATGGAGACCGCGGGCTATATCATTGTCGGCGCGATCTGCGAGCGCATCACGTTTTGGGCGTTTCTGCTGTGCGAGCTTTTTATCGGCGGAATTCTGTATCCGATTTCCGGTTGTTGGGCTTGGGGCGGTGGATGGCTTTCGCAACTGGGCTCCAGCATGCATTTGGGACATGGGTACGTGGATTTTGCGGGCTCGTCGGTAGTGCATTCGATTGGTGGATTCTGCGCGATGGCGCTGGCGATTATTTTGGGCCCGCGGCTTGGCAAATACGGAGCAGACGGAAAGCCGCGCGCATTTCCCGCATCAAACATTGTGTTCGTGGTGAGCGGGACGTTTATTTTGCTATTCGGCTGGATGGGATTTAATCCGGGTTCGACGCTGGGAGCCACGGATTTGCGAATTTCCGTTGTGGCGGTAAACACCAACCTTGCCGCAGTGGCAGGGTCGGCGGCGGCGATGCTGCTGTGGTACTTCATGTTTGGAAAACCGGACATCACGATGGCTTGCAACGGAATGCTTGCGGGACTGGTGGCGATTACGGCTCCTTGTGCGTTCGTTGCGCCTAATTCGGCGGTGATTATTGGCGTGCTTGCTGGTGTCTTGGTTTGCCTCGGCGTGCTGTTTAACGAGCGCGTTCTGAAAATTGACGATCCGTGCGGCGCGATTTCCGTGCACGGTTATTGTGGATGGTTTGGCGCGGTGGCGGTGGGAATATTTGCAGACGGAACTTATGGCGCGGGATGGAATGGCGTGGGTACGGCTGCGTATCTCGGGAAGGCGGGGCAAGGAGTGACGGGCCTGCTGCACGGGGACTTTACTCAGTTCTGGGTTCAGCTGGGCGGGGCTACGCTGCTGGCGGTGTATGCGTTGGGCTTCACGTACATTGTTTTCTCGCTGGTGAATGCGTGGCGCTCGATGCGCGTAACGCGCGAAGTGGAGTTGTCCGGTTTGGACGTTCCGGAATTTGGCATGCTGGCGTACCCTGAAGACGCCGTTGAAATGCTGGGGCCAGGCTCTCAGGCGGCGCAACAAAGGGGAGCTTAGGGATTCGGACCGCCTTGCATTGCATATAGCGCCGCGTGCACGCGGCTCGGCGCGCGTATGGTTCATCGGCCAAAGGCTGGCGGAAGGATGCAAGTGTGACGAACTGGTAGCTCTGGGCGAACCTTGATGCCAACGAGTCCATCGCTTTCCGCTGAGTTGCGCGAATTGTCCGCGAAGGAATCGGCGCGCATTAAGGAGCAGTTCGCTGCGACCGGCGACGGTAAGACCGCTCTGCTCGGCCGCACCGCGTTGATCGAATCCATTATCGGACGCCTCTGGAAGCAGCACGTATTCCCTGAATCCAACGGGCCCGCGGATTTTGCAGTGGTTGCGCTGGGTGGCTTCGGGCGGCGCTGGCTCTTCCCTTTTTCCGACATTGACGTGTTGTTTCTGCACGCCGGAGACGGCACGGAAGAAAAATCCAAGGAACCGATCCGCAAATTTTCGCAGGACTTGTGGGACCTGGGCCTGAAACTCAGCCCTGCCACGCGAACACTCGCCGAGTGCGGAAAGTTTGAGGCTGCAAATTCCGAATTCGCCATTTCGCTGCTCGATTGCCGGTATCTCGCGGGCGATCATCGAGTGTTTGCGCGGCTGCACAATGACCAAATTCCGAAATTGCTGGCGCGCGAGTCGGACCAAATCGTCAAGCGACTGGGCGAGTTGACACGCACCCGGCACGGCAAGTTCGGCAGCACGGTGTTTCATCTTGAACCGAACGTGAAGGATGGCCCGGGGGGGCTGCGCGATTACAACGTGGTTTGCTGGCTCTCGCTGCTCGCCGCGGTTGAGCAATATCACGTCTGGCCCAGCGACGACGCGCTCTTGCCAGCCTCGCTTCAGGGATCGTTTGCGGCAGCTCTGAATGCGTTGATGTCCATCCGCTGCTTTCTGCATTTCCGGCACAATCGCGACGACAATACACTCACGTGGGAATCGCAAGACGCTGCAGCCGCGCTGAAAATCGGCGTGGCGCATTCGCCGCGGACGATTCGCGCGGCGAGCGACGGCGGCGCGGGCGCCCTGAGCACGGCGGAATGGATGCGCTTGTACTTCAGCCATGCGCGCACCGTCCATCATGTTTGCGTGCAAATGCTGGAGGAAATTCCCGCAGCGCGGCTTTCACTGCACCACCAGTTCCAACAATTGCGTTCCCGGCTCTCGAATGCTGAATTTTTGGTGGAGGACGGGATGCTGCTGCTGCGCCAGCCCGCGGCGCTGGACGATCCCGAACTGATTCTGCGGGCGTTCCGTTTCATGGCGCGGCATGGGCTGAGGCTGAGTTCGAGTTCGGAGGGGCAGATCGAACGCGCTTTTCCCGCGCTGGAGGCGGTGCCGCCGAAAGGCACCGAGCTGTGGCACCTGTTGCAGGAGATTCTGGTGGCGCCGCATGCGGCGGACGCTTTGCGCGCGATGCATTCGCTGCGCTTGCTTACGTTGCTGTTCCCAGAATTCGCGGGGATTGATGCGCTGGTGGTACGCGATTACGCGCACCGCTTTACGGTAGATGAGCACACGTTCGTGGCCATTGATAACCTTCACGCGCTGCGCCAATCGCAGTCCAAGTGGGATCAGCGCTACGCGGAATTGCTGGAAGAACTCGAACAGCCCGATCTGCTCTACCTTGCGCTGCTTTTGCATGACGTGGGCAAGGGCGCGAAAACGGATGACCATGTGCACGCGAGCGTGAGAATCGCGGAAGTGGCGCTGGAACGCCTGGATTTGGACGCGCCGGATTGCGAAACGGTTTTATTCTTGATCGATCGTCACTTGGAATTGAGCGCTGCTATGCGCCGCGACATTTTCGACCCTGAAACGGTGCGCGCGTTCGCCGAAAAAGTGGAAACTCCGGAACGATTAAAGATGCTGTGCCTTCTGACTTATGCCGATATCAAGGCTGTGAATCCCGAAGCGCTGACGCCGTGGAAGGCGGAGAATATCTGGCAGCTCTATATCGCGACGGCGAATCATTTGAATCGCAGCTTGGACGAACGCTTGCATGTGGACGCGCACGACGAAGTGATGGCACACCTTGGTACGCTCGCGCTATCCGTGGGTGACCGGCTGGACGCATTTCTGGAAGGGCTGCCGCGGCGTTACCTGCTGACACATGCGGCTGGAGAAGTGCTGGCGCATCTGGAAATGGCGGCGCGGCTGCCTAAAGATTCCGTGCAACTGAATTTGCGCCGGGGCCGGCACTGGTACGAATTGACGTTGGTTACGACCGATCGCCCTTCCCTTTTCGCCACGATGGCGGGCGTGCTGGCTGCGTGGGGGATGAACATCGTAAAAGCGGCGGCGTTTTCGAATCAGGCGGGAATAGTTGTGGATACGTTTTATTTCACGGATCGCTTTCGCACGCTGGAGCTCAATTTGCCGGAGTGGGAACGGTTTCAGACGAGCATTCATGACGTGCTGACCGGAAAAGCGGATCTGGAGCGAATGATCCGCGACCGCTTGCGCTCGGAGAAGCGGCGCGCACCAAAAGTGAAAGTTGAGACGCGGGTGAAGACGGATGATGCTTGTTCGGCACATAGCACGCTAATTGAAATTATCGCGCAAGATCAGCCGGGGCTTTTGCACCGCATCAGCTCTACGTTTTCGCGAGAAAATTGCAATATTGAGATCGCGCTGATTGAAACTGAAGGCGAAACCGCGATTGACGTTTTTTATCTGACCTCCGCCGGTGCGAAATTGTCCGCGGAACATCAGCTGCGGCTGCATGAAGCTTTGCTGGCGGACTTTTCCAAAGCTGAGTAGCTGCTGATTCGAAATGGGCGGAGCTACCTTTTCAATTGTTCCGGGGTGCTTTGGCTTAGCTTGGCCCAGCGCGCGTAAAGTTCGTCCACGGTTTTCTGCGCGGATTCCATTTCCACGTATGCGGTGTGCAGGCGCGGAGCGTCGCTGGAGATTTCGGGATCTTCCAATGCGGCTCGCTTGACGAGCAATTCTTCTTCGGCCTTGGCGATACGCTTTTCGATGGAGGCGAGTTCGCGGCCTTCGGTATGGGAGAGTTTATTCGCCGTCGCGCCCGGGCGGTTCGCATCCGCGGGCGCGCTGTTGCGCCCATTGCGGGTCGCTGTGGCCGGGGCATTCGTGGATGGTTTCGCTTGTTGCGAGCGCAGCCAGGCTTCCCACTGCGAATAATCGGCAAAGCGCTCGGCATCGCCGCGGCCGTCGAGTCCCAACACGATGGTGGAGACGCGATCGAGCATGTAGCGATCGTGCGTGACTAGAACCAGCGCGCCACGATACTCGAGCAAACTTTCTTCGAGGATTTCCAGTGTGGGAATATCGAGATCGTTGGTCGGTTCGTCCAGCAGCAGCACGTCCGCCTGCTGGAGCATCAATTGCGCGATCAAGACGCGGGCGCGTTCGCCGCCGGAAAGGCGGCCCACCGGGCGATTCAGATCCTCACCGGAAAAAAGAAATCGGGCTGCCCAGGCGGCGACGTGAATCACGCGCTCCTGATAAATCACCGAATCGCTGTCGGGAGCCAGCGCGCGGCGCAGTGATATGTCCGGATCGAGCTGCCGATTCTGATCGAAGTAGACGATCCGCAGCGAATCAGCTTTCAGGATTTTTCCGGCGGTGGGAAGAATGTCGCCGCGCAACAGACGAAGCAGAGTCGTCTTGCCGCTGCCATTCGGCCCGACGAGGCCGACGCGCATGCCGGATTGCAGAGTAAAATTAATATTTTTGAAAAGCGTGCGGCCAGCGATCGCGTAGGTGACGCCGTCGAGGCCGATCAGCTGCTTGGTCTGACGATTGGACGCGGAGAAATCGATTTTCGCGGTAGCCGTGCGCGTTCGATTATTCAAGTCCGCGAGTTCACCGATCATCGAGTGCGCTTTGTCTATTCGCGATTTCGATTTGGTGGTGCGAGCTTTAGGGCCGCGGCGCAGCCATTCAATTTCCGTGTGCACCAGGTTTTCGAGCGCTTCCTGCCGCTTTCCTTGCGCGTGCAAGTATTGTTCTTTGGCTTCTAGAAACTGGCTGTAATTTCCATTTACGCGCAGGAATCCGTCTTCATAAGCGCGGTCGAGCTCGACCATGTGGTCGGCGACGTTTTCCAGGAAGTAGCGATCGTGGCTGACGACCACGCAGGCGAAGGATGCGTTCTGCAGGAGCGTCTCGAGCCATTTAATTCCGGCGAGATCGAGATGGTTGGTGGGCTCGTCCAAAAGCAAAATATCCGGCTGCTGGACGAGCGCTTCGGCGATTGCGAGGCGTTTTTTCCAGCCTCCGGAGAGCGACGCGGTGGCAATATCGAAATCTTCGAAGCCGGCGCGGCTGAGCGCTTCTGCGGTGCGAAAGGCGCGATCCGTTTCCGGAACACCGGATTTTTTGAGGGCGGCCTCTATTACAAAGTGGGCAGTTTCTCCAGCGGCGAATTCGGAAATCTGCGATACGCAACTTAGGCGGGTGCCTTTGCGGATGGCCACATTACCTGTATCGGGCTGCACTTTCCCGTGGAGAATTTCTAGAAGCGTGGATTTGCCGGAGCCGTTGGGACCGATCAGGCCGATGCGATCGCCCTCGGATACAGTGAAGGAAATATTCTGGAATAGCGGCGCGGTGCCGTATCGCTTCGAGAGTCCTTGCGCATTGATGATCGGGGGCAAATTGTTTGGTCTTCTCCTGCAATCAGTTTACCCTCGAAGAGTTCGCGGGGCAAAACCGGGCGGCTGCAGGATGCCTGTGATTCAGAGTATGGGTGGACTTTCCGTCGCGACTTCGAGTAAGCAACGAGGGCTAAAACCAATCGCTGCGGTAGGCGAACCACCAGCTTGCATAGCCGATGGGGATCGTTGCGGCCAGCGCCCACCAGAGAGGGAGCGCCATATCCGCGATCAGACCGAGGACGGTGAAAGTGATCCAAAATATCTTCCGCTGCATATATCCATTTTAGACGCAGCGGCGGGGGTGATGCCGCGTGGTCACGCACAAATGTTCCAGATTCAACTGCCTGCGAAAAGCAATGGCAACTGCGCCCGGCTAAAGCTGGCCGCTACAAAATCAACATCGCTCTTTGACACGATCGCGACATGATCCATAAATTCGACGTGGTGATTCTAGGCGCTGGCGCCGCAGGGTTGATGTGCGCGATCGAGGCGGGCAAACGTGGACGGCGCGTGGCAGTTCTGGAGCGCGCCGAGCGACCTGGGAAGAAGATCCTGATTTCCGGCGGCGGGAGGTGCAATTTCACGAACATTTACTGCCAGCCGGAAGACTTTCTTTCCGCGAATCCGCATTTCGCAAAATCTGCGCTGGCGCGATATACACCCGCGGATTTCATTACGTTGGTCGAGAAGCATCACATTCCATATCACGAGAAAACGCTGGGGCAACTTTTCTGCGATCGCTCGGCGAACGAGATTACCCAGATGCTCGAAACGGAGTGCCGGTCCGCTGGCGTGAAAATTCTTCTGAACGTGAGCATCCGCGAGGTGCAGCGGACCGATGGATTCCTAGTGCGCGACGGCGCAGATGAATTCCACGCTCCCGCGCTGGTGGTGGGGACGGGCGGACTTTCCATCCCCAAAATGGGAGCTACCGCTTTCGGCTACGACTTGGCGCGTCAATTCGGACTAAAGGTTCAGAAGACGCGGCCTGCGCTGGTGCCGTTGCTCTTCGGCGCTGCGGATCGTGAGCACTATTCTGATCTGGCCGGCGTTTCGGCTGAAGTTGTCGCTGCGGTTGGCGAACAGCGCTTTCGCGAGAGCATGCTGATCACGCATCGCGGATTGAGCGGGCCGGCGATTTTGCAGATTTCGTCTTACTGGAATAAAGGCAAACCAGTGCGAATTGACCTGGCGCCGGGACGCGATGTTACCGTCGCGCTGCGCGATGGCGGGAGGAGAAATAATGCGACCGCACGAGCCGCTTTCCAAGGCGTGTTGCCAAAGCGATTCGCCACTCGCTGGCTAGAGTTGCACGCGCCTGCCGCGAAAGGCGCGAAGGACACCTGGAGCAAACTTGAACTGGATGGACTCGAGCGGCAGGTGCACGAATGGATTGTGGTGCCGACTGATACGGAGGGATACGGCAAGGCCGAAGTGACGGCAGGTGGCGTGGACACCGATGAGCTTTCCAGCAAGACGATGGAAGCGAGCAAGGTGCGCGGATTGTTTTTTATTGGCGAGGTTGTGGATGTGACTGGGCATCTGGGCGGATTTAATTTCCAATGGGCATGGGCATCTGGGGCTGTGGCGGGAAGATCGGTCTGAACGGTACCTAATCGCAGCGAGGCGCGGCCTAGCCGACTGCGGCAGCGGAATAATTCTCGAGCGGTTCGGCAGAGTCGGCTGCAATTCCGTCGACGAGCGTGATCGTCTTGCCGGAGCTGGATGACACGCGGTCGCCGGGAATCAGGATACCCACCAGATTCAGCGGGTCGGCGGCCGAAATGGTGACCGCTTCGCCCGAACCCGGCTGGCGAGCCGATGCGCGCAAGGACTCTACCGCGACGGGCAGCGCAAATTGTTCGCCGAGGAATCCGCTGACGAAGCGGCCGCCGCGGATTTCGCCCTGGTCTTCGAGGCGGCGCAGCGCGATCAGCAGTTCGCGCCAGCGCGGCGTCATCGTTTCGCGCGCGACCATCTCGCGGAAGACAACACCGTATCTTTTCAGCAGCGTCCAGCAGATCGATTCGAGAACGCGCGTGCGGTCGAGTGTTTCGTTGGCGTAAAGCAACGACCAGCGCCCAGCGCTGTGGCGCGGACGCGCGTTGTGACCCTTGCCGTGGCCGGCGCGGCGTTTGGGATCGATCAAGGCGCGAATGTTGTCGAAGCCATCGGCGGTGATCATTCCCGCCGTAACCAGCTCCCACAGGGCGGTTTCCAGTTCCGCTTTGATTTTTCCAGTTCCGCGCACTATATCCGCGAAAAACGAAGCGCCGCGCTGGCGCAGGTGCGCCAGCACCTCGCGGGCGGCATGACTGAGCCCGGCGGCGGATTCCTCAGGACTGGTGTCGCTATCGGAAACGTGCCGCGAGATCATCCAGTCCGCATCTTCACGGATAAAAAATGTGAGCGGCGCGACGCTGGTGGGAACGACGCGACGAACTGCTCCGTTCTGTTCTCCCAGAGTGGCGGGATGCGGCGAGAGGCGGCCCCAGCCGACTGCTCCTGTGAGGCATAGGCGATCGAGAACGTTCGGATCGTAGTTCGCAACGCGGCGCGCGAGAATTTGCTGTTCCCAGGCATTCGCCGGCGCTTCAAATCCTTGCAACTGTTGCAGCGCTTCGAGCGTGCCGCGCTCGCCGAGGAGGCGCGTTTCCGGCGTGACGTGCTGCCAGCGGAGCAGCCAGCGCATAAATTGCGCGGCGTTCACGGGCTGAATCTGTTTGCGCAGCGTTCCTAGCGTGAGCCGGTGAATGCGGGCGAGCAAGCGGCGGTCGCACCATTCCGTTTCGCCGCTGGACGAATCGGTGAACTGGCCGCGCAATATGGAACCGGCGGCTTCCATGCGCAGCATGGTTTTCTCAACGTCGGACGGCGCAATTCCCAAGTAACCGGCCAGGCCCGGAATCGTGACTGGACCGAGATGAGCTAGCCAGCCGGTGAAACAGGTGAAGAGAGCGTCCTCACGCGATGGTTGCTGCGGTTCGATGTCCGGCGCTTGCGATTCAAAGGTAGCTTCCGGAAAAATCGCCGCGAAGGTTTTCGTTTTTTCGGCAGCCAGCCGGTAGGTTCGCGCGTCAGCGCGAGCGCGAATCGCACGGCCGGTGGCAGCGAGCGTGGCGAAATGCTCGGCCCAAATTGCGATGGGCTTCGTGGCCACGCCCGCGGCGGTTGAATCATCTGGTAGCACCACAAGCTCTTGCAGCACGTCGTGAAGCTCGTCCGCGTCGCGAACGTCGGGCCGCGCCTCCTCGCGAACTTGGGCGATTGCCGCGGGATCAAGCCTCCCGATCTCTGACAGCACGGCTTCGGGCAGCATGCGGCGCATTTCCACGGCACGAGCGCGGCGTTCTTCCAGTGGCGCATCGTCGAGATACGCGTATGGGTTCGCGTTCAGAATCTCGTGCGAAAATTGCGACGGAACCGGCGTTTCGACAGCCACGCAGCGAATGCGTCCCGCGGCGATATCTTCCAGGACGACCTTTAGACCCGCGACATCCATCGCTTCGGTGAGCGCATCTTTCATCGTTTCGCGTGCGAGGGGATGATTCGGGATCTCAATGTCGCCGGAAATATTTTCCTGGCAGGCGAGCGCCTGCGGGAACACGGCCGCGAGCAGATCGTCTGAACGCATGCGTTGAATCGGCGGCGGGACCTTTTTCCCGCCCATGAAACGAAGCAGCGCGAGCGAGCGCCCGGCAACCCATCGCCAGCGCGTGGCGAAGAACGGCGAGGTCAGCACAGCTTGTTCGAGCAGCGGTTCGACGCTGGCGGTGTGGAGGAAGTGAAAGACATCGGCGAGCGGAAAACTGTGCTGGTCGCTGAGCGAAATATTCAAACCGTTGTCCGTGGCGGCGGCTTGCAGCTCGAAGTTGAAAGAACGGCAGAAGCGTTTGCGCAGAGCGAGGCCCCAGGCTTTGTTGATGCGTCCGCCAAAGGGCGCGTGGATTACCAGCTGCATCCCGCCGCTTTCATCGAAGAAGCGCTCGGCAACGATCGTGGTCTGCGTGGGAACTTCGCGCAGCACCGCGCGGCCTTCGACAATATATTGTGCGGCTTGTTCCGCGCCGGGGCGGTCCATGCCGCATTCGTCCTCCAGCCACTTTATTGCCGCAGCTGCGTGCGGCGAATTGCGTAGATCCGGAGAAGGTGCCAGGCCTTTGGTGAGCACACCGAGATGCTCTCGGACGTGCGCGACTTGCTGAGAAAGCTCCATGGTGCGCGAAGGGGCTTCGCCGCGCCAGAAAGGGACGTTCGGAGGCGCGCCTTTGGCGTCTTCCACGGATACGGAGCCGGATTGCACGCGGCGGATGCGCCAGGAAGAATTGCCGAGGAGGAAAATATCGCCGCGTAAACTTTCAACGGCGAAGTCTTCGTCAACGGTGCCGATTACGGTGCCTTCCGGCTCGGCTACTACCGTGTACATCGCGTTATCGGGAATCGCGCCGCCGCTGGTGATCGCGGCGAGGCGGCTGCCGCGACGTCCACGGAGACGATGATTGACTTGATCGCGATGCAGATACGAACCATAGCGGCCACGGCGCGCGGCGATGCCATCGGAGAGCATGGCCACGATTTCGTCGAAGTCCTCGCGTGCAAGATTTCGATACGGGAACGCGCCGCGCACGAGCGCGAACAGGTCGTCTTCCTGCCAGTCTTCGGCGGCACACGCGGCGACGATCTGCTGGGCGAGAATGTCCAGCGGAGCTTGCGGAATTTCGATGCGATCGAGCTCGCCGCAGCGGATAGCGCGAACCAGCGCGCCGCATTCCAGAAGTTCATCGCGCGTGGTGGCAAAGAAACGGCTCTTGGGAATCGCGCCGCGCCAGTGACCGGCGCGTCCGGCGCGTTGCAACGCGACAGAAATCGAGCGCGGCGAGCCGATCTGGCAGACCAGGTCCACCGTGCCGATATCGATGCCCAATTCGAGCGAGGCCGTGGCGACGAGCGCGCGAATCTCGCCGGCTTTTAATTTTGATTCAACGGCTAGGCGCCGGATACGCGAAAGGCTGCCGTGATGCGAGGCGACCGCATCTTCGCCAAGCAGCGCGGCGAGATGGTGCGCCAGGCGTTCGGCTAGGCGCCTGGTATTCACGAAAATGAGCGTCGAGCGGTGTTGCTGCACCAGATTCGCGACGCGTTGATAGATTTCGTCCCACATTTCGTTGGAGGCGATGGGACCGAGTTCGCTGGACGGCACTTCAATCGCGAGGTCGAGGCGCCGGCGCTGCTCGATTTCGACGATTACCGGCGCGGGCCGGTCGCTGCCGGTCAGAAATTGGCCGACGAGTTCGATGGGTTTCTGCGTGGCGGAAAGCCCGATTCGGGTGAGCGGCTGCGCAGTGAGCGCTTCGAGGCGTTCCAGGGACAAGGCGAGGTGCGTGCCGCGTTTGTCATCCGCGACGGCGTGAATTTCGTCCACGATCAGGGTGCGAACGGTGCGCAGCAATTCCCTGCTCTTTCCGGCGGTGAGCAGGATGTAGAGCGATTCGGGCGTGGTGACTAGAATGTGCGGCGGACGCTTCTGCATCGCGAGGCGGTCGCGAATCAACGTGTCGCCGGTGCGCACGGCGGTGCGGATTTCCGGCATTAGGAAACCGCGCTGGTGGGCCAGCTGAAGAATTTCTCCCAGAGGGATGTCCAGGTTCTTTTGGATGTCGTTTCCGAGCGCTTTCAGAGGAGACACGTACAGGACTTCGGTCTGATCCAGGAGGTCGCCTGCCAGAGCTTTGCGCACCAGCGCGTCAATGCAGGCGAGAAAAGCGGCGAGAGTCTTGCCGGATCCTGTGGGTGCGCAAATCAGCGTGTTTCTTCTGGCGAGAATGTGCGGCCAGCCGAGTTCCTGGGGCTCGGTGGGCGTGCCGAACTTGGCGACGAACCACTCGCGGACGAGCGGGTGCGCCCATTCGAGAGATTTGCATTCAGGCGCTTCAGGGGTCACGGCGTGGTTCATTTTTTGTTCCTGCAACACATATTCCGCACGGAAGGACCACTCGGAATAGCTCAAGAATAACACCGACTGGCATTTCTGGCGAATCGGCGAAGGCGCGCGGGCGAAGTTACAATTTCTTCAGCGATTTGGCGGCGTCTTTTAAGCTTTGGCGATTTCGAAAGAAGTCGGCCCACGGGTCTTTCGCTTTTAGGCGATTGCGGAAGTTTCCGAGATTGAAAGTCGCGGGGTCGAGGCTGGGCTTGATTTCGGTCCAAGCCAACGGCGTGGAAAAAGGCGCCTTCTCGCGGCGGCGCACAGAATACGGCGCCACGACCGTCTGGCCAAAGCCGTTGCGGAACGGGTCGAGATACACGCGCTGGCCACGCGCCGCGATGGAATGTTCGACCGTCAGCTCTTTGGGGTTCGCCGCTGCGACGCGCGCGACGAACGCGCGGGCAAATTCCAGAACTTCGTTCGCATCCGGGCCGCTGCGCAGCGGAACGAAGATGTGGATGCCGCGGCTGCCGGAAGTCTTAGCGTAGGAGTCCACTTTCAGAGTGTCCAGGCCCTCCTTCACTTGCAGGGCAGCGCGAGCAGCATCCGCGAATTTTCCGGTGGAAGGGTCAAGATCGAAGCAGATCCAATCCGACTTGCGCGGCGCGCTGGCGCGGCCGGCCATCACGTGCACGGCAATGCAGCCCAGATTTACGAGCGCGAGCTGCGTTTCGAGCGAGCCACCGACTACGTAGTTTGTGGATTCCGACGAACCGCCCGCATGACGAATGCGCTTCGTAGGAGTGCTGGGCGGCATGCTCTTGGGCTTCTCTTTTTGATAGAAACATTTGCCACCCATACCGTCGGGGCAACGTTCCAGCGACAGGATGCGATCTTCCACATAAGGTTGGAGCTTGCAAAAGATCGCGGCGTAATATTCGGCGAGGTCCAGCTTGGTGTAGCCTTCATCGGGCCAGAAGACTTTGTCGGGGTGAGAAATGGTGACGGGAAGTTTGGCCATGGGTGCCTCGGGTGGTGACCTGGAGTCTACGCAGCGGACTTTTTCGCTCGCCGCTTCGTTGGTGTCGTGGATTTCTTCCCTGCTGCCGGTTTTTTGGGCTTATAACCCGGATCACCTGTCGCGGCTTTTTCGACATTTCCGCCGCCATCGCTCGCGATTTCCGCGAGAAGCTTGTTGCTGACGATGGAGCGCGGTTTTTCGATGGTGACGTCTTTCGTCGAAGCGTACTGATCGCGATGCTTGATCAGCAGCCACGATTTTCCGGAGCTGCTGCCCCAGCCATGCGTGCGAACCAGCACCCAGGAGCCTTTCAACTTTTTGCCGTGCAACGTGAATTTGAAGTCGCCCTTCGCGAGCGCGGCGTTCACGTCGGGCGATTCGGCCGTCCACGTTCCTTCATCCCACACCATGACAGTGCCACCGCCATATTCACCTTCGGGGATGACGCCTTCGAAACTTGCGTACTCCACCGGATGGTCTTCCACCTGCATCGCGAGCCGTTTGACCGAAGAATCGAGCGAAGGACCTTTAGGGACAGCCCAGGAAAGAAGCACGCCATTCCATTCCAGGCGGAAATCATAATGCAGCGCGGTGGCGCGATGTTTTTGAATCACGTAGATGAGCGCGTCTTGCTTTTTGGCTGGAGCGGGCTTGCCGGAAGGCTCGGGCGAGACGCCGAAATGCCGCTTCTTGTTGTATTCCTTCAGTGTCATCTGTTCATCCTCGCGGAATCGCGCGCTACAGCGTTCACGCGGACATTACAGCATGAATGGCCACTCATGCACAGTCCATCGGGTCTGTGCTGTAGGACTGCTATCGGACGACCCGGCGAAAACGCTCTTCAAATTCCGGCTTTCCCGATCAGGCCTTGAATTTTCGCGACGTATTCGGCAATCGCCTGCCGCTCTGCAGCTTCCGGCCATCTGAGTTCGCGTGCGAGCAATTCGGCGACCGCGGGCGCGGCGCGAATCGCATCGCGCCAGCCGTAGAGTTGTAATCCGATGCGCCGCGCAAGTATGTCCTCGATAGAAGCCGCGAGCTCATCACGAGCGCCAAACACAACCTGCGCGCGGATTGGCGCGAGGCCATCTAGTATTGGGCGAGCGAGGTCGGGATCCGCTTCCGCGAGCTTCAGTACGTCGGTAGCGCAGACGCCGTATTTCCCGGCAAGGTGACGCGCCGTTGGTTCTGTCAACGCATATCGCGCGGCGAGCAATTGCCAGTACTCCGGGCCGTAACCGTCGGAGCCGAGAAGCGGATGGCTCAGGGTCGAACACTTGCGTCCAGCATCGCCGAGATATTTCTGCACGGCGTTCAAGGTGTCTTCGGCCATGGCGCGATGTGTGGTCCACTTGCCGCCCATGATGCTGACGAGGCCGCTGGCGCGATCCACTTCGACTTCATGATCGCGCGCGAGCCGTTTGGTTTCGGCTGCGTTGCCGGAACTCACCAGCGGGCGCAGGCCTGCCGTGCCGCTGACGATTTGGTTCGCTGTCGCAGGCTGAGCCAAGTACTTATTCAATTGCCGCAAGACATAGGCGACTTCTTCTTTCTTTACGAATAATTCGTCGGCTAATTTCGCTTCATCGTCCGTGGTTCCCACCAGCAATCGTCCGTGCCATGGAATCGCGAAGAGCACGCGGCCATCTTCGGTGTTCGGAACCAGGAGCGCGTCTTCGCTTGCGAGTACTTCGAGCGGCAGAAGAATGTGGATGCCCTTGCTCAGGCGCATCCGCGGCAGCGCCGCAGGCATCGCCATCTGGCGCACCGTATCGGCGTAAGGGCCCGTGGCGTTGATGAAGGCACGCGCACGAAATGTGAAGCGGGCATGAGTGAGTTGGTCTTCGACCTCTGCCGCTTGAAGCTTTCCGTCAGGCGCCTTTTCTAATGCAATCACCCGCGCGTAGTTCAGCGTTTCGCCTCCGGCCGCGGTGAAGGTCTTTACCAGAGTGATG